>Ga0070729_10006238_pt1 | contig 11827 bp, 13 predicted proteins | sample tdDd472_FD_66725 | JGI IMG/M metagenome (GOLD analysis project Ga0070729, IMG submission 66725) | Marine sediment microbial communities from the Atlantic coast under amendment with organic carbon and nitrate - tdDd47.2 | ecosystem: Environmental > Aquatic > Marine > Coastal > Sediment | place...
TTTCGGGAACGGTGCAGGAGGCTGTCGATATTTTCTTCGTTGGAACTTTGCAGCCTGTGGCGGCACCCACTGCCGAGGCCCATGCCGGCACCGCTTCCGGCAGTTGCAGCGGTGGAGGCTGTATATGATTATTGCTGTTGCCAGCGGTAAGGGCGGTACGGGCAAGACCACCGTGGCGGTAAGTCTTGCTTTGTCGCTTGACGGCGTGCAGTTTGCCGATTGCGATGTTGAGGAACCCAATGCTGCTATTTTTCTGCGGCCCGTGATTGATGAAAAAATTTCCGTGACCATGCCGGTGCCGGAGGTTGATGAAAGCAAGTGCAGCGGTTGCGGTAAATGTGCTGAGTTGTGTGCCTACAATGCCCTGGTGGTGCTCGGAACAAAGGTTCTGGTGTTTCCGAATATGTGCCATGGCTGCGGGGGCTGCATGCGGATATGCCCCGAGCGTGCAATTACGGAAAAGCCCCGCGAGATCGGCATGATTGAAAAAGGCATGGCAGGATCAATGGTTTTTATGCAGGGTATTCTCAATGTGGGCGATCCCATGGCAACGCCGATTATTGGTCAGTTGCGCAAACATCTTGATCAATCAAAGATTGTGGTTCTCGACTCGCCGCCGGGCACATCCTGTCCGGTAATCGAAACCGTGCGCGAAAGCGATTTTTGCATTCTGGTTACCGAGCCGACGCCTTTCGGCCTGCATGATTTGCAGCTGGCCGTCGCTACCGTGCGTGAACTGCATGTGCCCTTCGGTGTAATAATTAATTGTGCCGGCATAGGCGATGATGCTGTGGAGGAGTATTGCAGCAAGGAGAGCATACCGCTTTTGATGAAAATCCCCTGGGAACGCCGCATTGCCGAAGGGTATTCACGTGGTGAGCCTGTTGTTGCGATAAGCCCGAAGCTGAAACAGCAGTTTAAAAATCTTTATGCAACAATTATATCCACCGTCAACAGTACGGTATAACCAGTAGCGGAGGAGTAGCACGTCATGGGCGAAAATTCAAAAAAAGAAAAATCAGTGCTTGCTGATTATATTCAAAAAAATACTATGGCTCCGGAGGAATTGGAGCGGGAAATTCTTGCGTTTATTGATGAAGCCAGCTCACATCCCGGAACAGTTGACGGTCCCGGGTGCCCGTTGAAACACGGTCTTGCCTGTGTGCTGTGCAGCGTGCACGACGGCAAACCGCGGGCCACGCCGATTGACTTTTTCGCCGACGGGATGACGCTGTGGTTCGCAGGGGAGCCGGGCCTGAAAATTCGCAATATTCGCTCCAACGATCAGGTGGCGGTTGGCATCTACCATGCCATGGATCACAGTGTGCTTAATCGCAGTCTGCAGATAAACGCAACGGCAACGCTAGTGCCCTATGACGGCCATGAACAGCAGTTTCTTGAGCGCATAAAAATTATGGGTGTCTATGATGCCGCTTCAAAGATCATGGGAGAAATGTTCGCGGCGCAGGGCAAGGATGTTCAAAATTTTGAGGAAGAAGTTATCAAGGGCCTTCGGCGTTTTAACTTGATAAAAGTTGAACCTGATGAAGTCACCTATCTGCGGATTCACCCTCAAGATGGCACGGTGAAAAATGTATGGAAAAAGGCGGTTGCATAATGCAGCAGATTACTATCATTAGCGGCAAGGGCGGAACCGGTAAAACAACGATAACGGCAGGTCTTTCCTGGCTTGCGGACAAGGCAGTCTTAGCTGATTGTGATGTTGACGCGGCTGATCTGCATATCCTGCTTGATCCAATGGTGCAGCGTACCGAAGATTTCTCCGGCGGCAAAACCGCGCAGTTGCAAAAACATCTCTGTACACAGTGTGGTGCCTGCGCGGAGTTGTGCCGGTTTGACGCGATCCACGGGATTGAAATTGATCCGGTCTCCTGCGAGGGCTGCGGGGTGTGTGCTGCCTTTTGCCCGGAGAAAGCCATCACCATGGTTGACAAGCTTTCCGGCCACTGGTTTGTGTCTGATACCCGCACCGGGCCCATGGTGCATGCCCGTCTGGGCATTGCTGAAGATAATTCCGGCAAGCTTGTCAGCGTGGTTCGGCAGGAAGCCAGAAGGGTTGCGGAGGAACAAAATTGTGAGTATGTGATTATCGACGGTCCGCCGGGCATCGGCTGCCCGGTGATCGCCGCGATCGGCGGTGTCGATTTGGTGCTGATTGTGACCGAGCCCACGCTATCGGGCCTGCATGATCTCAAGCGCGTGTTGGCAACCGCCGGGCATTTTAATATCCCCGCAGCTGTGTGCGTTAATAAATTTGATATAAACCTGGAGAACACGACTGTGATAGAAGAGTTCTGCGGACAGCAGGATGTGCCGGTTGTGGGCAGAATTCCCTATAACCGAAGCGTTGTTGCTGCGTTGATGCGTAAAAACACAGTATTCGAGCATCCCTGCGAAGAGGTGTCATCGGAAATCAGGCGGATGTGGGATGCTGTGCGTGCTATGCTGGATGATTCCGGTGCGAGGCCCTCATGATTCAAGAGAAGGACTATTATCAACTTCTTGAAATTGAAAAATCTTCCACCCGGGATGAAATAAAAAAAGCATATCGCGCCCTGGCCTTGCAGTATCATCCGGATATTAATCCGGATCAAGACTCGGAAGAACACATTAAAAAATTGAATTCAGCCTATGCAGTCCTGTCCGATCCGCAGCAGCGGCAACTGTATGATTTATATGGAGAAGTACCCCAACGCGCAAGGCCCGGTCAGCAACAGCCGCAGAGACCCTTTGGCGGTTGCAGGGGACGAGGCATGCGGCGAGGAGGCTGTGGCGGTATGGGGATGTGGCAGGAGATACTGCGGAAACGATGAAATTTGAATTTTCACCTATTGGCATTATACACTCTCCTTATGCGGAACCTGTCGGGGTTCCTATTCAGGGGGTGTATGCTGAAGGGGCCATCGGTACGGTTGCAGTGCTTCCGGAATTGCGTGAAGGGCTAACTGATCTTGAAGGCTTTTCACATATAATTTTGCTGTATTGCCTGCATCGCTCGCAGGGCTATTCGCTGACCTGCAAGCCGTTTCTTGACGTGCAGCACCGCGGAGTCTTTGCAACGCGGGCCCCGCGTCGGCCAAATCCAATCGGGCTGTCAATTGTGCGGCTTTTGGGCATTGACGACAGTGTGCTGCGTATCGGCGATGTTGATATTGTCGACGGAACACCGCTGTTGGACATTAAGCCCTATATTGCGGACTTTGATGTGCGTAGCAACGTGAGGGCGGGCTGGTATGACACTGCGTGCAACAGGCAGCAGACGGTTGCAGATAGACGCTTTATGCAGAAGAAAAAAAATTGAAAGGAAGAGTATGTCTGCCTTGCTTGAAAAATTAAAAACCGCTGCTCTTGCAAAGGCAGGGGATATAAAAGTCAGCGATGCCAGGATCGGTTTGGGATATACGGCTGTTATGCTTGATGCGGGCAGCGTTGGTCTTGCCTATACCTTTCGCGACAGCGCTGCCGCAGGTTGCTCGGTGTTTCAGTGTAAAAGGCCGCTTGTCGGCAGCCCGGCCAGGGATGTGCTCGAGTATTTGTCTTCTGACGAATCGATTGAGCGTACACTTGGTCTGGCAACCGCTAATGCCTTGTTTAACACCAGTGAGGCCGTACGCGGCATGCCGGGATGGCAAAGCTCTGAGGGAGATATTCTGGAAGTGCTTGCGCTCACAAAAGATGACCGGGTCGGGATGGTGGGTTATTTTGGCCCCCTGGTGCCTGTTATTAAGCAGCGCGCCGGGGAGTTGATTGTTTTTGAGGAGGATTTGTCACGTGCTGACGGCCTCTGGCCGGGCAGCCGTGCTGCTGAAATCCTGCCGTCATGTTCGGTGGTTATTATCACGGCAACCTCAATGATCAATAAAACTTTTGAGCCTTTAGCCTCTGCCGCACGTTCATGCCGCGTCAAAGCGGTGCTAGGACCGTCAACTCCATTGGTACCGGAAATTTTGGGAAAATATGGTGTAACGCATCTTTCCGGCACTATCGTTGTTGATCCTAAGGTGGTGCTGCGCGTTGTCAGTGAGGGCGGCGGAGCACGGGATTTGATGAAGTGGTCAAAAAAAATTAATCTTGTTTTTAATAGATAGGGGAAGTCTGTGAACTATGCTGTGGTGTATATCTCTCCGGCAGGAACGACGCGTCATGCGGCGCAGATACTAGGTGAGCAGCTGAGTGCTCTTGGAAAATCGTCTCGCAGTTTCGATTTGGGTGACAGCGCAAGCAGGGCGGAGGCGCAACATTTTTTTGACGATTCGGGCCAGGATACTTGTTTGTTTGTCGGCTCACCGGTGTATGCCAGTCATGCTGTGCCTATGGTTATGGATTTTATCGCGGGCCTTTCGGCAGGCAAATCGTGCTGCAGCGTGCCGTTTGTAACCTGGGGTGCTGTTACCAGCGGGCTAGCGCTTTTTGAAATGGCAACCGCACTTGAAGCACGTGGATATCCTGTAATGGCAGCGGTAAAAATAGTTGCCCAGCATTCGCTGTTATGGCAATCTGAGAGTCCACTGGGTTGCGGCAGACCCGATTCTGCCGACGACCTAATCGTGCGGGCCATGGTAAAAAAGGTTGTTTCCGCCCTGGATGCGGGTGCGTCAGCATATTTGCCTTCCGCGGAATTAATGTATCAGCCCGAGCCCTTGCAGAAAATTATGGCCGGACTTGTTCTTAGTTCAGTGAGAAAAGTTCTGCCGCAGATAAGCCTGCAGAGTGATTTGTGTACTTTGTGCGGAGACTGCGTTGGGGCTTGTCCGGCTAACGCTGTTGAGATTGGAGACGGTCCGGTGTTTAACGACAGGTGCATCGCCTGCTACAACTGCGTGCGAGCTTGTCCGGAAAACGCATTGCAGGCTGATTTTAGTTCCATGGCTGCCGGGCTTGCGCAGCGTATGCGAGACTTCGGGGAATCCAGCGAAACAAGAGTCTATCTGCCGGGTTAATGGAGGCGCGTTGTGTTTTCGGCATCGGGATTGAGCTCTGCCGTGTAGACTATTTGTAAAGGAACGGTCAATGGAATCTGAGAAATTTGAGGATGAACGTTTGAAAGAGCCCGCCGCACAACGACCGGACAGTGGTGAGGAAGGCCAAGAGGACCCGGTCATTTTTTATAATGAAACCGTTATCGATCATTTTACTAACCCGCGCAATGTCGGCGAAATAGATGATGCTGACGGGTTTGCGCAGGTGGGAGATCCCGCCTGCGGTGACCAGATGAAGCTTTGGCTCATGGTTGTAGCGGGCTATATTGTTGATATTAAATTTAAATCCTTTGGATGTCCGGGTGCGATTGCCACCAGCAGTATGGCCACAACCCTTGTCATGGGCATGCATCTTGATGATGCAAAACAGCTCACCGATGATGATGTTGTGCGGGCGCTTGACGGTATTCCTTCAAATAAGGAGCATTGCTCCCTTATGGGGGTTGGCGCTCTGCAAGCCGCAATCAGTGATTACGAGCGGCGCTCATCTTGATATCATGAAGAATCAATCCATATATTTAGACCATAATGCCACAACGCCCCTGTGCCAGAAGGCGCGTAGTGCCATGGTGCCGTTTTTCGACGGCATGTTCGGTAACCCGTCATCCTATCACCATCTCGGTCGGCAGGCTAGAAGCGCACTGCAAGCAGCCAGGCGTACAATGGCAGATATTTTTGAATGCAGTCCGGCGGAGGTTGTTTTCACCTCGGGAGGCACCGAGGCAAATAATATGGCCCTGCGTGGGGCGACGTCAGCCCTTAAGAGTCAAGGTCGCCATATCATTACGTCAGCGGTCGAGCATCATAGCGTTTTGAAAACCGCGGAAGCTTTAGGGCTTGACGGCTTTGAAATAACTATTGTGCCTGTGGACGCTCAGGGTGTAATTGATCCGCGTTTGGTCGCTGAGGCAATGCGGCATGATACGATACTTGTAAGCGTTATGCATGCTAATAATGAGACAGGCGCGCTGCAGCCTGTGGAGGAAATAGGGCGTGTGGTCCGGAAGCGGGGCGTGCTTTTTCATACTGATGCTGTGCAGGCTTTTGGGAAAATTGAGATGGGTACGGTTTTTGATTATGCTGATATGGTGACGCTGGCAGCGCATAAGATATACGGCCCGCAGGGCGCGGGCGCATTGCTGGTGCGCAGGGGCACAGCCTTTGCCCCGTTTATGACCGGCGGGCATCATGAGCAGGGATTGCGTCCCGGCACTGAAAATATGGCTGCCCTTGCCGGTTTCGCCGCAGCCGCGCAGCAGGCGCAGGCAAAGCTCAGTGATGAGACGAAGCGTATTGCACGATTGCGAGATCATTTTGAAGCAATGCTTCTGCAAGCCATACCTCATGTTTCAGTCAACAGCCGCAGTGCTGAGCGGGTAGCCAATACGGCAAGTGTTTGTTTTGATGGAATTGAGAGTGAATCCGCATTGCTGCATCTTGATCTGCTGGGCATTTGCGCATCGGCAGGCTCGGCCTGTACGACGGGTGAGACTGAACCCTCGCATGTATTGCGGGCTATGGGGCTCTCAAACCTGCAGGCCCAGTCAGCGCTGCGTTTTTCACTTGGTAGAAGCACGACTGCCGGGCATGTTGATACGGTTGCCGAAGCTTTGATCGGCATCATAAAAAAATTGCGTCAGATGTCAAGTTTGTGATGCCGGAGAATGTAATGATGGAAAAAGATGCAGGTCAAGTCGGTGTATTGTATGCAGATGAGTACGCGGAGGAGTCATGTTGATAACAGCACTTGATATAGTCGGAACCTTTGCCTTTGCCATTACCGGTTGTTTTAAAGCCATAAAACACGAACTGGATATTTTGGGCCTTGTAATTTTAGGCCTCATGACCGGCATCGGCGGAGGAATAGTGCGGGATGTTATTCTGGGGGTCCAGCCTGCAGCGCTGACAACAAATATGTATTTTTTAATCTGTTTGCTTGCTGCCGGGGCATCCTATTTTTCCGCTAAATATATAGCTGCCCGCTGGAACATTATACTGGTGGTAGACGCAATCGGCCTTGGCGTTTTTACCGCTGTGGGCTGCACAAAGGCGGCAGCCCACGGTTTTGGTTTTTTCGGAGTGGTATCTCTGGGAGTATTGAGTGCCATAGGCGGCGGGATCATTCGCGATGTTTTGGTTTCAGAGGTGTCCGAGGTTTTTAAATCAGGATTTTATGCTACTGCTAGCATACTGGGGGCATTGGTTTATTTTTTCATTTTCAGACTTCCGCTGTTTAAAGATAATCCGACACTGCTGATGTTTGTCACGATTACTATAATAGTGGCTGCCAGAATGCTGGCGTTGAAGATGAATTTCCACTTGAAGAAACTTCACAAAATGCCCAAGTCTCCGACGGCGCTCTCACATGAGCGCCATAAGAAAACTTAAATTGCGAAGGGCTTCATGACACGTTTAACCATTGTATGTGAAAATAGCGCGGGTCCGGCCTACGGAATACTGGGCGAACATGGACTGAGTATTTTGATTGAACGCGAGGGTGGAAACGTTCTTTTTGATACCGGGCAGGGGAACACCATTTTGCACAATCTGACCTGTCTGAAAAAAGATCCCAAGCGGATCGATAGAATCGCCTTAAGCCATGGGCACTATGATCATACGGGCGGCCTGAAACAGGTCCTGCAGAAGACCGGGCCGATAGATATTTTTTGCCACCCCGGTGTTTTCGTGGAGCGTTTCAGCACGGTTCAAAAAGGCGATCAGGTAACGTATCGCAACGGGGGAATGCCATTTACACACTCTGAGCTTGAAGGCTTGGGCGCTAGGTTTGTTTTTAATACCAGCTTTGTCGAAATTGGACAGGGTGTTTGGCTGACGGGCGAGATTCCACGGACAAGTGCTTTTGAAAAAGATGATTCCCGCCAAGTGGTGCGTCATAACGGGGGCTATGAGCAGGATAGTGTACCTGATGATCAGAGTTTGGTGATTGAATCGGCGCAAGGCCTAGCTGTTGTTCTGGGCTGTGCGCACTCCGGCGTAGTTAGTACTCTGAACCATATAGCAGCAAAGCTTCCCGGAAAGCCCATTCATACCGTCATCGGCGGTACGCATCTCGGGTATCTTGATGATGGCCAGATAGAAGAAACCATCCGGGGGCTCAAAGGATTTGCTCTTCGAAAAATCGGAGTGTCTCATTGTACGGGCCCGGACGCGGCCATGCGGCTTATGCAGGCCTTCGGTGAGCGGTTCTTTTTTGCGAATGCGGGAAGCGTTTTGGAGATTGCATAAACAATTGAAAAATACACGAGAGCGGCTGTTGCCGAATCAATCAGGCAACAGCACGGCAGGCTCTTGAAGTATATAAGGGCGTTAGTTTCGCCGTGGAGTCTATGATGACAGGCGGCCCTCAACGCATCAGACAGGGCGATGTAAAAAAAGCAAAAATTTTCATCATATCCGGCAGCCACCTGGTTCACGATATGTACACAAGCTTTTTAGCGCCTGTGCTGCCTCTTCTCATTGAAAAATTTGCATTCTCCTATGCTGCCGCCGGCTTTTTGTCGGTTCTGATGCGGCTGCCTTCGCTTGTGAGTCCGTTTATCGGTTCCTTGGCCGACAGGCGCAGCCTTAAATATATCGTGATAGTCAGCCCGGCTCTGACGGCCATTGCAATGTGCCTGATGGGCAATGTATCGAGCTACTTCGGTCTGGCGGTCCTTGCCGCTATTGCCGGTATTAGTTCCACCTGTTTTCATGTGCCGGCACCAACGCTGCTTAAAGCTGCTGCCGGACGGCGGCCGGGAATGGCCATGAGTCTTTTTCAGGTTGGCGGAGAGTTGTCGCGCACCATTGGACCCCTTGTGGTGCTGTGCGCTGTTTCGTGGTGGACGCTTGCCGGCCTCTACCGTCTGATTCCGCTCGGGGTGGGAACATCTCTATTTTTGCATTGGGCCTTTCAGGACCTTCCCGCAGTGCATACAACAGGCCGGCCTGTTGGCAGGGGCCGAATTGCAGAGGTTTTTTATCGTGAGCGGCCTTTATTTCTGGGTCTGTTTGGTATTCTCATATGTAAATCATTTTCCGCCTCCGTAGTTGCCGCTTTTCTTCCGGTATATATGACGGCGCAGGGTGCCAGCCTCTGGCTTGCAGGCAGCGCTCTTGCGCTGCTGCAGGCTGCGGCCATTGCCGGAGTTTTTATGACCGGTACGCTCTCGGATAAAATAGGCTGCAAGCATATGTTGACGATTCTGACTATCGCAACCCCGGTCAGCATGTTGTTGTTTATTTTTTCAAGCGGGTGGTTGCTGGTTGCCGCGTTGGTGCTGTTGGGACTCACAGCGTTTTCGAGCACGCCGGTGGTATTATCGCTTATTCAGCAGCGGTGTTCAGCGTTTCCTTCAACGGCCAATGGTGTTTATATGATGATAAGCTTCACGCTCGGCTCTCTGACGGTTTTATTGGCCGGTTTCCTCTCTGATGCAATCGGGATTGTTAGCGCATTTAAGATCTGTGCAGGATGTTCCCTGCTCGGGCTGCCTTTTTTGCTGCTGCTGAATCGGAAGTGAGCTGTCTTCAAAGACAGCGCCTTGACACGGATTATTTGTACAGCATGCTATAGTAATAAGCATATACTCATTTTGGAGGTTTGTTATGAATTCGCAGGGAAAAATAATTTTTATTCTTTGTGTGTTTTTAGCACTTCTGTTCCTCTTAATTTTTAAAACCGCAGAGCATGAGTTGTCATTTGCCCCTGACATGACGCTTCGTCAGTTTGCCCTGGCCAATGACATGAAACCGGGAAAGCTTAAAGGTGAGCTTGGCAGGCCCTCGGCGCGCGGCAAAACAACCCTGTATGAACTTGGAATGGACAAGCAAAAAGCAGGCGCGATTGCCTCGCATATCAGGGGAGATTTTTTTGGAAAAAAAATGGCCGGTTTGCATCTGCTGTTTGCAGCAGTTGTTGTTCTTGCCGTTTTTTTATTGCAGCGCAGGGCAATGACCAACCTGACTAAATACGGCCTGCTGTCCGCAGTGGTGATCGGCTTTGGTTTTGCCCTTGGTAAGACCTATAATCCTATGGTTGCCCTGGTGAAAACGTTTAAGGGCTTTACCGGCATTGGGGGCAACACGGCAGCCTGGTTGATGGTGCTGGCGCTTTTTTGCCTGTTGGCGATTATCGGAACAAAAGCAGTGTGCGGCTGGGTTTGTCCTTACGGCGCGCTGCAGGAACTGTTGTTTAAGCTCCCATTTTTTGCTGCATGGAAAAAGAAACATAAAGCGCCTTTTTGGCTTACCAACGGTATGCGGATTGGCCTGTTTGCGCTTTTTGTCGCGGCGCTGATCTGGAATATGTTCGGCCTCAAGCAGCAGGGCAGAACAATCTATCATGTTATCAATCCCTTTAATCTGTTTGAAGCTAATTTTAGCAGCCTGTCGGTTGCGCTCTATATTGGCGCAACGCTTGCTTTGAGTCTGTTTTTTTACCGTCCGCATTGCTCTGCTGTTTGCCCGTTTGGACTCGTGTCCTGGGTGTTGGAAAAATTGAGTGTTTTTAAAATACGCATAAACCGGCAGGCATGCACCAGTTGCGGCGCGTGCGTTAAGGCATGTCCCGGACAGGCAATGAAGGGACTGTATGAGCAGGCTGTTTTGCGGGCGGATTGTTTTTCCTGCGGTGAATGTCTGCAGGCCTGTGCCGTTGATGCGCTTTGCTATGCACGGGAAAAGCAATGGAAACAATGAACCGGGTAACCTTGTCAGACGTGGTTATTCGGTGATGCCTGCCTGTTTGCGGCAGACATCGCGCATGGTGTCGACGCCGATAAAAAATTCACGCATAGCCATGACCCAGAGGTAGCGGCCCTGATCAGTGAGGACAAGCCGGTCCTGCTCCTCGCGCACCGCTCCAATCAATCGCAGCAGGGTCAACTCGGGCCACAGCTCTTTTTTGAATCTGCGGCCCCGTTCGGTTTCAAAAAATGTTTTCGGCAATTCGGTTGAAAACAGTTTCATGAGCAGCATGTAGTGCAGGGTTTCGCGATGGGTGAATTGCTTGACAAGGCTTGTTGGCATGTGCCCGGCATGCACGCGCTCAATATACTCCTGCAGGTTAAACGTGTTGATAAAAATACTGTCATTAAAATAGCCGAAAGCTCCGCTGCCGACCCCCACGTAGGAATCGTATTCAATAATATATTCATCAATCATGGCGGCCTTGCGTGAGAAGCACCAGGCGGTTGAGCTTTGATATGTTTTGCGCATGTGTTCAAGAATAAGCATATACATGCGTTTTTCCTTTTTGTAGTTGATTGACCCAAGGGTTTCTGTTAAACGGGCAGCAACACTGGGGGCGGTCATAAGTGGATAAAAGGTTGCCTGGTCGGCGTTCAGGCGGTCAAGCATTTCAAGGTCATGGCGCAGGCTCTCTTCGCTTTGCAGCGGCATGTTGAAAATAAGGTCAATGTTGAGTGTGTCGAACATTCCGGATGCCTGCTGCAGGCGTTCAAAAGCCTCCTGGCCGCTGCCGTATTTATCATAGCGTCCGATTGCCTTGAGGATGGTGTCATCAAAGCTTTGCACGCCCACGCTGAGGCGATTGATGCCGGCGTTGCGCAGGGGTTCAAGGTGAGAAGGCAGAACATGGTTGGGGTTGGTTTCGATTGAGATTTCCTGTACTCCCAGCTCTTCGCGCGCGGTGTGTACAAGCTCCAGCAGGGGTTCAAGCATAATGGTTGGCGTGCCGCCGCCGACATACATGCCGCTGAAACGATACCCGCGTTCGCGGTACATTTGGATTTCGCGCATGAGTGCTTTGTAGTAGTTGCGTGCCAGACGTTCTTCAAAGACAAAGCGGTGAAAGGAACAGTATG
>Ga0070729_10006243_pt1 | contig 11816 bp, 12 predicted proteins | sample tdDd472_FD_66725 | JGI IMG/M metagenome (GOLD analysis project Ga0070729, IMG submission 66725) | Marine sediment microbial communities from the Atlantic coast under amendment with organic carbon and nitrate - tdDd47.2 | ecosystem: Environmental > Aquatic > Marine > Coastal > Sediment | place...
CTTCCAAATCCTTCTCAGCAATGAATTTTTTGATGTCATCTATTGCAACTGGGTTGTCGATATCGCCACGAGTACATGCTGATTCGCAATTTCTTGGGCATATGCGTCCACATACAGCTGGGAATGGATTTTCTGTTTTTATTAATTCAAGTGCATCTTGGTATTTTCCTTGAGATGCTAATTTAATGTATCCTTGAATACCAATATGCGCAGGACATTCTGCTTTACAAGGGCTTGTACCTGTTTCAACTACAACTTCTCTGTTTGTTCTGTAGTCCATGTTGAACATATGAGGGCCCCATTTTGTATCATATGGCAGCTCTCTTTTAGGCAATTCGATAGGCTCTTTAGTGCAAATTTTTTGACCTAGTTTTAATGCGTTAACAGGGCATGTTTCAACACACTCTCCACACGCTACACACTTCTGAGTATCTACTTCTGATACATAATTGGAACGAACAAAGTCAGGGTTTACAAATGCTTGAGCATTTCTAAGTGCAAAACATCCACAACCACAACAGTTACAAATAGCATGAGTTTCACCTGAGCCATCTAGGTTGGGAATGCTGTGCATCAACCCGTTTTCTTCTGCACGTCTTATAATCTCAAATGCTTCTTCACGAGTTATTTCTCTGCCTCTACCTGTGCGAATGTAGTATTCTGCTGCATTACCCATTTGGATACACATATCTTCTTTTAAATGTCCGCAACCTTCTCCCATTGCTTCACGAGAAGTACGACAAGAACAGTCAGATACAGAAAACAGTTCATTATCATTAAGGTATTTTGAAACTTCCTCAAAAGATGCTTTTCTTGTTTCTCCATCTATCGCGCTTTCTATTGGTATAACACGCATTGGACCATAACCTATTGGCCATATGCCAGCTGCCATTGGACCTTTTCTCCTACCATAGTCGTCAAATGCTTTTGCCACTTGAGGATATTTTGCAACTATTTCTCTATTGTTGACTATTAGTTCCATGTGACCTGGTACCCATGGTTCGTGCCAGTATTGATCCACACCATCAACTTTGTTTATGATTGCAGCACCTGAGTGCACCATATCAGTTAGTAGCTCCTTAGTCAGCTCAACACTTTTGCTGCACTCTTTAGAGATTTTTTCTAAAGTTTGTCCTTCCTTAAGCTTTAGAACTAAACCTACTTCTGCCATTTCATCAGTCATAATTGGCTCTAATACCTGATACTCTGCATATTCTGGCTTTACCTCATTTTTTGCACCACGTTTTGCTCCAGAAATCTTATTGGCATAATCCAAAACCTTCTCTTTTACTTTTGCTTGCATTCTGCATTCTCCCTTAAATTTATATATTTTATCGTGCTATTAGATTCAATAGGCAACTATTTCTTTAATAATAAATTCTTTTCCACTTATTAATTCCCACTGATTGCTCTCACAGTTAGGGCATTTTCTGTTTTTGTTTAAATTGGAAAATACTTTCTCGCAATCATGGCACATAGCATTAGCAGGAAGTATTTCAATTTCTAGCTTAGTGCCCTCTAATTTTGTTCCATCAACTGCAGCAGGATAACAATCTTTGACATATTTAGGTATCATAGATGAAGCTTCACCTATTTGAAGTACTATCTTATCAACCTTACTTAAATTGTTTTCAAGCACTACTTTTTCTACAGATTTTACCACCTGTATTACTACACCTAATTCGTGCATTTTATTCTCCTTTTAAAAGGGGCTAGCGAGCCCCTTTATTATGTTTAGTCTTTTGCAAACATCTTTTTAACTGCTTTAACGGGCTTCTTAATTGCAATTCTAGCTTTACGCTTTAATACATGTTTTATAACTGCTGGTTTTACGTCTTCTAAATCTAGGCTTTCAGCATTATATCGACGTACTAATTTAATTGCATCAAACTTACATTTCAGTGTACATGCTCCACAGCCAACACACATAAATTCATCAACTTGAACAGCACCACAGCCTAAGCAACGCTCAGTTTCTTTTTTGATTTGCTCTTCTGTTAATATGCCTCGTAAATCACTAAATGTTTTCTTTGAATCTTTTCCATCAACGTGACTTGTGTGTTCACGTGGTACACTATCGTAGCCTGCTAAGTCTAGATTTTGTTTGTCTAGTGGACGGTAGTCTCTGTTCAATCTTCCAATTACTAAGGATTGACCAGCATTTACAAAACGGTGGATGGAGATTGCGCCTTCCTTACCAACTGCAATTGCATCGATAGCAAACTTTGGTCCTGTTAGTGCATCTCCACCAACGAAAATATCAGACTCACCTGTTTGGAATGTTATAGGGTCAGCTTTTATAGAGTTATTACGGTTTAGCTCTACCTTTGTACCATCTAGCAAGTTACCCCACTCGATTGTTTGTCCAACTGATAATAATACATGACTTGCTTCAACAATCTTTGTATCATTTTCATCATATTTTGGACTGAATCTACCATCTTCATCAAATACTGATAAACACTTTTTAAACTCAACGCCAACTACTTTACCATTTTCAACAACAATGCGCTTTGGTCCCCATGAGTTGTTGACTAGGATATCTTCTGCTAGTGCTTCTTCCACTTCCTCGTCCAGTGCAGGCATTTGCTCTCTAGATTCTAAACAGAACATATCTACATTTTCTGCACCGCATCTAGTTGCAGTTCTTGCAACATCAATAGCAACGTTACCTCCACCAATTACAATTGTTTTACCTGTTAGTTTTACATCTTTTCCTAGATTCACATCTCTTAGGAAATCAATACCAGTCATAACTCCATTGGCATCTTCTCCATCTAAGCCTAGCAATCTGCCACCTTGTGCACCAACAGCAACAAAGAATGCCTTGTAATCTTGTTTTCGTAGTTCATTCAATGTTATATCTTTTCCTACTTCTACTCCAGTTTTGAACTCTACACCGATTTCTTTTAGAATATCTATTTCTGCATTAATAACGTCTTTTTCCAGTCTGAATGATGGAATGCCAAGTGTTAGCATACCACCTAACTTTTCTTCCTTTTCAAATACTGTTACTTTGTAGCCATCTGTAGCTAAATAGTAAGCACAAGAAATACCAGCAGGACCAGAACCGATAACAGCAATTTTCTTTTCATATTCATGCTTTATACGTGGAATATATCTTGAGTCTGCTTCTAAATCTTTTTGTGCAATAAATTTTTTGATATCATCAATTGCAACTGGATTATCAATATCACCTCTAGTACATGCAGATTCACATGCATGAGGACAAATACGTCCGCATACGGCTGGTAGTGGATTTTCTGTTTTTATAAGTTCTAAAGCTTCTTTATATTTGCCTTGTGAAGCTAATTTAATATATCCTTGAATACCAATATGTGCAGGACATTCTGCTTTGCATGGAGAAGTACCAGTCTCTACAACCACTTTTCTATTAGTACGATAGTCTATATTGAACTTTTCGGGACCCCATTCAATGTCATGCGGTGTTTCACGTTCAGGTGTCTTTATAGGAGTATGAGTACATAGTTTTTGGCCTAACTGAAGTGCATTCATTGGACATGTTTCTACACATTCACCACATGCTACGCATTTATCTTTATCCACAGTTGACAAATAGTTTGAACGGATAAAGTCAGGATTTGTGTATGCTTGACCATTTCTCATAGAAAAACAGCCGCAACCACAGCAGTTACAGATTGCATGTGTTTTACCGAAACCATCAAGGTTTGGGATGTTGTGCATCAATCCATTGTCTTCTGCTTTTTTTATTATCTCATATGCTTCTTCTCTGGTTATCTCGCGACCTCTGCCTGTTCTAATGTAGTACTCAGCAGCGTGGCCTAATTGAATGCACATGTCTTCTTTTAAATGTCCACAACCTTCACCAGATGCTTCGCGGCAAGTACGGCATGCACAATCAGAGACTGAAAATACATCGGATTCATCTAAGAACTTAGATACTTCTTCATATGAAGCATTTCGTGTTTCACCATCTATAGCTCGCTCAATAGGTACAACGCGCATTGGTCCAATTCCCATTGGGAACATAGCTGATGCCATTGGTCCCTTCTTTTTGCCGTACTCGTCAAATAGACGAGGAAGCTCAGGGTTAGTATCCAACACATTTTTTGTATTAGCGATAATCTCCATGTGTCCTGGTACCCAGATTGTGTGCCAGTACTGGTCTTCTCCGTCAATTACATTTACAAATGCGCAGCCTACTTGTGCAATCTCTTCTAGTAGCTCAGCAGTACGTTTAACATCCTTACCAACACGTTCTGCAATCTCTGCTACTGTGCTAGGCTCATCTAATAGCATTCCTAAGCATACTTCTGCCATCTCATCTGTAAGTACAGCATCTAGTATTCTGTACTCAGGTTCTTTTGGTGTAATTTCGTTTTTAGCACCACGCTTTGTTCTGGATATCTTGTTTGCAAAATCGATAACATTCTCTTTAACTTGCTTTTCCATATCTCTCTCTCCTTAAAAAACTTAATTAGACAATATATTCTCTTATTATTTATTCCATTCTTTTACTTGAGTTCTAATCCAATCTGCCCACTCGGACATACCTTCACCTGTTTTAGCAGAGATAGGGATTACCTTTATATTTGGATTTAGCTTTTGCACTCGCTCTTTAACAGCATCCATATCAAAATCAAATACACTCATTGTATCTATTTTATTTATTAATAAAACATCACAAATAGAAAACATTAATGGGTATTTTAAAGGTTTATCATCACCTTCTGGTACACTTAAAATCATTGCATTTTTTGATGATCCAGTGTCAAACTCTGCAGGACATACTAAATTACCTACGTTTTCTAGTATTGCTAGGTCTATGCCTTCTGTGCCTAGTCCTTGTAGTCCCTGCTTTGTCATATCGGCATCTAAATGACACATGCCACCTGTATGAAGTTGAATAACCTTCACGCCTGTCTTAGAAATGGTATCAGCATCAACATCAGAGTCGATATCTGCCTCCATTACACCTATTGACATATCATCCTTTAACATATCAATGGTTCTAACCAAAGTTGTTGTTTTTCCTGAACCTGGAGATGACATTAAATTAAGTAAAAATGTATTTTCTTTCTTCAGCTTTTCTCTAAGTAAATCTGCCTGTTTATTGTTATCGTCGAAAACACTTTCCTTGATCTCAAGAATTTTAAATTTTTCCATTTGTAACTCCTCATAGTTAAAAATTTAACAAAGCATTCTAAAACAGAACAACGTTCTAGAACAATGTTCTATAAATATAACATATTTAAGATTAAAGTAAAAGGTTTGTTAATAAACATTTTACAATCTTGTGGTTTGGTGTTATATTAACACTTGGAGAAACGTGAAAAAATGGATAATGTAAGTAAAAATACACAAGAAAAGATAATAGAGGCAGCTTTATACCTTGCAAAAAACGAAGGTTGGAAGGACACTACAATTAGACGTATTTGTAAAGAAGCAGGCGTATCTATAGGTTCTTTTTATCATCATTTTAAATCAAAGCAGGAAGTTGTGAATAAATCATTTATGGTTTTTGATAACACTTTGCTAAAGGAGTGCATTGACTGTACAAGCCCTATTGATGAGGCTAAGAATCTGCTTATTAAACAGGCAGAGTTTATAGTAAATGAAGCTGGAATGGTTACAGCTGAATACTATGCAACTCTATTACAGGGTGAAGAGAAACTAGCTGCTAGCCCTAATCGCGTTTATTATAAAAAGATACTATTCCATATAGAAAAAGCACAAGAAGATGGATTAATTAGAGATGGGTTTTCACCCAAATACATTTCAAAGTTCTTGATTAAGTTTAATAGAGGGTGCATTATTGACTGGTGCTTGAATGAGTATAGTTATGATGTACTTAAAAGTATCGATAAAGAGCTTGATATGATTATCTCATTGTTTTTTGTAGATAAAAAATAAGCACAGTTTAACTACGCATCTTTATAAATTGTTATTATTTATCTTACTGGAATTCTATCTTGACAAGGAACACTTACTTGACATTTACCACAACCATATCTTGGTTTATTGATTTCTAGAACCTTATTTAAAAATAACTTGCACGGATAGTGCTGTTTACCATTTTCTTTAGTGATAGCACTTGCAGGACAGTTACGTATGCATTTGCCACACATATTACAGTATTCATAAATATCCGAGTAATCTCTTTCTGTAGGTGTATGATAATAATTAGTTATAACGCTAGTAAACCTGCCTGCAACTCCCTTTTTAGTAATTAAACCTTTTGATAAACCAAATGTACCTAATCCAGCTGCAAATGCTACATGACGGTCTGACCAATTAGATGTAAATGCAGAATTTTGTTTATTATTCTCACTACCCAATTGGGCATATATTCTGTTATCAAGGCAGGGAGCTAAAGTTTTGTAACCTTTAGAATTAATGTAATCAACTAAGGCTTTTGTACAATCCTTTATTATAGCTTGGCCTTCAATTCTAGAATGAAGCCATTCTAATGAAGGTGCATCCATATTCTCACTATTACTTTTTTTTACACTTTGTGAAAAAGGAAAGAATACAGATATTACTGTTTTGGCATCTGGAAACCAATCTGTAGGTACCATAAATTTATTTTGAGTTACTTCCTTTTTTTCTGCATAATCATAGAATAGTCTGTCTTTAGCATCTGCATAGCCTACTATTGGCTCATCAAACATCTCTAGATTAATCATCTCCTGATTTATTGCTTTATCTTTTGATACAAAGCCATGTTTTTTTATATAATCATTAATGAATTCTTCTATATTCACTTTATAATCTCCTATAATCATTTAGATATAAAACTACCTTTGTAACCCCATTCCTGTTTATCAGAATAGATTACATAAATGTTACTCTTTATAATATTAAAGTTGCTTTCAAACAAATTTACAATAAAATTATTAACTTGTTTCTTTGTATTAGGCGGAGTAACTCCAAATGCTTTTACTTCAACAACTGCACCATTATTTATTTCCCGACCACCTAAATATAGTGAATCGACTGTTTGTATGTCTAGCATAATTGTATCTACACCTTTTTTTAATATATCTGACAAATTGATTGTGATTTCCTTTGCAAAGCTTGATGTATCATCACTACTATTAAATTTATTTGTTGTTCTTATACTGATATATGGCATTTTGCTCACTCCTTTTAATAATATTATAGCATAATAAATATAATATTTTATTAAACTTATGATGATTGTATAATAAGTAAAACTGTATAACCATTATAAAAAAACCCCAAGTTATTAGCTTGAGGTTTATGTTATATGTATTCTTAACTTATCTAATAGTTGTGTCTATATCTTGCGTATAGTCTGCATTTAGATGTTTAATAGATATTTCTGATAATTTTCCATTCTTATTTAATGAAGCTAACGCACTATTTAAATCTTCTTTAAGTTTCTCATTGTTTAAGTTTAATGCAATGGCAATTGGTTCATTTGTTAATTGAGCAGAGCTAACTGAAAACTGATTAGGAAATTTAGCACATATATCTATAGCAACTGCCATATCACATATTATGCAATCTAGTTGGGCAGCCTTTAATGCAGCTATACACACAGACATAGTTTCATATCTTACTAAGTTAAAATCCATAGTGTCTTCAAATGATGTTGCTATAATATCTACAGTACTATCTGTTTCAACTCCTGCAGACATACCAGCCAAGCTCGCAATAGATATTATTGTATTTTCCAGGTCTAGCCTTGTGACAATAACATGTCCATTAGTTAGATATGGGTTAGTAAAATCTAAATACTCTGTATTGCTTTTTGTCATGGAAACAGATGATATTAGTGCATCTACAGATCTATCTTTCAGTACTCTTATCATATCTTCTCTGTTACATACAACTAGCTCCAATTCCATATCCATTTCTTCAGCCATAGCTTTGGCTAAATCAATTTCAAAACCTACAAGTTCACCTGAATCATTTTTGTATCCCATTGGTGGATAATCGTCAGTAACGCCAATAGTTAGCGTATTGTCACTATTGGAACAGCTGACTAAAGATAAAGTTAGCAATACTAACATAAAAAATGAAAAAACTTTGCTATTCATCATATTCCTCCTTCTCTTAATTAATTAATAAACGTAATTTAAACTAATTAAACATTGGGTTTGCATTAATATAACAAGGAAATATCCAATTATAATTTAAAAGTCTGAATGATTAAGTTTTATGGTTGCCATTAATTTAATGGAACTTAAATTGTAATAGCACAATAATTTATTAGTATACTAAAATATGTGCACTTAAATATATGAACTGTGTAATTATCAGCTATTTTACTTTACTAAAATGATTGTTTTCTGATACATCACACTATGTGTGATGTATCAAGTCCCTCAATATACCTATACCGCACGTTTCCAAAACTAATAGTATCCTGACTTCTTAAGGCACGCCTTTCATCATTGATAAGCCTGTCCTTATTTACATAAGTGGATCCATCAGGATTTATTATTTTCAGATAACAGTAATTTCCTGAGATTCTAATAACAGCGTGATTTTGTTCTACGCCCTTATTTAAAAGAGTTAAGTCAGAACCTTCCTTTGAACCTATAATAAATTTGTCCTTAGATATTTCTATTTTCCGTGGAGTAAGGGCAGTGTTAAGGCATAAAAGGTATCTCCGTTTAATCAGCTCTTTTAAATCAGTAGCCATGTTGTCACCTCCTCTTACAAACAGCTAAAAATTTGTGATGTGAGCATTTTATAACTTTACAATAATAGGATACAATAAAGGAAGTACGAATATCAAGGATATAAAAGAAGGAATATGGAGATATTTGTAATGATTTTGTCACTTTCTGTCATATATGTAATAAATAAAAGAATTATGATGTAAAAAAATATAAATATTTATCTAATTTTATATGTATATCTAGCTAAAGAACAAAATATTATTTACTAAAGAGTTAATACTACAACTAGTCGACATTAATCGACATATTGATTTGATTATTAAAATTACATCAAAAAAAACCCCATATAAAATGGGGAAGTGAGAAAAACACTAAATTAACCTGCCAATTATTTGCAGTAATCACCTTTATTACTGCATAATTACTTTCACTAAGTGTATTTTACCATATATTTGTATAAATGCAAGTAGTTTGTTATTTATATATCTATATAATGAGTAATTAACCAAGAGATTTAATAATGTAATCTAATACTTCAATAGGACTACTAACGTATACCTCTTCAAGTTCTATATCATATAAGACCGTTAATTCTTCATCTCTATACATATAAAATTGCATTGGTGATCTATCATCACCAAAAATTAAATCTTCTTTAATAAGATCTATTAAATTATCCTCTAAGGTCTTGCACTGTAACTTAAAAGTTTTTTCGTTTGTAACATTTTCTATACAGTACTCGTGTTTTTCGTTTTTATCCTCTTTCTTCTTTCTAAACATTTATTAATCTCCTAATCTGTTATGAGTAAATTAATTATAAGCATAACAATATATATTATCAATAGTATTTAATAACTTGTCTTTTTATTACATAGCTGATATCATATTCTATATATTTACATAATTAAAAAGAGGTGTCATATGATTAAAAAAACATTCCAAACTTTAAAAGAAAATCCAGCAATAATCCTAGGATTTGCACTTTCCATGATTCTTGCATGCCTTTCAGTATTACCAATGATTGGTAGCACTAATGACATGATGGAAGTTATAATGGAAGCTGCTCAAAGTGGAGTAGAGCCTTCACCAGAATTCTTTACTAATAGTTTTATGCCTGGATATTTATCTAGTATGGCCTTAATGCTTGTACTTTATATAATTGTAGGCTTTGTAATACTACCTCCTGTTTTAAACAGAGTATATGAAGCATGTTCAGATAGAAAAGAAGATGGTTGGATAAAAAGAGGGCTAAAGCGAAGTTGGTGGAAAATTGTAGTAACTGCAATCATTATGACAGCAGCATTATCAGTAGTATTTATTGTAGGTATGATAGTTATGTTTATTCCTATAATTGGTCAGTTAGCCTACATGTGTGCAATGTTTGCAGCTAGCGTATTTGGAATAATAGCTTTTACATCAACAATAGCAGAAGATGATTTTGGTAAAGGGCTTAACAACATATTTACTGTAGGTAAAAAGTACTTTTTCAAACTTTTAGGAGTAATGGCTCTCGTATCAATACCTATAATTTTAATTTCAATAGTCTTGACAGTGTTTATGTTTGTAAATATGTTCTCTATGGCTAACGTATCTAATCCAGAATTAATGTTTACTGAACTATTTCCTAAAATAATGAATATTACTTGGATATTCTCTGGTATCATGATGCTATATTATGTATTTGCGTATCCATTCATCTATACATATAGCATGCATCAGTATTTAGAAAATAAAGAATCTTTTTACTATCAAGCACCTGTACAATCACAGAGTAATTACCAAAATACAGACTTCTAGCTGTCTATTAGTATAAAAAATAAAGGCAGGGAGAAATATGGATAGGAAAAGTACAAACAACTGGATTAATACATTGTTATCATCGTTAGAAGATAAGGATGAAATGCTAGGTAAAAGTGTGTTGGAAGAATGCGGAAGGGCTTGTTGCATAGAACATGGAGTGCTTGCAAAAGCAAAAGAAATTGGCAACAAAGCAATAAATCTAAATGATGATGAAAAGTTTAATTTACTTTATGAAAACTTTTTGGGACATGGTATTTCATTTTACAAAGAAAGTGGTATGATATATTTTGAATATTCAAAGTGTAAGTGCTCTATGAAAACAGATGAAAACGAGTTGGATGGATTTTTATGTGAGTGTACAAGAGGGTTTGCAAAAGCATTGATGGAAACACTTTATCGCAAATCTGTGGAAGTAACAATAATGAAAACTATCCTAAGGGGAGATGAAAAGTGTCAGTTAGCTGTAAGAATAATTTGAAAGAAAGCGTGTTTGTTACACGCTTTTTATACAATAATAAGTGTTTACACTCATGTGATAAAGTTACATAAATAGTGTAGTATAATTGATATAATTTGACTATAAAATAAGATAATGTTTAGAATAATTCTAACCGCTTATATAGATAATATAATCATAAAGGAGACAATTATGAATAAGAAACTAGTAGATGCAATTAATGATCAAATAAAATATGAATTTTTTTCATCTTTCCTATATTTAGCAATGGCATCCTATGCTGCAGGACTAGAAATGACAGGCTTTCAATCATGGCTGCTAACACAAGCTGATGAGGAGCAATTACATGCGACTAAATTTGTTAACTATTTAAATGATAGAGGTGAAAGAGCGCTTATTAAAGGGTTTGAAGATCCAAAGAACGACTACTCATCTTTGCTTGAAGCTTTTGAAGATGGATTAGCACATGAAAAGATTGTAACTCAAAGAATTAACAATTTAATGAGTTTAGCATTGGAAGATAAGGACTTTGCAACATCTAATTTCCTTAATTGGTACATAGATGAGCAGGTTGAGGAGGAATCGTCCTTTACAACTGTGATAAATAAGCTTAAAATGGTAGGAGATAGTGCAATTGGGTTATACCAATTAGATAAGGAGATGGCTACTCGGCCTGCAGCACCTACAACAATTACTCAAGGCAATCAATAATAGCGTATATGTTGAATAGCAACTAATATATACATTTTCCAAAAAGAATCGTCTGGCAGCGATTCTTTTTTTACTATAAATAAGAACTTATGCTATAATACATTCACATACCTTTTTACTTATTGCAATTGGAGCATGCAACTTTAGCAAAAAGGAGGAAACCATGTTAAATACAATTTCACTTATTATAACTTTTCAAATTGGCAAGACTG
>Ga0070729_10006246_pt1 | contig 11813 bp, 7 predicted proteins | sample tdDd472_FD_66725 | JGI IMG/M metagenome (GOLD analysis project Ga0070729, IMG submission 66725) | Marine sediment microbial communities from the Atlantic coast under amendment with organic carbon and nitrate - tdDd47.2 | ecosystem: Environmental > Aquatic > Marine > Coastal > Sediment | place...
CGTCCCTTATATTTAGACTAAGTTTAAATAAGGATTATAAAATGAGAACTGCGGCAGATATATCGAATGGTGAAAGAGCAGTAATTAGCGGTGTTGATGTAACACATCCTTCTTCTCGCAGAATTATTGAACTCGGGTTTACACCGGGGCAGGAAATTGAACTTGTAACGAGATCCTTCTTTAACGATCCGCTTGCATTTTCAGTCCGCGGAACTATTATTGCAATCAGAAAAAGAGAAGCTGCATCTATTAAAATAATATGAATGATTCCGAGACATTAAAAAAATTACGGACCATAACACTCATTGGTCCACCTAATTCCGGTAAAACAACTCTTTTTAATTACCTTAGCGGTCAAAATGCCCGTACAGTAAATTATCCGGGGTCCACGGTGGAGTATGCCGCGACGAGTTTAACTCACAAGTTTGGAATAAATGCCGAACTTGTAGATTCACCGGGAATAATAAGTTTAGTACCCGGGTCACCTGATGAGGAGGTGACGGTTAATGCACTTTTTGAACATCCGAAATACGGGCAGCCTGAACTTGTTATTGTTACAGCAGATGCAAGCCAGCTTACTCGTCATCTTTTGCTGACAAATCAAATATTGGAAGCCGGGTTTAATGTTATTCTTGCTCTTACGATGCCGGATATACTGGCAAAAAAAGGGTACAGGGTTCTTGTGAATGAACTGGGTATCAGGCTGGGCAGCGACGTTGTAATGGTTGATGGCAGAAATGGCGATGGTGTGGATGAATTGGTAGCAACCATCAAAGCTAAACTTTCACGAACCACTGGTTCCGGTATAAAAAGAATTGATAAAAGTGTGACTGAAGAAATAAATCAGCAAAAACTTATCGCTGATTATGAAAAAGTTGAAGATATTGTTTCTCGTTCTGTACTTAGCCTTGAGAAAATACCCGGCAAAAGTGATATTGAACGTGCAAATGAACAACTTACTGTTTTGGATAACAAGGGTAGTCTGAATAAAATTGACTACAATACATTAAGTATTGATAAATTTCTCCTGCACCCGGTCATTGGATTGGCTGCTTTTTTTGGAATAATGGCATTTACCTTTACCTCGATTTTCTGGCTGGCTATTCCACTCATGGATGCAGTGGATGGACTATTTTCTTTCATGGCGGGTACTGCTGTTTCTTTACTTGGTAATACCTGGGTTTCTGATTTTGTTGCTGACGGTATTATCAGCGGCACAGGCTCTGTACTTATTTTTCTGCCACAGATCGCAATTTTATTTTTTATACTTGGCATTCTTGAGGATTCGGGATACCTAGCACGTGGTGCAATGCTTGTTGATAAACCCCTCAGTAGAATAGGACTTAACGGAAGATCTTTTGTACCGATGCTTTCGGGTTTCGCCTGTGCAATTCCGGCTATGATGGCAGCCCGGACGATATCAAATAAGCGGGAACGTTATCTAACAATATTTATTCTTCCATTGATGAGTTGCTCTGCCAGGTTACCTGTTTATGCACTATTAATCGCATTTTTAGTACCACCCGACAAAGTATGGATGGGTGGAATTACACTCGCTGCAATTTACATCTTTGGAATAGTTGGTTCTGTAGTAATTTCAGCTATTGTAAATAAATTTAATAAAAAATTGTTTGGCGAAAATGATGATTCCTCATTTATACTCGAGCTTCCCTCATATCGTCTTCCAAAGCTGAGAGTTGTTTTAAACAATACATACAACAGTTCACTCTCTTACGTTAAAAAAGCTGGTCCCATAATACTGGTGTTTTCCGTAGTATTATGGTTTCTCAGTTATTTCCCGAATAGTAATCCGCAGGTAGATACTGCCGGAAAAAGTACTGAAGAAATTGAACAGCAGATCCAAATAGAACGGTTGGAAACCTCCTATCTTGCGGAGCTAGGTGGATTGATCCAACCAGTAATGGTGCCCCTTGGGATGGATTGGCGAGTTGGCGTTTCGTTGATCTCTGCATTTGCTGCTCGTGAAGTTTTTGTGAGTTCGCTTGCAATGATCTTCAAGGTTGCGGGGAGTGATGAAGAAATTCAGGATAGACTTCTGGGGGAGATGCAACGTGCTGAAATCGGGAATACCGGGCAAAAATTATTTACACCTGCCACGATAATCGGGCTAATTGTATTTTTTGTTTTTGCAATGCAATGTTTATCCACGGTTGCAGTTTCACGAAAGGAAACCGGAAGCTGGCGGATCCCGATATTGCAGATTGTTTTATTTACCGGAACCGCTTATTTTCTAACGTTTCTAACGGTCAATTTACTAAGGGCAATAGGAATAAGTTAAAATTGAGATAAAAAAAAGGGAAGGCTTTAGCCTTCCCTTTTAAATTTGAACTACCCTTTGCGGGCAAATTGAAATCTGATAACTATTTGAACTTGTAATTTTTAGGAATAACAACGATACCGGTATCAGAAACAGTAAAACGTTTTTTATCCTCATCTACATCAAAACCTATCTCTGTTCCTTCGGGAACAATCACATTTTTATCAATGATAGCACGCCTGATGCGAGAGTGCCTTCCAATGTTAACATTATCAAATATTATCGAATCTGTTACGTAAGTATAGGAGTTAATTCTAACATTAAATCCTATGATAGAACGTTCAACCAAACCACCGGATACAATCGTACCATCGGTTACAAGAGAATTAAAAACCCTGCCTACCCTTTCCCCCTCGTGGGATAATGTTTTAGCCGGAGGGTACTGCAACTGACGTGTACGCAGCGGCCAGCTCTGATCGTAGAGGTTAAACACCGGATTAACGGTAATCAAATCCATGTTTGCCGCGTAATAACTATCGAGTGTACCAACGTCAACCCAGTAGGGATCGCCGGTGCTTTTATTTTCATCTTCAAACGGGTAAGAATAAACAGAATAGCCTTGTTTGATCATGTAAGGAATGATATGCTTGCCGAAATCATCATTATCAAGTTGTTCGGCTTCCATTTTGTTCATAACTTCTTTTATGGATTCTTTATTAAATATATAGATACCCATGTTCACGAATGATCTATCCGGTTTATCCGGGATTACCGGCGGGTTAGAAGGTTTTTCCACGAAAGATAAAACTTTATAATTCGAATCTATTTCGATGATGCCAAATCTCGAAGCTTGATCTTTAGGTACATCAATTGAAGAAATTGTGAGGTCGGCTTTTGTATCAAGATGATAATGAAGCATCTTAAGGTAATCCATCTTGTAAATATGGTCACCGGAAAGAATCAGAACTCTGTCTGTCTTTTCATCGTCTAAAAGATTGAGATTCTGGAAAATGGCGTTAGCGGTACCGGTATACCAGTTGTTACTGATCTTTAGCTGTGGTGGAACCGAGTAGATAAACTCCCGCAGTTCGGGATTGAAAATATTCCAGGCTTCGTATAAATGTCTGCTGAGAGAATCGGATTTGTATTGAGTAAGCACAAAAATTTTCCTTAATCCGGAGTTCAGGCAGTTGGTAAGAGCAAAATCGATGATCCTGTATTTCCCTCCAAAGGGTACTGAAGGTTTAGTTCTGTAAAGAGTAAGAGGACTTAATCTTTCGCCCTGACCGCCGGCAAGTATCATGGTAAGGGTATCACGTAAGATAGAAGCACCTGTAATTGGCATTGGCATATTATCTCTCATTTATTTTAGAAAAAGATATCCATTACATAATTGATTAACAATTAAAATAATTGTTAACTTAAGATTTAATTGTCATTTTAGATTAATAAATATTGTGCATATGAAAGTCAAGAAAATTCATTTTAGTATAGGTACAATAATACTTTTTATTGTAATCTTAACTTTAGGCGGTTCATACTTATTCTGGGGAACCCGCATAAGCCTTTACTATGATTTGTATAACACTAATGATATAATCAAAGGGGGAAAAGCCTACGCCTCAATGCAAAATACCCGGATTGATGATTATACATTACCTGCACAATATAACATTAATATATTAAAGTATGATATATCGATCGAATTAATTCCGGAAGAAAAACGAATAAATAGTGCGGTTTTATTGACCGGGATGCTGAAAGGCGAAAAAACTGGTGATATAGTTTTAAACTTTCATGATGGTTTTGAAATTTCCGGTTTCACGATAAACGGTTCTGAAGAAAGTTATATTTATCAAAATAATTTTATAAGGTTTGATAATTATCAGGGAGCTGATACCTTCTTAGTAGAGATTAAATATTCGGGTACACCGGAGAATAGTGGTTTTGGTTCCTTCGAGTTTAAAACTTTTGAAGACATGCCAATGATATACTCAATGAATGAACCAATATATGCCTCAACCTGGTTCCCATGCAATGATATTACGAACGACAAAGCTTTGCTAAAAATTGCCGTAACAGCGGATAGTAACCTCGTTACCGCATCCAACGGAGTATTGACGGATATAATCCAAAGCGGCAGTAAAAAAACTTATACATGGGAAACCAATTACCCTATCTCGACTTATCTTATCTGTATTGCTACCGCTGATTATACTAATTTTAAGGACTATTACGTGGGTATTGATACTCTTCAACTTGATTATTACGTGCTTCCCGGAAAACTCGAAATGGCTAAAAGAGATTTTGAGGTTAATAAAAAAGCGCTCAAATGTTTTGAAGAATTGTTTGGTCCTTATCCATTTTATGGAGAAAAATATGGTATTGCCGAATTTTTGTGGAATGACGGTGCGATGGAGCATCAAACTATCACGGGGGTAAGCTCATTCCTTATCTCGGGGAATGGTTTTTTTGATGATTTTTATATTCACGAACTTGCACATCACTGGTGGGGCAATGCTGTGGGACCTGATTCGTGGAAAGATATATGGCTGAATGAAGGATTTGCAACCTACTCTGAAGCTTTATATTACGAGTATTATAATGGTGAGGCTGCATTAATCTCGACAATGGAATCGTTTGCCGGGAGTTTTGAAGATACCAGGTTATATGCACCGGAGGGTTTTTTATTTTCCGAGACAATTTATGACAAGGGAGCCTGGGTCTTACACATGTTACGTAGTGAGGTTGGAGACTCAACATTTTTTAAGATATTAAAAGAATATTATCAAACTTTCAAGTATGGCAATGCTTCAACTGCCGATTTTATTAATCTTTCGGAAAGTGTTTCAGGGAAAAGTTTAAATAAATTTTTCAAGGATTGGGTTTATGAAGGGAAGGGAATAATCAATGTTGATTATATCGTGAATGATTATCAACAGGGTGATGATTATATAACAGATATTGAGATGTTGCAGGCAAATAGCAGCGAAATTGTCTATAACTTCCCGTTGGAAGTGAGATTTGTATATTATGATGGTCATTCTGAAGACTATAGTTACAGAATAAATTCGCCGGTTCAGAAAATTTCTTTCAGGAGTAAAAATATTGTGAAAGAGGTGAGGCTAGACCCCCGTACAAGGCTGCTTGCCCAATTTAGAGATGTATCAAGTGAAGAATGACAAATAATTATTTTAATTGCTTACTATTTTCAATAACTTTAAAGATTAGATTTAATAATATTTCGGTATAATATTGAACGGAAAAACTATTTTTATTTCCGATTTACACCTGGGGTTGTTGGAAAAAGATAAAGAAGAAAAACGTGAAGAAGTGCTGGTAGATTTTTTATACAGCCTTGAAAGCGGAGTTGATGCCCTTTATATTTTGGGTGATCTTTTTGACTATTGGTTTGAATACAGGAGAGTTATACAAAAAGGTTATTTCCGTACATTCACTGCATTGAAACATCTTACCGAAAAAGGTGTTAAAATATATTATATTATCGGTAATCATGATTTTTTACACCGGGATTTTTTTCATAGTTATCTTGGCGTGGAAATTATTGAAAATGCAATAGATACTAAAATTTATGGAAAACGGTTTTTTCTTGGGCATGGTGATGGTTTAATTAAAAACGATCTCGGCTATAAAATTTTAAAAATGATTTTCCGGAATAGGTTTATACAGTGGCTTTTTTCACTAATTCACCCTGATCTGGGAATAGCGATCGCGGGAAGTACCAGCAAGCACAGCCGTGAATATACCTCCGTCAAAGATTATGGTGAGACCGATGCACTTTTCGAAACCGCGAAAACTAAAATTGATGAGGGTTTTGACTACGTGATTTTCGGGCATTCACACATAAGGTTAGAAAGAACTTATAAAAACGGTTTCTACTTTAATCTCGGTACATGGCTTCAGCAGCCTTGTTACGGGGTTTTTGAAAAAGACAAATTTGAGATTTTGAACTGGGATGGAAATGGCTAAATCTAATAAAGGAAAAAAATCACGCCTTAAAACTATTCTTTTATCAGTATTCGGGTTCCTGTTTACCGCTGCTTTGGTTGCAGGCTTTTTCCTGTTCCAATATATTGTTGAAGGGTTACCTTCACTGGAGCAACTGGAGAATCCTAAACAATCTCTTGCCAGCAATGTCTATAGTAAAGATGGTAAGTTAATTGGACAGTTTTTCAGGGAAAACAGGATAGAGGCAAATATTGACAGCCTTCCGGTCCATTTGGTAAATGCCCTTGTTGCCACTGAAGACAGGGATTTCTATGAACATTGGGGTGTTGACCTGCAACGTTTTATGAAAGCAATGTTTAAGAATGTTTTTCTTTTCAAACGTGAAGGTGCAAGTACAATAACACAACAGCTAGCTAAAAACCTGTACGAACTGAAATATCAGGACGAAAATTTATTCGATACCGGTATCAGGAAAGCAAGAGAATGGATTACAGCGGTTCAGATTGAAAAATCTTACACTAAACGCGAAATTTTAGAGATGTACCTTAATGAATCCTTTTTCGGCAACCGTGCTTACGGTGTTGAGATGGCATCACGCATTTATTTTAATGAGAAAGCAAAGGATTTGAAAATTGAAGAATCTGCTGTTTTTATCGCGTTATTAAAATCATCCGTGTATTACAACCCGGTTAGGAGATATAACTCGGCTTTGCAAAGAAGAAATCTGGTGATGTATAACATGGTCGAAGCCGGTTATCTTGATGCTGAGAAATATGACTCTCTTAAAAATCTACCAATTAATTTATCGATTGAAGAAAGTAAAGAATCTTTCAAGAGCAGCATCGCTCCCCATTTTGTTGAGTATGTTAGACAGCAAATGGAAAAAATGTCTGAACAATATGGTTATAATTTATATGAAGACGGGCTTTCGATTTATACCACTCTTGATACTAGGATGCAAGGTTTTGCGGTAAAGGCGGCGGTTGACCATCTCGAGGATTTTCAGGGGCAGTTCGACAAATATTGGAAATGGAACCGTTACAGGGATGTTCTGGATGACATTCTGGATAAACAGATTAAAAGACGACCCGAGTACAAAACTGCAAGCAATGCAGCCGAACGTAAAGAAGTTTATAATCGCCTAAAACGTAATGTTGCTTTTGTTGATTCTGTTCAGCAGATTGCCCAGCGAATTGAGGTTGGATTTGTGGCAATGGATGTTCATTCAGGTGAGATACGTGCCATGGTTGGAGCCAGGGATCAGGATTTTAAATATGGATTAAATCATGTAACACAGATTAAACGCCAGCCCGGTTCATGTTTCAAACCGATTATTTACACTACTGCCATCAATAACGGATTGTATCCGGCATATCCAATTTTAAACCAGAGGTTTTTATATCCGGCAACTCCAAAAGACTGGAGCCCTCAGAACTTTGATCGTACAACCAGCGGATACATGACACTCCGTGAAGCATTGATGAACTCGAAAAATATTATCAGTGCCCGTTTGATTATCGAAGATCATGTTAAACTTTATGAAATAGGCAAGACAGCCCAAAGCCTTGGAATAAATACCCGGCTTGATCTTGTTCCTGCTATCGCGCTTGGTGTCTCGGAAGTTTCACCTCTTGAAATTACAAACGTGTTTGCTACGATTGGTAATAAGGGTATTCACAATGAACCAATTTCAATTTTGCGGATAGAAGATAAAGAAGGTATTATCATAGATAACTTTTCTTCAACCCCCAGAGAAGCTATATCCGAAGAAACCGCGTATATCATGACTAACATGATGCAATCTGTGGTTGATGGTGGTACTGCTATCAGGGTTCGTGCGATACATAATTTTTACGCACCTGCCGCGGGTAAGACTGGTACAACACAGGATTACGCCGATGCCTGGTTCGTGGGATTCACACCTGAAATTGCTGCCGGCGTGTGGGTAGGTTTTGATGACAGGCGCGTTTCTTTTACCGGTAGTTACGGACAAGGTGCAAAAGCCGCTTGTCCTATTTGGGCGAACTTTATGAAGATGACTTATGATTCACTGAAAATAGAACCGGTACAATTCCAGAAACCCGAAAGCGGAAATGTAGTGAGTGTTGATTTCTGTAAAGAATCTATATACGAGCTGGGTGATCCTAAATTGTACTCAAAAGATTGTAATTCGGGTAAAGTAACCGATATTATCAATATTAAAGATTTACCACAGTATTTTAATCCGCAGCGTGATACAACGGTGCGGTTGTTTAATAAATACTGGTTTGTTGACAGCACCTCTCACGAGGCAATGGAAATTACAGAATAATAGTGAATGACATGCGCAACCGCGCATGTCATTTTATATTTTACTTGATTGGCGCAATCAATCTAAATAGTTTCCCTTTCTAAATTTTAATAATTTTATCTATCCGGTAATTGATGATCAGATTTTTAATCCTATTTTTGTTTGCATACATTTCAATTTTTTCCCAAAGCGGTGTATTTAAAAGTTATTACTCGAAAGGCAAAATAAGTGCCGAAATTTCGCGCGTGGAGGATATATACGACGGTACCTCCTACTGGTTTTATGAAAACGGGAACCTTGAACGCGAAGTAACTTACGATGATGGAGTAATAAATGGCTGGGTTCGTGAGTATTATGAAAACGGCTTACTAACTTCGGAGTATCATGTTACCAATGGAGTGCGTGATGGTGAGTACAGAGAATATTACGATAACGGGGCATTAAAAAAAATTATTTCCTATCGTGAAGGGAAATTCATCTCACAAAGTTCGTTTGACTATGATTCTTTATATGTGGCATCTGTAGATCAATTCGTTGGTACAAAAAAATATTACGAGCAGCGCCGTAAAAAAGAATTATATATCTGTTCGATTGATGTATGCCCGGAACCAATCGGAGGAATGGAAGCCATTTATGAGAAGCTGGTTTATCCTGAACATGCAAGACTTTACGGACTGGAGGGTGAGGTAATGCTTTCTGTGTACGTTAATACCAGAGGGTTTGTAACTGGTGTGGATGTAATAAAATCACTGGGGCTGGGGCTTGACGATGCTGCAATTAATGCTGTGGAGGAAACCAGGTTTCTTCCCGGGAAAAATAAAGAAAGGCAAGTTGACGCGGCAGTAACAATACGGGTAATTTTCGAGTTGAGCAAAGCTGCCGGTGAAGGTGTTAACATGGGGGTTAGCCTCGCGGATATTACAAATCCTGTCACTGGTATGCGTGGTGAATCCGAAGAAATTAAAATGTACCGGAATTTTGATTGTGAGATGGAAGTTTGTCCCGAACCGGTAGGCGGGATGAATGCGTTATTGGAAAATCTTTATATCCCGGCATCCTCAAAACGTAATAATACCGAAGGGGAAGTAATTTTAGAAGCAGATATCGATAAGTTTGGAAATGTACTGGATACTAAAATTTTACGCGGTCTTGAAAAAGGATTAGATCAATCGGTGGAAGTCGCCATTCTTGAAACAAAATTTACCCCGGCTCAAAACGGGGGAGAAAACGTGAGAACAAAAGTAAAAATTATTATTCCGATACGAATCTCTCAAAACAAAAAATAGTATTCGGGTGGCATGCACAGACGTGCATAAATAAGCAAAAAAAATATTATTACCCGCCCCTTCCCCTTGAATGGGGAAAGGGAAAAGTTGAAACCTTTTAGTTAAACGCCAACACCGACAAATTTGCTCAATAGCTCCTTAAATTCACGGGTAATAGCTTCACCCTTGTTTTTAGCATACCATAGATGCAATTTGGGCATCCATTCCTCTTTAGACAACCCTTCGTTTTTCCATTCGCTGATCAGGTTCACCAGCTCTGCAGGACGCGGTCCCCACTGGAATAACTCATTGCCATTTTCATCAAAAGCTACCAGTTTTGGAATACTTCGGGATGTTCCGTTGGTGAGATATAAATCCATTATATCAAGATTTTCATCACGGGAAATGATCCGCAAATTTATGGCAGGATTTAATTTTGCCATCTCGGCAATATATGGCAGGTTCTGCGCGGAATCGCCACACCAGTCTTCTGTAATAACCATCCAGAGTTGTGGTGAGGAAATGTTCGATATTACTTCAGACAAATCCAAGCCGGGCTTGAATGTCTTAAATACGCGGGCACTTCTTTGGGCATTTAATTTTTTATAATCATAATATTTTGCTTCTTTTTCATCAAGATTGTGATAATCAGTTTCGGTGAGGTATTTCTCCGTATTAGCCGAATATTCCTGATAAGTTAATCCTTTATGCGGTCTTTTTTCTTCAAAAAACTTGTGAATCATCGTATAACTCCAATCTGCATGCTTAAAATAAAGAGATAATAATCTAATTAACTGATTATATGATGATAAAAAATAGAATTGGATTCATATTTTCATATTATAAAACAAAAAAAGCCGGAATCAGCATAATCAGATCCCGGCTTATAAACTATTACCGAAAAGAAATTAGTTTAACTCTTTTTCGATTTGAAATACAGGTTTTATATCGACAGGTAAACTTTTCAATCTTTCAACCAAATTAACCATCGAAGGGGAAGAAACACCGTACTCGGCGATAATTTGTTTTGCAGCCTGATAATCACCAAGCGCCTGGATCATTAATACTTTATTAGCCAATTCTTTTAATACCGGATAGGCTTTTTCATAATTAACTTTTACTTTATGGGTTTGGCTATTGTATTCATAAGCGCCTTTCTCGAGCATGTAATTGTAGATGATTGCAGTACCACCACCATGAGCCTCGTTAACCCCGAAACGAACTGAACGAAAAACACCGGCCAAAAATGTAACCCATGTTTCTTTTTCAAATTCTTTTGGGTAAACTCCCTTTTCTATCATGAATATATTATTGAACATACCAAGTATATCGGCTTTACACTCTTCCAGTATGGAGTAAGTTTCTTTAAGTTCTTTTTTAACTTCGGTATCTTTGCCGTCTTTTTTAATAAATCCGGGTCCGATACCATGAGACATCTCATGCATTAGTGTATGATTAAAAAATCCATCGAATGTTACATATTCCAATTGTTCAGGATCAAGAACAATATCAGCGATAGGTTTGAGTAACTTTTCAAATTTTGCCTCGTGCATATTTTTTAGCATAACTTTTTTAGAGCCTTTTTTCTCGCGTACACGTTCATCATTGGGGAGATTAAACGCGAGAGTTTGAACTCCGGCTTTGGTATCTCCGGCTCCATAAACTTCCTGCACTACCATGATTGGGGATTCGCTGCCACGATTGTAGTTCTTGTGTTCTTCCGGGATGGGGAGGTGTTTTTCCATATCAACAAGATAGCCTGCAAACAGAGAAAGTTTTTCAGATTCAACAGGGTCCACAAGAGTAAGGAAACATTCGAACGCAGCCTTGAAATTAAACATACCATCTTCATAAACCTCATAAGGTCCTATTACCACTTCGATAGTATGATCTTTCAAATCCATCCATGCCATGTCGCTTTCAAAATAGTCATTGCTCAAAAATGCATCAGCGCGGGTGATGAGATAGTTTTTTAAAGTAGCATTATCAGCGTACTCGGCGGCTTCTTTAA
>Ga0070729_10006247_pt1 | contig 11812 bp, 9 predicted proteins | sample tdDd472_FD_66725 | JGI IMG/M metagenome (GOLD analysis project Ga0070729, IMG submission 66725) | Marine sediment microbial communities from the Atlantic coast under amendment with organic carbon and nitrate - tdDd47.2 | ecosystem: Environmental > Aquatic > Marine > Coastal > Sediment | place...
TAATTGCCCAGGTTTTTAAGCTTTCCTGTCCGGATGAGTATTTTTTAAGAGCAAAGGCAATGTAGGCGATGAGAAGGATGGTGCTTACAAGCATACTTGTTATGGTTCTTTTGCTTTTAACAGTCATAATAATTGTCTCCTTAATTAAGTGTCTTGCATTATGTACAAAATGACGCATATTTCATACATAATGTACAACATGATTTACATGATGTCAAGTTTTATTAAGAAAATCTATTTCAAACATTATGAGGCTTTGAAGTATGCATGAAAGCGATGTTGTTATAGTCAGAGAATTAACATGAGTTGTTAAAGAGATTAGCGGATAAATGTAGAATCTGTAATGAATAGGAGATTGAGCAGTCAGGATATAAAAAAAGACTGCAGAACGGCAGCCTTTTTTTTATATCCTGATTTAGAACACGTTAAATGCTTTAACGCCTTCAACAACCAGTTTTGCAGCCTGTTCAGAATCACGCTTTGGAACCTGGGCCTCTCTGTTAAAAGTCTGAATGAAGAAAAACTCCATAGTTTTAAGAACATCCGGAAGATGATAAAAACATAGAGCAAAATTAATTCCTGTTGGTTTTAGAATAGTAAAAGAGGAATAGGTAATAATCGGTTTCTTCGGAACCATAATTTTGTACTGATTTTTTGCATTATGAATATTCAGTTCACTGAATCTGAACGGGATTGAACTTCCATGTTCCCTGGAAACAGGTTCAACATATTTTTTAGAATACATAGACGGTTCAACGAGCACATGAAGCTTACTGCCGTCCGTCTGGAAGGTCATGCCGTCACCGCCGACGGTAATGTTTTTTACTCCGCCATATGCAACAACCTCGTAAATTGAATAGGGTGAATTGTTTTTAAAAAAAGATGATATTATATATCCGCCGTCCTGCGGAAGTTTGCCTTCATTGTAAGCCTGAAAAAGGTCAAGCGCTTTTACATCAGCCATAGGTTCCTCCTCTCTGCATTATAAATTAAGCGACTTTAATTCGCAATAAAGTTTATTTTTTATTTTTTTTTAATTCCTTTGATTTTTTCATGTACATCTGGGACCATTCTATCATTCCCTTGTTCTTATAGATGATTCCCATATTACGGAAAACCCGCCAATCGGTGTAACCGTCATAGATGCATTTCTGAAAGATATTTAATGCCTTTTCGGCCTGATCATTCCGATAGAGCGCAACACCGTAAACCAGAAGGAGCTCGAGTGACGGTTTCTTGAAAACAGCTATTGCCGCCTTCATCAGCGGTATGGTAGCTGCATCCTTTCCGGCCTTTCTCATGCAGAACATCAGGAGTTTCAGATATTTCTCGTTATAGGGATCGGTTCTCAGCAGCTGGCGGTAGATGAAAACCGCGTCGTTGAAGTTGCCGGCCATTCGGTGGCAATATGCAAGCCTCTTGAGAGCTCTGGTGTTGGGTGCGTTCTCCGCGTTTGCTGCCAGTATTTCCGAGGCCGCCGCTTTAAAACGCTTATCCCTGATTAGAAGTTCGATGTATTCATCTCTTTTTTCAGAATCATGAGGAAAGAGTGATATATACTGTTTCAGAGCAGACATGATTTTTTTGGACTCTGAGGAGCCGCTTAGTGCAGAAAATAATCCATCCCAGGCTTCTTTATGCGACTTGCTGAGCTGAAGGGCCTGCCGAAATGATTTTTCCGATTTAACAACTTCTTTTGACTCTAAATAACTGAATCCCAATGCCGTAAGGAGCCATGGATCATTTCCTTTTTTAAGCTGTGTTTTAATATCATCCTGCCAATCACTATCGGGATAACCCAGCCTGTACTTGCAAAGGGGCAGGTAATATGCGGAGAAATCGTCTGAAGGATTTTTCAGGACAATCTTCTCGAGTAATTTAAGCATCCGATCATATTTTCTTTCAAGCCAGAGGATAACAGCTTTTCCATATTCAGGTTCAATAATACTTTTGTCTATGTCGCCCGCTCTGCAGAAATGATTATACGAATCTTCGAGGCGTCCAAGGAATTTAAGACATTCTCCGGCAAGAAGATGCATCTGTGAGCTCTTGTTTTGTTTCAGTGAAATTATCGCGAAATGCAGAGCATTTTGATAATCCTGTTTCTGCCAGTAGGAAGCAGCTATGTTTTCCTCGACGTTTTCAATATCATTTAAAAAGTCTTTAACTTCCTCGGGGTTCATATAGGTTCCCAGGAAGCTGAGCGCCTCATCAACCTTCCCGCATCTGATGTAGGTTTCAGCAAGAAGATTTCTGATGAGCAGATCATCAGGGGACGCTTGTGCCGCCTGCTCAAGATAAACAGCCGCATCATCATAGCTGCCGAGTTCCTTGAGTCCTAGACCGATGTAGAGTAAGGTGGTTATTGAAGAAAATCCTGCCTGTTCGAGAAAAAGAAATCCCTGAACTGCTGCATCGAAATTCTCGTTTCTGAATTCTTTGATTGATTGTACAAGAATGCTATTGATATACATTGAGTAAATGCGGCTGTCCTCAGGCTGCAGGTTAACCGCATGCTCGAGCGAGGCTACAGCATCAGCAGTCATATTTCTCCGGAGAAGAGAGTAGCCGAAATATGCGTGTGCCGGGGCAAACTCCGGTTTGAGTTTCAAAGCTTCCGAAAAACATGATGATGCTCTGCCGAATTTTTTCATTGCTATATAGGTTCTGCCGAGATAAAAAAAACCGGCGTCCGATTTAGGCACGGATGTAATATACATTCTGAATGTCATGACCGCTTCATCCCATCGCCCCAGGGCATGATAGGAACGTCCGAGATAGAGTAGGGCAGCCGGATATGCATCAGATGCATTGAGTACGGTTTTAAGCTTTCTGATCGCTGAAGCATAGTCACGATTCTGTCCGTCCTCGACGGCCCTATTGATTAGTTTTTCCAGATTTTCAGTTTTTGCGTTTCTCATTTATGTTACATTATCATAAATGATTATATAATGCTTGCTAATTTTGAGTTTAGATGGTACAAATACGTACGGAAATTCTCCGAACTGTATTTTCTAAGGTTTTGACTATGAGAATACAGTCGATGGGTACTGCTGGAAACGGTGATGCCTCCCGCATTTGGAAAGGAGAGGGATTATGGCAGAAACTATGCCCGCTCCTTCTTATGGTCAGCGGGTATTTTTATGTCAATTTTGGGGGCTAATGCAGCCTGGTTTATATATAGTTTCCACCATAATCCTTCCGTATATAAATTATGCATTAGTACCCCTTTTCTTATACTCAATCCTATTCACATAAAAAATATTTTCTGATATATTTGCTTATGGAAGATAAGAGCATTTTTAGAAATATATCACCTTTGGATCATAGATATTATTTATCTAATCGTAAGACCTTCGACGAGCTTGCAGACTACATCAGTGAAGAAGCAAGCATTCTCTACTGCATAAAAGCGGAAGCAGCCCTGCTTAAGAGCCATATGAGCATGTACGGCGACAAATATCAGGATTACTTCACAATCGCGGATGAAATCACCGAATCGATCACTCCTGAAGAGGTTTATGCCGAGGAAGAGAAGACTCAGCATAATATTCGAGCACTCGTGAATATTATGAAAACCAGGGTGCCTGATGAATTAAAACCCTTTATCCATCTCGGCGCTACATCTGTAGATATTCTTGATACCGCGTCCTCGATGAAATACCGTGATGCGGTACGCAACGTGATTCTGCCGCAGCTGATAACTCTTGAGCAGCAGTTGTCCGAGATTGTTAAGGCCGAGGCTTATACGCCCCAGGTCGGCCGTACTCACGGTCAGCATGCTGTGCCTATAACCCTTGGTTTCGCATTATCGGAGTATGTATCTAGACTCGGTAAATCAATAATTGAGATTGAGCGTCTGTCGACAAATCTTCGGGGAAAGCTGGCAGGAGCAGTAGGCTCCTATAATTCAACAAGCATGATAGTAAAAGATCCCTATGAGCTTGAGGAACGCTATCTTGAATATCTCGGCCTTGAGGCCTCAGAGCATTCTACTCAGATGGTAGAACCTGAGTATCTGCTTCGGCTGCTTGTTGAAATCAATGTAGCCTTCGGAATCATTGCAAATCTTGCCGATGATCTCAGGAACCTGCAGCGTTCGGAAATCTCTGAACTCAGAGAAATGTTTACCTCGACTCAGGTCGGCTCCTCCACCATGCCGCAGAAGCGAAATCCATGGAATTCCGAGCATGTAAAGAGCCTCTGGAAGGCCTTCAGTCCTAGAGTTATGACATTTTTCATGGACCAGATTTCCGAACATCAGAGGGATCTGTCAAACTCGGCTTCAACGAGATTCATTGCCGATTATCTTGCAGGATTCACTGCCGCAGTTGCACGCATGATTAAAATTACCGGAACCCTCTACGTGGATAAAAAAAGGCTTGCCGCAAACCTGAGGTTCACAGGCGACCTTGTTCTCGCGGAAGCCGCATATATTCTCCTTTCCTGTGCGGGTGAGCCGGATGCTCATGAGGTCATAAGGAAGGTGACTCTGAGCTGTGAGGAAAATAACTCGACGCTGGCAGTAGAATTACCGAAAAATCCAGATGTCTGGGCAAAAATATCACATCAGCTGAAAGAAACCGCGGGCCTCGATGCAGCGGAATTCTTTTCCAGTCCCGAACTATACAGAGGCAAGTCAGCCGAGAAGGCTGTTATGATCTCAGAAAAATATATCAGACTCATGAAAGAGCTCAAGGAGGCCCTTTAATGAATATACGCGAATCACTCAGCTACGATGACGTTCTCCTGGTTCCGGGACACTCCGATGTCCTGCCGCATACTGCTGATATCAGAACCAGACTCGCAGGAGATATCTATCTGAACTCACCGGTAACATCAGCCGCCATGGACACCGTTACCGAGGAGAATCTTGCTATTGCTCTGGCCCTGGAAGGCGGTGCAGGAGTAATCCACCGGAATCTGCCGCCGGAAGTGCAGGCAGCCCAGGTTGCCTCTGTAAAGCGTTTTCTCAACTGGATCATAGACAAACCTGTCACCGTCCTCGAAGACACGCTGATAGGCGATGTCAGGAATCTGAGACAACAATACGGGGTATCAGGCTTCCCTGTAACTGATGCAAAGGGAATATTGAAAGGTATAATTACCGGACGTGATCTTCGCTTCTGCAACGACAACAACCTTCTTGTCAGAGACGTTATGACTCCCGATCCGGTTATAGCAGAAGGGATTCCCACTACCGAGAGCGCGATAGTCAAGTTTGATAAATACAAGATTGAAAAACTTCCGGTTGTCGATGATGCCGGAAAGATTACCGGGCTTATTACCGTTAAGGATATGGAGAAACACGGCGAACACCCGAACGCGGCAACCGATGCCTCGGGACGTCTGATCGTAGGTGCGGCAATTTCTCCGCAGGATTATGAGCGGAGACTCCCGCTTCTAATCGACAGCAAGGTCGACTTCGTTGTACTCGATACCGCTCACGGCGACGCATCAAGTGTTATCGATGCTGTCAGGGCGATTAAGAAGAACTATAAGATAACGGTTATCGGTGGAAATGCCGCTACAGCCGAGGCTACAAGGCGTCTCATCGATGCCGGTTCGGATGCCGTTAAGGTCGGTGTAGGCCCCGGGTCTATCTGTACAACAAGAATCGTCGCCGGAATCGGAGTTCCTCAGTTCTCAGCCGTTTCCTGGTGTGCTGAGGAGGCCGAGAAATCAAATATTCCGATCATAGCAGACGGCGGGATTAAGTTTTCAGGCGACATTCCGAAGGCCATTGCCGCCGGGGCATCATCTATTATGGTCGGCAATCTTTTTGCCGGACTCAAAGAGGCTCCGGGCAGAGAGATTATCTATGAAGGCAGAATCTTCAAGCAGTACCGGGGGATGGGTTCAATCGGTGCTATTAATGAGGGTTCCGGAGACCGTTATCAGATGAAAAAAGGTGATGCGCCTGTTCCTGAGGGAATCGAGGGCAGGGTTCCTTACAAGGGAGAACTCAAACCCTTTCTCCATCAGCTTATGACCGGACTGAAAAAAGGGATGAGCTATTGCGGATGTTCGACTATAAACGAATTGCGCAATTATCAAAATTTTGTTAAGATTTCCCCCGCTGGTTTACGTGAGAGTCATGCACATGACATCATGATAACCCAGGAAGCGCCTAATTATTCTAAAAACTGAGAATATTATTCAAATAAGGGGTTAATATGAATCTTGTTGTTGTCGGAGCTCAATGGGGAGACGAAGGCAAGGGGAAAATTGTTGATTTTCTCGCTGAAGATGCTGATCTGATTGTCAGATTTTCAGGCGGTGCAAATGCCGGCCATACTATTGTTACAGGTGATGTGACTTATAAACTTCATCTTGTTCCGTCAGGGATCATCTATCCTGACAAGAAAGTCGTACTCGGAACCGGAATGGCTATTGATCCGGCTGCTCTTTTTACCGAGCTGGAGACGATCGAGGGGCAGGGTATCAAGTGGCAGGGAAGGATCTATATCTCTGACAGAGCACATCTGGTTCTGCCGCGATACCGCGATGAAGATATTGAACTCGATAAAAACAGGAGAAATCCTATTGGAACTACCGGCCGGGGAATGGGTGTTACCTACGCGCATAAGGCGCATAGAGACGGCATTAGAGTCGGTGACCTCTATAATGAGAAGCTATATTCCTCTTTTTCGGAAGAAGACCGCAGCTTTTTAAGCAAGTACAAAGAACTGATGAAGGATATGGTTATTGACCTGACCTCCTTCATGGCTGAGAACTCTGATAAGAGGGTTTTGTTTGAGGGAGCGCAGGGAGTCCTGCTCGATCTCGATGTAGGGACCTATCCCTATGTTTCCTCCGGATATTCCCAGGCGGCCGGCGCTGCAATGGGCGGAGGAATCGGCCCGCGTGCTATCGACGGGGTTATGGGCGTGTTTAAGGCGTATTCGACCAGGGTAGGGAACGGACCTTTTCCTAGTGAGTTTGATCCCAACAGAGATGGCGAACTCGAGAATTACATTAGAGAGACCGGCCGCGAATACGGTGTTACTACAGGGCGGCCGCGCCGCTGCGGTTATTTAGATCTGCCGGCCCTCAAGTATGCCTGCAGGGTTAATTCTCTCGATTCACTCGTTCTGACTCATCTCGATGTTTACGATGAAATCGATGAGATTAAAACCTGCGTTGCCTATGAATGTGAAGGTGAGCTCATCGAGAACTTTCCAACTGATATAAGTAAGCTTGAGAAGGCTGTTCCTGTAACAAAGAGTTTTAAAGGCTGGAAAAAAACGCTGACTGAATGCAGAAGTTATGATGAGCTGCCGACGGCAGCAAAAGAATATATCAAGTTTATCGAAGACTACACAAAGACTTCGGTCGATATAGTTTCAATCGGTTACCGCCGTGAAGAAACAATCCTAAGAAAAGAATTCTGGCAGGCTTAATTATTTATGGATAGAATCCTTGTATTTGACTTTGGAAGTCAGACGACCCAGCTTATTGCTCGCAGAATACGCGATTTCGGTGTTTACACCGATATAGTAACCGCGGAAACTCTCTGCACCGATGAGCTGCTTGAAGGCGTGAAGGGGATAATCCTCTCAGGCTCACCCTATTCGGTATATGAAGAGGGAGCTCCGCTTCCCGATAAATCGGTGTATGAGACCGGACTTCCGGTTCTTGGAATCTGCTACGGTTTTCAGCGAATGACAGCTGATCACAGCGGAAAGGTTGAAGCTCTTGAGAAGACTGAATACGGACGATCGAAGATCAGCTATCTCGAAGAATCACCGCTTTTTGAGGGAATTCCTGCGGACTTCACCTCATGGATGAGTCATGGTGACAGCATCGGAGAGGTTGGTGATGGTTTTAGGGTTATCGCTGAATCAGAACATCATATTGCCTGCGCCCGGAATGACGTGAAGAACCTTTTTGGTATTCAATTCCATCCGGAAGTAACTCACTGCGAATATGGAACTGAAGTTTTAAAGAACTTTGTCATCGGCATCTGCGGGGCAGAGCAGGGTTGGGACATGGATACATATCTCAAGCAGGAAATTGCTGAGGTTCAGAAGAGAACCGGCGACAAGGATGTTCTTCTGCTTATATCGGGCGGAGTTGATTCAACAGTAGTCGGCGGTCTTCTGCTCAAGGCTCTCAATCCGTCAAAGGTACATCTGATGTACATTGACACCGGAATGATGCGTAAGGATGAATCTGCTGAGGTCGCGGTGAGCCTTAGCACACTCGGCGCGGAAAACCTTTACCTCATCGATGCATCAGAACGTTTTCTTACAGCCCTTAAAGGTGTTTCAGACCCTGAGGAAAAACGCCGTATTATAGGTGATATGTTCATCAGTGTTCAGGAAGAAGAGATAAACAAACGCCTTGAAGGTGACTATCTCTTGGCCCAGGGCACTCTTTACACCGATTTAATTGAATCGGGCAAGGGTGTCGGCAAGAAGGCTCAGGTAATAAAATCGCATCACAATGTGCGCTCACCCCTTGTTGAGGCAAAACGTAATGCCGGTCTTATAATTGAACCGCTGGGGAAGCTTTACAAGGATGAAGTCAGAGAACTCGGCCGAAAGGTTGGAATCAAGGATGACATTATTCGAAGGCATCCTTTTCCTGGGCCGGGCCTTGCTGTGAGGATCCTGGGTGATATTACCGAGGAAAAATGTGATCTGCTGCGGGAAGCCGATTATCTTTTTATAAGCGAACTCAAGAGCCGCGGGCTGTATGACAAGATCTGGCAGGCTTTCTGCGTACTTCTGCCGATCAAATCGGTCGGCGTTGCCGGAGATCTGCGCGAATACGGCTACGTATTGGCTCTGAGGGCAATTACAAGCAGTGACGGTATGACGGCAGATGTTTATCCTTTCGATACGAAGGATATTCTTGAGATATCATCTTTGATAACCAACTCAGTTCGTGGAATTGGACGTGTCGTTTATGACGTCTCATCCAAGCCGCCTGCGACGATTGAGTGGGAATAGATTCTCTATAGTTAATAATGGCCGTCCGGCAAGCCCGGGCGGTTTTTTTTAGCTGTTATCTCTGCCATGAAGGTGCTTGTTTGGGCTAAAAAGCTGTTCCCGGCTGAAGAGACTATAAAATGTATTATCCTTCTTTGATAGCCCTAACTGGGCCATAACCATTTTATAATTAGTACCGGATATTTAGGGAACATAGAATGACCAGGAAGACGTATTTCCTCCTGGTCATCAGGTCTTTTCTAATATAGATATTTCCTTAATTATCTACAGAATATACGAATTTTAGACCAAATGAGAAATCCACATCCATACTATCATTCAGCTCATCTCCTGAATCGGATTCTGTTCCAGTACTGGTAAGATAGGGCAGGGTTTCACTTGCTATATCAAGATTTCCGATGGAAATGTTTGAATCAATTCCAAATGTGCACAGCCATTCTTCTCCTACCGGGAGTCCTATCCCGCAGAATGAGCCAATATTCAAGTCTATTCCGTCGGATGAAACAACCTCAGTCCAGGTAGATGTAGTATCGGTGTTGAATGCCTGATAAGTTTCTACTTTAAGGAAGCCTGTGATGTTTCCGTCTATAAACAGGGTAATACTTTCGGCGGGCTCATAGCTATAGCGGGCGAGCAGGCAGAAAGAATTGACAGTATCACTGTATGGATTGAGGTCGTCTGATTCACTGAGACTGTTATCGGACGGTGAAGTGCCGAGGCTGAGTTCTGTCAGATTTGCTGTGTTCAGATTGTTGTAAGTAGAGCTAGTCCCGCTTGTATTCATATCATCCTGGCTATAGCTCTGTGCGTATCTACTGTATTTAAAGCCGATTCTGAACCCTGATTTGCCGTCGTCAGCGCAGAAGTCAAGTCCTGCCATGACATTAAAGCTGCCGAGACCAGCATCGTATATTGAGGTTTCGTATGAAGTATCGGTAGCCGATAGATGTTCAGCATAGTAACTGTATAGATTATCTATAATAGAGTAACTACCGGAAAATATAAATCCGAAAGTACTGCTCAACGGCATAATAACCGAGCTTGCGAATTCCAGGCTGTTATATATTGAATAGTCAGTGTAACTATAGCCTGCGGTATCGGAATAAAACGCAGACATGGTTTGAAAGGTTTCGTCATAACCGTTGCTATCGGAATCTACCGATATATATTTTATATTGCGATCATCGTAATAGCCTCTGTAAACAAGGCCGAGGTTGAGATCTGTTTCAGTGATATCCACCGACAAGCCAAGGCTTGAATTGAGTTCGTGTATATACTCATCTACGGTATCACCTCCACTTGTATATTCGTTGTAATAGGTTAGCGTACTTGAGCTCGAATTATCCGTTACAGTTTCTATTGAAGCTGGATTCCAGGTGAAATCATACCCAAGTTTAAATCCGATACTGCCGAAGTCAGTTAAGGGCGCGGCATAATAAAAGTCCGAGCCCCCGGTTAGACTGTGTTCAAAATAATCGGCAACAGTGTTAGTCGATGCTGAGCTGTAGTAGTAATCATTGCTCTCACTCAGGCTGTGCTCGGAGTTTACATTTGCATCAAAACCGAAAACTGTTCCTGAGTCAAATAGGATAAACTCAGTCCAGTCAAATTCCGGGCTCAGGTTGAGGGTTGTGCTTTTATAAGTGCCTCCGTCAATTCCAATGGCATCATCGGTACGCTCGGCCTCTACATTTTCAAGGCTGCCGGAAAGTGTTATATAGGGAATTATCATCGTACTTTCTATATCTGTAAGCACTGAAGGACAGTCTTCGTAATTCTGTTCCGGGAAAAGATCTACTGTTAATGAATTACTCAAGAGAATATCTGTACTAGTGATCTCAGCGGACAGTGTAAGTATATTGAATGTTAAAATCAGCATTAATAATATTCGTTTCATTTTTATTTCCTGTGTTTTTGTTTTAAAATATTGGATTTATCTATTATCAGATGGGCGGTTGCTGTTGATCGTAATGTAGACCTATCGCTTTCGGAGCTATCCTCATCGTCATAGTATCCGCTGCTGTAATCGTATGTATATGTGGTTACAATATAACAGTAGTCTCCGTTATCATCATATTTTTCGTTGTATTCGACTGTTTCATTTGAGTACAGATAATCTCCGCCTTCCTCGTATTCGGTTGTTTTAAGGAGATTATCATCAATGTCGTATGAATAATTTGTATAGGCTATCAGCTCTCCCATCAAGGAGTCTACCCTCTTTGTTCTGTTACCGGAACTGTCGAATTCAAAATTCAGTACATACTGCTGATTTGATATTTTGTTTGCATCTATATTCTGGGTCATCGCATCAGAATCTGTCCCGTTCATATCGATGAATATGCCTGTTGCTGCATCTACATCTGTTCCAGATTCGACGCTATAATCAAAATCTGCCTGCTGATAGACTATGTTATTGTTATTTCGTGAATAGCGGGTGTAGTAGTATGTGTGATCATCAGTGTCATCTTCACCCGGGTTAATGAAATGACACATTTCATAGATATAATTTGTGTAATCCGTATCGTCGTCATAATGGCAGACATATTCTTCTACGAGATTTTCAGCTGATTCTTCTCCATCATAATATCGTTCAAGCTGATAACCAATGTAACCGTCGGGGAGGGTAATCCAGGTGCAGGTTTGTGTCTCAACAGCTGTTCCGGTACTGTCAAAGACAGTGTATTTCGAATAGTAAGCATAGTCGTCAGCGTTACCGTCAACACCTGCTGCCTGACTGTCGTATTCGGCCTCATCAGATCCCGATAGAGTGTATGTTCCATCGCTGTATGTGTAGTCTGTCTCGCTGTAACAGATGTAGTCGTAGTTTGAACCATTATAATAGTCTTTAAAGTATT
>Ga0070729_10006250_pt1 | contig 11797 bp, 8 predicted proteins | sample tdDd472_FD_66725 | JGI IMG/M metagenome (GOLD analysis project Ga0070729, IMG submission 66725) | Marine sediment microbial communities from the Atlantic coast under amendment with organic carbon and nitrate - tdDd47.2 | ecosystem: Environmental > Aquatic > Marine > Coastal > Sediment | place...
GCGCCGCCGAGAAGCTGCAAGGCGCACGCGTACGGCTCCGCACCAATCGCGGCGTCATGACGATGATTCTGCTTCCGGACGAGGCGCCCGCCCACTGCGTGAACTTCGCCCAACTCGTCGGGAGCGGTTTCTACGACGGCAAGCGCTGGCATCGGGTGGTCGCGAATTTCGTGATCCAGGGTGGCTGCCCGCGCGGCGATGGCTGGGGCGGCCCCGGCTACACGGTGCCCGATGAAATCGGAACGAGGCCGTACGTGCGCGGCACCGTCGGGATGCCGAAGGCGGGCGATGACACCGGCGGCTGCCAGATCTTCATCAACCACCTTCCCACGCCCCACCTCGATGGACGCTACACGGTCTACGCGCAGGTCATCGAAGGGTTCGATGTGCTCGACCGCATTCGCGTCGGCGATCGCATCGAGAAGGCGACGATCGAAGTGCGCTAGCGCGGGTTGGCGGTTCGGGCCGCCATCCGCTGCTCCTGGCGCTCGCGGATGTGATTGATATCGTCCCGCGGCACGGCCTCGATCAGGCGCTGCGTGTACGCTTCCTTGGGGTTGGCGTAGATGTCCTCGGCGTTACCGAACTCGACGATCTTGCCCGCCTCCATCACCGCCATCGTGTCCGAGAAGAACTTCACCACGCTCAGGTCGTGGCTGATGAAGATGTAGGTGAAGCCGTGCTGCTCCTGCAGGTCCTTGAGCAGGTTCAGCACCTGCGCCTGCACCGACACGTCGAGCGCCGACACCGACTCATCGCAGATGATGAACTCGGGCTCGACGGCAAGGGCGCGCGCGATCGAAATGCGCTGGCGCTGGCCGCCCGAGAACTCGTGCGGGTAGCGATTCATGTGCTCGGCGAGGAGGCCTGTCTCTTCCAGAATCTGAACGGCGCGATCGGTCCGCGCCGAGCGCGACCCGTACAGGTTGTGCACCGCCATCGGCTCCATCAGCATGTCCGCGATCGTCATGCGCGGATTCAGCGAGCTGTACGGATCCTGGAAGATGATCTGCATCTTGCGTCGCAGGGAGCGGAGACGCCGCTTGCTCGCGCCGAACACGTCGTCGCCGTCGTAGATGACGCTTCCCGACACCTCGACGCCGCCGCCGGACTCGATCAGCCGCAGCAGGGAGCGACCCGCGGTCGTTTTGCCGCAACCGGATTCTCCAACGAGTCCGAGCGTCTGACCGCGCCAGACGTTGAAGGAAATTCCGTCCACCGCCCGCACGTAATCCGCAACGCGGCTGAGCACGCCCTTGCGGATCGGGAAGTAGACCTTGAGGTCCTTGACCTCGAGGACCGGAGGGCCGGTGGGATCGGTGAGCTTGTCGCGACCGCGCATCTCGAGTTGGCGCAACTTCTCGTCATCGACGGGGTGTTCGTTGATGACCAGTTCGTGGTCCGGCGTGAAGTGCCAGTCCATGAACGTGTTCGTCGTCGGAAGACGCTTGAAAGTCGTATCGAGTGCGGGACGGCACGCGAGCAGGCTGCGCGTGTAGGGGTGCGTCGGATTGGCGTACACGTCCATGACGCTGCCGAATTCGACCAGGTTGCCCTTGAACATCACGGCGACGTGGTCGGCGATCTCCGCGATGACGCCGAGGTCGTGTGTGATGAACATGATCGACATGCCGCGCTCATCGCGCAGCTTGCGGAGCAGATCGAGAATCTGCGCCTGAATCGTCACGTCCAGCGCGGTGGTCGGCTCGTCAGCAATCAGCAGCTTCGGATTGCACGACAGCGCCATGGCGATCATGACGCGCTGCTTCTGTCCGCCCGACATCTCATGCGGATAGCTGTCGATGCGGCGCTCGGGGTCGGGGATGTCCACCTCGCGGAAGAGATCCAGCACGCGCTCGCGCGCCTCCGCCCGCGTGACCTTCTCGTGGATCAGAATCGCCTCGGCGACCTGATCGCCCACCCGATAGACCGGATTCAGCGACGTCATCGGCTCCTGGAAAATCATGCCGATCTGCCCGCCGCGGATGTTGTGCATCGCACTGCGCGGCAACTGCACCACGTCCCGGCCGAGGAAGACGACTTCGCCTTGGTGGACGCGCGCCGTCTCCGGCGGCAGCAGCTGCATGATGGTCAGCGCGCTGACCGACTTGCCCGAGCCCGACTCCCCCACGACGCCAAGGGTCTGGCCCTCCTCGATACGCATCGAGACGTCGTCGACCGCTCGCACCACGCCTTCGGAGGTGTGAAAGAAGACCTGCAGATTGCGGATGTCGAGCAGAGGTTGGTCCATTGCGTGGCGATTGTGGGCCCGGAGCCCCGATTAGTCAACGCCCGCCGTCGCCCACTGCGTGGGCTATGGCGGGGTAAACCCGCCGAATTCGGAGTCGCGTGACGCTCGAACGCAGGAAGCGAGCACGCAGAGGCAGCCCGCTGGCGAAGACTCGTTGCAGGCCACAGGCCCGTAGGTGGGCTCTCGTTCCGGGTCGTGAAACTGCCGCGGGCAGTTCCCCGACTACCGCAGTCGCGCACATCGGGCTCGAAGCCCCCACGACCGCCGATCTGTCCCAACGGCGTCAGCCGTTGGACCAAAAACACTCCTCCGAGGCGAGCAGCGCCCGAGCTCGCGCCGTACGGCGCGAGCGCTCCAGCTACTCGCCGCCGAAGATATCGGTCGGCGCCTGGGGCATGTTGAGATCCTCGGACTGCTCCAGCTGGAGGCAGTTTTCGAGCAACTCGTCCAAGGCGATGTCGATCGGCCGGACCTTGCTGGTCTCGACGAGGGGCTTAGCACCCTGCACGAGTTCGCGCACCCGCTTTTGCAGAATGGCGGTCATCGCGAAGGGCCCACCAAAGCGGGCCTGTGCTTCCTGAATCTTCCGGAAATCCATGGTTCTCCCCGCGCCTTTTTGCGCGTGTCGAGCGAAGTCACGGAGTGTAATCGCGGTTTCGGGGGCTGTCCAGCAGCGCGAGCGCCTCTTTCGCCCCACAAATCCACGCCGTCCCGAGATAGGCAACGGCTCCCACGCCGACCGGCACGAGGGCGCCGACGGCCCGGGCCCCCCACCCGTCCCCCCGAGGGAGGATCTCCGCCGTGCCCCAGGCGGCCAATCCGCAGACTGCCGCGGCCACGGAAAGCCGGAAGGCGTGGCCCAGAAGGCGACGCCCCACCCCCGCCAGCGTGGAGCGCAGCATCCATGTCAGGACGAGCCAGTTGGCCGCCTGCCCGACTCCCACCGCCAACGCCAGCCCGCGCCATTGGAGATACGGATGGGTCGCCAGCGCCACGGCGAGGTTGCAGACCACGGCGACCAGCGACGCGATCAGCGGCCCTCGCAGCCGCCCTTGCGCATAAAAAACCGGCACGGTCACCTTGACCAGGCAATAGAAAACAACGGCCACGCTGAAGTACCGGATCGTCGAACCGATCGCCGCGGCGTTCTCGGCCGTAGCGTTGCCCCACAGGTAGATCAGGCGCGCGATCGGCTCCCCCAGCGCCGCCAGCCCGGCGGCTGCGGGCAAAGCGAAGGCGAGCGTCAGGAGTGTGGCTTCGACCAGCGATCCGCGCACGGCCGCTTCATCCCGTCTTGCCACTGCCTGCGACGCCTTCGAGAGCACCGCGGTCCCGACGGCCACGCCGACGAGGCCGACCGGCAGATGCACCAGCCGGAACGCGTAGTAGAGATTCGACGTACCGCCGACGTCGGAGGTGGCCAGCTTGGTATTGATGATGATGCTGACATGGGTTGCCGCCATGCCACCCACGACGGGGAGCATGCGCGAGAGGACGGCGCGGGTTTCGGGATGGCGCGCTGTCAGGTCCGGCAGGAACCGTGGGCGCCAGCCCAATCGCCAAAGGGGCGGGAACTGAACTGCGCACTGCAACGCCCCCCCAACGAGCAGCAACAGCGCCCAAGGCAAGGCCGCCTCGACGCCGTCCAGCCCCAGCGCCAGAAGAGCGCCGCCCCCGGCCACCAGGGCGAGATTCTGGAGCGCCGGGCTGAGGGCCGGCAGAAAGAAGCGGTTGAAGACGTTCAGCGCCCCCATCGCGGCCACCGCCAAAGAGATGAAGAACAGGAACGGCGCCAGCAGCCGAACGAGCACGACGGTGAGTTCGAATTCCGGCCGCGCGACGAACTTCGCGGAAGTGATCGCGACGACGATTTCCGGCGCAAACCACACGATCAGACCTACGGCCAGCCCGACATACACGAGCAGCGTCGACAGCACCCGATTGAGCGTGGTGAACGCTGCCGCATCGCCGTCCCGCTCTCGAACACCGGCCAGCGTCGGCACGAACGCGCCGGAAAACGCGCCCTCCGCGAACAGGTCCCGCAGCAGGTTGGGCACCTTGAATGCGACATCGAGCGCGTCGGAAAGCCCTCCCGCACCCACCAACGCGGCCCGGGTCGCGTCCCGACAAAGGCCGAGGATCCGCGACGCCAACGTGGCAATGGACACCGCGCCGGCGGCGCGCGCCAGCGAACTCAAACGACGACTCAAGCAGTGACCCCGGCGTCACCGCGCGTGCTTGCGGTCCCCATGCGAACGTATGATACGCCGGTGAACGGACCCGCTCCGCACGCCCGCGCGCTGGGCACGGCCGGCGCCCCCGCGCCCGGTCGTCTCACCACCACATTCGAGTTGAGTGGCGGCATCTTCATCGACACGGGCGCCATCCCGTATGCCATCCCGCCCGAGCAGCGCGACAGCGTCCGGACGGTGTTTCTGTCGCATGCCCACCTCGATCACACGCTCGGCCTTCCATTCCTGCTCGGCCGGAAGACGTTGGAGGTGTACGGAAGCCGCGCTGTCCTTGATGCGGTTCGGGAAAGCCTGCTGGACGACCGCATCTGGCCGGATCTCGCCCGGTTTGCCGAGTGGCATGAGTTCGAGGTCGGGGACCGCGCGGAAATCGGGGACTGGAGCATGGAGGCGGGTCCCGCCGAGCACACCGTTCCCTGCTCCAGCTTCCTTTGCCACTCCTCCGCGGGCACGCTCGCGGTCATGGGCGATACGCGCCGGACCGACGAGGTTTTGGCCTGGGCCGCCGCTGCACGGCCGGATGCCTGCATCGTCGAATGCAGCTTCCCGGACGAGTGGGCCGATAGCTCCCGCCGCTATGGGCACCAGACGCCGTGCGACCTCCCCAGCTGGCGCGCGGCCCTCGGCGACGACTGCAAAATCTTCATCACTCACATGAAGCCGCTGCACGAGTCGCGTGTCCGTGCAGAATGTGAGGCCCTGGGTGATCCCGGGCTTTTCATTCTGCAGGACGGTGATGCCGTACCCCTCCGCTGACGCGAGCAACTCTCCCGGGGCCTCTCCCCCGGCCCCCCTCACCATTGGAACGGCGGGGCATATCGATCACGGCAAGACGCTGTTGATCGAGCAATTGACCGGTATGCGCGCCGATCGCCCCTACGAGCGCGAGCGCGGCATGACCATCGACATCGGGTACGCCGAGATGCGCGATCCCGCCGGTCGCCGCATCGGATTCGTCGACCTGCCCGGCCATGAGCGCTTCATTCGCAACATGGTGGCGGGCGCGACGGGGATCGACCTGGCGCTGCTGGTGGTCGCGGCGGACGACGGCGTGATGCCGCAGACGCGCGAGCACCTGGAGATTCTCGACCTGCTCCGCGTGAAGCGCGGCATCGTCGTGTTGAACAAGGTCGACCTGGTGGACGAGGAGACCGCGGAGCTCGCCGAGGAGGAGTTGCGCGAGGAACTGGAAGGGACCGTCCTGGAGTCCGCGCCGATCCTGCACTGCTCCGCTGCATCCGGGCAGGGGATCGACGCGTTGAGAGATGCGATCTACGCCGCGGTTTCCGATGTCGCTTCGTCCGATGACCCCGGCAGTTTTTTTTGCGGCGTGCAGCGCAGCTTCGCGGCGGCCGGATTCGGCTGCATCGTGACGGGCGTCCCGGCGGCCGGACACCTTCGTGTGGGCGACGAAGTCGAACTGCTCCCCGCCGGATCCAAGGCGCGGGTGCGGGCCATCGAGATCTATCACGAGGCCGCGGAGCAGGCTCGGGCAGGACACCGCACCGCACTGAATCTGTCGGGCGTGCACCACGACGATGCGGCGCGCGGAATGGTGATCGCCGCGCCTGGGGCGTACGGCCCCTCGCGCCACATCGCCGTAATGCTGCGCCTGCTGCCGTCGAATCGGCGCCCGTTGAAACATGCGGCGCCCGTCCGGTTCCTGTCAGGAACGCTGGAAGACATGGCGAAGGTCTACCTGCTGGAAGGCAACGCGCTCGAACCCGGCATGGACGCTCTCGTCGAGGTGCGAACCACCGAACCACTGACCGTCCGGGACGGCGCGTCGTTCATCATCCGCACCGACAACGCCAAGGAAACGCTCGGCGGAGGTCGCATCGTCGCTTCGCTCGACCGGCCGATTGGACGCAAGAACGTGAGCAAGCACGATCGCCTGCGACGTTGGGCGGACGCACTCGATGATCCGCGCGAGCGGCTGCGGTTCATGCTGGCGGATCGCGGGGCGCTCACGCCCGCGCAGTTGGCCCGCGAAACGCAGTTGTCGCGCGAGGCGGTGGCCACACTCCTCGAAACCATGAGCGGCGAAGGCGAGTTGGTGACGTTGCCGGGCGGCTCGTTCACGACGCGCTCGGCCGTCGATGCAGCGAGCACGGCGCTCCGCGAAGCCGTGCGCGCGATGCACAAGGAGCAGCCGCTGCTCGAGGCACTCCCCATCGCCACCGTGCGCGATCGCGCCCAACTCGATGAGGCCCAACTCACGGCGGCGCTTGCCGAGTTGGGGGACGAAGCGGTCGTCGAGGCACGCACGATTCGTCATCGGGACCATTCCGTGAAGCTCGACGGCGCGACCGATCGCGCTGCCAAGACCGTGTTGGCCTGTCTGGAGCAGGCCCGCTTCGCCCCGCCGGCCCGCGACCAGGTCCCCGACGAGACCGGGCTCACAACCAAGGAAGCGCAGAGCGGCTTCGTTTACCTGAAGGCGAGGGGCGACCTCCGGGACGTCGCACCGGGCATCCTTTACGCGCGGTCGATTCTCGACGAGGGCATCCGGATTCTGGCGAAGATATCCGAAGGTCGCGGGCACTTCGAGCCGGCCGACGCGAAGCGCGCGCTCGGAGGCATCAGCCGCAAGTGGCTGATTCCGCTCCTGGAGTACTACGACCGTATCGGGGCAACACGGCGCGACGGCAACGGCCGGCGCCTCACGAACAAGGGTCAGGCGATGGCCGAAGGTGGCATCGACGTAGGATGAGCAACGTGGACAAGCAGCAACTCCTTCGCAGCCTCCCCGCTGTGGACAAGGTTCTCGGCACGGAACGAATCGCCCGGATCAAGGAGCAATGGCTCCCCCGCCTGGTCGATGAGGCGGTGCGCGGCGAGGTCGATGCGGTGCGCGCCGCGATCCTTGCCGGCTCGGATCCGGGATCGATCGAGCCCGAAGCGATCGCCGCGCGGACGGAAGCGCGCCTCGCCGCCGATCTCGCGCCCGGCGTATCGCGCTGCATCAACGCGACGGGCGTTGTGCTGCACACAGGACTCGGGCGCGCGGTGCTCGCGGGCGAGGCGATCGATGCCATTCAGCGCGAACTCAGCGGGTACTCCATCGTTTCCATCGATCGCGAGGCCGGAGCGCGCATTCGACGGGAGTCCGCGGTCGCGCGCATCCTCGCAGCACTAACGGGCGCCGAGGCGGCCACCGTCGTGAACAACAACGCCGCTGCGACCGTGATCACCCTCAACACCATGGCGGCGGGGCGCGAGGCGATTCTCAGCCGCGGGCAACTTGTCGAGATCGGCGGGTCGTTCCGTATGCCCGACGTGTTCGAGACTGCAGGCGTCCGACTGCGCGAAGTCGGCACGACCAATCGCACCTACATTTCGGACTATGAGCGCGCCATCGGTGAGGAGACGGGCCTGCTGCTGCGGGTCCACCCGAGCAACTACAAGGTGACCGGATTCGTCCACGAGCCCACCATCGAAGAGATGGTCGCGCTTGGTCGCGAGCGCGGCATCCCGGTACTCGACGATCTCGGCGCTGGTGCGCTGGTCGAGATTCCGCCCGAGACTCCGGTTACCGCGAGCATCGACGCAGGCGCCGACCTCATCACCTGCTCCGGAGACAAGCTGATCGGCGGTCCGCAGTCGGGGATCATCCTCGGCAAACGCGAATGGGTCGATCGCGTGCGCCGCAATCCGCTGTTCCGTGCGTTGCGCGTGGACAAACTGACGCTGACGGCGCTGGAGGCGACGCTGCGCCTGTTTCTCGCGCCCAACGGTCCCGATGACCGCCACCCCTCATTTCGGATGCTGCGCATCCCGCAGGAGGAGTTGGTGAAATTGGCGGACGCTCTGGCACAGCGCATTCGAAGCGCCGCCCCCCGGCTCGAGGTCGCAACCCGGTCGGACTTCAGCCAAGTCGGCAGCGGCTCGATGCCGGGCGAGACGCTGCCGACGACGCTCGTGTCCCTCCGGAGTCCGACGCAGAACGCCTCCGCATTCGCGCGGGGCCTGCGACTTGGAAACCCTCCGGTGTATACGCGCATCGTAGAAGACACCGTCTGTCTGGATCCCCGCACGCTGCTTGACGGCGAGGACGAGGAAATCGTGAACATTCTGAAGGAGATGCCGTGAACGTCCGACTGACCCAGTTCACCGCCGCCGGCGGGTGAGCGGCGAAGCTCCCCAAGGAGCAGCTGTCCCAGGTTCTGGGCAGCGTCACCATCCCGTCCCATCCGGCCCTCCTCGTTGGCGTTGAAACGATGGACGATGCCGGCGTCGTGCGCGTGAGCGACGACCTCGCGCTCGTGCAGACGCTCGACGTGTTCCCGCCCGTCGTCGACGATCCCTACTGGTTCGGGCGCATCGCGGCGGCCAACGCGCTTAGCGATGTCTACGCCATGGGTGGCGTCCCGGTCTCGGCCGTCAACTTCGTCGGCTATCCGATGGCGGAACTCGGCGGTGAACCCCTTACGCAGATCCTCAACGGGGCGTTCGATGCGCTCAAGGAGGCGGACTGCGCGATGGCCGGAGGACACTCGATCAAGGACGCCGAGGTGAAATTCGGCTTGGCCGTCGTCGGGACGGTTCATCCCGATGCGATCATCACGAACGCGGGCGCTCGGCCGGGCGACGTACTTGTCCTGACCAAGCCGCTCGGCATGGGCTGCGTTACGACGGCGCTCAAGAACGGCGCAGCGGAGACGGCCCACGTTGACGCCGCGCAACGCATGATGGCGCGGTTGAATCGCGATGCGGGCGAGGCCATGGTTGCGGCGGGCGCCCACGCGGCCACCGACGTCACCGGCTACGGATTGATCGGCCACGCGTGGGAAATGGCAGCCGGCTCGGGCACTCGCCTGGTCATCGACGCTGCGGCGGTCCCGATTCTCGAAGAGGCGCTGCCGTACCTCCTGCCGCAGTTCACGTGCGGGGGTTCTGCGCGGAACCGCGAATTCGCCGACGGCAACGCCGAGGTGGCGGAGACGGTCGAAGATCGCATTCGCCTCGCGCTGCATGACGTGCAGACCAGCGGAGGACTGCTGATTGCGGTCCCGCCTGAAACTGCCGAAAGCCTCGTGGCGGACCTGCACACCCGGGGGGACATTCAGGCTGCCGTCATCGGGCGCGTGGAGGCGGGCGAGGCGTCGCTGAAGGTTGTCTAGCGCGCGCGGCCACCTCGCCTCGAAGGAGCGCCTCCTTCGGTCTTTTCGCCTCCCCTCGGGGGAGGCGGCAAGAACTACCCCCGGATCGTTCCACGAAATACAGCACAGCCGCGGACCCCCTAAGTCGCTGCGGCTCAACGGCTAGGCACGGCGCACCCGACTTATCCACAAAGTTATCCACACGTTTTCCGCGCGCGACTCGGAGATTGCCCCGGGGTCCGGGGATTGGCGGAAAGGCGAGCCGATTCTCGGCCGGTGGGATTACCCGCGGGATCAGTTGACCCGGCCCTGAAACTCGCCGGTCTGCGTGCTGACCTTGACGCGATCGCCGATGCTGATGTGATTCGGCACCTTGAGTTCGAATCCGGTCTCGAGCGTCGCCGGCTTGAACACGTTGGAGACGGAGTCCCCCTTCAGGCCAGGTTCCGTGTGCTTAATGACGAGTTCGACGGAACCGGGCAGGTCGAGCGAGATCGGCGTCTGCTCGTGGAAAGTCACCTGCACCACCGTGTTCTCCACGATGAAGGGCATCTGCTCCCCCACCGTGTCCTCGTTCAGGTGGTACTGCTCGTAGTTTTCGCTGTCCATGAAGACGAAGTTCGAACCCTCGCGATACAGGTACTCGCAGCTGCGCCGATCGAGGTACGCAAGTTCAATGCGCTCCTGGGCGCTCAACTTGCGTTGCACGATCGCGCCGGTGCGTAGATTCTTGAGCTTCGCCTGCACCAGTGCCCGCAGATTGCCCGGGGTGCGGTGCGTGACCTCGGTGCACAAAAACAAATCGCCCTCAACAATGATGACGTTGCCCTTGCGGATGTCGTTCGCGGTCGCCATGGGGGCAACCTAACTCAGCGGTCCAGCGATCCGCCGGTCACGCCGACGGAAGTGCCCTTTTCCTCGACGTCCTTTTCCGCGGCGGCCTTCGCCTTTGCGGCCGCTTCCGCCTCGGCGGCACTCTTGCGGAGAGCCGGAACATCAATCGAGATGCGGACCGGATAGATGCGCCACGGCTGGTTCGTTTCGATCAGCTCTGTAAGAACCTTCGAATAGTCACGCGCGGCCTTGCCCTGGTACGCGATCAGCTCCTGGTCGTCGTCCATGACCTTGACGGTCACGTCCCGGTTCAGGTCGACGAGCGCATCGTTCAGTGACACCTCGAACTGCTGCAGCCCGCGACTCTGAATCGTCACCACGTTGTTGACGCGGTCGCAGCTCGCGGTGAAGCCGGCCGGCGGCTTGAGCGTGTTGTCAAACGCCAAGACGTTGATCCAGTGATGTCGCTGGAACGATCCGTCGTGAAGCGTGTAGGTGATCTCGCGCGGTTGGGTGCGGGCCGGCACCGCGGCCATCCACTTGGCAACGGACTCGACGTCGGCCGCGATCGGATCGGCGGATTCCACGACGACCGAGTCCTCGTTCCCCTCTTTCACCAGCATGGCGAACGTGCGCTGGCTCTTCTTGCCCGGGTCAACGATGCAGTACGCAGGCAAGCCATGGAGCTGGCCGTACTTGCGCAGGTTGATGCTGCCGGGCGTCCCGTCTGTCCCGCGCAAGATGGCGCCGGCGAACAGCTCGCTAAAACGTGCGCCCAAGAGGGCCGCGATGTCCTGCCCGTCGATGAACACGCGGGTGTAGTCGCTCGCCGGCCCCGCCGTCTTGGAATGGCCTTCGAACGTCCCGAGGACGTGACGCAACGCGATCATGGCGCGCGCGTACGACTTCGAGTCCGTGCGCCAGCGCTTGCCCTTGGCCGACGGCGTCGGCACCGCCACGATGAATCCGTCACGGATCGCGGCAGAGTTCTTGAGCCACACATCTTTGAGATAGCGGCTCGTGTCCGGGAACGCTTTGGTGTCCGGCAGCGCGAACACCACCGGCCACAGCTTCTTGTCCGTGTAGTTCTTGGGAAGGTAGAGCCAGTAGTTCACCGTGCCGACACCACCGGGAAATCCGTGAACGTCGGGCGGCACCTTGACGGAAACGATCGCACCCTTGCGGCCGGCCTTGCTGCCGAACACGCGCGAACCATTGGCGATCACTTCCAGTGCCGGCACGTCCTCCAGCAGCGAATGGCCATCAAAGCCCTTGGCGATGAGCTTCTCGATCGCCTTCTGATTTTCGGCGCGGCTCTTCTTCGAGGGCACCAGGTACTTCTCCAGCGCCTTCTCTAC
>Ga0070729_10006251_pt1 | contig 11796 bp, 2 predicted proteins | sample tdDd472_FD_66725 | JGI IMG/M metagenome (GOLD analysis project Ga0070729, IMG submission 66725) | Marine sediment microbial communities from the Atlantic coast under amendment with organic carbon and nitrate - tdDd47.2 | ecosystem: Environmental > Aquatic > Marine > Coastal > Sediment | place...
AACCTATGCCGGTTTTTATAGTTTTAGTCTGCCTGATACTTTGCCCTTGACAAAAAATGATGATATATACATTCAGGTAAAATATGATTATGCTGGATATGATTATCCACTTCCAGTAGAAACAGTATATGGTGGATATTCAAATCCTTCGATTGAATCCAATCGATATTGGGCAAAATATGAAAGTGGATCATGGTCTTCTCTTGGTGGTAATTATGATCTCTGTTTCAAAGTTTACGGATTAAATTACAACCCAAATAAAGCACCTGAATTCACTTCAGTGATGCCAAATCAGTCAATCGATGAAAATGAACTGATTACTTTTGATTATGATGCAACTGATGATGATGGTGATGATCTAACCTTTTCTCTTAGTACCTATTCCACAGGAATGTCAATCAACTCCTCAACAGGAGTATTCTCCTGGACACCTAACTATTTACAGGCAGGCAGTCACAACGTCGTAGTTGACGTTTCTGATGGTGCGGTAACGGTTTCTTCTTCTACCACAATATTGACAGTTAACAATATCAATCGCTCACCTTCTTTCACTCATATTTTACCAGATACATCAGTGGAAGAGGAATCTACACTGACCTACACCTATATTGCAGATGATCCCGATACCGATGATGATTTGACATATACTTTGACTGATTCCAGTATAGGAATGACAATCAATTCCACATCAGGTCTATTCAGTTGGACACCTTCTGGAAGTCAGATTGGTTCTCATACAATTCGAGTAACAGTCAATGATGGCACTACTACAGTCAATTCAGTTCAAAGCAGTATCGAAGTAACCGAAATGAACCATGCTCCGGTTTTTACTTCGGTCTTAACCAATCAATCAATTGATGAAAACGAGGAATTGACTTTTACTTTTACAGCTACCGATGAAAATGTCGGTGATATTCTGAGTTTTTCACTGGTTGATGCTTCTACTGGAATGTCGATTGGTTCTGCATCAGGAACACTTTCATGGACACCGAGTTATTCACAATCAGGAACACATAATTTCAAAGTTGCTGTAACCGACGGGAAAGTTACAACACAAACAGGAACAATTACACTTACTGTAGATAATGTCAACCGCTTTCCGGTTTTTACCCAGATTATGCCTGATAGAGGAATCACTGAATTTGATTCCACAACCTATCAATACCAGGCAACTGATCCGGATGGACAGGAATTGACCTTTGATATGGAATCAATTCCTGGTGGAAGTATCACAACGGATGGGCTTTTCAAATATGTTTCCTCAAGAGTATTTTCCGATACAACTATCCAGATCTTGGTTGAAGTAACAGATGGGGAAGACGCTGTGGCAGATACAGCTGAAATAAATATAACCAACATCAATGAATCTCCTGAATTTGTTGATGTTTTACCAGATTCTGCAATTGACGAAAATGAACAATTATCTTATACATTCACTGCTGATGATATTGAAAATGATGATCTAACTTTTACTTTGATTGATAGTAGTACAGGAATGAGCATTGACGGATCAACCGGTGAATTTTTATGGAAGCCAAATTTTGATCAGGCTGGATCTCATGAACTTAAAGTACAAGTACATGATGGAACAAGTTTTACTCAAACCTCTGTGACTATGATAACCGTAAATAATGTTAACCGTATTCCGGCTTTTACAACTGTGATGGCTGACACCCAGATTACTGAAATGTCACCATTATCATTTTCTTTTTTAGGTGAAGATCCGGATAATAATGATCTTAATTTTTTTCTATCGGATTCAAGTTTGGGAATGGAAATAGATGATGAATCAGGCGTATTTACCTGGACACCAAATTATTATCAATCTGGAACACACAATCTGGTTGTAATGATTCACGATGGGATTGATAGTGTTTTGTCAGGTGATATCTCTATTACAGTGGTAAATCTTAATCAATTTCCAATATTTACTAAAGCATTGCCCGATACAACTATAATCGAGTTTGACACTTTAAATTACCAATGTACGGGAACTGATCTTGATGGTGATGCAGTTTTATTTTCATTGACGAATCCAGTTGTTAATGCAAGTATTACGGAAGATGGTTTATTCCAATTTATCGCTATGCAGGTGTTTTCCGATACAACAATTAATGTTGGAGTTAACATATCAGATGGTGTTGATACAACTGAAGAGATCGCCATGATTTTAATTACAAATATTAATGAGCCACCATCTTTTACTCATATATTACCTGATACTCAAATAACAGAAAACCAACTTTTACAATTTCAATTTCAGGGAACTGATGTGGAAGATGATGATCTGGAATTTACACTTGTGGATTCAAGTGTTGGAATGATTATAAATTCATTGACAGGATTATTTACCTGGACTCCTAATTATTATCAATCTGGAGTTCATAGTTTGAAAGCAAATATTTTTGATGGAAGTTCCAATATAGAATCCGAAGAAATTACAATTGAGGTTACTCATGTGAATCAACCCCCTCGTTTCACCGTACTGTTACCAGACACACAAATAACAGAATTGCAACCTTTAAATTTTACTATTCAAGGTGATGACCTTGATGGTGATCCAGTAACTTTTGCAATGATAGATTCCAGCGATGGAATGGTGTTTAATCCTGCTTCCAGACTTTTTTCATGGACACCTACCAGCTACCAATCTGGTACTTATAATGTTCAGTTTACAATATCTGATGGAATTGCAATGACGACCTCTCCTATTTCAACCATTACTGTGACCAATAAAAATCAATTACCCTATTTCACTGTTGTACTTCCTGATACATTGATCAATGAAAATCAACTATTAACATATGCTTTTCAGGGAAAAGATGACGATGGAGATGCCGTTAGTTTCTCTTTGTCTGATTCTTCAAGTGGAATGACAATAGGATCAACAACAGGAGTATTTTCATGGCGACCGAGCTATTTTCAGGCAGGTGTGCATGATTTAAAAGTTAGTATTACAGATGGAAAAGGATCGCGAGAGTCTGGTACGATTAAAATTACAGTAGATAACATCAACCGGTTGCCTGGTTTTACACAAGTAATGCCCGATCGGGTCATTAATGAGTTTGATTCTACTGAATTTCAATATCTGGCGACTGATCCCGACCAGCAGGATTTGACCTATGAATTGGATTCTATTCCTGGTGGTAGTCTTTCGGAAGATGGGTTTTTCAAATATTTATCATCACGTATATTTTCCGATACAACCATTCAGGTAGTAATTGCAGTTTCAGATGGTGAGGCTACTGTCGCTGATACAGCTGAAATAAATATCACTAATCTAAATGAACCTCCTGCATTTACAATAATTTTACCTGACACTTCAATTTTTGAAAATCAACAATTCACTTTCACGTTTGAAGCGGATGATATTGAAAATGATGCGCTTACTTTTTCACTGGCAGACAGTAGTTCAGGGATGAGTATTGATTCTATTTCAGGTGAATTTTCCTGGAAACCGAATTTTGACCAGGCTGGTAACCACAAGGTACAAGCCCTGGTAAATGATGGAAATTCCTCTACTCAAAGTATTGAAATTAATATTGCAGTAATAAATGTTAACAGAGAACCTGTTTTCACTTCTGTTATGCCAGACACTCAAACTACTGAATCTCATACCTTGAATTTTGGATTTATTGCTGTTGATGATGACAATGATACACTATCCTATTATTTGTCAGATTCAAGTTCGGGTATGACAATAAATAGTGAAACCGGAAATTTTCAATGGACACCAACTTATTATCAATCCGGAAACCACTTATTAAACGTAATGGTAGTGGATGGTAAAGATAGTGTTTATTCTGGTGCCATTGCAGTGACCGTTGAAAACCTCAACCAGATTCCTAATTTCACAAAAATCCTTTCGGATACAACTATTATTGAATTTGATACATTGAATTTTCAGTATGTTGGAATTGATGCAGATGGTGATGATGTTAGTTATAGTTTCGTTCAACCCAGCGAAAATGCAACATTGTCTAAAAATGGATTATTACAGTTAATTGCCCCCACGATTTTCAATGATACTACTTTGCAAGTCATTGTAAATCTGAGTGATGGAGTTGCCAGTATAAATGATTCTGCTCTTGTATCAATTACTAATATAGATGAACCACCGGTATTTATAACTATAATGCCCGATACACAAATTGTTGAAAATTCATTGTTGGAATTTCAATTCATAGCAACCGATGTGGAAAATGATACATTAGAATTTACACTTATTGATTCCAGTTTTGGAATGTCTATAGATGCTAGGACAGGCATATTCTCCTGGCAACCTTCATTTTTCCAGGCAGGAATGCATGTCATAAGTGTTAATGTCAGTGATGGTGGTAGCAATGTGCAATCAGAAGATATTACGATTGATGTAATAAATGTGAACAGGTCACCAATAATATCTGAAGCATTACCTGATACAATTATCAAAGAATTAGATACGTTAACTTTTCAATATATTGGTATTGATCCTGATAGTGATGCTGTTAGTTTTTCATTAATACAACCCAATGAAAATGCAACTCTAAGTGAAAATGGATTATTCCGATTGATTAGTACCCAAATTACTAGTGATATCACTTTGGATGTTATTATTCAAGTAAGTGATGGAGATAAAATTGTTAACGATTCGGCAGTTGTGTCAATTATTAATATAGATGAAGCACCTGTATTTACTTCAGTAATGCCAGACACACAAATTATGGAAAATTCAATATTGGAATTTCAGTTTACTGCTTCGGATTTTGAAAATGATGTTTTAGAGTTCACACTGATTGATTCCAGTTATGGAATGTCCATCAACACTGAAACAGGGATATTCTCCTGGCAACCAACATATAATCAAGCCGGTTTGCATAAGATTGTCGTCAACGTCACTGATGTCGGTAGTAATGTCCAAACAGATGAAATTAACATTACGGTTGCAAACCTTAACCGGGCTCCAATTTTTACAACAATTCTTCCTGACACTTTTATTATAAGTGGAGATGAATTCAATTTTGCTTATGAAGGAAGTGATCCAGATGGTGAAAATGTAACTTTTGGATTGGTAAACAGTATCGAAAATGCTTCGATTGATGTTACAGGAAATTTTCAATGGCTGACGACAGAAATATTCGAAGATTCACTTTACAAAATTATTGTCTCGCTTACGGATGATACTGCAACGGTTTTTGATACAGCCGAAGTGATGCTAATGGATAAGCAATATCCACCGGAATTTACTTTGGAAATGCCTGATGCATCGATAAATGAAAATGATACTTTAAGATTTGGATATCTGGCAAATGATGCTGATGGAGATAACCTTCATTTCAGTCTTTTATTGTCTTCAACAGGAATGTCAATTGATACTTCTACCGGTCTTTTTAAATGGACACCAACATATCAACAAGCAGGTATGCATCAGGTACAAGTGCAGGTTACGGATAACCTGTTCAATATAAACTCTGGTATAGCAAATATTACTGTTAACAATGTAAACCTTTCACCATATTTCACGCAAGCCATGATTGATACTTCTATAAATGAAAATCTGTTATTTGAATATAATTTCATAGCAAAGGATATGGATGGAGATCTTATCAGTTACAGTTTGCTTTTATCATCTGATGGAATGTCAATTGATTCAAGTTCGGGTTTATTTTCCTGGACACCAACATATATTCAAGCAGGAACACATCAGGTACAAGTACAAATTACCGATGGAAGTATAATAGTAAATTCTGATATCATAAATATTACCGTACGTAATGTCAATCAACCTCCATATTTCACACAAACAATGTCCGATACTACAATTAGTTATAACTCTGCATTGCAGTATAATTTTACAGCTTTTGATCCTGATAATGATCCACTTGAGTTTTCATTGCTAAATACCATTGAAAATTCATCTATTGATACGTCAGGACTTTTTCAGTGGAATATTGGTGATTTCACTGTGGATACAAGTATTTCTGTAATTGTTGCTGTCAGTGATGGAATAGATGAAGTTACAAGCAGTTCAGTCGTATCGATTATTGGTCGGGTTGGTATAAATGATATCACAGAAGGTGTTCCAAATAAATATCAACTTTTCCAAAACTATCCGAATCCTTTCAATCCCAGTACTGTAATTAAATATGGATTACCCAAAACATCCAATGTAAAGATCACCATTTTTGATATTACTGGAAAAACTATTGAGGTAGTAGAAAATGCTTTCAAAGAGGCCGGCTATCACCAGATAATGTGGAATACAGATTTTGTGGCTTCTGGTATTTATTTTTATAGAATTGAGGCCGATGAATTTGTTGCTGTAAAGAAGTGTTTGTATATGAAATAGAATTTTACAGGATCCCTGGTGTTGGTGAAAATTACCAACACCAGGGATTTTTTAACCTCTCACCTTTCACCCATCAATCTTTCAATTTTTCCCTTATTCATTACAATAAAAATTCCGTATATTTTTCCATCTATAAATATCGAGGGAATCATGAAAAAATATATAATCTTCATATCGTTTCTGTTTTTGTTTAGTTGTAGTAAAAGCGAAAGGAAAATCGATTTTGAAAAAATTTCCTGGATAGCAGAATATGGATACTTGGAAGCCGAAATATATCCAATCACTACAACAGGGCAAATACCTGCTCCCAAAATTTCTGTTACAGTTGAAAACATCACAAAAAATTGCATAATCGACCTTGGCACCTACGACTTTGTTCTCAATGAAAAAGATTATGACCTACAAGAGTTTGAACCATTTCGCCTGGTTAACAGACAAATCTCTACTCGCGAAATGATGTTGGAGGAAGGTGTTTTAACTTCTATCAACTTTTTGGGACAAGAGGAAAATGATATTTTTGTTTTCCTGATGAAGAAGAGTATACCATCGGTAAGTTTTAGCGGACTTTTGGGATGGCAATTTTTCAAAGATAAAATAGTCACATTTGATCTAAAAAATAATCTGGTGGGTATCAAAAATTGTAGTGACATTCAATCCCCCTCAATAAAATATTTTACCAGTGAAAATCCTTCTATAAAAAACAGCATGTTAAAATTCGAAGGAACTCTTTATGGTAATCAAATAACAATGTCTATTAGTTCCAGTTTACGACATACCCAAATCAGTCCGGAAATTCTATCCCAAATGGAAATCAAAAATAATGGAAAATTTGCCAAAGTGGATTCGATAAGCTTTGGCGATCATATCTTAACTGATGTAACCTGCCAGGTAAATAAAGACTTGGTTTTACTGGAACCAGAAACAAAAGAGCCTATTGATATCATCATCGGATTGAATGAATTAAAATCATTTCTCTTTACAGTAAATTTTTGCAAAAATACCCTTCATCTATCAAAAAATTGAACCAATAAAATTATTTCTTGAATTTTAAAAATTATTCAATAAGTTACTTTTACCTTAACGAGGGATTTAATTCAAATAAATAAAAGGCTGGTTCATGCAAAAAGCTGATACAAATTATCAGATTTATCTGGAGTTATTAGATGATCTCTCCGGCAGATTAACTTCAAATCCTCTGAAAAACATAGAATTTATTGTAAAGTATACACACAAAATTCTGGGCGGAGTTTGTTCTCTATATAACAAATTAAATAATCGAGATTTATCACTGGTCAGTTGGGCTGTTGAAAATGGTCCCGATGATTTGCCTTATTCTGATAATGCTGTTGGTCATATATGCTATGAAGCCACAATCAAAGGTGGTCAAGCCGTTGTGGTTATTAATGACATTTCTAAAACTGAGTATTTAGAAACAGATCCTTATGTTAAAAAATATAATCTAAAATCCTATTTAGGTTCACCCGTAACAATTGAAAATCAAAGTATTGGTTCCCTATGTATTGTTGACAATAAACCCAGAATTTTCAATGATGAAGAAATAGTGCTGATAAAGCACATGACAACCCTCCTTAGAGTTGAAGAGGAAAAGTATAAAATTGACATCACCCAAAATATTCTCTACAAGATCACAAGATCACTATTATCAAGTAATAATATACATGAACTATCTCTGCAAATACGAAAGCACCTGGAAGAGATTATTAATATAGATAAATTTATGTTACTGGTTTATGATCCTGCTGATGAAATGTTAAAATTTTATCACACTGAAAAACAAGAGCCCCTAAAAATCAATACTCTGGATTATTTTCTTACAAACTCACTTATGCAATCCAGGAAGTCCATCTTTCTCCATGCAAACAATATAAACGACTATATCCCAGAGAATTTCCATAAAGATATTACTTTCCACTCATGGATTGGCGTACCACTAAAAATTGATGAAAAAATAATTGGTGTCATAAGTTTACAGACCAATGAAAGTTTCTCATATATCAAAGAAGATTTAGAACTTTTGGAATTCATCAGCTATGAAATTGCCCATATTCTAAAAGAAAAAAAACTGAAAGAAGATCTAAAACTTAAGGAATTGGACTATAGAACCATATTTGAACAAGCAACTGTTGGGATATACCGAACAGATTTTGAAGGTAACATCCTGATGGCTAATCCTGCAATTATAAAAATGCTGGGATATGATAGTTTTGATGAAATCGCCAAAGTAAAATTAACAGACACTTATGCACCCGACTATTTACGGAAATTTTTCTTAGAAAAGCTAAAAAAGGAAAAGATCGTATCCGTCAATGAAACTCTATGGAAAACCAAACACAATGAATGCATTGTAGTAAATGAAACAGCACAATTGGTTCACATTCGTGGCAAGGATATTATTGAAGGTACTGTTATCGACATTACTGAAAAAATCAAAAATAGAAATGCCTACGAATTTGAAAAGAAAAAATTCCAAGTATTATCAAAAAACCTTCCTGTTGCAATTTTACAGGTAGATAAAAACCATAAAATCGTCTATCAAAATGAAAAAGTGAAAACAATAACTGGATACGATTCTTCTGATATTGAGAAAGTGGAACACCTTTACACAAAACTTCAAATATTGCAAAAATATACAAAAAAATATGTTACTGAACTGAAGGAAGAATCCAACTTTTTTATTATTACAACAAAAGATGGAAATAAAAAACATGTTAAAATTACCAAAACAAAGAACATAAAAGACAAATATCTAGTCATAATAGAAGATATTGACCACATGATGAAATCACGCCAAGATCTAGAGATTCAATCACATTACCTGACATCTATAAACAGTATATCAAACTTACTGATTTCTACTGACTCAATACCTTTTGATAAAATCATCCAAATTATTGGTGAAACTATTGGTGTTGAGCGTAGTGTTTACCTGGAAACCAGATTCCAAAATAAAACACTTCACACCAATCGTATTGCTGATTGGCAGAATAACAAAGATTTGAAATTCGCTTCGAGAGTCCAATCAAAATTGAATATCTCTGAGGAATTTCCAAATTGGTTCAAAAAAATAAAAACAAATGACTACCTTGCCGGAAATCAACAGAATTTTTTTGATCCGGAACTTAGTTTTCTCCAAAAAAATGGTATTGGTGCTATTCTATTCTATGCAATAAAAGTAGAGAATAAAATCAAAGGTTTATTTGTTCTTGAAACCAAAGACAGGTCCAGGGTATGGCAGAATCATGAACTAATATTCCTTCGTTCAGTTGTTTCTGGATTAGAAAAAATAATTGAAAAAAATATCATGACTCAATTACTGGAAAACTCAAAATCCAGTTACATGGAATTGTTTAAAAAAAGTAGCTCCGGCATTATCATTTTCAATGAAAATAGTTTTATAGAAAATATCAATCCTCGAGCAGAATTATTTTTCAATAAAGATAAATCCATAATAGGACAAACAGTAGATATACTTTCCAGTGATTCAAAAATAATAAATACTATCCTGGATTCAATCAAATATTGTTCAATAGAATCTCAATCAAAAAAATTGGATCTCATTATTAAAAATGGAACCGAATCTAGAGTACTGGATCTATATTTTTCCAAAGCAAAATACTTCGATAAATCCTGTGTCATCATGTATGCACATGACATTACCAAACGTTATGAAAATGAGCAACAAGTAAAAGAAAGTTTGAAGGAAAAACACACTTTGCTTCAGGAAATTCATCATCGAGTTAAAAATAACCTGCAAGTAATATCGAGCCTGCTGAACCTACAACTCAAAGATATTGAAAGTGAAAAAGATCGTCAACTTTTTATGGACAGCCAAAACCGTATCAAATCAATCGCTCTCATTCATGAATCACTTTATCATACAGGAAACTTGTCAAAAATAAATTTTCGGGATTATACAGAAAAACTGATTAGCCGATTATTCACCATTTTCCATACTGACCATACCAGGATAAAGTATAATATTGATATACCAAATATTGAGTTTGGCCTCAAGAAAGCAATCCCCTGCGGATTAATACTTGATGAACTTATTACAAATTCTTTGAAATATGCTTTCCCAAATAATAACGAAGGTAAACTTTCAATATCACTACTCTCAATAGAAAACAATCAAATATTATTGGTAAAAGACAATGGAATCGGATTTGATAGTTCTAATATTCTGAAGAACAAAACAACTCTGGGTTTTGAGTTGGTAACCACACTTGTTAAGCAATTGAAAGGAACCTATCGTTTATTCGACGATAATGGATTTGGCATTGAGATCACATTTCCTGAATAATCAAATTTAGTTTCAAACACTATTGTGCTAAAATTCCTTTCCTATCGGGTCTTTGATGAACCGATAGGAATAGATTCCAACAAAATGTACAGATTTTCTTTTCTGTCTATTTGAGTAGCATAAATTTCTTACAATCCACAAAAACATCAGATTTTAATTGGTAAAAATAAATGCCACTTGGTAATCCTTCTCCATTGAATTTCACTTTATATTTACCTGAAGATTGTTCTCTGTCTACTAATTTTGCTATTTCTCTTCCGGATATATCAACTACAGTTAAAAGAACATTGCATTTTCTGGGAATCGAGTATCTAATTGAAGTTGTCGGATTAAAAGGATTGGGGAAGTTCTGATCGAGAGAAAATTCATTAGAAGATACTGTATATTCATCTATTGCAGTTTCGCCTTCATATACAAAAATAATAGTGTTATTAATGGTAGAATAACCATCGTTTACACTAACTATCACAGAATCCATTCCTGAAAGATTTTCACTGACACGATATTCCAAACCAAAAGGATCTTCTATAAATTGCAATTGCATTTTTTGATATTGCACAATATTCCAATTGAAAAGTGAGTCCGGTGTATCAATATCTTCAACCCAACCATCAATCAAAAGTGTGTCAATATCTGTGGCATTCATAAAAACTGAATCAGGAATAATATCTGTAAAAAAGGGTGGATCATTGACCGGTGCTACAGTGAGTAAAACAGTATCATTTACAAAAGTTTCTTCCAATTCAGCACTCAAAATAATCATTGCATCACCATTCCATTGAGAAGCAATATTGATAGTCACAAGATTTTCATTATTAATAGAAGTCGAAACAGCAGAGGTGTCGCTTGTTACGGAAAATTCAATTGATTGACCTTCCGGTGCTTCACAAAAGACTGTGTCAAGATCAGCCAGAACATAAGATTGACTATCCTCAAAAATTATTAAATCAGGTACAGAAGATGATATGTATATATTTTCACCTGATATATCATCAGTTGACCGTGGTAAAAGATAGTATCCGATATTATACGGAGATTCACTATCATATTGACTTAAAACACCAACGATATTAACACTACCTGATGGGATAGTCTTTCCAACCAGATTAACACTTTCATCAATTCGAACCATAAATGTATTTTCACC
>Ga0070729_10006252_pt1 | contig 11795 bp, 14 predicted proteins | sample tdDd472_FD_66725 | JGI IMG/M metagenome (GOLD analysis project Ga0070729, IMG submission 66725) | Marine sediment microbial communities from the Atlantic coast under amendment with organic carbon and nitrate - tdDd47.2 | ecosystem: Environmental > Aquatic > Marine > Coastal > Sediment | place...
ACCGGCGCGGCGCTCGACCGGGGCGCCTTCCCGCTGGTCTTCGGCGGCGAGCACTCGATCACGCCCGGCGCGATCAGGCCCTATCTCGATCTCTGGTCAGACCTCGCGCTGCTGCATATCGACGCCCACGCGGATCTGAGAGACGGCTACGAGGGCGAGTACTACTCGCACGCGGCCGCGATCAGACGCTGCATGGACGCGCCCGACCTCGAGGTCGTCTCCGTCGGCATCCGCAACATTTCGGCGGAGGAAATCCCGTTCCTCGAGGCCAATCGCGAGCGGCTCCACATCCACTGGGCCAAGGACATGGCCGACTGGGACATCGAGGCGATGCTGGCGCCGCTGAAGGGCCGCCCGGTCTACGTGACCTTCGATCTCGACGCGTTCGATTCCTCGGTGATGCCGGCGACCGGCACGCCGGAACCGGGCGGCCTGTTCTGGCCCGACGCGCTGAAGATCCTGAGGAAGGCGTTCGAGACGGCCAATGTCGTCGGCGCCGACATCAACGAACTCGCCCCGGCGGCACCGCTCCACGCCTGCGATTTCGTCGCCGCGCGGCTCGCCTACAAGATGCTGGCCTACAGGTTCTGTCGGATACCGGAATAAGCGCCGGTCGTTCCTTCGGATCGCGTCACCTCCGGTACTTCGTCAGAATCCTGAAACCGGTATAATCCCGCAACGCGTCTGCTTCTATGGGGCGCGCAACAGGGATTGCACAGGCCATGCGGGTCATCGCCGCCCTCGGGGGCAATGCGCTTCTGAAACGCGACGAAGCGCCGACGATTGACAACCAGCGGCGCAATGCGCTCGTTGCCGCGCAAGCGCTGGCGCCCGTCGCTCGGTCGCACACGCTGGTCGTCACCCATGGCAGCGGCCCGCAGGTAGGGCAGCTGGCGCTGCAAAGCGCGGCCGCAGATCCGGCCGAAACCGTGCCCTTCGACGTGCTCGACGCGGAGGCCGAAGGGCAGATCGGCTATCTCATCGAACTGGAACTGCGCAACGCGCTCCGAGACCAACCGTCCTGCATCACGGTGCTGACCCAGATCGCCGTCGATCCGGACGATCCCGCCTTCGACAACCCGACCAAGCCCATCGGTCCGTTCTGCGACGCGGAGGAAGCGGAACGATTGGAACGGTCGAACGGTTGGCGCTTCGCCCGGATCGGGGAGAGCTGGCGGCGGGTCGTTGCCTCGCCGCGACCTTTGCAGATTCTCCAGATCGGCGGGATCGAGACTCTGGTCGCCGCCGGTATCGTCCCGATCTGCGCCGGCGGCGGCGGCATTCCGGTAATGGCCGGGGAAGATGGCGCCTGGTCGGGCGTCGAGGCGGTGATCGACAAGGATCTCGCCAGCGCCCTGCTGGCCCGCGACCTCGGCGCGCGGGCGCTGCTGCTGCTCACCGACGTGGACGGCGTCTATGTCGATTGGGACACGCCGGCTGCCCGTCGTTTCCGCCGGGTTTCGCCGGAAACGCTCGCGGGCTTCCCGTTCGCCGCCGGCTCGATGGGACCCAAGGTCGCGGCGGCCTGCGACTTCGTCAGCGAGACTGGTGGGATCGCGGGGATCGGCTTGCTTGGGGATACGCAAACGATCCTCGACGGGACGGCCGGTACGCTGATCGAACCGGCGGCGCAAACCGAATATTGGGACTAACGCGACGCGCTTTAGCCCATTTCCCGCAAAAAGGCGTCGATCACCGATTCGAGTGTCGGATCGCCGGCATCGGCATAGTCGTAACGGGCGCGGATCACCGGCACGTCGAGATCGATCAGCTTGGCAAGATCGCAAGGCGTGCCCGAGACGACGGCGTCGACAGGCGCCGCGTTGATCGTCTCGCGCAGATCCTGAAGCTGCGCCTCGCTATAGCCCATGGCCGGCAGCACCGGACCGATATGGGGATAGGTGGCGTAGACATCGACGATGCGGCCCTTGGCTGACGGGCGCGGATCGACGATCTCGGCCGGCCCGGCCTGGCTCGCCGCGACATAGCCGGCGCCATAGGCCATGCCGCCATGGGTGACGGTCGGGCCGTCCTCGACCACCAGCACCCGCTTGCCCGCGACCGCCGCCGGATCGTCGAGCAGCACCGGCGAGGCGCCGCGCACCAGGGTTGCGGCCGGATTGATCCTGCGGCTGGTTTCGATGACCCGCTGCACGTCGGCATCGGCGGCCGAATTCACCTTGGAGACCAGGATCACGTCGGCCATGCGCAGCACCGTCTCGCCCGGGTAATGGCTGTCGACGGTATCCGGGCGCAGGGGATCGACGAGGACGATATCGAGATCGGGCGTGAAGAACGAAAAGTCGTTGTTGCCGCCGTCCCAGAGCACGAGATCGGCCTCGCGCTCGGCCCGTTCGAGGATCGCCGCGTAGTCGACGCCGGCGTAGACGACGTTGCCGATGGCCAGATGCGGCTCGTATTCCTCGCGCTCCTCCACGGTGCAATCGGCGGTATCGAGATCCTCAGACGTGGCGAAGCGCTGCACCGCCTGGCGCTCGAGATCGCCATAGGGCATCGGATGGCGGACGACCGCGACCGTGAGGCCGCGCTCGCGGAACAGGCGGGACAGCCAGCGGCTGACCTGCGACTTGCCGCAGCCGGTGCGCACCGCGCAGACCGCGACCACCGGCACCTTGGCCCTCAGCATGGTCTGCGCCGGCCCCAGCAAGGTGAAATCGGCACCGGTCGCGAGCGCGATCGACGCCTTGTGCATCACGTCGGAATGGGCGATGTCGCTATAGGCGAAGACGACCTCGTCGACCGCGCGGCTGCGGCACAAACTGACGAGCTCCGCTTCCGGCACGATCGGGATGCCGTCGGGATAGAGCGGCCCGGCAAGGGCGGCGGGATAGGTGCGGCCGGCGATGTCGGGAATCTGCGCGGCGGTGAAGGCGACAACCTCGGCGTCAGGATCATCCCGGAAGACGGTGTTGAAGTCGTGGAAGTCGCGGCCGGCCGCGCCCATGATGACGATGCGCTTCCTGTCATTCGTTGCAGACATGGTCGCTTCTCCCATTTTCGTCGTCGTATCGGAGACTACCGCATTCGGTCTGGCGACGGGAAGGTCGGTGCGCTGATTCGCGCAGGCCGCACGCCTCCCCGAAATGTCGGAATCCGGCGCGCAATTCCTACATAAGGGAGGAACCCGGTCCGGTCCGGAAGCGAAAGGTGAAAGACCCCATGTCCGATCATCATGTCGTGTGCAGCCATTGCGGCGGCGTCAACCGCATTCCGTCCTCGAAGCCTGCGCTTTCCGCGAAATGCGGGAAATGCGGCGCCCGGCTGTTCGAGGGCAATCCCGAGGATGTCGGCGCCGAGGTGTTCGAACGCCAGGTCGCGCGCAGCACCCTGCCGGTGCTCGTCGATATCTGGGCGCCATGGTGCGGGCCGTGCCGGATGATGGCGCCGGCCTACAAGGATGCGGCCAAGCAACTGGAGCCGGACGTGCGGCTGATCAAGCTGAACTCGGACGAGAACCAGCAAATCGCCGGCCGGCTCGGCATTCGCGGCATTCCGACGATGATTCTGTTCCGGGGAGGCCGCGAAGTGGCGCGCCAGTCGGGCGCCATGTCGGCGGGCCAGATCGTCGAATGGACCCGGCAGGCCGTGGCGCGGCAGCGCGCCTGAGGCCGGTTAGGTCGGGACCGCCTCCGACTCGGCTTTCTGCGGCGCGTCGGGCGGGCAATAGATCTCGCCCAGCGTCTCGAGCACGCGAAGCGCCTCCTCGGAACTGATGCGGTAGTAGATGGACTGGCCCTCGCGCCGGTAGCCGACGAGACCGATGGCGCGCAGCTTCGAGAGCTGCTGGGACAGCGCCGATTGCGACAGCCCCACAAGGTCGACCAGTTCGGAGACCCGTTTTTCGCCCTGTAGCAAATGGCACAGGATCATCAGGCGATTGTCGTTTCCGAGGGCGGCGAGCAGCTCGGAAGCCTTGCCCGCCGATTCCCTCAGTTTCTGCGCTGTAACGTCTTTCATCCTGGCCTGCTTCGGCAGACAGGCGGCGCTGTAATATCGAGCCCCTTACACGACAGCGACGACCTCGCCTCTGATCCGTCCGGACCGAATCGCGGAGCCTAGGCGGTCCGCTTGATGACGAAGGTGAAGACGTCGTTATCCTGCTTCGATTCGACCAGCTCGTTGCCGGTCGTCCGGCAGAAGGCCTCGAAGTCCTTCACGGCGCCGGGATCGGTCGCCAGGATCTCCAGCGTCGAGCCGGTCGACATGTCCTTCAGCGCCTTCTTCGCCTTCAGGATCGGCAGCGGGCAGTTCAGCCCCTTCACATCAAGGCTCTGGTCAGCCATTTCATACCTCTTTCAATAGGTTGGTCGCGTCGCCCGTTCGTCAGATGAACAGGTTGATGTCGGATTTGGTCGCCTCTTCGATATAGGTCGCCGCGCCGCCCAGCGTCGGCCCCTCGATCATGTCGTCGAGGGAATACTCGAACAGGTCCATGGTCATCTGGCAGGCGATCATGTTGACCTCCGCGTCGATGGCCATCTCGCGGAGCTCCTCGATCGAGGCCACCCCCTTCTTCTTGATCAGGTTCTTCATCATCGAGCTGGCGGCGGCGTCGACGCCGGGAAGCGCGCCGACGATGTTGGGCATCGCCATGTGCATGCCGAACATCGGCATCTCCATGGCCGAGTTGCCCAGGGTCGTCACCTTCAGGTCGAGCTTCTTCTTCAGCAGAGTCAGGCCGTAGAAGGTGAAGAACATGGTCACGTTCAGACCCATCGCGGCGGCGGTGGTCGCGAGGATGAAGGGCGGATAGGCCCAGTCCAGCGACCCCTTGGTCACGATCATGCTCATGGATTTGGTGTTGTCGAGTGCTTCGGCGTTCATCAGATCCTCCTGCCGGATTGTCCGGCCTTTGCAAGTCCGGTTGCTGCCGAGGCGCCTTCAACGCGTCCTAGGCGAGTTGCTCGCAACCGGCGAATTCGTCCGCGGCCATCTTGGCTTCATAGGGCCCGGCCACGTCGCCGCCCGGCGTCAGGGTCGCCTTGGCCGATGCCCAGTCGGACGGCGCCACCTTCACCAGCCAGCCCGCGCCGTAGGGCTCCTCATTGGCGACTTTCGGGTTTCCGACCAGGTCCTCGTTGACCTCGGTAATCTCGGCCTCGAAGGCGAGCTTGGCCGGGCCGACCCACTTACCCGATTCGATCGTGGCGCAGGACTTGCCTTCCTTCACCGTCCGCCCCGCCTTCTTCGGCGTGAAGGCGACCAGTTGTCCGGCCATCGCCGCGGCGACCGCCGTCATGCCGACGATGACGTTTCCGTCGCCGGCTTCCCGGTACCAGATGTTGTTCTCCACGTCGTAGAGAAGATCGTCAGGCAGTTCGCAGCCCCGTACAGTCGGCATGTCACTCGCTCCGGTTCGGTGTTTCGATCGGCGCCGGACCCGAATTCCCGCCGCGCAGTCCGCGTGAGGAGCAGCAGAACTCGCCCAGGCCTTCGGTTTCCAGCTTGCCGTCAATAAATAACGCCAAATGGCGGGCGACCATAGCGCCAAGTCGCAGCTGCCGGGCGATTTCCGCCGCCTCGCCGCCGACCCGGGCGCAATTGGTCCGGTAGACAAGCTCGCGGCAGGTCTCGCGGCAGGCGTTGAAGGACGGATCGCCCCTGGCGCCGGCCCGGTGCAGGCCGAGCAGCCGGTAACCTTCGACTGGCTTGACCCCGGCGTCGCGGCCATGGCCCGCGAGCCAGGCTTCGAGCACCGTCTCCCCGGCGGCGAGCAGTTCCCCGGCGTAACCCTCCGCGTGGCCGGCGAGATCTCCGTCGCCGAGCTTCGCGATCGCGTCCAGCCGATCGAACAGGACCGGTTCGACGCCGTCCGTCCGCTCCGCCGCTATCGCCGGACCGCCCGTCATCAGCCGAGCCCCTTCTCGCGCAGCAGGTCCCGCGATTCCGACATGTTTTCGTGCACGCCGACCTTGCGCGCCGACAGGCCCATCGCCATGCCGAGAAGCTGGGTGAAATACAGGATCTTCACCCTGGTCTTGCGGCCGAACACCTTCTCGGCCCGCATCTGGTGCATTTCGAGCCCGGTATGGCAGGTCGGACATTCGGTGGCGATAACGTCGGCGCCGCAGGCTTCCGCCGTCTCCAGCAGATTGAGGACCAGCTTCGTCGAGGTGTCGGAATCCGACAGGGTGTGGGCGCCGCCGCAGCACGCCGTCTTCAGCGGATATTCGACGTTCTCGGCGCCGGCTGCGGCGAGCAGGTCGTCCATGAAATGCGGCTTGGAGGTGGATTCCGAATCCGGCCCCTGGTCCTTCTCGGGGAAGATGTGGCGCGGCCGCGTGTACATGCAGCCGTAATAATTGGCGACCTTCAGGCCCTGAAGCGAGTTCTTCACCCGCGCCTTCAGACCGTCCTCGCCGATCGACTCCTTGATCCAGTCGAGCGCGTGGATGGTCTCGACCTGGCCCGCTTCGTACTTGCCGTGGCCGGCCTTCGAGGACAGCCGGTCGTTGACGTCGCGGGACTCCTGGTCGTTGGCGAGGTCGTATTCGGCCTTCTTGAGATTGTGATAGCAGCCGTTGCAGGGCGCCATCACCGTGTCGAAGCCCATGTCCTGGGCGATCGAGAGGTTGCGCGCCGACAGGTAGGTCTGCAGCTTGGGATCGACGTTCTTGACCTCCATGGCGCCGCAGCAGTTCCAGTTCTTCAGCTCGACCAGGTCGAGGCCGAGTTTCTTGCCGACCGCCTTGGTGGACCGGTTGTAGGCGTGTCCGGTGCCTTCCAGCGCGCAGCCGGGATAGTAGGCGACCCGCTGGTATTTTCCGTTCTTTCCGCTCATTTGTCCGCTCCCACTCCAAGCGCCTTGCGGTTCGCGGCCTCGCGCTCCTCGATATAGTCTTCCATCGCCGCCTTCGACCTGCTCCAGCCGCTGGTGCGCGGGTGGAACAGCGTCGCCAGACCGAGCTTGGTCAGTAGTCCCACCGGCAGGCGGAAGACCAGACCGCGTACCAGCGCAACCAGCCAGTCCTGGAACAGCGGCTGGCCGGTCTTCTGGAAGAAGCGGCGCAGCACCTTGCCGTCCTCGATCTTGCCGGTCGCCACGATCTGCTCGGTGAATTCCTCGTCGAAGACCGTCGACGGCTTCTTCTCGGTATGGCCCTTGAGCTCCAGCCAGTGCGCGGTCGCCTTCATCACCCCTTCGGGGAAGACGTCGCGCGGGCAGGCGTAGGTGCATTTGTTGCAGGATACGCACTGCCAGATGATGTCCTTGTCGCGCAGCAATTCGTCCTCCATCCCCGTCCGGATCAGGTAGATCCAGTAACGCGGGTTGAAGTCGGGATTGATGGCGTTGACCGTGCAGGCATTGGTGCAGGAGCCGCATTGCCAGCAGCGATGGATGTACTCGCCGCCGGGCAGCGCCGCGATCTCGTCCTGCATCGCCTCGTTGTAGTCGGTGACCGCGCGGTTCTCGATGAACGTGCTCCAGTGGCCGGAGACGTCGACGCCGTCGAGAATCAGCTCCTCGTGGGTGACGAGATTTTCCTCGCGGATCAGGGACTTTTCATGAATCGGCATGCCCGCTCCCCTGCGCGTCCAGTTGCGGCAGCGTGCCCAGAACATAGGCACTGCCATCGATCAGTTTGAGTTTCGTCCGCCCGGACTCGGTGTCGACAGCGTCGAGGCCGAGCATGCGGCGGGTGTGCAGCATGCCGTCGGCCCGGCCGCCGCAGAAATCGGGCCTGAGATACTGCCCGCCGCGGTCGTTGATGTAGCCGGCGTAGATGTGGGCGCAGAGCAGGTCGACATACATGGGCATGTCGCGGAAGACGCCGTTCTCGGCCAGGAAGCCCTGCAGCTCCTCGCGCAGCGTCTGGGCCGTGGCGAAGCCGTCGTCGACCTCGATCTCGGCGGTGTCGACGTCGTCGGCGTACCAGATCTCGCGCAGCACGCCGGTCCTGACCTTGCGGTCCCAGATCCAGCGGGTCATCAGCGGATAGCGGTCCGGGGCGACGTAGTGCAGGATCTCGGCGCCGAGGTCGCGCATCCAGCGATGCTCGCGATCGTCGGGAAAGGCATCGACGAAGGCGGTCATCCGCGCGTCGCAGGTCGCCGTGTCGGTCCAGCCGTCGAGCAGGATCTCGATCTGCCGGCGCAGGGTCTCGAAGCCGTGCTCGGTCAGCCAGGGCCCGATCCGCCGGCGGACCGGGGCGATGAAGCTGGCGATGTCGCAGAATTCGGTTTCGGTCATCTCGCGGACGCGGCCCTTGCCGAGCACTTCCTCGAACAGGGAGGCCTTGAGCGCCAGCGCGCCGATATAGCGCTCGACGCCGCCGGTGTCCTCCGCCGTTTCGACGAGGTTCTCGAACGCCCGCCTGAGCCTGGGTCCGGACAGATCGAGCACCGGACGCGCGGGCGCCGGGGCTTCGACCTTCCGTTTCGCCAGGCCGAACATCACTCGGCGGCCTCCGTGAAACTCTGCCGCGCCAGGGCGAGCGCCGCCATCGCCGCGGCCTGGCCTTGGGCGATGGAATCGTCGATCGTTTCCGGACCGGTCGCGGCGCCGGCGACGAAGACACCCGGCCGCGAGGTCTCCGACATGGCCGAATAGGTCGAGGCCTTGCCGATATAGCCGTGTTCGTGCAGCTTGACGTCGAAGATCGCCGACAGGGTCATGTTGTCGACATTCGGGTCCATGCCGATCGCGTGCACAACCATGTCGAAGGGAATGGTGATCGGCCGCTTGACCAGCGTGTCCTCGCCCTTGACGATCAGCCGCTTGCCGTCCGAAGTCACCTCGGCGATGCGCGCCTTGATGTACTTGACCTTGAACTTCTCCTGGCTGTCCCAGTAGTAGCGATCCTCGTACAGGCCGAAGGTGCGGATATCCATGTAGTAGATGTAGACGTTGCACTTGGGCAGCGTCTCGCGGATCTCCATCGCCAGGTTGGACGACACGGTGCAGCAGATCTTCGAGCACCAGGTGCGGCCGATCTGCCGGTCGCGGGAGCCGACGCAGAGCAGGATCGCCACCCGTTCGGGCTCGCGGCCGTCGGAGGGGCATTTGACGCCGGCGCCCGAGGACAGCATCTGCTCGACCTGGGTGGTGGTGACCACGTCGGGATAGGTGCCGAATCCCCATTCGGGCTTGTTGACGGAATCGAAATGGGTGAAGCCGGTGGCCAGGATCGCGGCCGAGGCCTCGATCTTGTCGCCATTGGCGAGCACCGCCTCGAAGGCGCCGGGTTCGCCGGAGAACTGCTTGACCGTGGCGCCCTTGATCACCGTGACCAGATCGTCCTTCTCGACCCGTTCGACCATGCCGCCGATGGCGTCCTTCGCCCATTCGCCCGAGGGCACCAGCTTGGCGTAGCCGGAGAGGATCGGCGCGCCGCCGAGGGCCTCCTCCTTCTCGACCAGGGTGACGGGCTGGCCCGCCGAGGCGAGCGCGTGGGCGGCGGAAAGGCCCGCGGGACCTCCGCCGACGATCAGAACCGGACGGCTCATTCGGCACCTCCCGCGCCGGCCAGCGCCGCGGGCTTGACGTAGCCGGGACCGGAGGTGATCGCCCGCTTGGGATCGTAGAGGGTCTCGACCCGGCCGGCCTTGACCTCATCGAGATAGGCCTCGAACTCGGCCTTGGCCTTCTCCCAGTCGATGCCGATCTTCTCGAGCAGCATCTCGAAGGGCGAGGCATGCCAGTGCAACTGCGCCAGCTTGTAGGGATGGGCGCCGAGCGCCAGCGCGGCGAACTGGCAGTCGGCCATGACCGGCAGCGCATAGACCTTGTCGACCGCCTTGCCGATCCACTGGTTCTTGTCGAGCGTGGTGATGCAGCCGGTGTCGTGGCCGATCATCACGTCGGCACGGGCTTCCTCGACCGCCACCTTGATCTTGCGGTCGATGGCGAAGGAGCGGGTGAATTCGCGCTCGCCGATGATGTGGCGGAAGCCGAAACCGCAGCAATCGTACCAGGTGGAATAGTCGACGACATTGGCGCCGAGCGTCTGCATCAGGCCGGTCGACACCGCCACCCGGTTGCCGTCGAGAACCGTCTCGTCGTAGATCACGTCCTCGGGCACCATCTTGTAGACGTGGCAGGCGGGATGGACCGTCGCCCGGACGTTGCTGACGTCGATGGTCTGGCGCTCCTTCAGCCGGTCGCGCATGACGTGCAGCCATTCCGAATAGTGGACGATCTCCTCGGGGATCAGCAGCTTGCCGTCGACCAGCCGTCCGAGCTTGGCGAGGATCTTCTTGACCTCGGCGCGAAGCTCGGCCGAATGCATCAGGAAGATCCGCATCTCCTTGTAGTTGCCGAAGGAGGTGCCGCAATGGACCAGCGGGTAATAGGTGCCGACGTCGAGCCCCTGCGACTTCGCCGACATGTAGGCCTGGTGGAAATTGCGCAGGAACACGGCGGCGAGGCTGACCACGTTGCCGATGCCCGAGCCGTGATAGTTCCACGCGGTGCACGAGGTCTGGTCGGTCTCGTCGAGATAGCGGATGTCCATCTGGTTCATCAGCCACATCACCGAGGACGGATAGCCCGGAATGTTGCCGCACTGGCCGCAGGACTTGTGGTGCCAGAGATTGTCGGTCGGGATCTTCTTCTCCCAGCCGTAGAGCGTGCGGGCCATGACAGGCTTGTGGCGGTCGTCGATGCGGTGGACGAGGATCTCGCCGTCCTTCTCGAGCTGCCACATGGCGTCGCGGATGTCCTCGACGCGCTCCTTGCCGGTCAGCATCGAGCGCTTGTCGATCTTCGCCTCGACCCAGTCGGTGGCGCGGCGGGCCTCGTCGGGGGTCAGGTCCGACTGGCGCCAATCCTCGCCGAAATTGGTGAAGGCGCCGGATTTCCCACCGGACTCAGGGGGCTTGCCGGAACTGGCCATTGCATTCTCCCTTTCGCTGGACGGACTCAGTCATCGTCCTCGTTGTCTTCCTGCTCTTCGAGCCACTCTTCGTATTCTTCGCGCTTTTCGTCCATGACGTCGGTGACGACGTCGAACAGGTTCTCGTCGACCGTCTCGAGCTGGTCGAGGACGCCGGTCTCCTCCCAGATCGTATAGAGCTCGACCGAGGTCCTGAGATTGACCTCCCAGGCGGTGTCCATGGTGTGCATGGTCGGGACGGGAATCGCCTTGCGCAGGATGTTGAGCGGCGCGTCGACCTTGCTCACGTTCGGACCCCAGTCCGGGAACGCGTCGCGGGTGATCATGTTGGGGGCGAGCTGATTGCCGGTGGAGATGACCTTGAGAAGCACCCGCGAGAACGGCCGCAGCACCTCCTTGGCCGATTCCATGCCGTGCTTGATCGCCACCTCGCGCATGATCATCACCAGACCGCCGGGCGAATTCTCGAACGGGCAGCGCGCGGCGCAGGTGTAGCACTGGGCGCAGGCCCAGATCTTTTCCTGCATGGCGTCGTAGATGCCTTCGAGATTCTCGGTCCACAGGAGCTGGACGATCTCACGGGGCGAATAATCGTAATACTGGGCCGACGGACAGGTCGCGGTGCAGATGCCGCAGTTCAGGCAGCCGTGCAGCTCGTGATCATAGAGAAGGTGCGAGCTGATATCGTCGAAGATCTCTTCGAGATGCTCGCGGTCGACCGGCGGTTCCGCCGAAACAGGATCGCCAATCGTCGCCGTCTGTGCGGCCATGGTTTCCTCCAGCAAGATGACCTGTCGGGCCCTAGAGCGTGTCCCTGAATTCGATTGCGGTGCTCGCAGCCCCCATTTTTTCGCTGGCAAGGCGCGCAAGCCGCCGTAGTGCGGACCACTTCAAGGATTGCGGAACGCAGCCAGGGGGAAAATGGGGGCTGTCCGACAG
>Ga0070729_10006253_pt1 | contig 11795 bp, 6 predicted proteins | sample tdDd472_FD_66725 | JGI IMG/M metagenome (GOLD analysis project Ga0070729, IMG submission 66725) | Marine sediment microbial communities from the Atlantic coast under amendment with organic carbon and nitrate - tdDd47.2 | ecosystem: Environmental > Aquatic > Marine > Coastal > Sediment | place...
TTTCAAAACTCAAATGAGTTGCCCGCATTAATAACCTATCTATTACAAAGTAAATCCCGATGATGAATCCTACCCGTATATAAAGGTGGGCGATGCCAGCCTTGTGTAAGGAAGATTCATCCACCCACAAATCCCCCCAATATTCCTGGGCTTTTCGAAGCTGGGTCCGCAGTAGTTCCATAGTGTTCTATTGATGAGATTTAGCAGGGCCCCATTTAAAAAAAAATTCAGTAATAATATAAATGCCCCTTTAGCATGTATAGTCAATTTATACCAAAATGTTTCAGCTTTCTTAAAGATATGACAACTCAAAAAAACACTATGAAGTCTATTCTATCTCTATTTTGTATGTTCGCTTTGCCTTCATTGATGATTGGGCAAACACTGTATGGAAAAGTCACCGATAGCCAAAAAGTACCTATTGCAGGGGCTTATATTTTGGATATCACCTCCGATGAGCATGTGCACTCCAATGAAAACGGCAGTTTTTCCTTAAAGGAAGCCCAAACAGGTGACACCTTACAGGTCATTTACTTAGGTTTCAAAACCCAAGTAGTAATCATTGATAATCCCGCAGACTTTTTGGATATCCGGCTTAAAACGCAGGTTTTCCAGCTGGATGAAGTCGTAGTAGGACGCAATAACCGTTCCCTCAACCTCATTTCGGGGATCGATCTCAGTTTAAACCCTGTTAATTCATCGCAAGAAATTTTGAGGAAAGTACCTGGCCTATTTATTGGTCAGCATGCGGGAGGAGGGAAAGCGGAGCAGATTTTCCTGCGGGGTTTCGATATCGATCATGGTACCGATATCAGTATCATGGTAGATGGGATGCCCGTCAATATGGTTTCTCATGCACACGGACAAGGATATGCAGATTTGCATTTTCTTATCCCTGAGACCATTGATAAAATCGATTTCGCCAAAGGGCCCTTCTATGCCGACAAAGGTAATTTCACCACGGCCGGCTATATGCAATTCAAAACCAAAGACAAACTGGACAATAGTCTCCTAAAGATGGATGTCGGTCGGTTTAACACCTTCCGTAACCTAGGCCTTTTCAATCTCTTAGAAACCGAAAACAGCAGCGCCTATGTCGCTACGGAATACCTATTGACAGATGGCCCATTTGAATCCTCCCAAAACTTCAACCGACTAAATATCATGGGTAAGTATAGCGCTAATCTACCCAATGATGGCAAAATAAGTGTCATGGCTTCGCATTTCACAAGCCAATGGGATGCTTCGGGGCAAATTCCTTTCCGAGCGGTGAATTCGGGTATGATCTCGCGTTTTGGCGCCATTGATGATACCGAAGGAGGCAATACCAGCCGCACGAATATAGCCCTCAATTTCAGTAAAACACTCAACGAAAAAACCTTCATAAAGAGTAACGTTTACTATTCTTTATATGACTTCGAGCTCTATTCTAATTTTACTTTTTTCCTACGAGACCCTGAAAATGGTGATCAAATTCGACAAAGAGAACGTCGTCAATTTTTTGGTTTCCAAAGTGAATGGAATCATTCTACCTACCTCAATAATACGCCTACGCTATTGCAGGCGGGTATTGGTATGAGAAACGATCAGGTAAAGGACAACGAACTTTCCTACACCCGCAACCGACGAACTACCCTTGAAAATATACAGCTAGGCGAAGTCCTAGAATCAAATATCTATGGCTATTTCAATGCAGAATTTGAATTTGGCAAATGGCTGATTAATCCATCCGTTCGTCTAGATCATTTTAACGGCAGCTATGTTGATGCCCTTGATACCATTTATCAAAACCAGACGATTTCTCAGACCTTGGCGAGTCCCAAGCTCAACTTCATTTACAACCAGAGTAAGGATGTACAGTTCTTCCTCAAATCGGGCTTTGGCTTTCACTCCAATGATACGCGAGTCGTATTGCAAGAAGTGGGACGAAAATTCTTGCCTACTGCATTTGGCGTTGACCTGGGTACTTTGTGGAAACCTACACCTAGGCTGATTACAGATATCACCCTCTGGCATTTATCCCTGGAGCAAGAATTTGTCTATGTAGGCGATGAAGGAGTCGTAGAACCTAGCGGCCGAACCAGACGCCTGGGTATAGACTTCGGCTTGCGGTACCAACTCAACAATTGGCTATTTGCAGATGCCGATTACACTTACGCTTTTGCCCGAAGTATTGACGAACCAGAAGGAGCCCAATATATCCCACTAGCCCCCGTACAAACCTTTACTGGAGGCATCAGTGTTCTCAATAATGGTTTCTCAGCTAGCCTGAAAGCCCGTTATCTCCATGACCGCCCTGCCATCGAAGACAATAGCATTGTCGCAAAAGGTTACTTGATCATGGATTTCAACTTAGGCTACAAGTACAAACAGGTGTCTTGGACACTAGCCATTGAAAATCTCTTGAATTCCGATTGGGAAGAAACACAGTTTGCTACGCAATCTCGCTTAGCAGGTGAAGGGCCGGAGGGCTTAGAAGAAATTCATTTCACGCCAGGAACACCTTTCTTTTTGAAAGGCAGTGTAACCTACGAATTTTAACGCAATAAAAGATAAAATACTACTTATTCGAAAGGTAAGGCCTCATACTGCAACCCTTACCCCCTAAAATCGGTAGAAATCATAAACCGTCTCTGACACTGTAAAGCAAGTGGAGGACCGTACAGGCCGCTATTTCCATCCAGTTTTGTCAGGGAATACCAACAACAATGCTATGGACTTTTCCTGGCCTAAACATTATACGCATTACCGAGAAGAAGTCATTGCCTTTGCCAAGGAGACGTTAAATGAAAACCTCATTGAACGAGACCAAGAAGGCCTATTCTCCCGACAATTGTGGCAAAAGTGCGCAGACTACGGCATACTTGGCCTAGCTGCTCCCAAACGATATGGGGGCCAGCAGGAGGAAGTCGATCTCCTATTTGCTATGTTGGCCATGGAAGGCTTTGGTTATGGCTGCAAAGACAATGGACTGGCCCTAGGCTTGAATGCACAGATGTGGACGGTCCAGATTCCTATTGCCCACTTCGGCTCCGAGGCACAGAAAGAAAAGTATTTGACGGCCTTCACCAGTGGCAAATGGATTGCCGCCCACGCCTTGACTGAACCCAATGCTGGCTCCGATATTTTCAGTATGGAAACCCTGGCCGAAAAAACGGAAGGGGGGTATATACTTAATGGTAAGAAACACTTGATCACCCTAGCTCCAGAGGCAGATGTGGCATTGGTTTTTGCCAATATCAACCCGAAACTGGGGAAATGGGGCGTTACTGCTTTTTTAATCGATAAAGGCACGCCAGGTTTTACCGCGCTTCCTACCAATAGCAAAATGGGCTTACGAACGGTACCGATTGGAGCCTTTGAGTTCAAAGATTGCTTCATTCCAACGGAGCATAGATTAGGAGGAGAAGGAGCAGGATTTAGTATACTCAATTATTCGTTGGAATATGACCGTTGTTGTATTCTGGCTAGTCAATTGGGAACCATGGAGCGCCAGTTGGAGGAGACGATTGCTTTTGTAAAAGAACGGCAACAGTTTGGGCAGCCTATCGGCAAATTCCAATCTGTTTCAAATCGTATCGCGGACATGAAACTGCGCCTAGAAACCTCTCGCTTACTGCTTTACAAAGTAGCTTGGCTCAAGCGTCAAGGCAAATCTGCCCTGATGGAAGCAGCACTACTCAAATTGCAATTGAGTGAGAGTTTTGTGGCTTCTAGCATGGATGCTATTCGCTCTCGAGGCGGTATCGGTTTTCTCACAGCTACTGAGGTGGAAAGAGATATGCGGGATGCGGTAGGTGGTGTATTATATGCAGGAACCTCCGATATTCAGCGGAGTATTATTGCAAAACTATTAGGGCTTTAGCCATTGTCCAGGCTATTCCTCTCAGGCAAAATTGGAAGTCGGAAATGTGAAGTTGGAATGCCCCAAGGTTGCGCGCTGATTCCCCTTCAGGGGATCGAGGCGTGCGTGAGGAAATGCGAAATCGAAAGGCAGAAATGAAAAATAAATCATGATAGTATACACACTCCCCCAAATGGTCGAAGCTGCGGCTAAGCGATTCCCGCAGAAGGACGCTTTTCGCTGCCATAAACAAGCCATTACTTATGGGCAACTCAATCGGCAGATGAACCAACTGGCGCATCTATTGATCGACTTGGGGGTGAAGCGGGGAGATCGCATAGGTGTATATATGAATCGAAGCCTGGAAACAGCCGTAGCCATCTACGGTATTATGCAGGCTGGTGCTGCTTTTGTACCACTCGATCCCCTGGCTCCCATCGAAAGAATCCAATTTTTATTAGCAGACTGCGGAATTGACTACCTGATTAGCCAAGCAGCGCAGCGTAGGAAGTTGGCCCTTTTATCACCCGATCAGCTAAAAGGTATTATCGGAGTGAAAGAAGCAGGGGAAATTCCCGCATACGCTTGGGAAACAGTCCAACAAATCGATAAAACAGATCGTCCCGACCTTAAGGTCATGGAAAATGACTTGGCTTATATCATGTATACCTCTGGCACAACCGGCAAGCCCAAAGGGATCATGCACACCCATTACAGCGGCCTGAGTTACGCCAAGCTATCCGCTTCACGCTACGATTTGACCGAAGCAGATCGAGTGGGTAATCACGCTGCCTTGCATTTTGATATTTCTACTTTCGGCTATTTTTCGGCTCCTTATGTAGGGGCAACTACCGTTATTGTACCAGATGCTTACACCAAGATCCCGGCCAGCCTAAGTACCCTGATGGAAAGCGAACAACTCACCTTTTGGTATTCCGTTCCATTGGCGCTTATCCAGTTGGTACAAAGAGGGGTGCTGGAAGAACGAAACCTGCAATCTTTGCGTTGGGTGCTTTTTGGTGGAGAACCCTTCCCCCCCAAATTCTTGCGAAGCTTAATGCAAACTTGGCCACAAGCGCAATTCAGCAATGTATATGGCCCAGCTGAAGTCAATCAATGTACCTATTATCATGTCCCGGCTATCCCCAGCAATGATGAGCCCCTTCCCTTGGGATACATTTGGGACAATACCGAAATGTTGATCCTGGATGAGCAAGATGAAGTCGTTACAGGAGGCGAAATTGGCGAGTTACTGATCCGCAGCGCCACCCGTATGCGCGGCTACTGGCAACGCCCCGATTTGACAGAAAAAGGTTTTTTCATACAAACCAAGGTACCTGGCATGCCCGAGGTTTTTTATAGAACGGGTGACCTAGTCCGATTGGATGTAGAAGGCCTGCTCCACTTTCTGGGACGGAAGGATCGCCAAATCAAAACACGTGGCTACCGGGTAGAACTGGATGAAGTGGAAGCCATATTAATCACCCACGAAGCAGTAGAAGAAGCGGCCGTATTTTCCTTCCATCACGAAGACACTGGACTCTTAGTTGGAGCGGCAGTGACCTTAAAGGAAGGCCAGCATACAGATGAACAAAGCTTGCGCCAGCACGTCGGTCAATCATTACCCTCGTACGCATTGCCACAACATATCAATATTACCCAAACCTTACCCCGCACTGCGGCTGGTAAGATCAACCGCAAAGCACTTAAGAGTATGTTTAAACTTCCATCAATTGACTACAAGCGGCAAATTTAATACTGCACCGCGTTAAAAATCCTCGCCGTACCTTCCAGGTATGCCTTTGGTTTTTGCCTTGTTCAGTAGTAAATTTTTCCACTTTCGCCCAATCATGAAAATTTAAACATACTCTAAACAACTAGTTCGCAAAATTTAGTTTCCTATGAATGACATACTCATTGAATACATCAAACAACAACTCCTGGGTGGACAAGTAGATATCGACCTGAGTCCAGAGGAAGATCTTCTCGGATCGGGACTAATCGATTCTTTGGGCATGATCCAATTACTCGCCTTTATCGAAGAAAAATTTGAGGTGAAAGTTCCCCCGCAAGATATGACGATTGAAAACTTCATGACGGTTGGAGCGATTGGCAATTACCTAGAACGACTTAAAACGGCATAAATGGAACAACGGATTGAGCCAACCGCTCCCCCTATGGAACTACAAGACCTTACCCAGAGTCAGTTGCTCATGTGGGCGGGGCAGGAATTAAGTCCGAAAGCCCCACTATATAATATGGTGCTGGCCTTTCAAATCAAAGGTCGCCTGCAAGAAAGTCACTTCCAAGCCGCCTTTCAGGCCTTGGTCAATAGTAGTGATGCGATGCGACTGGTATTCCAAGTAGAAAATGGAATTCCCAAACAACGTATACTTCCCAGTCTTGCCTATACCCTAGAAATACTGGACTGGAGTGAAGACCCTAGTGCGAGTGATAAATTCGAAGATTGGGCAAATCAAAGAAGTCAACAAGCTTTTGATCTATCAAAATTAGCCTTCGATGCCGTTTTGGTAAAACTGGCAGCGGATCGCTTTGTCTGGTATTTTAATCAGCATCACCTTATCACGGATGCGTGGAGTGTCTCTGTTTTATATAAAAAAATGGCAACGCTCTATGAAGCAGCCATCAGTAGACAACTGGACCAGCATGGCCATTTCCCTCCTTTCCTCGACTATATTCAACAAGAAAAAGAGAGTCGCCAAACCGAAAAGAAGGCGGCCATTCAGAAATATTGGCAAGAAAAAGCCAAAGAATTACCAGCAGCACCGGCCTTATATGGCTTTACAAGGCAGGCTTCCACCAGTCGATCCCAACGTGTATCCATCGATCTGGGTGAAATGCGATCGGCCCGACTCCGAGCACTGGCTCGGGAAACGGACGTAAGGTCCTGGACGCCTCATTTAACCTTGTTTAATATTTTCGCGACTACTGTTTTTGCGTTTCTACACAAAGTCAGTGGTCAAGAGCATATAGCCTTGGGGACACCTGCTCATAATCGACCTACCCCCATCCTGAAGGAGACCCCAGGTGTGTTCATCGAGATATACCCCATGAGTGCAGTTATCTCAGAAGAAGATAGCTTTGGCAGCTTATTACAAAAGGTAAAAACCGAGACCAATACCTTCTTCCGCTATGCACAATCGGGTGGGGCCAACCCTAGTCTTAGCAGAGGCTTCAATGTGATCTTGAATTATATTCATGCTGCTTTTACCGATTTCAATGATATGCCGATGCAATCCGATTGGATTCATCCTCAGCATTGCGACCCGAGGCACCATTTGCGTATCCAGGTACACGATATGGATGCGTCAGGGAATATCCAATTACATTTTGATTTGAATGAGGCTGTTTTTGATGAAGCAACACGTCGTTTGCTCCCAGCCCATTTCACCCAATTGTTGGATGCCTTTGTGAAGGATCGCAGTCAGCAAATTCAAGCCACGACTTTGGTGACGGAAGCGGAAGTCAAAATCCTGGCAGGAAAAACAGCGACGGCCGTATTCGAAGGTTCTTTTCCCCATATCGTACAGGGCATCGAGGAACAAGTCAAGCAAACGCCACAGGCCATCGCCCTCCGATTCGGGGAACAAACGCTGGACTATCAAAGCTTTAATGAAAAAGCCAATCAGCTGGCGCATTACCTCCAAGAAAGAGGCATCGGCCAGGGGCAAAGAGTGGGCCTGTATTTGCCTCGCTCTCCCGAATTACTGATCGGCATATTGGGTATTTTAAAAACCGGGGCCGCCTACGTGCCTATTGCGACAGAATATCCAGCAGAGCGGATAGCTTTCATGACTACTGATGCACAATTGGCCTTATTGATTAGTAGTAAAGATAGGACCACTAGTGTTCCTGAAATGGATATTCCTGTCTTCAATTTGGATTTGGACGGATCAATTTTGGATCCATATCGTACAACCAACTTAGGACTTACGATAAGTCCCAGCGATGTGGCTTATCTCATGTATACCTCCGGTTCAACGGGACGGCCTAAAGGCGTGATGGTTGGACACCGCTCCTTGGCTCAATATATTTCTTGGGCCAGTGACAAATATATCAAGACCGCTGCGCCCCAGATTCCTTTGTTCACCTCTATTGGCTTCGATTTGACGGTCACCTCCCTGTTTTTACCCTTGGTAAATGGTGGATCAATGATCATTTATGAAGAAGCAAAACAAGGACCTGATTTAGCCCTATTCCAGGTATTGGAAGACAACAAGGTGGACTTTATTAAGCTGACGCCTTCCCACCTGGCCTTATTAAAAGATAAAAACTACGCTTCTTCTCAACTGCAAAGCATGATCGTAGGAGGAGAAGATTTCAAAGCCAATTTGGCGTATAGCATCCAGTCTACCTTTGGCAGTGATCTACGCATTTACAATGAATACGGTCCAACCGAAGCGACAGTGGGTTGTATTATTCATGCTTTTGACGCAGCCAATAATGTACAAATCTCCGTCCCTATTGGTAAGGCTTCGGCCAATACCCAGGCCTATTTGTTGAACAAGCAGCAACAGTTGGTACCACAAGGAGTAGTGGGGGAGATTTATTTGGCGGGACAAAGTCTAGCCTTGGGCTATTGGAATCGCCCCGAGCTAACAGCCGAACGTTTTGTGGACAATCCCTTTGCACCCGATGCTAAAATGTATCGCACCGGCGACCTCGCTCGCCTCAACGCAGATGGGAATTGGGAATACCTCGGCCGCGTCGATCACCAGGTCAAATTGAATGGCCGAAGGATCGAGTTGGGCGAAATCGAAAGTGTTCTGGCGCAATATCCAGGGATAAAAAACAGTGTAGTTGTCGTACAAAAACGCGAGAAAGGGAAGGGAGAGGATGAAATTTGCAATTGCGTAAAGTGCGGTTTACCTACCAATTACCCCAATATCAGTTTCGATGAAAAAGGGGTTTGCCAATTGTGTAATGCCTTCGAAAGCTACCAACAAAAGGTACAAAAATACTTCCGTACAACGGATGACCTGAAAGCCCTTTTCCAAGGCATCAATCCGGACGAAAAAGGGGAATATGATTGCCTAATGCTCCTGAGTGGTGGTAAGGATAGTACTTATGCCTTATCTCAGCTAGTTGAAATGGGACTGAAAGTCTTAACTTTCACCCTTGACAATGGCTATATTTCCGACCAGGCTAAAGCAAATATTCGGCGAGTGGTGAATGCCTTGGGGGTTGATCACGTTTTTGGAGAAACGCCCGCCATGAATGAGATTTTCGTGGATAGTTTACAGCGCTTCTGCAATGTATGTGATGGCTGTTTTAAGACCATTTATACCCTGAGTATCAAGCTAGCCCTGGAGAAGAAGATACCTTATATCGTTACGGGTTTATCAAGGGGACAGTTTTTCGAGACTCGACTCACTGAAGAATTATTCTTGAAGGATCATGTCGATATCGACGCTATTGATGAGACGATTCTCCAAGCCCGAAAAGCTTATCACCGCGCTGACGATGCGATCAAGCGACTTTTGGATACTTCTATGTTTGAAAATGATGAAATATTCGAGAAAGTGCAATTTGTAGATTTCTATCGCTTTACAGATGTCAGCCTTGCCGAGATGTTGGATTACCTGGATAATCGGCTACCTTGGGTAAGACCTACCGATACCGGTCGATCTACTAATTGTTTGATCAACCAGGCGGGTATTTATGTACATAAAAAAGAGCGAGGCTATAGCAACTATGCTTTCCCATACAGCTGGGATGTAAGAGTGGGGCACAAAACACGGGATGCCTCGCTGGATGAGATCAATGAAGAAATTGATGAAACTGAAGTTCAAAGAATCTTACAAGAAATAGGCTATACCCAGGCCCAAGCAGATATTCCTGATGAGGATTATTACCTGATGGCCTACTACGTCGCCGATGAAACCATCGAAAGAGGAGCACTTCAACAATACCTGGCAGAACGATTGCCCGCTTATATGATCCCCAGTCAGATGGTTGTCATGGAAGCCTTCCCATTGACTCCCAATGGAAAGATCGATCGAGCAGCTCTTCCCTCTCCCGATACGATCCCAGCAACAAGGGTCGCCGACTATGCCGCTCCAGAAAATGAGATTGAAGAAATTCTGGTTCATATTTGGGAGGAAGTCCTGCACCTTGAACAGGTAGGGATCCAAGATAATTTCATAGAATTAGGCGGTAATTCATTGGCAGCTATCCGAGTGATGGCACGCATCAATGAGGCACTTGAATTAGAACTGCCCTTAAATAGAATCTTCGAGTCACCTACTATTGCTGAACTGGCCGCACACATTGAAGCAATCATTGTGAAGATGCTAGATGCAATGGGCGAGGAATAGCGGAGCTTAGGCTTCAGAAGTTTCCTTAGTCACGTCTTGGAAAACTTCTGAAGTCTTTCCTAATCTACCCAGGAAACTTCTGAAGTCTAACTAAAACCAACCAATTTGGCACATATCATCTGCATGACTACAGGGCTAAACGGCATATTGCATGCCAGCTTCGAGCTAGTCGCCCGATTAGAGGCAGCTGGGCACGAGGTGACCTATGCCTGTCCGCATGATGTGGGAGATAAAGTGCGTGCCCAAGGATTCCAATATGTGCAATTGCCTGAAGTGGCTTTTTCACCGGCACCAGAAATTGATGCCGGAGGCGGTTTCAAGGGACGGCTTACTAAGCTTGTACATCGGGTGAAGTATGCTAAGCAGCGACAAAAAGCGGCAATAGCAGCACTCAACATGGAGGTATTCCAAGGGTTACTGGATGAGCAGCAAGCTGATTTACTACTACTTGATATGGAACTCCATGATCACATTATAACGGCAGTAGCCAAGCAGATACCTACGGTATTAATTAGTCAATGGTTTTCTACCTGGGAAAGCGCAGGCCTCCCCCCCATCTTTCGATCTACTATACCTAATCGGGGATGGCGCGGAACGAAGATGGCCATTCAATTAGACTGGCTCAGGCTGAAGCTGAGTCGCCGAATGAATGTCCTGAAAGGAAAACTATTCAGTGTTTTTACCGATAGAAGATCCGTTTTGCTAGCCTATGCAAAAAGCATCAATTTTCCGATGGCCCTACTGGAAACAAAATATTGGCCGCCACCACTTACCTATCGACAGTTGCCCGTATTAAGCATGACCGCTTGGGCCTTAGAGTTTCCGCATCAGCCATGGCCTTGGCTCTATTATGTCGGCCCGATGGTTTATGCCAACCGCAAAGACCAACAGTTAGATTCAGCTGTACATGATCGCTTACAGCAAATATTAAACGTCAAGCGAGACAGTGGAAAATCCTTAATCTATTGCTCCGTAAGTAGCATGGACGAAGGGGATCAAGTATTCCTACAAAAGCTGGTGCAGGCAGTCGGTGAAAGGGAAGATTGGATCATGATTTTGGGTTTAGGTGGACAATTAGAACGTAATTTTTTGTCGGCCGTCCCTTCCAATGTTCATCCCTTTGCGTGGGTCCCGCAGCTGCAGGTCTTGGAGCAGGCAGACTGTTCTATAAATCACGGCGGCATCCATACCATTAATGAGTGTATACATTTTCGCGTACCCATGCTTATTTATTCGGGGAAGCGATACGATCAAAATGGTTGTGCGGCAAGAGTGGATTTTCATGAGCTAGGAATAGTGGCGGATAAAGATGAAGACGATGCCATAGCCATTAGACAAAAGATAGAGCAGTTACTCCATCAAGTTAGCTATCGAGAAAAGATGGATCAAATTCATGCCGATTACCTGGACAATAAAACCGTACTAGTCAAGATCATAGATCAATGGATGGTTGCCCCCCATACAATTGGACATTTTACACCAAAACCGGGTTTAAAAGTTTAGGACTGTAGGTTTATGCCGATAAACCTTCAACTTTCATCTAATAAACCCTTTTGTCCCGTAGTATATTGACACCAACCCCCAAGCAGCAAATATTAGAACATCAGTCTCCT
>Ga0070729_10006255_pt1 | contig 11790 bp, 12 predicted proteins | sample tdDd472_FD_66725 | JGI IMG/M metagenome (GOLD analysis project Ga0070729, IMG submission 66725) | Marine sediment microbial communities from the Atlantic coast under amendment with organic carbon and nitrate - tdDd47.2 | ecosystem: Environmental > Aquatic > Marine > Coastal > Sediment | place...
TAACGCCAGAGGGCCGGGGAGTGCAAACCCCGGCCCTCTTTTTATGGTTTTTCAAGACTCGACTTTTGATCGGCTGTCGGCTATAAATTTCACCCCTGACAACAGATTGAAACCGCATTTCACAGAGGTCGCCATGCCTTGCAGAGAACTTACATATACCGCACAGGAAGACTGGCCAGCCATCGCCAACTGGCTGGAACAACGCAAAGATCCCGACACCAAGGTAGACACTATCGTTCGGGACATCCTTGCTGACGTCAAAGACCGTGGCGACGATGCCATTGTCGAATACACCCAGAAATTCGACTGCAAGGGTTTCGACAAGGGGATGATCCGAATTCCAGGCAGTGCTATCCGCGCTGCTCTTGATGAAATACCGAACACCGATACGGAAATCCTCAAGGAAGCCATCGGACGGGTCCGGACTTTTCACGACAATCAGAAGGAAAAATCCTGGTGGACCACAGCCGAGGACGGAACCATTCTCGGGCAGATGGTACGCCCCGTGGACCGCGTCGGCCTCTACGTTCCCGGCGGACAGGGCGGCGAGACCCCACTTATTTCCAGCCTGATCATGAACGCCATTCCCGCTCTGGTTGCAGGCGTCCAGTCCATCGCTGTCTGCTCGCCCCCACGCAATGACGGCACCCTTAATCCATATATTTTGGCCACCGCAGCCCTGCTTGAACTAGACGAAATCTATCTGGCCGGTTCAGCATGGGCCATAGCCGCTCTTGCTTACGGCACCGAAACTATCGCTCCGTGTGATGTACTGGCAGGCCCTGGCAACATCTTCGTTGCCACAGCCAAATCCCAACTCATCGGCCACGTAGGCATCGACATGGTGGCCGGCCCCAGTGAAATAGCCATCCTGGCTGACGACTCTGCCACCGCGACATGGCTGGCAGCCGACATGCTATCCCAAGCCGAACACGATCCGCTGGCCGCTTCCATCCTAGTCACGCCTGACACCGAACTGGCTGCAACCGTCAAGGAAGAATTGGTAACTCAATGCGCTGCCCTCCCCCGAGGGGAAATCGCTGCAAAATCTCTGAAAGACTGGGGAGCGATCATTACCGTCCCCGATCTGGAATCCGGAGCCGAGCTGATCAATCTGCTTGCTGCAGAACACCTTGAACTGGCTCTCGCCGATCCGTGGACCATGCTTGGAAGCATCCGCCACGCCGGAGCCATCTTCATGGGCCACAACTCACCCGAACCGGTGGGAGATTATTTCGCAGGCCCCAACCATGTACTGCCAACCCTGCGGACCGTACGCTTTTCATCAGCCCTGTCCGTACAGAATTTCTGCAAGAAATCCAGCGTGATCGCCACCAGCCCCAGCTATGTGGCCGAGCACGGCGACAAGATCGCCCGTCTCGCACGACTGGAAGGACTCGAAGCTCACGCCAGAAGCGTTGAGTGCCGTAACAAATAATACATTACTATAATAGGATGTGATTTATGACCGCCGTACTTGAAACAAATATCACCGAATATCCCCTGATATCCAAGGGCAAGGTTCGCGATATCTACGAGATCGATAGCGAGACCCTGCTGCTCGTGACAACAGACCGCATTTCCGCCTTTGACGTGGTCATGCCCGACCCCATTGCCGACAAGGGCAAGGTCCTCAACCAGATCACCCTGTTCTGGATGGACATGATGAAAGACCTCGCGCCCAACCACCTGATCGCTACCAACGTGGACGACTACCCGGAGCCGCTGCATAAGTACAAAGCCGATCTTCAGGACCGCAGCGTACTGGTCAAGAAAGCGAAGCCGCTGCCCATCGAATGCATCGTGCGCGGTTTCATTACCGGTTCCGGCTGGAACGACTACCAGAAGACCGGCGAAGTCTGCGGCCACAAGCTCCCTGCGAACCTCAAGGAATCCGAGATGCTCGAAAAAGCACTCTTCACGCCATCCACCAAGGCAGAACTCGGTGATCACGATGAAAATATCAGCCTCGATGCCGCCGCAGAATTGATCGGAGAAGAGATGATGCGAAAGGTGGAGAAGCTGGCTCTCGATATCTACACTCGTGCCCGTGACTACGCAAAGAAACGCGGCATCCTGATCGCTGACACCAAATTTGAATTCGGCATGCTCGGCGATGAACTGATCATCATCGACGAAGTGCTGACCCCGGACTCCTCTCGTTTCTGGCCCATGGACGGCTATGAGGCAGGCAAATCCCAGCCCAGCTTCGACAAGCAGTACTTCCGCAACTGGCTGGTAGAGATCGGCTTCAATAAGCAGCCCCCGGCACCCAGCGTTCCCGAAGACATCGCTAACCAGACCCGCGCCAAGTACATGGAAGCCTACAAGCTCCTGACCGGTAGCGATCTGGAAGTTTAGGAGGCTTAAAATGGAATGGATTCAACTCATAGGCCTCATAATACTGGGGCTGGTTATCGGGCGATTTGTCCGCGGCAAATTCGGCGGCGGCTGAGGACCCAGCAATGATCAATGCGGCTGGACGCCGCAGGACAAAAAAGAAGACAAGAAGTAGATGATACAAGGGGGGAGGCCGGGCTTGACAGTCCGGGCTAAAGAATCTACAAATCCTCTCTTGCCTTGCTCTCCTCTATATATGGAGAAGGGCCAATGACCAAAAGGAGAATTATTAATGGCTAACAACTACGAGACGCTCGTGCTTCTGTCTCCCGAGTTGGCTGAGGACAACAGGAAAGAAATCCTGGACACCCTCTCCGGCATCGTGGAACGTGAAGGCGGCAAAATGGTTGAGACCGATGATTGGGGCATGCGCCAGCTGGCCTACCCCGTCGAGAAGCAGACCCGTGGATACTACGTACGCATGGTGTACGACGCTCCCGGCGCACTGGTTGCCGAACTGGAACGCAACATCCGCATTACCGACGGCATCTTCAAGTTCATGACCGTCAAACTGGCTGCCTAGGAGGCTCAACCATGGCATTTCGCAAAAGATTTACCCCGAGGAAAAAGTTCTGCCGCTTCTGTGCGGACAAAGAGCTGCCCCTGGATTACAAGCGCGCCGATATCCTTCGTGATTTCGTGACCGAGCGTGGCAAGATCATTGCCCGCCGTATCACCGGCACCTGTGCTAAGCACCAGCGCCGCCTGACAAACGAGATCAAACGCTCTCGCCAGATGGCTCTGCTTTTCTACACCACCGTTCACAGCACTGATGTGAAGAAACGGAGCTCCATGTAGGAGGGAGGACTGATGAAACTTATATTACGCGCTGACGTCGACGCTTTAGGTCGACTCGGAGATATTGTCACTGTCAAAGCTGGTTACGGCCGCAACTACCTTGTTCCGCAGGGTCTGGCTAAACCGGCTACCAATGCAAACCTCAAAGCTTTCGAGCTGGAACGTCGCAAGCTTCAGGAACAAGCTGATTCCCTTCGCGCCCAGTCCGAAGGAATGGCTTCCAAAATCGCCGCAACTCCGGTAGAAATCGAAGTACGTGTTGGTGAAGGCGACAAGCTGTACGGCTCTGTCACCACCCAGAACATCGGCGACGCAATGGAAGCAGCAGGCATCGACATCGATCGCCGCAAGATCCTGCTCCCCGAGCCGATTCGCGCTCTTGGCGAATACGACATCGAGATCAGGCTGCACCCTGACGTTCGCGGCGAGCTGAAGCTCTCCGTCACCCGTCACGGCGGTCCCATTGAAGAAGTCGAAGTTGAAGAACCTGTCGTCGAAGAGGCCGAGGAAACAGTAGCTACCGATGCCGAAGACACAGAAGAAGCAAAGGCCTAGACAAGGCCAGTACGATCAAAATCCGGAAGAGGTCCTAGACAGGGCCTCTTCCGATCTCTTACGTAAAGTCCCCCCACACAGTCCCGAAGCGGAACAGTCCGTACTCGGCGGCGTATTTCAGTCCAATACAATGTTCCACCAACTGGTGGACATCGTCAATGCTGACGACTTCTATTCCCCTGTGCACCGGGATATATTCAAAGCATTCACTCATTTATACGACATTCACCAGCCAATTGATCTGGTTACAGTCGCAGAGCAGCTCCTCAAGAACGAGACTCTTGAAACATGCGGCGGCCCAGTCTACCTGGCCGAGATTGCCGATTCCGTGGTCAGTTCATCCAACGCCCTGCACCACGCCCAGATTGTGCGCGACAAGCATATCCTGCGCCAGCTCATCGATATTTCAAGCGGCATCATCACCAATTGTTTCAGCTCCCGCGACGTAGATGAAGTGTTGGACGAATCCGAAAAAGAAATTTTTCAGATCGCACAGTCCAAGGAAATGCGGGGCATGCTCCCCAGCGACCAGCTGATCAAGAAGGTCTTCGAAGAACTGACGATCAAGTTCGAGAACAAATCAGTTGTCACTGGTATCCAGACTCACTACCACGACTTCGACGCCATGACTGCTGGCCTCCAGAACTCAGACCTGATCATCATTGCTGGCCGTCCTTCCATGGGCAAGACTGCATTCGCCCTGAACATCGCCCTGCGCTCGGCAGTCCGGTCCGAATGCCCAACCGCCGTTTTTTCACTTGAAATGAGCATGGAACAGCTCATGACTCGTCTGCTGGCCGTGCAATGCAAGGTCGGACTGAGCAACCTGCGTACCGGTTTCCTCGAAGATCAGGACTGGCAACGTCTATACGAAGGGGCTGATGCACTTTCACGTGCACCAATTTTCATCGACGACACACCGGCCCTGTCCACCTTGGAACTCCAGGCTCGATGCCGCCGCCTCAAGGCCGAACACGGCCTGGGACTAGTTGTGGTCGACTACCTGCAGTTGATGCGCTCCAGCGCACGGCCGGATTCTCGTGAGCAGGAGATTTCTGACATTTCACGCCACCTGAAAGCGCTAGCCAAGGAACTGAACGTCCCGGTCATCGCTCTGTCGCAGCTCAACCGTAAAGTTGAAGAGCGTACTGACAAGCGGCCCATGATGTCTGACCTACGTGAGTCCGGTGCTATTGAGCAGGACGCTGATATCATCATTTTTCTTTACCGCGACGCAGCCTACAACAAGAGCGAGGACAATCCGCTCAAGAATCACTGCGAAATCATCATCGGCAAGCAGCGTAACGGCCCGACTGGCAGATGCGAACTGTTCTTCCAGAAGGAATACACCCTCTTCGAGAACATGGACGCCACCGCCTATCCGTCAGAGCTTCCCGAAGGATTCCACCAGGAAAACAACTAACTACATAGAAGATAGCCATGTATTTTGATTCCGTAGAAGCCATGGAACGTACCGCCCTGGAAGAACTTCAGGTCGAACGCCTCAGAGCCACCATTGAGAATGCCAAGAACGCGCCCTTTTACGGCGGTCGTCTCGCCGGGATTAATCCCGACGACATTCATACGGTAGACGATATTACCAAGCTACCGTTCACCACCAAGGAAGACCTGCGGACCCAGTATCCATATGGCATGCTGACCCGCCCCCTTGACGAATTCGTTCGCCTGCACGCTTCATCCGGCACCACCGGCACACCCACTGCTGTCTTCTATACTCAGGAAGACCTCGACACATGGGCCGCACTCATGGCGCGCTGCATGTACGCCTGCGGCTGCCGCAAATCCGATGTTCTACAGAACATGTCCGGTTACGGACTGTTCACCGGCGGCCTCGGCATTCATTACGGTTCCGAACGCCTTGGCATGCTGACTATCCCCGCTGGCGCAGGCAACACCAAACGCCAGATCAAGCTCATCCGCGATTTCAATGTTTCTGTCCTGCATATCATTCCGTCCTTTGCCCTCTATTTCGCGCAAAAGGTCCAGGAAGAAGGATTCGACCCCAAGGACATGCCCTGGCGCATAGCCTTGATCGGCGCAGAGCCTCATACTGAGGAAGCCCGACAGAAGATCGAAGAGATGATGAACATCAAGGCTTACAACTCCTACGGCCTGTCCGAAATGAACGGCCCCGGCGTTGCCTTCGAGTGCACACATCAAAACGGCATGCATATCTGGGAAGACGCTTACATCGTCGAGATCATCGACCCAGAAACGGGCGAACATGTCGCTGAAGGCGAGATCGGAGAACTGGTCATGACCACAATCACTCGTGGCGGCATGCCCATCATTCGTTACCGTACCCGCGACCTTACCCGCTTCCTGCCAGGACATTGCGAATGTGGACGTACCCATCGCCGCATCGACCGCATAGCCGGACGCGCGGATGACATGATGATCCTCAAGGGCGTAAATATTTATCCGATGCAGATCGAGCAGTGCCTCATGGCAATTCCCGAAGTCGGCCAGAACTACCTCATCGAACTGGTACGCGAGGGCGTGTCCGACCACATGACGGTCAAGGTCGAGATCAAGGACGAGTACTTTGTTGAGGACATGCGCTCCCTTCAAGGCCTCCAGAAAAAAATCGCTAAGAATCTGTGCAATGAGATCCTGCTTACCCCGCGCGTCGAACTGTGCCAGCACAACTCGATTCCCAAAGCCGAGGGCAAGGCTGTGCGCGTCGTCGACAAGCGCGACAAGGACTAAGCTTCAATGGAATACGTCTGGGCTACATTCATCATATTCGGCCTGGCCATTTCTCAGGTGCTCCAACTTTTCAGCGGCCCCGCCAACTGGGTAGCACTGGGGCTGGTCGCGCTCTGGAAATGGCTCTACCCCGAATCCATGGACTGGAATTTTGTTATTATTCTAGCCGTGATAGCCGGTATCGCCGAAGCCCTTGAGTTCGGCCTCCAGGCTTGGGGCGCAGGCCGTTATGGAGCCACCACACGCGGCAATATAGGTGGCATCATTGGTGCCATACTAGGAGCCATTTTCGGTGCACCTTTCCTTTTCGGACTCGGCGCACTCATCGGTGCACTGAGCGGCGCATACCTCGGCTGCCTCATTGTCGAAATGCCCGGACGAAGCAAAGCCGAAGCCTTCCAGGCTGCCAAGGGTGCATTTGTCGGCAAGGCACTGGGATTCACCATGAAAACCGCCATAGGCGCGGTTATGATAGTCCTTGCCATCCCCAAGGTATGGCCGTAAGCCAAAAGAAATTTGAGAGAGACCTTAACCGATTGGGTAACACGATGACTGCTGACCTTTTCCCCACCTATCGCGGACGCATGGAATACTTTTGCCTCGGTTGCGGCAAGAGATTCCCCACAGATGAGCTGTACTACACCTGCCCGGATTGCGGCGGCGTGTTTCTGCTCGACAACCTGCTTTTCGACGAGCTGAAAAAGACATCCGGCGAACAGTGGCGTGAAATTTTCGACGGTCGCGCTGCGTCCAAGAAAACCGCCCTGCGCGGCATCTTCCGGTTCTATGAGCTCATGGCTCCCGTCCTGGAAGAAGAAGACATCGTCTATCTCGGTGAGGGCAACACTCCCATCGTAGAGTCCAGCCCTGCTCTCAATGCGCAGACAGGCCTCTCAACTGCCTACAAAAACGACGGCCAGAACCCGTCCGCATCATTCAAGGATCGCGGCATGGCCTGTGGATTCTCCTACCTGCGTGCGCTTATCCGCCAGCATGGTTGGGACAATGTCCTGACCGTATGCGCCTCCACCGGCGACACATCCGCTGCGGCCGCGCTCTATGCCTCCTACGTAGGCGACGCCATCAAGTCCGTTGTCATCCTGCCCCACGGCAAGGTCACCCCGGCCCAGCTTGCCCAGCCGCTCGGCTCCGGTGCCATCGTACTGGAAGTACCCGGCGTATTTGACGACTGCATGAAAGTGGTCGAACACCTGGCCGACAACTACCGCGTTGCCCTGCTCAATTCCAAGAACGCCTGGCGCATCCTCGGCCAGGAATCCTACGCTTTCGAGTGCGCCCAGTGGTTCAACTGGGACCTCAAGGGCAAATGTATTTTCGTCCCCATCGGCAACGCTGGAAACATCACCGCCATCATGGCCGGTTTCCTGAAATTGTACGCCCTCGGCATCATCACTGACCTGCCGCGCATCTTTGGCGTTCAGTCCCACCATGCCGATCCGGTTTACCGCTACTACGCCGCAGACGATCCGAACGAACGCGAATTCGCACCCGTGACTGTTACTGCTTCCGTCGCCCAGGCAGCCATGATCGGCAACCCGGTATCCTTCCCCCGTGTCAAACATTTCGCGGAGAAGTTCGAAGCCATTGGCGGCAAGGGAGCCTTCCAGGTTCTTCAAGTTACCGAACAGCAAATCATGGACTCCATGATCCAGGCCAACCGCAACGGACACATCGCCTGTACACAAGGCGGAGAATCCTTTGCCGGAGCCAAACGCGCCCTTGAATTGGGACTGGTAGCAAGCGGCGAATTATGCATACTTGATTCTACCGCCCACCAGCTCAAGTTCGTGGATTTCCAGAATATGTACTTCGACAACGCCTTCCCTCCGGAATTCGAAATCACTCCCGATATGACTCTTGCCAACAAGCCGGAACTAGTCATTTCGCCTGAGGAAAAAGACAAACTTTCCGAGGCAGAATACACCCGGATCACGGCTGACAAAGTGGTAGCCAAACTGGGCCTGGAAAAGAAGTAGCGGAGTCTTCGGTGGCGAAAAAGCAACGCGCCGACCAGCTGTTGGCCTCATCAGGCCTTGTGGATAGCCGAGAGAAGGCCAAGCGGCTGATCATGGCAGGCAAGGTCCACTATATGGACAATGGCCAGAAAACGCCTGTATCCAAGCCCGGCCAGCAATTCTTTTCCGACACTGAATTCACGGTCCCCGACGACAACCGTTTCGTCTCGCGCGGCGCGTACAAGATCCTTACGGCCATAGATGAATTCAGCATCGACTTCACTGACAAGGTCGCCATGGACGCCGGCGCCTCAACCGGCGGATTCACCGACTGCATGCTCCAACACGGTGCGGTGCGTGTCTACGCCGCTGATGTCGGATATGGACAGCTTCATGAGAAGCTCCGGCAGGACGAGCGCGTCATCAACCTTGAGCGCACCAACGTTCGTCATGCGCAACCAGACCTGATCCCCGAAACCGTGGATGTCATCGTCGCCGATGTCTCTTTCATCTCGCTGACCAAGATTCTTCCCGCGTGCATGCAATTTCTCAAAGATAACGGAGAATTGGTAGTTCTTATCAAGCCGCAATTCGAGCTCGGCCCAGGCCAGACCGACAAAGGCGTTGTTCGGGACGAAGCGCTTCGCCAGCAAGCTGTAGATATGGTCACTGATTTTTGTCGTGACGAACTCAACTTGACCATCGAGGGTGTTGTTCCTTCAAAGATTCTTGGCCCCAAGGGCAATCAGGAATACATGGCCTACATGAAAAAACTTGCCTGAGCATCTCTTCAGGCGTATTGATCTCCTCTTTGCAATAAGTCACTCAACAGCCACAACACAGGCTGTTCAAAAAGGTGTGAGTGCAAGGCGCAAGGGAAAGACGGGACCGAAGCGTATTCCCAATACGTGAGGGTCCGACTTTACCGCAGCAACATAGCAATCGGGCCTTTTTCAACAGCCTGAAGGAAAGTCATGATTCAGGGCCTCATATACTCCATCATTTCCGCCTTTGCCTTCGGGTCCATGGCGATCCTCGTCAAGCTCGGCTACAACGCCGGAATGTCGGGTGGTGATATGATGCAGTACCGTTTCACTTATGCGGTGCTGGTTCTGCTCGTGATTCTGGTCATAAAGGACAGGTCGCTGCTCAGGATTTCCCGCGCCGGACTAGGCAAATGCGCCTTTCTCGGCATGGGCGTATACTGGCTTCAAACCACCTGTTTCGTAAGCGCCCTGGCAACGATCCCCGCATCCACCACATCACTGGTGCTGTATGGACATCCCGTGGCCGTCACCCTTCTCTCTGCGCTTTTTCTGAAAATGAAAATAGACCGGGTTGTGGTCTTTTCCCTGATTCTGACCATGACCGGCTGCTGTCTGGTCTTCTACGATGCTTTCCTCAGAGAGGTTAACACCATTGGCCTGATGTACGCCATCGGCGCCATGGCCACCTTCTCCTGCTATCTTGTACTCGTCCAGGTACTGCTGAAGAACATGAAACCACTGACCGCCACGTTTTATGTCATGCTGTTTGCCGCAATCTCATTCACCATTTCAGGCGATCCCTCCGCATGGTTGCATCCAAGCTTGGATCGCATCGTCATCGGCCTATCACTGGGCGTGGTACCAGGCGTCATCGCAGTCACTTTTCTCTACATCGCCATCGAGAAAATCGGCAGTGCATACGCGTGCATATTCTCATCCGTCGAGCCGGTGGTAACACTCGCGGCAGCGGCGATCTTCCTTAAAGAAAATGTGGTATTATTGCAGATAGGTGGCGCGGTGTTGATCATCGCGGGTATAGTCATACCAAATGCGCGCGTCCTGATGATGAAAAGGAAACTGCTAAATATCTAGCTTCCACTCTCCTGTGCGACTTACTCGTCTCCCCGCATCTCTTCAATCTTCTTCAGACTGGTCAGAACGCCTTCCGGGAACTCGACATCACCCTCGAACTTGATGCCCAATCCCATTTCTTCACCGTTTTGTTGAAGAGCCATTACAATTCCCTTGAACTCGTATTTCCTCTCGCCTTCCATGGTCGTGTACGAACCAACGACGGCAGCTTTAGTATCCACCTCAAAGGCGACACATTCAGAAAAAACAAACTGGCAGCCATTGGTATTGATATCGACGATATAACCGGAGCAGGCATCCCCATCAATTGCCAGGTCTGTCGGGAAACGACATTCAAGACGCCCTTGATTACGTAAGTTGTATTCGCTGAATTCGGCAGGATAGGAGATGAACACCAATGATACCGGCGCGGCCTGATACTTGAGAACCTCGGCCTCGAAACCAATGATCTTGCCTTCCGCCAGATAGCGGAACTGTAACAATATCCCATCGCCCAGTCGCTCCCGAATGCCAGCGGTCATGGGAACTTTCAAGAGCACAAACTCGTCTTTGGACAGCCCCACGAACTGGCAGTTCATGCGCGCCTTGTTGGGAAATTCCACGATAATCCGTGAACCAACTTCGATATCCATGCTTCATCCTTTGGGGCTATTGATTCCGCTTGTCCATAAACTTGCCTAGCAGCTTCAGATGGGCCTTTTCTTCACGTGCCAACAACTGAAGAACCTCTACGGATTCCGAGTACTCAGATTGTCTGGCGCAACGTAAATAGTAGTCAAACGCTTGGGCCTCCACCATCGTCGCGAATTGCAAAACACCCTGTTCATCATCAAAAGCCTCGCCGTGTTCTTCCAGAAACGCTTCGACTTCGACACCACCTTCGGCAACAAAACCCGTGCTATCGAAAGCGATCTGTTCAAAGGTGGCACGATCCACTTTTTCACCGACTATCTTCGCATACAAATTGAACAGAGTGTCTTTGTGCCTATCCTCGAATCCGGCCAACTCCATGAAGAGCTCAATACGCTCCAAAGTCTCGGCCATGTCAGCCCGCCGCACATAGAATCGTTGCAAACCACTCTCCATGGCATAGGCTTTGAGCACGACTTCTACAGGAGTCTCCTTGCCTGTAAACTCGATCATGCCGAGTTCCATTGGTCCGAACGCAACGTGTCCCTGCCATGCCATAACTCCGCCGACCATGTTGGTGACGTCTTCATACCCTTGGCCCTCAAGAAGTGCGGCTGCAGCTGCGCTTCGCCCTCCGACGGCACAATAGGCGATCACGGGCTTATCCCTATCAATCTCACCGAGACGATCAGGAAGCTCGACCAAAGGGATCAGTTGCGCTCCGGGAATATGAAATTCTTCATATTCCCATTCCTGGCGGACATCGAGCAAGACGTATTCATCGGGTTTATGTCCATCCATGAATGTCTTGACCTGTTCTGTGTTCAGTAACGCTACCTGTG
>Ga0070729_10006256_pt1 | contig 11789 bp, 10 predicted proteins | sample tdDd472_FD_66725 | JGI IMG/M metagenome (GOLD analysis project Ga0070729, IMG submission 66725) | Marine sediment microbial communities from the Atlantic coast under amendment with organic carbon and nitrate - tdDd47.2 | ecosystem: Environmental > Aquatic > Marine > Coastal > Sediment | place...
TTCCTGAGTTCATTGCAAAATGCCCACCTTTACTATTTTACGCCAAAGACCTTAATTCACTATTTGGCCCCCCTTGGGTTGAAAGCAGTGTCGCAGAGTGATGCCGACGGTATTCACTTCGGCGTAGTTTTCAAAAAAACCGACAAGCCAGAAAACGTGGATGTTTCCGGTGAATATGAAGGGTTGCGGAAAATCATCGTCGATACGGACCGTCGCGACAGACTAAAGGATATCTTGGTCAAAACGGGTGTCTTCCCTATTGCTCGGTTTGTTCGGAACGTATTGTGGAAATCGTAATAGTGTCGCGGCGGTATTGAGTACCCCTTCTTCAAACTAGGTTGAGTGTCATGACTGAAGATAACGCTATAGATTCCCACTTTGCGGAACACCTTCGGGTCGTCAAGCAGGTTCGTCAGGCCCTGTCTGGGCAAATTGTCGAAAACGCGCACCGGTTATCGACGACCTTGACCCAGGGGAACGCTATTTACTGGTGTGGAAATGGCGGCAGTGCGGCTGATAGCCAGCATCTTGCTGCTGAGTTGGTTGGACGTTTTAAAAACAATCGGCGCGCGTTGCGTTCGGTGGCTCTGAGTACGGATAGCTCAGTCTTAACGTGTGTGGCGAATGACTTCGGCTATGATGACGTTTTCTCACGGCAAGTCGAAGCCTTGGGGCGTGAGGGAGACGTTTTGGTTGCCATATCCACATCGGGAAACAGCGAAAATATTCTCCGTGCGATTAAGGCTGCGAATAAAATGGGAATGGTGAGCATAGCCTTGCTGGGTAAAGACGGGGGGGCGGCAAAAGAAATTGCTCACCACAGCATCGTTATTCCGTCTGACTCCACGGCGCGCATTCAAGAAGCACACATCCTGATCGGTCATATTTTTTGTGAATTGATCGAAGAGGAGTTGGGCTTTGTCTAAGCCACTTCCAAAGCTCGACGACATCCACACGATCGTCTTTGATTTTGATGGTGTGTTCACCGACAACAAGGTCTGGGTGGATCAGGAAGGGCGCGAAAGTGTTCGGTGCGACCGTGGCGACGGTCTTGCTTTCGACCTTATGCGCGCCTACCAAAAGCAGGGGAAGTTGAAGGTGGATACCTTCATCCTGTCAAAAGAAACCAATCCTGTGGTGCAGGTGAGGGCCAGAAAACTAAAACTGGACTGCCACAATGCCACCGGCGACAAACTGACCTTCATGACAGAACGCTTGACAGAAAAACTCCCCGATAGCGCAGCGCCTTTTGCGGGGCTGGTTTATGTGGGGAACGATTTGAATGACTTGCCGCTGATGCGCAAGGCAGGTTACAGAGTGGCGCCGGCGGACGCGCATTCCAAGGTGTTGGGAGTTGCGGACCTGGTGTTGCCCCAGCGTGGTGGCGAAGGTTTCGTGCGTGAATTTATCGAACAGCTGCTTGGCATTAACCAACTGACAGATAGGGATCTCGATGAGCTTGTATCTAATTGCTGAAATCGGCATCAACCACAATGGTGATATGGACATTGCCAAAGAGCTAATCACGACGGCTGCCGAGGCCGGTTTTGATGCTGTAAAGTTTCAAAAACGCACCATTGATGAGGTCTACACCCAAGAGTTCTTGGATGGCCCGCGCGAAAGCCAGTGGGGGACCACTCAGCGTGACCAAAAAATGGGCTTGGAATTCAGTCAGGAGGAATACCAGGACATTGCTGGCTTATGCGCGGATCTTGGTATCGATTGGTCTGCCTCGGCATGGGACGTAAAGGCTCAGCATTTTCTGCGCGATTTTGATTTGCCCTTTAACAAGGTCGCATCCGCGATGCTTGGTCATAAGCCTCTATTGCGCGAAATCGCTGCGGAAGGCCGCAAGACCTTTATCTCTACGGGTATGGCGACACTGGACGAAATCGACGAGGTGGTGAACCAGTTTAAGAAGGCCAATTGCCCGATTGAATTGATGCATTGTAACAGCACTTACCCGATGAAGCCTGCGGACGCCAACTTGCTCTGTATTCCCAAATTAAAAGAACGCTATGGCTGTGATGTCGGATATTCCGGTCATGAAACCGGGTTGGTTGCGGTGTGTATTCCGGCGGTGGTGTTGGGTGCGACGTCGATTGAACGCCACATCACGTTGGACCGGGCCATGTACGGTTCTGATCAGGCCGCATCGGTCGAGGTGCATGCCTTGAGTAAGTTTGTCGACACCCTGCGTAACATCCCCAAAATACTGGGCAATGGTGAAAAGAAAATCACGGATGCGGAACAAGCCGTACGCGAAAAACTGCGCATTGATGTCGAAGGGTAATGCATTGAATACCAATAGCCGGATCGGTTTCATGCAAGGGCGCCTCTCGCCGCTGATCGATGGACGTATCCAGTCTTTCCCTTGGAACACTTGGCGTGAGGAATTGACTGTCGGCGAGGAAAACGATTTTTCGCTGTTGGAGTGGACGCTCGATCAAGAACGTCTTTACGAAAATCCGTTACTTCGTGAGGACGGACAAGATGAAATCCGCACCCTGTGTGATGCACATCATTTTGCCATCCCTTCGTTAACCGGTGACTGTTTTATGCAGGCGCCGTTTTGGAAAGTCGAAGGTGAAGAAGCGCAATCGCGCAAAGATGATTTTATCGCCATCGCCAAGGCATGTGCTGCAGTCGGTATTTCCATGATGGTGATGCCGTTGGTAGATAATGGGCGCATTGAAGATCAGCACCAAGAAAATGATCTGGTTTCTTTTCTTCAAGAACAAGAGGGGTTTCTCAATAGCCTTAATCTAAAGGTGGTTTTTGAATCTGATTTTGGTCCGGATGAATTGGCTCGGTTCATTGCCAGGCTTTCCCCAGATACCTTTGGGATCAATTACGACATCGGTAATAGCGCCGCATTGGGCTTTACCCCCGATGAGGAATTTTCCGCCTACGGTGCGCGGGTTCTCAATGTTCACATCAAGGACCGGGTGAGGGGCGGGGCGACAGTGCCGCTCGGTACTGGGGATGCCGACTTCGGGGCTGTCTTCAGCGTGCTTGCTCACGCTGGATACACTGGAAATTACATTTTGCAAACGGCCCGTGCTGATGACGATGATCATGCCGGGGTGCTCATCAGCTATCGCGATATGGCTGTAACTCAAATCGAAAGCCATGGCGCATAGCCCGACGGCCTTTCTCAATCTTGTCAGTGTATCGGATTGGTCGTGAATATGGATACAGTTTTTTTGGGGAAATCCGCGGCTTATGAGTAGTGTTTTGAAAAAGTTTGACTTGACTGGCAAAACCGCCTTGATCACGGGTGGCGCGGGGCTGCTTGGCCGTGAGCATGCGGCAGCCCTGTTGGAATGCGGCGCCACCGTGGTGTTGACGGATTTAAGCGATGACGCCCTGATCGTGGCGACAGATGCCCTTGCGCAAGAGAACAATGCGGCGCGTATTATCACCCACGTCATGGATGTTTCCAGCCCACAAAGTGTGAATGATGTTGCTGCTGTGTTGGTTCAAGGAGGGCAGCGTGTTGATATTTTGGTCAACAATGCGGCCATCGATCCTAAGGTTTCCGGCGACCAAGGTGTGATGGAAACGTCACGGTTGGAAAATTTCCCCCTGGAGCAATGGGACCTGCAAATCGCAGTGGGTCTGACTGGTGCCTTTTTATGCGCACAAGTTTTTGGTGCGGCGATGGCGGCTGACGGTAAAGGGGGAGTAATCCTCAACATCGCTTCGGACCTGTCCGTGTTCGCACCTGACCAGCGTCTCTATCGCAAGGATGGGGTGGACGAAGACATGCAGCCGGTTAAGCCGGTTACCTATTCGGTGATTAAGACCGGACTTGTCGGATTGACGCGTTATCTGGCCACGTACTGGGCAGATCGTGGCGTGCGGTCCAATGCCTTGTCCCCTGGCGGTGTCTTTAACGGCCAAGGCGAAGACTTCGTTCAGCGCCTGAGCGCCTTGATCCCACAAGGGCGTATGGCGCACCACGATGAATACCGGTCCGCAGTGCAGTTTCTCTGTTCTGATGCCTCAACCTATCTGAACGGTCAAAACATTGTCATCGATGGCGGTCGCTCCGCATGGTGAAGCGGGTTTTGGTTACGACGGCCCATGAGGCCACGTGGCCTGAGAATGAACCTGTTCTGTTTCTTGGGGAGTGGTGCCGCCTCCAAAGCCGTAAGGAACGTTGGTCCGAGATGGATGCTGAGGTTTTGCCTTATCACTGGGATGACCGAAAGAAACTGTCTGCGGATTATCAAGACCTGCAATCGTTTTATGAACGCGTGCTGCTCGAAATGGCGGCCCAACTGAACCAAATACACGGTGTTGAGCATGAGGTGCGATACTGGCGGATACTGATCGGGCCATGGCTGAACTGTTTCATCCATGTTGTGTTCGATCGTTGGACGACCGTTCACCAAGCCATCAACAACTATGACATTTCGGGAGCGTACATTCTAGACTCCACGCAAGTGCCTTGCGACATGGCGGATTACACCACCATGGCAATCGGTGATGAAGGTAACGAGCGCATCTACGCTATGATCTTGCAGCAGTTCACGAATGTTTCCTGTACGGTGCGAGAAAGTCAACCAAAGGCTGAGGCAGCAGTGGACAAGCTGCATTCCCAAAAAGGTCTGATGGAAAAATTGCGGAATGCAATCTTCCGGATTGCTAGGGTCTTTTCCTGCGATACAGACGCCGTCATATTTATGGCGGGCATGTCGATTTCTGATGTCACGAAGCTTCTGCTGCGCTTCCGTCAAGTTCCGCAAGATTGGCAATTGCCCCCTTTGCCCCGGGTCAGTACCAACCCGGACCAGCGCCAGTGGCGCCTGAAGGGTGAGTTTCATTCTGAGTTCGAAGCCGCCGTTCTGACCCTCATCCCTCAACTCATCCCTACCGCTTATCTGGAAGGGTACAGTTCGCTTCTGAACACGGTCAAAAGCATGCCGTGGCCGAAGCATCCGAAGTTTATTTACACAAAAACGGCACAGTACACGGTCGAGGTTTTTAAGGCTTGGGCGGCTGAAAAAACAGAGAGTGGTGCACAGTTCGTGATTGGCCAGCATGGTGGGCAGTATGGTGTTGGCCTGTTCGTGATGCACGAGGACCACGAGACTGCAATTTCAGATCGTTATTTGAGTTGGGGCTGGTCAAAGCCGAATGATCCCAAGGTCAAGCCTGTCGGGATGTTAAGTCCGGTGTCTCCGATGGGAGTGAACCATGCAGTGCAGCCTCACGCATTGATGGTCGCGGGTGGGATACCGAGGTACAGTTTTTGGCTGCGCAGTTTCCCAATTGCGCGCCAGTTGTTGGATTATTTTGACGATCAATGCGCGTTTGTCGAATGCCTCCCCAAGCACATCCGCGATGCCTTGATCGTCCGTCTGCACCCAGCGAATTATGGCTGGAATTTGGAGGGGCACTGGGGTGATCGCTTTGACGATGTGACCCTTGATTCAGGTCAGTTGGACATGAACGAGTTGATCAGCCAAACCCGTGTGTTCGTTACGACCTATAATGCCACCGCATTTTTGGAATCATTCGCTATGGACATTCCCTCGGTGGTTTACTGGAATCCCGATCAATGGGAATTGCGTGACAGTGCGATTCCTTACTTCGAGGGCCTGAAACGTGTTGGTGTTTTTCACGAAACACCTCAATCGGCTGCTCGTCATTTGGCCGCGATTTGGCACGATGTCGATGCATGGTGGGGGCGTTCCGAAGTGCGCGATGAGATCGCACGCTTTTCACAACACTATGGGCGCCTTTCCGACGATTTGTTGGCAGATATCAGAGGCGAATTAAAAGCGGTTATGACAACACAAGGCGACCGACGTGACGCACCTTAACGTTCCAACCAAAAGTGATATGAAGTTTGCGCTTTTGGGCGCAGGCCATCACATCTGCACAATGGCGCGCGCTTTGTTGGACCGTGGTTTTCCCAAGCCGATCATTGTGACACACCCGCAGATCGAGCATGAAAGAGACCGTCTGCTGATGGACGATCTGGACATATACCAGTACGTGTTCGACGTCGCCGAAGAGCTTGGTGTGAGGGTCATTGAGGCCGCGTCCGTCAATGACGAAGCCGTTGTTTCTGTTCTCGAGGAACAGGGGTGTGCGGCTGCATTTTCGTTCAGTTGCCGCAGTATCATCCGTCAGTCCTTCATTGATGTGTTCGACGGCCGCGTCTTCAATGTGCATCCTTCTCTGCTGCCGCAGGAAAGAGGCGGGGGAACATTTAGCTGGCGCATCATGAACGATGTGCGTGAAGCGTCAGCGACTTTGCACATGATCGATAGCGGCATCGATACGGGTGATATTCTTTACCAAGTCGAAGGAATGGTTGAAGCAGAAAGACCGGTCCCCAACGACTATTTGCGTAAAACTAACGAACTTTACGCAGAGCTTATCCATATATTTTTGGATGATATAGAAGCGCAAAAACCAATCAAATGTATGCACCAAGATGCGTCGTGCGCCACTTATCTTCCGCGTCTTCATACAGAAACCAATGGTGCGATTGATTGGTCTTGGTCCCGCAAAGAAATAGATCAGTTCATTCGAGCATTTGGATCACCGTATCCAGGTGCCTTTACGTATGTTGGGACGCGCAAAGTGTCTATCGTGGAAGCTGAACCTGCTGAATCAGCAAAGCCCTTCCACTCGTTCATGTCGGGACGGATTGATGCGCAGTTGCCTGATGGTACCCTGCGCGTGATTACGTCCGACGGATATTTATATGTTCGCAGTGTTTCTGTTGATGGAGTTCAATGCGTTCCTTCTCAAGTGGTTGGGTTAACGGAAATGTTTTCCACGCCAATTGAAATATTGCAAACTGCCAAAAACAGCATTGTGTCTGTCAAGCGTATGAAGCCTGGGCCAGGAGCGAATGTATAGCTTATGACAAACCATATAGCGGTCATCCCTGCTCGGGCAGGCAGTGTTGGGCTACCCGGTAAAAACCGCATGTTTTTTGACGCCACGGCGGATTTTATTGAAGCGACTCCGTGGCTCAGCCGAGTGTTGGTCACCAGTGATGACGAACTGATCTTGGATAAGACAAAGGCGCGCGGGTTTGAAGCTGTTACCCGTCCGGCGAACTTTGCGGGGCCTGATGTGTCAATCCGATCAACTTTTGAGCATTTATTTTCGAAGGTTGAGGTGAATCCAGATGACGTGTTGTGGCTGTTTTATCTACCTGTCATTTACAAGGACTCTTCAGATTTCGAGCTGGCAAAAGAGCTGATCGAAAGCGATGCGCAAGACAGTTTGATTGGGATGTGTCCCGCACCTGTTCATCCGTATAGTTGTTGGTGGATCGATGAGAATGGAAGTCTTCATCAATATATTGACAATGATGTGTACCGGCGCCAGGACATGCCCAACGCATGGACGCACCATCACTATTTGTGCTGTTTTCAGCGCAAAGCGTTTGATAGCCTAAACAGCGAATTGATTGGTCCGAACACGCATCCCGTCCGACTGACGGGCAACACGGTAGATTGCTTGATCGAGGTTGATACACCGGAAGACCTTGAGCGCTGGAAGCAAAGCAAAACCGCTCGTCAATTCTGAGAATAAGGACATCACGCAATGAATGTCATGATGCTTACCACGCCAATCAGGCCTACCCCCGCCTGCTTTCCGCCGATTGGCAGCCTGAGTATCATCAACTACCTCCGTAAACATGACGTGGAAGTAGATTTTTATCATATCGACGGCTTGCGCCCATCTTATGAAGCTGCCGTGCAGCACATTGTCGATGCGCGTCCGGATGTGATTGGCATCAGTTCCGTTGTCTCGACGGCTTACGCATACACCAAACAGCTTGTTCTCGATGTCAAAGCAGCTTTACCCGATGTTCTGGTGATTGTTGGTGGAAGCCTTGCGGCCAGCGCAGAAGTGCTGCTGCGTCGTGCCAAAGTCGATTTGTGCGCGTTGGGCGAGGGGGAGAAGGTCATGTTGAATGTGATTCAACGTGCGAAAACCACGCGCGACCCGGCTGACTATGCCGATATCCCCGGCCTTGTCCTTCTTAATAAGGAAGGTGAATTGGTCAACACGGGCTACGAAATTCAGCTGAGTAGAGAAGAAATCTATGATTTCCGCTGGGATGACCTTGAAAAAGCCAGCGATATATCGAACTACATCTATCCGGCATTTGTTGATGGCAAAGCCAGCTATTGGTTTGAGCATGATGAGCGCACCTATGAGCCACATCGCCTCAACAAAAACGCGACGGGGATTCCTGGTGCCAAGGGCTGTGTCGCCAAGTGCACATTCTGCCATCGTTGGGATAAGGGCATTCGCTATATCCCAACGGAGTTGATTCATGAAAGAGTCCGGGAACTGGTAGAAAATTACAACGTCGGGTTCTTTCAAATTCTTGATGAGAATTTCGGTACGGATAAAAAGTGGCTCAAGAGTTTTTGTGAAGTCATGAATAGCTTTGATGTCTTGTGGCAAGTGGGCGGTATGCGTGTCAATTGCATTGACCCAGACCGCATCAATATGATGAAGGAAGCAGGCTGCGTTGCAATTGTTTTTGGTATGGAGACCGGTTCCGAAAAAATGCTGCGTGTCATGGACAAGAAGGTCAAACTTCAAGACAACTACAATGCCATGAAATGGACCATCGAAGCGGATCAAAGCACGACGGTTCAGTTGGTCATCGGCATGCCCGGTGAAACCCCTTCGACTATCCGAGAGACAACACGTTTTACAATTTACTCAAATACCTTGGCTGAATGGCAACGTCCGTGGGATCTCAGCATTAATTTTGCCCAGGCCCTGCCCGGAACGCCACTGTACGAATATGCACGTCGTGTCGGCCTCATTGATTCGACCCTGGAAGGGGAAGAAGCGTATTTAATGAAAATTTCGGATAAAGATGCATCTGATGAAGACAATACGCTCAACTTCACGGCTTACCCATATTTCATCCATCGTTCATGGCGCCAGTATATTCAATTGAAGACGGCGGTGGCGTATATTTCAAAATTTGGCAAAGACCATTATGCACGTTTGCTGTTAGCCGACGCACGATACTTCAAGCGCGAAACCTCAGAGGAAACGGGCTATTACAACAAGCCTAAACAGCAAGTTGAAAGCGCCTTGGTCACTGATACGATTAATGATGAACGCCAAGCTGCGGAGGCGCATACAGGAAACCTGCCGTCGTTTTGGACGTTGCTCCGCAATCGCCGCTTAGGATTGTTGTTGATTTGTTACCCTGAAATTTGTGGCTTGTTCACATGGATGCTGCCGATGTTATGGCTGTTGATAAGCATACGCAAAAGAGGGGGCATAACGACGTTGCGTGAAGTGTTCAGGTGGTTGGGCAGAGGGGCTGGGAAATTGGGAACCGGCCCAGACCATTCCCTTCGCAAAGTGGTTTTCAATGAAATGGCCACGGTGCCGAGTGACAACATCGCAATGGATCCATTGCGCCGAGGGCGATAGATTCTGAGCTTATTGAGGCAAATGACTCTTCACCAAAATTCCATATACACCAGTTTGTATTCAGCGACATAAACTCAAAAAGCAAACCGAACTCATGCGTCGGTAGGATTAGAAAATGATTCTCAACAAACCAGACGTTACTCAGTCAAATTCTTGGTATGAGCGGGCACAAAATATCATTCCGGCGGGATCGCAAACGTTTTCCAAGGGCGTTACCCAGTTCGTCGATGGTTTTGCGCCAAAGTTCCTGCAGCGGGGCAAGGGGGCGCAGGTCTGGGATGTCGATGGGAACCAATATCTTGACTACATCATGGGATGTCACCCAATCGTTCTTGGCTACGCGGATCCAGATGTGAATGCTGCCGTTGCTGAGCAGCTTGAATTTGGTTCAACTTTTAGCCAAATGCATCCTTTGGAAGTTGAGGTCACGGAACAACTCATCGAAACAATTCCTTGTGCCGAAGCTGCTCGTTTTGGCAAAAACGGGGCGGATGTGACAACCGTAGCGGTGCGGATTTCACGGGCGGTTACGGGGCGTGAGCATGTTGCGTATTGTGGATATCATGGCTGGCATGACTGGTATATCGCAAACACCGACCTGAATTCGGGCATCCCCAAGTTCAATCAGGAACTGGCGCATGCCTTTACGTACAATGATCTCGATAGTCTGCAGACAATTTTTGAAATGTATCGGGATCAAATCGCTTGCGTGATCATGGAGCCGTTAACGATTTTGGAGCCAAAGGACGACTTTCTGGGCGAGGTCAAAAAGCTTGCTCATCACCATGGTGCGCTCTTGATTTTTGATGAAATCATCACCGGCTTCAGGTTCGCTATGGGTGGGGCACAGGAATTGACCGGGGTCACTCCGGATCTGGCGACGTTTGCCAAGGGTATCTCCAATGGCATTCCGTTGTCTGCGATCGTCGGCAAGAAAGAATATATGTTCGCCCTTGAGAAAACCTTCTTTTCATTCACGTACGGTGGAGATTGTCTTGGATTGGCCGCCGCGAAGGCGTGCATTCCAAAGCTAAAACGTGAAAAAGTTCCCGAGCACTTATGGTCGGTCGGGGCTGTGCTCAAAGATGGATATAATGCATTGGCCGCGCAATATAGGCTGGAGGATTTTACCTCGTGCATCGGTTATCCCTGTCGTTCGATCATCACTTTTGACGGCAAGGGGCGATTTGATGAACTGGAGATCAAGTCCTATTTCCAACAGGAACTGATCCGTCGTGGGATCTTGTGGGCAGCGTATCATGCGCTCTCCTTCGCACATAAAAAGAGCGACATTGATGAAACGTTGAATGCTTATGAAGACGTGTTGAAACTGTTCCGGGGTGTCTTAGATTCCAATGCTTCTCTTCGCTCTCTCCTCGAAGGAAAACCGGTCGAACCCGTGTTCCGTAAAGTGGCTGATTTTAATTCTTTCATTAATCAAAAAGGCAGAACCGCGAAATGAAGGCGTTATTCTTTGGTCTCGGCGGTGTCGGTCAGCGCCATTTGCGCAATCTTTTGCAACTTTATCCGAACTGTGAAGTTGCGGCCGTTCGGCACGCAGGAAAGGTTTTTGAAATCGAAAATGATATGAGCGCCAGTCACGGCGTTGATATCGTCGAGAAATACAACATTCAGATTTTGCAGGACATGGCAGAGGGCATTGCCTTCACTCCTGATATCGCCATTGTCGCGAATCCCTCGGCCAAGCATGTCGAGACGTGTCTGCCCTTGTTGAACGCAGGCATTCCTGTATTTCTCGAGAAGCCTGCCGCCACCACCAGTGATGACTTTGAGCGGTTGGAAAATACAGCTAAGGCAAGTGGTGCTAAAATCGCCGTTGGCTATCAGTTGCGCTGGCACCCAGGTGTGAAGCGGTTGAAGGAAGTGCTCGATAGCGGTGACCTAGGACGTGTGCACTCTGTTGAGGTTGCTGTGCATGCCCATATGCCATCTTGGCACGCCTATGAAAAGCCCAATGAGTTTTACGCCGGTGTGCGGGCATTGGGCGGTGGTGTGGTCTTAACGGAGATCCACGAAATTGACCTTCTGACGTGGTTTTTTGGCCGCCCCGAAAGCGTCTATGCAATCGGTGGTCGCTTGGGTGATGCGGACATTGATGTTGAAGATACATTTGCAGCCACACTTCGTTGCGGTACGAAAGATCATTTTATCCCTGTTTCTCTTGTGATGTCTTTTGTACAAGAGCCGCCGTCACGTCGGTTTAAGGTCAATGGATCGAAAGGTGTTGCTGTTTTGGAAATTCCGAAGTTACGGCTCACGGTTTTAAACACTGATAGCAGTGAACGTGAAGTGTTCGATGCAACTGGGTTCGACCGAAA
>Ga0070729_10006257_pt1 | contig 11789 bp, 1 predicted proteins | sample tdDd472_FD_66725 | JGI IMG/M metagenome (GOLD analysis project Ga0070729, IMG submission 66725) | Marine sediment microbial communities from the Atlantic coast under amendment with organic carbon and nitrate - tdDd47.2 | ecosystem: Environmental > Aquatic > Marine > Coastal > Sediment | place...
GTGGGTGCTGATCCTCTGTACGGGAATCAGATCTCCTATCAAGGAGGCCGTATCGATGAGTTGCAGATTATCTCCGGTGCCATCACACCATCAGAGGTTCTGGATTTGTATAACAAAGTTCCTGTCTCTTCGTGGACATTCGAGCAGGAGGGTGAGTATTACTCGGTTGCATCTACGGCGATCGTTGCTACGGATGTCTCAACCTTAGTGTTGTCGGACGGGGCATCTGTCAATGAAAGCGGCCGACTGAAGTTAAGTTCGAAGTCCCAGGCAAATATCGCCGGAGCGGTGTTTCCGTCTGCCCAAGGGAATTGGACAGTCGTATTTCAAGTTGTTCCTGAGTTGTCAACACCCGAACTGGACCCGATTGTTTCTGATTCGACTGGCCCCTTGTTGCTTCTTCACGAGGATGCGAGTGGTGCTCCGATGCTCTATGTCTCGACAACTGGGAGCTCGGTACCGGCGCCAAATCTGTTTGATGGGCAGCCGCACTGGATTGGCATTGTGTCTCGCAAAAACTATCCTGGTGTATCTGATGGAACATATCTTTTCATCGATGGAGATGTTGATTTCGCATCTCCGTTGAGCTCTTCGGGCACGATGCTTGACGGCAGTGCCATTCACATCGCAGGCCCTAACTCGCTCGATGGTGGATTCGAGGGGTATATTGACAACTTCCATATCTTTGACCGCCCGTTGGACGAGGCTGAGTACTTGGAGTTAATCGGTCTTGATTAATGATTTTGGTTTTGGAGTGTTCACATGTTCAGATGGATGAAGGCAAAGAGATATCGAGTTGTGCGTCCAAGCATCCTCTCGGCCGTCACGGTGGGAATGGTGGCGCAGAGTTGTTATGTGCCAACTCTCTTGGCGATGGATAGCTCCGACCGAGCAAGACAACGGGCAGTCTATCAGCACGAACTCGAAACTCGGTATCAGAGTCAGGGTATTACCTACCCTCGTGCTAAAGCAGATTTGGTCAGTTCGGTATCCAAGCGCATTCGTGATGATCGCTCGAATAAACTTGATCGCGAAGAAGTACTTTTTTTCCGGGATGATATGCGGGGGATGTTTGACAGGTTCCAAGCTGAGACAGCGAGGCTTCGTCAGGAACTTCTCGAAACAGACGCATCAGATATCCTCGTCAAACGCTTAGACGCGTATGTCGAACGTGAGACCTTGCAATACATGCAGTTCGCGAACGAGTCGATGATCCTTGCTAATGCGCTAGGTGAAACCGGCGAGCGTCGAGATGTCGGATTGAAGAGATTCAGACAGTATTTGCAATCACGCGATGTACCCACATATCTACCATCTGCGAAGAGAGCAGTCGAGTTGCCTCGCCAGCTCTCAAAGCCGACAAATGAGCAAGTTTCACAAGTGCCTTTCTTTTCCTATCCGTGGAGTGTGGCAAGCTCTGGCGATTATGTTGGCGAAATATTTAGCGATATTGATGATTCTGATCTACTTGCAGATCCACTCGAAATGGTACAGCCAGAGGATTTGCAACCGAGCCCACCAGAAATTGTCTTTGATAATGAGGGCGACTTCGATCAGATTGCGGAACTTGCTGTTGCTGATTTAGAAAGTGATCCTGTCAGAATCTTTGAGTATGTCAGAAACAATATCGTATTCGAGCCATACTTCGGGGCGATGAAAGGAGCAGCACGGACGCTTGATGAGGGACGTGGTAATGATATGGATCAGGCATGCCTGCTCGTCTCTATGCTTCGCGCTGTGGATATACCTGCCCGGCTGACATTTGGAACGATTGAGATCGATTTGGACGATGCGGCAGATTGGCTCGGGGTGGATGATCCTTCGTCAATGCTCGATGTGATGCGCACAGGTGGCGTTCCGGCAGAGTTTCGATTTGATTACAATGTCCCGGTTGCATTGCGAGTTGATCATGTCTGGGTCACCGCTCAGGTTCGATTAGAGCCGTTTCGTGGCGTAAGAGAGGGTCAACAAAACGGTACTGGGAATACTTGGATTGATCTCGACCCATCATTTAAGCAGCACACCTTCGAGCAGCATGACATTGCTCAAGTGCTGTCGATGCAGCCAAACAGTTTGTTCATCAACAGTCAGGTTGGGGCTTCTGTAGAGCAAGTTTCACAAGACAGTTTTATCGGGAGCGCAGACTTTCTTCGTGACAACATTCTACTCGAGGAGTTGGTTTCACTCGCGGCTCCTGTCCGTAACTATTTGTCCGATGAGGGGCTTGAGCCAGAATCGGTATATTTCAGGCGGGAGATTTCTGGCCAGCGCTTCGGTCTCTTTCCGATTTCGGATGAGTACCAAGTGGTAAATACCGGTGTTTCGGCACGAGGTGTGCCCGAGAATTTGACGCATCGGTTGCAGATGGTGATCTATGACTCAATGGGAAATCCCCTCGATCCTTCGGTGTATTCGCTCGGCCCGAATGGGCAAAGCGCACGAATGGCGTCGCTGGCCGGTGATCGACTGATCCTTGGGTATCAGGCGGACGCGGTTTCTCAGGCATACATAGAGGGACCGAGCTTTGATCCGGATACTGCTGCGATAATGATCCGGGTGTATCCAGAGCTTTACGTCGGTGAGCGTCCGGTGCAGACGACGCAGGATCCGCCACCCATGGTGCCTGGGTCGTTGCACGTTGTTGAGTTTGAGTTCTTCGAGCCCAGTTCAGAACTGCCGAGGATTTATCGTCAGGTCATCACGGTTGGAAGCATGCATGCCTTCACGCTTGGTGCCCAGGGATTCTCAGAGTCAGACCTTGAGCAAACAAAGGATGAACTCGATGCCATCTCGAATGGGGGACTGTCTTCACTTACGGATTTTCAAGCAGTTGTGCGTTCCGTTGGTGCGACGCTTGATTCGGTAGGGCGGAGTTATTTCCACCAGATCAACAGGTACAACGAAGTTGCGGCAGGTGTCACTGGTGTATACGCTACACGCCTTCCAAGTCTCGCAAGAGTTTCGTGGGAGGTTGTGACTTCAAACCCGAATGAGCCTGCCGATCTGGATATTGGTCCTGTAACATTTGATATCGTTCGGGATATATACTCAGCGGTCCCAAGGAGTTCCGCGGGTCTCGGTCAGGACGGCTTTGGGGCATCCGAGAATCGCTTCAGGCTGATGGCTTCGTATCTGTCGAATACGCTTGAGCTAGGCGCTATTGAACTCCAGCTCTTCGCCCAGAAGGGTATTGCGGCGAACAAGGCGATTAAACTCGCCAATCAAGATGATCCTGATGTTTCGGCATCGCGCACGATTGCGCCTGGAGCTGATGTCGCGACACACTTCGCTGCAGGCGGTGAGTTTGCAACACTACCACAACCCCTGAAAGACTTGATCACTTCGTTTGCTGATGAGCACACGGAGTTTATGATTACTGATCAACCCGTCCAGGCGCTAAGCGGTGGAGATAGTTTTTATGCAGTGTACATCCATGACCACCAAGATGGTGATGGGGCTGTGCTTCAATACAATGCGACCACGAATACATTCTCTTCGGCATCTGTTGCAGCTCAACAAATTTTAGACTATGACGGCGATGACTTTGGTCAAGATAGCGGGAGTCAGATTCCAAGATTTGAGCATCTGATCCACTACATTCCAACAGGTGAGAATCACTATGTTGATGTTGCAGCTGCAGCGAGCAGTTCCTTGCTTTCGTCTTCAGATACTGCAACGAATACTGCGCTTTGGTATCTTCCAGCTCTGGCAAATGTAGACAGTTGGTTAGTGGGGCGTGAAGAAGTCGAGTCCGTTGTATTGCCGCTAACAGCATTGATGCTCGCACAGCCGGTAGACCAGTTCGCAACTCAACCATCAATTCTAGGTTACAATCTCGCGATTGGTGATGATACAAACTCCGTCTGGGCTGCAAACCCAGAGCATGGGGCTAGAGAAAATGCAAACCATCTCCACTTTACGGCCACTGCTACACGGTCAACGCACTACGAGATCAATGTCATAGGGTCAGATAGCCAGGTTGTTGATGATCTGACAATTGATGGAAACTTCAGTACAAGTAACCCCGTTCCGGTGAACGTGATTGACCGGACTGCTGTAGTCAGTACAAGCACTCCGCCTGCTGACGGTTTTTACACCTACGAGATGCATACATCGCGTAACAGTGATAGTGCGGTTTCGTTACCTGTCTCGGGTTCATTCGGTATAGACATGACCGCTCCGCAGGTCGCGTTGGCGAACTCCACGCCAGTTGGGCAAGAGGGAGAGTTCAGGCTCCAAGCACAGATGTTTGACGCATTGCGCTTTGGTCATGGGACTATTGATCTAGTTCGTGAATCGACCGGTGAAACGATCGAGTCGCGTGACATCACCTTGCCTATCTATGATCTTACAGATGTTTGGGTCATCGATACTACATCTGGAGAGGTGAATGAAGCTTGGCTGGATGAAAATTCTTCCAATGACTCATACCGATTTGAGGCATCGGTCACTGATACAGCAGGGAACAAAGCGGAAGCTGTGCTTGGTGGATTCCAAGTAAATAACCCGCCTGATCCTGCTCAGGTCAACATTGATGTCGTGGCAAATGTCACCTACGACTACGCAGGATCGGGTACGACTCAGCTCGATGGTCAAACGATCGCTTTTGACTACACAGAAGGAGATCTGCAAGTCGATGTTGCGATTAACTCGGCGACACTGACTTGGCCGGGTGCAAACAATACGAATCCTGTTTTGGCATGGATTGAGCGGATAGAAGTGCTAATCAACGGGGATGTTTATCACCAGGTTGATTACTCTAACCAACCAACATCACTGACGAACGAGTCCTTCGCAGTCGATGTGCCGTTTGGGCGATTCGTAAACGGAGAGCAGCTCGATCTTGTTGTTCGAGTAATCCCAAGTCTCGGGCAGGCAGAGGAAATCGGTCCGATCCAGTTCACACTGACGGGGAGTCCCATCACGGCGTTTAGTGTTACCCCAACCAGTTCAAATTGGGCAGGCCCAATTGTTCGAGTTGGTGCAATCTTTGAAGCAGTATCGGCACCTTCATCTCACTACGATTATTGGGTCATCGCGCTATTTAAGGACATTAACGGTGATCAGCAGTTCACTGAGAATGAGTTTGTCGAGGTACCTTCGGGCGCTATTTCAGGGCCGAGAGTCTACGATTTCTCATCAACTAATAGTAGTATCTTTTATCATGCTCCCACAAATGAACAAGGTCAGTACAGCCAGGGAGATATTGACGAGATTGAGATATTCTTCAATTTCTCTGTAGCGAATATACCGGATTCAAACCCGTCCCAGCCGTACCACATCGTGATGATGGCCGCAACCCATTGGTTTAATAGTAGCTACTTTAACGGTGTATCAGTTAGTCAACAGATTGATGTAGATCTACAGAACAGCGCGATTGCTCGGATTGACAATCTGGTGAATCCAAGCGAAGCCTCCTCGGTCGAAGATTTCGAGCAGCTTTTACCGCTGCCGGTAGAAAGCGGCTTCTTTGATTTATTCGGAGAAGCGTATGATGCTGATCCGAATCAGTCAGGTGTGGAGTACAGAATTGAACTGCGGCCTGCTTCTGATGCCGTTCAGATTCCATCTTTCTACCCAGGCACTGGTCAAGAGGTATATTTTGCGGTGCCTCCGGAGGAGGCGAGCCAGGAGTTGTGGACTGCTCAAGGGCTCGCCAATCCTGAGGATGCGTGGTTTGAGATCCCTGATGGTGAAGACCGTGGGCCTCTTGGCGCACCTCATCGGTTGGCAACAATTGACATGACCGGACTGCAAGATGGCGTCTACGAGGTTGCCCTTGTGGTTCGCTCTGGTCCTTCGCTCTCGGTTGATCTCGGGACAGTTGCGCTCAATTCGCCAACAAAGGTGGGGCGTTTTACATTTAGTCAAGAAGATGTTTCGTTGCCGTCCGTAGATTACCCGCTAACGCTTGTGCGGACGTACGACAGCTTGAGGAAGTCAGTAGATGGCCCCTTTGGTCTCGGTTGGGATATGAGTATCTTTGACCTCGATTTCGAGCTGCATGAGGTGCGGAACTCAGTTACTGAGATTTATGGATCGCAACTTTATGATGCGACTCTCTCGGGATCTCTTGATCCTGACTTGGCAAACCTACAGATCCGGAACAGTAGCATTATGGATCGCTCTGTTTCGCTCACACTCCCGGATGGTAGGCGCGTCACGTTCCCGTTTGTGCTCGAATCAGGACCGATGACGCTGTACCCGACTTACCGAACCCCTGCAGGGTTCGACGGGATCAAGTTGACAGCTGGTTCAAGAGGTATTGATCGCGAGCTTGAGATTGATATCACCCCTTGGGGGCCGCAGTGGCCAAGCAGCTCTCGAGATTCAATCGAGTCACACTTTGACATTCGTGAATGGGTACTCACGCTCGAAGATGGAACGCAGTACTCGATTAAACGCCAAATGCTATCAGATCGATTCACGTTCCATGTCGGTGTTCCAGGGGCGAGTGGTAGCCGATTTGTAGATCTGCACCCGGTTTGGGGTGAGCCTTATGTTTCGAAGATCTCATTCTTTGACAGGATCTCAGATGCAGTTCCGAGTGAGGTCATTGATATCCAGTACAACCCGAGTACCGGTCAGATTTCAGGTTTCGAGGTGACTCGAGTAGATTCCGAGGGTGGACCGGAATCTTCGCAGGATGATTTGTTCCGCTTTGTCTATTCAAATACCGTGCCGCCTCGGATCATTGCTTTGTTTGGTCCTACTGAGGATGGCACACTAGACGACAGTCTCGATGACTGGAATCAACCTTTGTACATCTACGAATACTCAGCGGCTGGGCAGCTCACTACGGTTGCGCGTGTCAACGAAGTGAACACTGGTACCACAAGCCCGGATAGTGAGTTCCAGTGGGACCTGACTCATTGTGCTGATTGTGATGAAACGACATTTGTGTATGACACAACTGAGCCAGGCCTGATAAGGCAGATCATTGATCCTCGAGGTCTCTCCCCAGCAACAACGGAATATGATGATGCGGGACGATTGAAGGCGACTGTAGATCAATACGGCGGGCGTATCGAAATTGCTCGAGATGTCGAAGCACGTACAGAAACGATTATCGATCGCCGTGGTTCGAGCGTTCTCACAACGGTGTATCAGTATGATGAGCGCGGTAATGTGCTTTTTGAAGAGCAGGCAAACGGGAAGGTCATCACGCGCACGTATGACGATGAAGACAGGCTTGAAACCGAGCAAGAGTCCGGTCGTGACAGGGCGACAGAGTACGACTACGCGACGGAAGGCTCCCGTGAGATTACGACTGTCACTGATCCCATAGGCAATGTGACTGAAACTGTCCAAGACATCAGAAACACGGGCATACCGCGCTCGATCGTGACAACACAAACAATTCAAGGGCAGGATCCGATTCGGACCGAGCAGTTGTTTGATACCAATGGCAACCTGACCGATACGATTTCGGGCGCAACCCACGTGAAGAACGAGTATGACGGTAAAAAGCGTCTCGTCAGGACACTGTTGCCTGAGATTGATCCTGAGACGGGTAACGCGACGGGTCAGTTTGTCACTCGAACAGAGTATACCTACGACGAAGCTAATCCGGCATTGTTACTCTCGACGAAGCAGTTCGGTGCGAACGGCGAGTCTATCGAGCAGCATTTCCGCTACGACCATCTCGGGCGTCAGTGGGCTTCGTACACTGTTAGTCCGGACGAGAACGGATTAGATCACTCCGTTATTGATTATCAGGTATACGACAATGCTGGGCGTGTTGTAGCGACTCGCAGGGATGTTGTGGCGGGCTCCGAGCCCCAGTTAGATAGCGCGAACGGTGTGCTTCTCAGCACCAGTTACTACAACTCGATTGATCAAGTCATTGTCTCAGTTGATAAGGTACGAAACACCACGACGAGTACCCTATACGACTTGCGCGGGAATGTGATCGAAACAGCGACTTGGCCAATCGACCTGTCAGATCATTTGGACTTCGATGATTACTTGGATTGGCTGGAGAACCCTGCAGCATCCGGGGTGAGTGTACCGTCTCAGGTTTGGACAAATCCAACGTATCCAGTGAGTCAGGACGGGCCGATTGTTACACGCACTGTTTACAACGATCGTGGTCAACAGTTGTACTCCACTGAGCCCTACCAGATTTCTGCGATGGACTACTCGCTGGATTCACATCCGTCGGAGTTCAACCAGATCATCCGTCACACGCTCTATGATGAGTTTGGGCGTGCGACCATGCAAGAGCGCGGTGAGGGGGTGATCGAACTCGATATCCAACAGGCCAATAGCTTTGGTATGGAACTCGATGGCCAGTTCGAAAACCCGGTGCTTTTGTCAGAGTCTGAGTACGACATACACGGGAGAGTCGATTTTACCCTGTCGTATAACGATTTGTCCGACATGATGACCGGCGTGGTCACAACTCGATATGAGTATGACGAGAACGATCGCCAAAGATTCGTGCGTGTCGAGGGCATGGCGCAGAACGGTGACGACCTACTCACAGAATACGTGTATGACGAAGCGGGACGCCAAACCGCAGTGATTGATCCGCGTGGCAACCGTGTCGAGTATGAGTACGATTCGCAGGGTCGCCGGACACACACACGCTACCAGGATCCCCAGCATGCTGGGATGACCGAGGTAGAGACTATGTATGACTCGCGTGGTCGACGTATCGCCGAGATCGATCAAGAGGGACGCGTCCGATCGTTCCGCTACGATGCTGATGACCGGCTCTCATCGGTTACTCTGCTTGATCCTGACGCCACTGATGATTCGGATCAGGCTCGCTATGAGTATGAGTACGATCTGCGCGGCAATATCACGAGCATCACCGATCCTAATGGTCAGGGCACCGGGCACGAGACAAGCTTCAAATACAACGAGTTGGGGCAACGCGTCTCGCGCACGTTGCCAGGCAATCGAACCGAGTCCTGGACGTATGTCGAGACCGCAACAAACGGGTATGGTCAGGTTGAAACACACACGGACTTTGTCGGGAATGTGACAGAGTTCATCTACGACGATTTAGGGCGTGTGAGCACCAAGCGGATTAGTGATCCCTCTGCTGTTGTTCAGCGTGAGTACGTGTACACCTATGATGAGCTCGGCCGGGTATCAGAGCGAGAAAGGAAATCCCGCGTCACAGGGAGCCTCGTCCCGGATCGTCACACCGGTTGGATCTACGATGATCATGGGCGACTTGAGAAGTTGTATCAGCCCGAGGGGATCATCACATATTCGTATTATGCGACCACAGGGCGTATCAAAGCGATCAACACGTACGATGGTGATTTCGGGGCTCATCCGAATAACCCGTCCCCTTCAGATCTTGTCAATACAACCGCCTACACATACGACAACCTGGATCGACTCAAGAGTGTGACCCAGGAGGTAGAGGGCGTTGATCGTGTGTGGACGTATCACTACAACGAGACAGGCGCGCGTCGCGCGCTCGAGTACGATTCCGGTTCGACTGAATCCTATGTCACGCTGTATGAGTACGACACGCTCGGGCGGCTCACGCAGCTTGAGAACCGGTACGGTGGGCTGGGCTCTGAGGGGGACATCGTCAGCGCGTATGCGTACACGCACGATAAGGACGGCCGCCGCGCAAGTGTGAACGAGATCCGGGAGGAATCCACGGGCAGTTACTCGCACGTCCGTGTTGATTTTGAGTACGACGTGCTCGGGCGATTGGTCGGCGAAGATTCCCAAGGGCTCCCCGATGGAACAGGGTTCGATGCGCTCGTGGCGTTCTCGCCTTCGCTCTGGGTCAATCACCCCGATCTCGATGAGCGGGCGTTCACGCGATCGTACGAGTACGATCTGGCCGGCAACCGGCTGAGCCGCTATACCGACTACGCTTCCGGCTCATCGCTCACGCAGGAGTATGTCAGGTACGACTACATGAGCGACGGCTCAGATCGCCTCGAGGGTTTCGTGGCCTACGAAAACAACACCGACAGCGGCACCGTGCTCTGGGCCGAGGACTATACCTACGACGCCAACGGGTTCATGCGCACCAAGAGCATCGATACCGACGGCGTCTCCGGGTACGAGTTCGTCCAGACCCTCACGCCCAATGTCGAGGACCGACTCGTCATGATGGTCCAGGTCGATGATGTTGCCGGCGCCAGCGCGGGGGATATCTCGCGGCTCTACGACTACAACGAGCAGGGCGTGCGTGTCCTCGCGGGCTCGACCCGATACCTGATCGATACCCAGAACTACACGGGGTATGCGCAGGTGCTTGTGGAGCGTCCTTCGGGCACGCTGAGCGATGAGACGCGGTTCTACGCGATTGGCGACGATGTGCTGGGTCAGGCGATCGATCTGAACACGGCTTTTCCCAAGGTGCACCACCTGTTCCTCGACGGCCACGGGTCAGTTCGTCAGCTGATGAAGGCGGATGGCACGGGTGTCGAGAGTCTGAACACGCGTGCGGAGCGGTACGACTACGACGCGTACGGCGAGGCGTTCGGCTGGGAGCTCGACGACCCGGGCACGTCGATCACTCGTCCGGAGTCCGCGTTGATGTACGCCGGCGAGCAGTGGGACGCGGATCTGGGGATGCAGTACCTGCGAGCGCGGTACTACCTGCCGGGGCAGGGCGTGTTTACTCGTTTGGATCCGTACTTTGGAAACCAAACTGATCCACAGTCACTGAACAAATATGCATATACAGATGGGGATCCTGTCAATGGGATTGATCCACTTGGCTTGTTTACGCTATCCGAAGTGATGACTTCATTGGCAGGAAATCTGAACCTTGCTTTGCGTTCATTTAGAGCAGTGACGAAAGTGTTGAATGCAGTCAGACGGTTTACTGATGCATATGAAGCACTTCAAACTGTGGTCAGAGTTATCCGTGCGATTAATATGATTATGCAGCAGGTAAATGGAGGAGTTGGACTCGGTCAGGCGATGCTAAATGGCTTACAGTCGGCTTTTTCAGGTATTTCGGCATCAATGCTGACAGATTTTCGCCACTCAATTAATGGGGCTCATGAGTTCTTGAAGCGAAGATGGAGAGATTTCTATAACAAGGTATCAACAAATATCGACACCATGGCCACCGAGGCCACACAGGGAGCGGTTACGCAGTTCCCGAAATTTATGGAAGGAGCGCTAGATAATAAGCAAGTGATTGTAGTTCTTGATTTGCCATCTGCGCCATCTACTAATCCGCGTGCAAGGAACACTATTCTATTTCCAAAAATAATCGATGTTGGGAGGTTGGCATTAATCGTAAAATCTGATGGTCGTCCAGGCCGGTTCTTGGGATTGGGTTTCGTTTCTGATCGTATCAGAGAGCCACTGGATCGTGAGGAAGTAGACTCTAATACTAACGAGTTGATACGAATTGACTACCAGGCTTTTCATGATACTAGTGCAACAAGGCCAAGCGGTCGTTATGAGCCTCACTATCACGTGCAGCCGAATATGAGCTATCATCATATATTGAGAAACAACTATTAGACGATGGGATTGATTTTGGAACTACATGAAGGACCATTGGATGGCTTAGGGGACCTGCTGGACAATGGTGGTGGTGTGTATCTCGTACTCAATGAGTCGAGCTTTGCGGAGCTAGAGCTTGTAACGGGCTTCGTTCCTGCGCCATGGCCCATTTCGCCAGATGGTGTCAAGAGACGATCGGTGGGCAGCGATGCTTGGGGTGATCCTATGGCGGTCCCGCAGTGGGATTTTTATGAACTAAGGCCAGAGCTAAAGAGTTTTTTATGGAGAAAAGATCTTGATACGATATCATTGTATTATATAAGGATGCTCTTGATCTCTAC
>Ga0070729_10006259_pt1 | contig 11787 bp, 7 predicted proteins | sample tdDd472_FD_66725 | JGI IMG/M metagenome (GOLD analysis project Ga0070729, IMG submission 66725) | Marine sediment microbial communities from the Atlantic coast under amendment with organic carbon and nitrate - tdDd47.2 | ecosystem: Environmental > Aquatic > Marine > Coastal > Sediment | place...
GTAAAAAAGCCTTCATACATTTCTAAACCATCAGCGTTGAGCGATTTTGCCATCTCAATCCACTCAAAGACGGTCATGGTGCGTGTGCCTGCAATGTCATCAAGGTAACATTTGGGGAAAGCAGAAATTTTCATCAATAAAACCTATATTTGTAAGTAGATAAAACCTTATTTAAGTGCAAAAACGTATTCGTCACTACATTCCACAGCTACTGGTTAGGATAATTAGACTTCCGTCGGTATCTGGATTTGGTTCTACAGTCCAATTGGTTGACGCTAGTCCTCTTGAACGTTCCTCATCGAATAGTTTGAGAATATGATCGCGGTAAAATTGCTTGGCTGTTTCTACATCATCAGAGGATGCTTGGATGGTTTGGGTGTTGCCCCATGCTCGCATTCGGATAAAGTCGTACTCAACCGAAATAACTTCTCCATTTGGATAGAAGGGTATCCATGCTTCAATATCGCTACTGCATTGAAAATCGCCTACCAACACAATTGATCCGATACATGCAAATGATGCAAAAATAAGGATTAACACCATTTTTAGAAAGCTGGGTGGACGTGAATTGGGCTGCAAATCTTCTCATACTTTCACTAATTTTAGCTGATACAACTTTAAGATAATGATGCTATTGGAAATATTGTTGATGGTCAACCGGTATTATATGTGCGCAAACTATACGTAACCTTATTAATTATGATCAATTATATTGAGGATTACAACCAATATTATGCAATTTCGCTAAAACAATTTGCAGGCGTATGCAATACATGTTATATTGTACATACATTTATGTACATTTAAGAATATATTTTTGATTTGAATAGAATTTAATGGCTAATAAACTAGATAGTTTTAAATTAGAGCATAATAGTTATATTTCGTTGCATGTCCAAATCCATAACCAACTTCGTCAGCAGATTATTTCGAGACGATGGAAAAATGGTGAGCGGATTCCAACGGAAGCCCAATTATCCCGTCACTTAGATATTAGTCGGACAACTGTTCGTATTGCGTTGCAACGTGCGGAAGTTGAAGGTCTCATCAAACGTACAGCAGGTCGTGGTACGTTTGTTACTTATGAACCCCCAGAAAATACATCTAGTCGTCTTATTGGTTATGTCACTCGTGGTTTTGACAATGAAGTTCATCGTATTGGACTAAATGGTACTGAGACTGAATTAAGGTCTGCTGGATACCGCCTAATCTTTAGTAATGCCACAACCAGTGATGACGAAGTCAATATCCTCGAACAATTATTAGAAGATAATATCGAAGGCGTGATCCTTTATCCTCATGCCGAATCTACGCCTGCTCAAAAAGAGATATTGAATCGTTATACAGAACACAATATTCCTGTTGTCTTTTTGGATCGTGTTGTTGATGGTGTGGATTTGGATTATGTGAGTAGCGATAATGTAACCGGTGGCTACTCTCTTGTGAAACACCTCATTGAATTGGGGCATCAGCACATTGTGTTTCTTCAACCCAATATTCGGGGATTGGTCCCCATAAACGACAGATACAAGGGCTATTGTAACGCACTGGAAGAACACGGACTCCCGATCTATCAACCATGGTATATCAATGCTAATGATGGCTACGAATTTTTTGAGACAGATATATTTAACGCTGCTCTAGGGGAAAAATCCACGCAAGTTGAAGATGTGATCGAATGTTTGAATACAGCGGATCCCGAACCGACGGCTATTTTCTGTGTCAATGATAGTCTTGCCCTCATTACTTTACTGGCTGTCCAGAAAACAGGTCTAAAAGTTCCAGATGACATTTCCATCGCAGGGTTTGACGACATCAGCCTTGCATCATATATGAGTGTACCGCTTACAACTGTTGCTCAAAATGCTTACGAACTCGGTAGAGTTTCGGCACAGTTGTTGATTGAACGATTAGAGGGGAATGAATCACCTCCGATCCGATATATGGTTCCAACCCGGTTGCAAGTTCGGATGTCGACATCGACACCCGTCCTAAAAGTTACTGAAGATTAATTGTGATGAGAAAGGAGTGACTATCGAAAAACTGCTGATAGATGGCAATCCTAGGTATTGTTAATATGCCTGTTGTTCAGCCCGAACAACGAACTCTAGTCATAGGGAATTGGCGAAAGCTTACTAATTTAATAGATTTTAGGAGTAAAACATGAAGTTCAGAACACTTTTTATTGTTATGCTCGTAGGACTCTTCTCTGTCATCAGCTTTACCGCTGCTGCACAAGATGTAGCCCGCGAAGATACTGTAATTTTTGATGTTGATGGTCAATCTGGTGCGGATTCAAATTTCGACCAGATGAACTGGATGTTGCCTAATAGTGCACGTTCGCGTGGTCTTCATCAAGCAGTATCCGAACCACTTTTCATATTGAATTATGAAACTGGTGAAATCCAACCATGGCTAGCTGAAAGCATGGAATCAAACGAAAGCCTTGACGTTTGGACATTGAACTTACGTGATGGTGCAGAATGGGCAGATGGCGAAGCATTTAATGCTGACGATGTTGTTTTCACAATTCAACTCTTATTGGATGATGAAACCACAACATTGAGTGAAGCTTCAAATGTTCAACAATGGGTTGAGAGCATCGAAAAAGTTGATGATTATACAGTCGTCTTCAACTTGAAAAAACCAAACCCACGTTTCCAACTGGACTTCTTCTCGGTTCGTATTTGGGGTGGTATCAATATGTTGCCTGAACACGTATGGGCAGATCAAGACCCTTATACATTCAAAAACTTTGACCCAGAAAAAGGCTATCCACTCGGTACAGGCCCTTACACACTAACATCAGCAAACGAAACCGAATGGGTTTATGACTTAAATCCTGATTGGTGGGGTGCTAAGACAGGTGTCTTCAAACTTCCTGAACCACTACGGGCGATCTGGATTGTTACAGGTAACGATTCAATCCGTACAACTCTATCCATTAACAACGAAGTTGACAGCATTATGGATGTCACTTTGGGTGCATTCGAAGCGATGCAAGCACAGAACCCTAATATTCATGCTTGGGTAGAAGGTATGCCATTTGTTTGGCTCGATCCTTGTGCACGTCAGATGTCTATCCAAACTGGTGAGCAAAATGCACCTTGGGATGATCCTGAAATGCGTTGGGTTTTGAGTAACGCAATTGACCGTAATGAAATCGTAGAAATTGCATATCAAGGCGTAACGATCCCATCCCGCACAATCTATGTTGAATATGGTGGCTTGTTCCCAACTATTGATGCAATCGAAGATGCTGGTATGGGACTGAGCCCAGAAGCTAATTTAGAAGCAGCAGAAGCAACACTCCTCGAAAAAGGCTACGAAAAAGGTCTTGATGGTTTGTGGCAAAAAGATGGTAGTGTTTTGAGCCTTCGGATCCAAGTTAGCGAAAGCTTCATCGAAAAACGCCGCATTGCTGCTGACGTTGTCGAACAACTCCAAAAATTCGGTATCAACGCAAGTGCTGATATCGTTGCACAAGCAACATGGAACGAAAACAAGAATGCTGGTAACTACTCTGCAACAACAGACTGGGATTCCTGCGGTTCTATCAATGAACCATGGGCTTCACTCAACAAATATAATGCAGCGTTTGTTCGCCCAGTAGGCGAAAACTCTGGTGGTAATAACCATGTCCGTTGGGAAAATGCTGAATATACAGCACTTGTTGACGAAATCGGTACCTACCCATTGGGTGATCCAGCGATTACGCCTTTGGTCCTTGAAGCTTACGAATACTTGTACAATGATTTGCCAACAATTCCGTTGACACAAGCAACAAAATTGGTTCCATTCAACTTCACCTATTGGGAAGGTTGGCCAACCCAAGAAAATAACTACAACCACCCTGCAACATGGTGGCAAAGTACGCATCAAATTTTCCAAAACTTGACTAAAGCTGGTATGTAAGCCTTAGCTAAGTAATTAATGGGGTTGGGGGAAGTTTCTCCAACCCCATTAACCATGGGGTCGCTTATATCTAGTAGTGAGGCGGTCTTTACCTGAAAGGTGTATTTTCGGGGAAGAATGACCTTATTCACAGAAGATAATCAACCAAAGATTAAAAATGGCATCAACTTTTTTAAAAACTAATCTTATTAGTAATGAATTATTTTAGAAATTATTATTTATGGAATTTTTGTAATGTTCTGAATGTTTTTAGAATTGTAGGGGAGTAGCCATATTGGCTCCCGCGATTGAACCTACGGATTCAACCCTACACAAATTCCAATTTCTTTCGAGACTTTACATTTGCAATCAAGTTTGTTCTATACGATCAGTGAAATAATGATTTAGAAAAGGAAGGGTCTTAATGGGAGGTTTATCAGCGAATTATCTCATGCGTCGATTGCTTGTGTTTTTTCTAACTTTGTGGATTGCGGCGACGTTTATATTTATTATCCCACGTTTGGCTCCGGGTGACCCCATATCAGCAATGGTTGCGCGGATGAGTGCTCAATCTGGATTTGTAGAAGGTGCTGATAAGATCATTGAGGGTTGGAAGGAACGGTTTGGGTTAAATGACCCAATTTTTGTTCAATATGTGCGCTATCTTGGTAATTTACTTCAGGGTGATTTTGGGGTTGGTCTGGCAACGTTCCCAACACCTGTGTCTCAGCTGATTGGTCGTGCTTTGCCGTGGACGATCGGCTTAATTGGAATTTCCACTGCCATCATTTTTATTGTGGGTAATTTTTTAGGGGCATTGTTAGCGTGGTCAAGAACACCTCAATATATTAAGTGGTTAATCCCACTATCGATGATATTTACCTCGGTACCATCTATTCTGGCTGCACTGCTTCTGGTTTATGTCTTTGGATTCCTCCTCGGTTGGTTCCCGATTATTAATGCTTATGGTCGTGGTATGGAACCCGGATTAAATTTAGAGTTTATTGCTAGTGTTATTCATCATGGTATTTTACCTGCGACATCAATTGTCATCGTTTCCTTTGGTTATTGGGTATTAGGGATGCGTGGCATGATGGTGACGATTGAAGGCGAAGATTATATGATTCTCGCTGAGGCAAAAGGATTGAAGCCATTTTATGTGCTTTATCGCTATATGGTACGGAATGCAATGTTGCCCCAATTGACATCGTTGGCGGTTTCGATTGGTACTTTGGTCGGTGGAACAATTTTGGTCGAAGTGATTTTTGTCTATAACGGGATGGGAACACTGATCTTCTCGGCGATACGTAACTCGGATTATGCGGTGATTCAGGGGACATCTTTTATATTGATTCTGACAAGTGCGCTCGCTGTACTGATCATCGATCTGTCGTATCCATTGATTGATCCTCGTATTTCATTGGAAGGAAAATAAATTATGGCTGATGTGCAAGCAGAAAAAGGTAAGGGAAAAACAGGGGGAATCAATACCTTTGATAATCCGTGGCTGAATTCCAAATTTCTAGGTGGTGCTGCAATCCTTGGATTGATGTTTTTATTTGTTGTACTAGGTAATATCTTTTGGGATACTAGTTTAGCCCTTACAGCAAGCGCACCGTTAAATAAGCCACCGGTTGGATTTACCAATAATCGCGGTGAACCCGGTCTCCCTGAATTTCCATTGGGTACAGAATCTAGTGGGCGCGATATGTTAGCGTTGTTGATTGTAGGAACACCCCGTACGTTGGGTGTTGGTTTTGTCGCCGCCTTCATCGGTATGGGTGTCGGTATTGTTCTTGGATTTACAGCTGGCTTTTTAGGCGGTTGGGCAGATGATCTTATTCGACTTATCACGGATGTAACTATAACGATACCGAGCTTACTGGTACTGATTGTTATTCAATCGGTCTTACCGCGAATTGACTTGTTTACGATGGCGTTTCTGATCTCGTTGTTTGCATGGCCACGTCCAACACGCTTTATACGGGCACAAGTATTGTCTATGCGAGAGAGTGGTTATGTACAGATGGCGCGGATTTCTGGTGTTCCAACATGGAAAATCATGTTTGTCGAGATGATGCCAAACTTACTACCGTATCTTGCGGCAAGTTTTATTGGCAATATGGCGGGTGCTATTCTTTCTGCAATCGGACTTGAATCGTTGGGTCTGGGGCCACAGCGTATACCGTCTCTGGGTGTAGCGATCTTCTTTTCGATTGAAGATGGTGCTCTGCTTAGAAATATGTGGTGGTGGTGGGGCTTCCCAACAATTATTTTGATTGTCATCTTCATCGCGCTGTTGTTAATCAATCTCGGCTTAGATGAAATTGCGAATCCACGCCTACGTAAGGCATAACAGAGAGGTCAACGTACAATGGTAGAAACTCGAAAAGTAAATGAGCAACACGCCATACTCCAAATTAAAAATTTACGAATCCATTATGCGACCCCCAAAGGGGATGTGATTGCGGTTAGTGATGTCAGTTTTGATTTGTTAGAAGGTGAAACCCTCGGACTAGTAGGGGAATCAGGTTGCGGCAAATCAACAACAGCATATGGTATCTTGCAATTGGTTCAACCACCCGGCTATATCGTCGGTGGACAAATTATTCTGGATGATACGGAGTTGCTGGGGTTAGAAGAAGAAGACTTACGGGCGATGCGTTGGACAAAATTATCGCTTATCCCGCAAGGGGCGATGAATTCATTAAACCCAACAATGCGTGTTAAGGATCAAATTATAGATGCGATTGAAGCGCATGAAGGTAAACAAAGGGACAAAGAGGCACTTAAACAGCGTATATTTGATTTGTTCCAAACAGTCGGGTTGCCGAATCGTATTTATAGCATGTACCCACATGAACTGAGCGGTGGTATGAAACAGCGTGTCTGCATTGCAATGGCAATTGCGTTAAATCCGAGCGTGGTTATAGCTGACGAAGCGACGAGCGCGTTGGATGTGGTTGTACAACGGATTGTTGCACAGACCCTGATAAAAGTAAAAGATGCATTAGGTGTATCGATGATTATCATTGGTCATGACATGGGTTTATTGGCACAAATCGTAGACCGTATTGCTGTGATGTACGCAGGTAAAATCGTTGAAAACGCATCCGTTGAGAGTTTGTTTGCGACTCCTCGTCATCCCTATACACAATTACTGATTGATTCGATCCCATCGATTAAAGAGCGCAAACCCCTCAAAATCACTGAAGGTATTACGCATGACCCGCGCAATCCGCCATCTGGCTGTATTTTCCGCTTACGGTGTCCTTTTGCATGGGAGCATTGTGCTCAAGTTACCCCCCCACAGATTATTGTAGACGAGAGAAATGAAGTTGCCTGTCATTTATATGATGAGCAATTTGCAGAGAGGAGAGCAAATGCCTTCGCCCATACTGGAAATTCGTAATGCAACAAAAATATATACATCTGGCGGATTCATGGGGAAACCTGAAAAAAGTGTTGTCGCGCTAGATGATTTTAATCTAAGAATTGATGAACGTCCTGCAACTATTACAACCATTGCAGGTGAGAGTGGTAGCGGTAAAACAACACTTGCTAATCTCGTACTCGGGTTTATTCGGCTCACATCGGGGCAAATCATCTTTGAAGGTAAAGATGTTACGAATATGAATGATAGTCAACTACTGGATTATCGTCGGAATGTGCAGGCGGTTTTCCAAGATCCGTTTGGTGTTTATAACCCGTTCTATCGCGTTGAACATGTTTTTCAATTGGTCAATCAACATTTCAAGTTGTCGGATAATAAAACCGAATATCAAGATATGGTTGAAGAAGGCTTAAACGTTGTTGGGTTATATGGTCAAGATGTTTTGCGTAAATACCCTCATCAGCTGAGTGGTGGGCAACGTCAGCGTATCATGATGGCACGTGCTTATATGATTAAGCCTCGTTTGATTGTGGCAGATGAACCTGTGTCGATGGTTGATGCGTCGCTTCGTGCATCAATTTTGGATGCGATGATCCGCTTAAGAGATGAATCCAATATTTCTTTCTTATATATCACGCATGATTTAAGTACTGCTTATCAAATTGGTGACAAAATTTATATGTTATATCAGGGAACAACTGCTGAACGTGGTGATGCGATGGATGTCATTGACCATCCTCAACATCCATATGTTCAACTACTGATTGATTCTGTCCCTGTACCAGACCCAACCCAAAAGTGGGATTTGGATATTTCCCTACCGAGTGAAGAAGAGATGCGTACTGCTTCCTCAAAAGGCTGTCGTTATTATCCGCGCTGTCCGCATCATATGGATAAGTGTCTAACCGCGCAACCTCCGCTTTATGTAATGAGTGATAACGGACACGAAGCAGCGTGTTATCTCTATGATGAAAATGAGATCACACCCGTTCTTGAACCTGTCATTATTACCAGTGCTCTGGATGGTGTAACTAACAACAAATATCGAGCACCTGCGGCTGCAATTGTCGCGATTTTAGTAGTAGGTCTTCTTGTGATGGCCTTGTCTGGTGGTGATGCACCGCCGGAAACTATAGCAACTGAGGATGCAGTAGTCGAAAATGTCGAGCCTACTGCCGTAGAAGTTGAACCAACTGCCATTGATACTGGAACGGATAGTGGTGAAATTGAATTGCCATCTATTTTATTAAGCGTGGATGATGCAGAGGATATGGGGGCGCTGGAATTTGATATTACAGCTGATACGGGTGAATTTTCTGCCGATGGTGAAAAACATAGCTATACCTTTGCAGGGATGGCTGGACAAACGATCAATCTGCAAATCGGTGCGCGAGGTAGTGCATTTACATCACCGTATGCTTATGTCTATAACCCCGATGGTGAATTTATAGCTGTCAGTGGTGATCCAACACAAGCAAAAAGAAGTATGCGTGTTGATTTTACTTTAGATGCAGATGGTACCTATACAATCATCGTCGGCCCGATAGATGGTAATGGAATTGTGGCATACGAAATAACGGTTGAAGATGCGACCCCTGAGATAGAGGAAGTTGAACCAACTCCAGTTGAAGTTGAATTACCATCAATTATGTTAACAGTTGATGACGCGACCGATATAAGTGTACTCGAATTTGACACAGTATCCGAACCGGGTAAATTTACTGCCGATGGCGAAAAGCATAGTTATACATTTGAAGGAACAGCGGGACAATCAGTTGCAGTTCAAGTGAATGCGCGAGGTAGTGCATTTACATCACCGTATGCTTATGTCTATAGCCCCGATGGTGAATTTGTAGCCGTCAGTGGTGATCCAACACAAGCAAAAAGAAGTATGCGTGTTGATTTTACTTTAGATACAGATGGTACCTATACAATCATTGTTGGTCCGATAGATGGTAACGGTATTGTGGAGTATGAAGTTAGGGTTGAACTTGAATAAGGACAATCAGGACTCCATATAATATGATCTCCTAACCCCTTCTCTGAACGATTGGAGAGGGGGTGTTTATTGATATTATAGGTGGCGATTCACCTAAAAATATCTATAGTACGACCTAATTGTGGCAAAAATACAATCAACCTATTAACAATGAAGGAATGCATCTATGAAACATCGTGATCGTTGGACTCCCCAAAAAATCACACGTCGATTACAACTTATTCAACAATTGGATTATCGTCAACGGCATCCAATTGCACCGCTGAAATACATCGAACTTAGCAGTCCCGATGATGTGCCACCGATTGACCCCAATATAGATGATAGCGGGTGGGAAATAATTCCGTTTAATACCTACTGGGGTAAATGGAAGACTGATTTTGCATTACGAACAACATTTGATGTTCCCGCTGAATGGGGCAAAGACAGTCCTGTTTCGCTCTATCTGCCGTTTGGTGAATCTGGTGATTTTAGTCACCCTGAGTCATTAGCATATATTGATGGAAAGTCATACGCATCAGCCGACAGACACCACCACGAAATCCTGCTCCCTGATTCGGTTAAAGATGGGCAAACGCATCATCTGGCTTTTCATGGTTGGACAGGGCTCGGTGGTTGGGCAGGTCGTGTTCCCAATACCCAACTGTTCATGAAAGAATGTTTTGTCGTGCAGATTGATGAACCGACCCGTGAATTTATTGCGATGGCACGGGTTGCGCTAGATGTGACGACACAGCTTGATAACAATAACCCTGTCAAAGGGTTGCTCTATAATGCCTTGGATGATGCTTTCAAAATTCTCGATACTCGTGATCCACTCGGTACGGAAGCGTTTTACGATAGTGTACCGCTTGCTTTAGATGCCCTTAAAAAGGGAGTTGCTGAAGCAGGTGAGCCGATGGATGTTGATATTATTGGGGTCGGACATGCTCATATTGATGTTGCGTGGTTGTGGACACTGGGGCAAACGCGGCGTAAAGTTGCCCGTACATTCAGTAATGTTCTGCGCTTGATGGAACAATATCCTGATTATCATTTCACACAAAGCCAACCTCAGCTCTACAAATATACAGAGCAAAACTACCCTGAAATATTTGAGGGAATTAAAGAGCGCGTTAAAGAAGGTCGCTGGGAACTGATCGGTGGTACATGGGTCGAGCCTGATTGTAATGCTATCGGGACAGAATCACTCGCACGTCAATTCTTGTTAGGACGTAATTATTTCCGCAAACATTTTGGGGATGTGGATACACCTGTTTTGTGGTTGCCCGACACGTTTGGTTATTCATGGGCATTACCGCAATTGATTAAACAAGCAGGTATGGAATATTTTATTACGCATAAGATGTCGTGGAATCAATATAATCACATGCCTGATCAAGTGCTATGGTGGCAGGGGATGGACGGTACAAAAGTCCTCACGCATTTCTTGACAACGGTTGGCGGTTATGGTGGTGAATTACTGCCTCATGCGACGACCTATAATGGGATAGTTGATGCACAAGAAGTCTTTAGCACATGGAATAATTTCCGCCAGAAAGAATCCCATAATGAACTCATCACGGCTTATGGTTATGGTGATGGGGGTGGTGGACCAACCCGTGAAATGATTGAAAATATTGAGCAATTCAAGAATCATCCCGGTGCACCACGAGTTCGTCCGGGGACAGTCCGTGAATTTATGGATCGCCTGAGAGATGAGAGCAGTGAGGGATTGCCAACATGGAATGGTGAATTCTATCTGGAATATCATCGCGGAACATTGACCAGCCAAGCCCGTACAAAATGGAACAATCGTAAGAGTGAATTCTTGCTTCACGATGCCGAATTTGTTGCGGCTTATGCGTCGCTGATTGGTGATTTTGAGTACCCACACGATACCTTGAATCAAGCATGGGAACTTGTTTGCTTGAATCAGTTCCATGATATTTTACCGGGGTCATCAATTACGCCTGTGTATGCGGATGCCGATATTGATTATGCTAAAATCCGTAGCCTTGGTGAGACAGTACGCGACAATGCTATTTCTGCATTAGCTAAATCTGCACCAGCAAATGCAACCGCGATTGCCATAAATCCGACCTCATTTGGTGGTGATCGTATCGGGTTATTAGAAGGCTCAGTTGCTGGTTTGGCGGCCATTGGTTCGGATGTGACGGTTATGACACAATCTGTTGCTAATGGCACTTTGGTTGCGTTGACTGATTTACCACCGTTTTCGATTACAGCACTATCAGCAAGTGGTAATTCATCGGCTGATACAGGACTATCCATCACAAAAGATGGCGATAACATCATCATGGAAAATGCGCTTATTCGCCTTGTCATCAATAGCGACGGTGAATTGAGTAGCATCTATGACCGTGAAGCTGATCGTGAAGTGATCGAAGCAGGTAGAACAGCCAACCAAATTTTGGCATTTGAAGATCGTCCAATGGATTATGATGCGTGGGACATTGATATTTATTTTGAAGATCGTACTGAGAATCTCAGAGATGTT
>Ga0070729_10006262_pt1 | contig 11781 bp, 9 predicted proteins | sample tdDd472_FD_66725 | JGI IMG/M metagenome (GOLD analysis project Ga0070729, IMG submission 66725) | Marine sediment microbial communities from the Atlantic coast under amendment with organic carbon and nitrate - tdDd47.2 | ecosystem: Environmental > Aquatic > Marine > Coastal > Sediment | place...
GGATAGCAGCGCTATCGCTGAAAAAAATAACGCAGTATAGCGCCAAAAGATCATATGCAAAATCGGGAAGTTATTTTTTGATCATTACTAAGGTCGGAAATCTGAGTAGTAGAAGAGACGTACTCATTGGTGCTCTAATTTCCGACTTTATCCTTTTCCTAGCGAATCATTTTTAGGAAAGTACCCACAAACCAGTTGGAGTCGGCTTTTACCAAGGTATCGAGGGTAGAATCGGCTTTACTACTGAACAGCTTTATCTCTCTTACCATTTTCACGAACTCCTCCGTAGCTTCATCATCACCTTCTACGCTAGAGATTTCATCCAAGACTTTGATCATGGGCTCCAACTCTTTTTTCTTGCGCTGGATAATAATCTGCTTGACGACCTCCCATAAATCCTTTTCAGCAACAAAATACTCTTTTCGTTCCCCAGGCTTTAATTCCTTATAAACCAAGCGCCAATCGATTAAGGCCCTGATATTCATATTGGCATTTCCCCGAGATATTTTGAGTTCTTCCATTATATTCTCGGCAGAAAGGGATTCTGGCGACAGCAATAGTAAAGCGTGGATTTGAGCCATGGTACGATTGACTCCCCAATTTGAGCCAAGTGCTCCCCAAGCCTGGATGAATTTTTCTTTTCCTTCTAGTAACTCCATCAGTATTCAGGTTCTTTGTAGGTAGGTGATTTTGCCCAAACAGGCAAGCAGTCAGCACTATTAAGTGATAGTCTGTACTTTCAGAAATAATTGAAAACAAAGGTACACTAAAATAAGGAAGTATCCCAGCCAAAGAATTGACGAATCGAAGATGGGCTAAACAAAAGGAAGTTTAACAATTTCGGCTTCCAGTTGCTTCCTCCCCGCAGAAATCCAGATTGAACTCCCTAATTTGGCCTGATCGATAGCGACGTAACCTAGACCAATAGGAATGCCCAGTGTAGGGGAGAGTGTGCCGGAAGTGACCTTGCCTATCCCTTTGCCACTCTGGTCTTCGATCGTGTATCCCTGACGAGCTACCCTTCGCCCTTTGAGGGTAAAAGCAACTAGTTTGCGACTTACGCCCTCTTTTCTTTGCTGAATGAATAGATCACGATTGATGAATTCGCCTTTCTTGGTTTTGGTAATCCAACCCAATCCCGCTTCAATCGGAGAAGTGGTATCATCAATATCATTACCATAGAGACAGTAGCCTTTTTCCAAACGCAAGGTGTCTCTTGCTCCGAGTCCAATCGGTTGGATATCGCTAGCCGCGCCGGCTTCAAATAAGGCATCCCACAAAGCTTTGGCCTTATCATTGTCAACATACAACTCAAAGCCTCCAGCGCCTGTGTATCCTGTGGCTGAGATTAGTACATTATCAATACCTGCAACTTGACCTTTGGTAAAAGTGTAATAAGACAAATCATCCAGTTGCACCGGAGTCAAGGTTTGGATGACTTTGGCGGCATTAGGGCCTTGTACGGCTAGAAGTGAAGTTTTATCGGAAATATTGATGAGACGGGTATCAAAATCATTATGTTGATTGATCCAGTCCCAATCCTTGTCAATGTTAGAGGCATTTACTACCAGCATGAAAGCTTTTTCCCCTTCTGAGCATTGATCCTCATCGAGGCGATAGACCAGGAGATCATCAACAATTCCTCCTTTGCCATTAGGAAAGCAAGAATATTGAGCTTGCCCAATCTCCAATCGGCTAGCATCATTAGAAGTTACCTTCTGGATCAGGTCTAGTGCTTCTTTGCCTTTGACAATAAATTCTCCCATATGAGAAACATCAAAGACCCCTACATTTTCTCGAACGGCTTTGTGCTCTTCTGTAATTCCGGCATAGGAGATGGGCATATTATAACCCGCAAAAGGCGCCATTTTAGCCCCTAATTCGATATGTGTGGCGGTAAGTGCAGTACTTTTCATGTGGTGGCAGTAATGATTAAGGATATGAGTTAGTGTATAGAAATACTTTCTATGGCATCTCCGATCAGAATATTATGGAGTACATCCTGACCAGATTTTATTCGCGCAAAAATAGTATAATTTCCGTCTAAATGAGGCGTCGGAGAATGTGTAACAAAAAAATGTGTACTTTCTGTATTAGAGCCAGCATGAGCCATCCCGACCAAACCTGCTTGATCATAGTGTAATTGGCTGATTTCCGAGCGAATGGTGTAATTGTAAGTTGCTTCTTCTTCTGGTGTGGTTTCTCCAATCTGTACCACAAAATTGGGGACAACTCGATGAAAGTTTTTCCCTTCATAAAAACCATTCTCTACTAATTGTAAGAAGTTGGCCACTGAGCCTGGGGCTATATTCGGTAACAATTGGATTGAAATATCTCCTTTGGAGGTCTTTAAAATAGCCTCTGGTGTGAGGTCCAGCTTATCTAGTTCGGACCATGCAATAGGGTGTTGGAAGGAGCTTTTCTCAGCTGGTGGAGCCTCTTGCCCTTCGAGGACTGCCTTGGTTTTTTGCAAGAGGTTATACAAACCGTGATCGGCGGGCAGGCTAAGTTTTTCAATAGCTTGCGTAATGAAGTTGGTATTATCTAGGAGGCTTCCAAAATCATGGGTAGTAGCTTGTAAAGCTTGTGCAGCTGGGTAAATCATATAGGAATCACCAGAAGAGATGGCCGTCTGAAAATGAGTAGCCAAAGTCCTGGCGATGCTGTTGGCGGCATTGCCAAAGGAAGCCTGGAAGTTGGGTCTAGCTGAAATACTAGCTAAAGCCTGCACACTGGCCGCTCTTACTACATAGGAAGTATCTCGGTATCCTTCCCGCTGAATGAACCTGTAATTCCAGGGGAATTCGGCTAGGGCAGTGAGCGCTGCTGCCTTTTCATAAGGCGTTTGAGCGCGGAAGTAGCGCTGGCGAAGTTCTCTATTCAAGATGGACTTCGCTTCTTGTTCGGCGGGGGCGAGATGGCGATTCGAGGCCGCATAGAGGGTAAGCTGGGTGCGCCAGGGGGTGCTCACTTTGGCTCGCCGCCAGTAATTGCCAGCATCTTTGGCTTCTCCTTTAGCTAGAAAATAATCAGCTGCTCGAAGTCGCACATGTGGATTTTTATCCAACAAAGCGGTAAAGACAGCCTTACTTACTTTGTCGTATTCAAAATTGGTGAAGGCCCTTAAAATATTGCACCTCACTCGATAGTCTTCTTCTTTTGGTAAACTTTCTAACAGTACCGTCAATGCCGTGTCTTGCTGTGTTTTGCCCAATCCTACCGCTAAAGCCATTTTCATGCGAGGATCATTTGCCTCTCTATAGGCCTTGACCAGTGAGGGCCAAAGGGTATCTAATCTTAGATTTTCAACTCGGAAAAAGTAATTGGCAGCCACCAGTTGTACGGCCCTTGGAACCTGAGCATCTCCCGCTAATTGAGCCATTCGAGCAGTCCCTTCTGGGGATACAATTTTTCTAAGTCCATACCGATATATTCCCCAAGCTTGTCCTTCTAAAAGGGCAGAATCTTTTGCCTCATAGGTTTGGATGGTACTCAAGAGCTGGAGGTATTCTTCATCTCCACATTTACCGATGGCTTCGAGGATGGCCTTATTAGCCAAGGCAAAGGTGCCGGCTGTATCCGTTTGATCAAAGGCATTGCTCAATAAATTCGTCACATCAGGCATGCCAGTTTGTCCAATCGCAAAGGCGGCAGCAGCACGAACTTGATCTACTTTATCCTCTAACAGCGCCGCCAGGGGGCTAACCGTCGTACTATCCCTAATCGTTGCAAAAGCCATGGCGGTTTGATACCGATAAGTTGGATTGGGGTGATCCAAAAAGGGAAGGAGACTGTCTACTAGCTGTTGATCTTGTAAATCAGCAATATGCCGGAATAGACTATCTCGATAATTAGTGTTGACCTCAGTAAGTTGTTCTTCAAATGGAGCGATGCAAGCGTTTTGCCATAGACAAATGATAGCTAAAAGCCCTCCCAATAGTAGCTTCTTCATTTAAAAAATGAATTTGGTATTGCTGTAAAGGTAAATAATTAATTCAAGGGAAATAATAGGAGAAAATAGCTAGTTGCAGGGGGTAAAGTGGAATAAATGCTTTGTTAAGCCCTGAATCCAAATGGCTAAGGCAGCTGTAATTTGGATTCAGGAAGCTTCTGTAAGCTAGGCAGTAGTTCGGATTAACCTTCTGCGGCTTCTCTGGCTTTTCTTGCGGCGATGAAGCTCTTGATATAAGTTACCATACCAAAAATAGAAGTGGCGATCATGATCCCAACCCGGACAGCAGCTAAGGTATCACCTCGGCCAATCGCTCCTTTTAATGGCATTAATAGTGCAATGATAATCAACAAGGTTAGTAAAACAATAATATGTGCTACGACCTTATTTTCCTTCTTAAAAGGAGGAGTTGCTAGCGCAAAAATAACACCAAAGCCGACAGGAATCAAGGCGGTTGGAGAAGGTGTTTCTGAACTAAAATAACCCCACAACCCCAAAATAATGAGGGCAGCAGCATTGAGTAGATTAGCCTGAAATGGTTTCATAAGTCTATTTTTTTTGCGAATATAAACTAATTAAAGTTTATGTCAGGGATCCATAGGGCTATCGATCGATTCTATTGATTACCATCTTTGGGTAAGGATTCGGTACCAAAACCTTCATCCCCAAAACCGTCATTAAGCAATTCATCCTGGAATTCATTGTCTCCGTCAATCGGTAATATTTCACCTTCGTACTCCTCACAGTTGATAACAATACCCAGGTCGCCAGGGGGGCGATAGAATCTAGCTTTTGTATCGTAGTCTATTTCTTCTGAAGCTTCTAATCGTTTGATGAATTCTCTAAAGAAAGGCTTGGCCATATAGGCCCCTTGCCCATAATGAATAGAGCGGAATCTAAACCATCGATCTTCTCCACCTACCCAGGTGCCGACTACTAAATTGGGGGTAATACCCATGAACCATCCATCTACATAATCATTGGTCGTACCTGTTTTTCCTCCTACATCACTCTTGATGCCTTGGAGGCCAGTACCTGAATACCGCAGCATATCGACCATCACATAATTGTGATTTTGACGAAGAGCAGGTTTGGCATTACTGTAGGCCTCATAGATCTTCTTCCCGTTTTTATCTTCAATTTTGAGAATATAGATAGGCTCTCGATAGTAGCCATTGTTGGCAAAGGTGGTGTAAGCACCGGTCATCTCCATTACCGTCAGGTCGGCAGAACCCAATGAGATAGAAGGAGATGGAGGTAATACATAGCGTCCGTTGGGGTACTTTTTGTTTTTATCAATCCCCATTTGGTGTACTAGCTGACGTACTGGCTCTGCGCTACCCAATTGCTTCATTAACCAAGCTGAGAGTGTATTTTTAGATTTGGCGAGACCTTGCCGTAGGGTAAATAACTCGCCAGAGTATTCGCCATGCGAATTTTGTGGCGTCCAGGATTCTCCCAGATAAAACTGGCCGTCACCCGGAGCAATCGTGATAGGAAGATCATATACCTGGTGACAAGGAGATAAACCCTGTTGCTGTATCGCTGTGGCATACACAAAGGGCTTAAATGTGGAGCCCACTTGCCGGCGTGTTTTTACGTGATCAAACTGGAAATACTTATGATTGATACCTCCTACCCAGACCTTGACATGGCCATTCCGTGGATCGATCGCTAAAATACCCGTTTGTAGAAACATGCGATGGTATTTGATCGAGTCCAAAGGTGTTAGAATGGTATCTTTCTCCATTTTGTCATTGTAGGCAAAAACCTTCATTTTCACTTCCTGATCAAAGGCTTTTTCAGCGGCCTCTTGCAAGATCGTCCACTTTTCTTTCAGGCTATTGAAGTGCTTACTCTTCATCGCCTTGCGGTGCTCCGCTGCTAGAGCACTACCAATTAAGTTTTGTGCAACCAACCTGGCTAATAGTCCTTTTTTATTAGACTCTCTAATGATTCTTTCTACTTCTCTATCATCCTCATGGAAAGTCATATCTACCTCTTTTGCTATCTCCTTGATGATCGGTAGAATATGTTTTTCACGTAGTGATTGATAACGATCAGAATTACGAATTAACTTGGTGAGCGTGCGTTCTCGCGCTTCCAGTGGGATTTCATGATCAGAATTACTCTTATAGGTCCAAGGATTCATGCCCTTCCAAACGGCATTGAATGATTTCTGAACTTTCTTCATGTTTTTGATCATTTCTTCTTCTGCCAATCTTTGCATCGAAGAATCGATCGTCGTATAAATTCTTAAACCATCGCGATAAACGTCATAACTAGAACCATCCGGTTTTCTGATATCTTTTCGAGCCAAAATCTTCTTCACGTCTTTGGACACTTCCATTCTGAAATAGGGTGCCAAACCATCGATATGTGTTTGTCGGCTAAAATTGAGCCCTAGAGGTAGATTGCGGAGTGAATCATAGGCCGTCTGGTCAATGATATTATTCTTTTGCATCTGCTTCAAAACCACCATTCTACGATGTAATACCGTATCAGGGCGTCGCGTGGGGTCAAAAAGAGAAGGGTTTTTTAACATTCCCACTAGAATAGCAGCTTGCTCGGTTTTCAGGTCGTTGGGTGCTGTATCAAAGTAAATTTCGGAAGCGGCTTTTATTCCATATGCACCATTAACAAATTCAAATTTATTCAGGTAGAGGGCGATAATTTCCTCTTTGGTATATTTTTTTTCCAATCGAACGGCAATGATCCATTCTTTTAATTTCTGCATGATCCGCTTAGGGAGCGAATTGGCTTTTACTCCAGTAAACAATAACTTGGCTAGCTGCTGGGTAATGGTACTAGCCCCTCCCGAGCTCTTGTCTCCCATCAAACCCGTCTTCACAATCGCTCGACCGAGGGCTCTAAAATCGATCCCGGTATGCTTAAAATAGCGTTCGTCCTCTGTGGAAACCAAGGCTTGTACCAAGACTGGCGCGAGGTCATCATATTGGATTTCAACCCGGTTTTGGGTATATAGCCGGCCCAATACATCCCCTTTTGATCCCAAAATAAGTGTGGCCTCTTCATACTGAGGATTCTCCAAATCAGCAACGGAAGGCAAATCGGTAAACGAGAGACCGATAAAAAGGAAGGCGATAGCAAAGATACCTAGGAAGGCTCCTACCCACATCCAGCGCACAAGCTTCTTATGCCAGGTTTGGTCGGTTCCATTCAGGAAAAAGTCTATAATTTGACGCATAGCGCTTTCATTGTTTGTTGTAAAAATACAGCAGAAATATGTTATCTAAGCATTTCCCTGCTTGTAATTTAAGGAATGTTGGTAAATAGGAAGTCACCCGTCCAAGTCTTTAACTACGGCTATAGCTAAAGGAGAGCGGGCAAAAGTGTGTTTTGGGGTTTAGGCCAGTTGTAATAGTTGCTGGTAATATTCTAGGCTTTTTACAATTAATTCTCTGCTACAGGTTTGATTAATCTCGACCTGTCCCGCTGCGGGTAATAGACTGAAATTGATAGCTTTGCCAATATTCTTTTTATCATTGGCCATGAGGTTTAAGAGATCTTCGATTGCTAGATCACTTAAGTCATAATGATCATAAATACGCAAGAAGAACTGACTGATTTCTGCTAACTCATCGGCTGGCAGCCCTAGAATCTGATGAGATAACCAGCTTTCGCAGATCATACCAATCGCAATCGCTTCGCCGTGGAGCAATGGCCTGCTTCCTTCTAGGGCTAGACCCTCTACCGCATGTCCGATGGTATGTCCAAAATTTAAGGCTTTTCTAATTCCTTTTTCAAAAGGATCCTGTTCTACAATTTGCTGCTTGATCAGTAGCGATGGGAAAACATAATCATCCCATTTAATCGTACGCAAGTCAGTAATCGTTTTGATTTGATTCCATTGCTCGCGATCGGCGATCAGGCTATGTTTGATGATTTCGGCAAAGCCGCTGCGAATTTCAGCAGCCGGCAAGGTTTTTAGAAAGCCAGTATCGACCAAGACCGCTGTGGGGTCTTTGAAAAGCCCAATACTATTTTTAACCTGCATAAAGTCAATTCCTAACTTGCCACCAATGGAGGCATCTACCTGAGAAAGTAGGGTAGTGGGAATTTGAATAAAGTCCATGCCTCGCTTGAAGGTACTCGCGCTAAAACCGCCCATGTCTCCGATCACGCCTCCTCCCAGATTGATCACCAAGGCGTTGCGATCTGCTTGCTGATTCATTAGGCTAGACCAAATGATTTGGCAAGTAGCCAAGCCTTTGTTTACTTCTCCGGCCTGGATTTGAATCCTCTTTACAGCGGGAAAACTCGACTGTAAAATAGGAAGGCAATGTTGCGCCGTGTTTTCATCCACAATGGCAAAAACACTCGAATAGGCTTTAGCCTTAAGTAGCTCCGCTAGTGGGGCCTTAAAATCACCTACATAAATGGTATAGGTACCTAATTGAATTGTCCGCATGAACTCGTTATTCTGTTTGCCTCAAAGGTAAAGCTTGCACACCTTAGAATCAACTCTTTCTAGTATTTGTTGGTATTCAATGAGAATTCGTCGAATTGACAAATGCTCGAGTGTGTTAATCTTTCAGAAACATGCTCCCAACGGGGATCATTTCTACCGATCCTTTCTCGGAACCCGTGCCGTGGCAAACAAGCGCTTAATGCTATAACGGCCACTACCATTCACCCAAATAATAATAACACCGCCCATAATTGCGATATTCTTCATGAAATCGATTGATTCTTGGCGTTGCAACTCGGGTGGGGCATTCCAAAAGGAGTGAACAATAAAGGTGACAGGAATCCAATAGAGTAAGACCAAAAAGGCGCCAAAACTGGACCTATACCCAATGAGGATAAGGGTGCCTCCCAGGAAGAGGATAAAAATAGTTGCTGTGAGTAATAAATCTGGTTGCCAAGTAATACCATAACTAGCCATTACTGTTTTGGTATGCTGAAAATACGTCAACGAATCATAGGCTTCCACCAAGAAAATAACAGATACCAATATCCGACCAATCAAATCAGCAACATCCTTCATTCCAACAGGGTTTAATCGCTTCCCGACCTTCCATATAAACTTATTTAGTCCTTTCTCGCTTCCCAGTGAAAATGTATGAGAAGGCTAAAAATAATGGTGGGAGCTAGTTTATATTGAAGGGGAAGATAGGAATATTCCAGAGATAGTAAGGGGTAAATTTATGCTACAGTAGGGATTTACCCAATAATCAGCTACAGCGCTACTCCACTTATTAGATTAGAATGAAGTCTATTATTTATACCCAATGCTATTCGCCAAAGAAACGGCGTACCGCTCGGGCTACATTTTGACCATCCATGGCCGCTGAAATGATTCCTCCGGCATAGCCAGCGCCTTCTCCACAAGGAAAAAGTCCTTTTGTATCATCGTGCATATAAGTGGCTCGATCTCTGGGGATGCGAATAGGAGAACTCGTACGACTTTCCGTTCCGATGACATTGGCCTCTTCAGTGTAATACCCTTTCATTTGTTTGCCGAATTGTTTAACCCCTTCTTGCAAGCGCTGGAAGATGGCTGACGGCAATAATTGGTGCAGTGGGGCACTGTATAAACCTGGAATGTAAGAACTTCCCGACAAATCTTTGGACAGGCGAGCATTCGCAAAATCGGTTAATCGTTGTGCAGGGGCTTTTTGACTTCCATCTCCTGCCGCCCACATCTGCTTCTCCACGGCTTGCTGGAAGGCGAGTCCAGCAAAAAGCCCCTGCTCAGCATAAGGGGCCAAATCTTCTACTTCTACGGCTACTACTGTACCGGAATTGGCGTAGGGGGAATCTCTCTTAGACATCGACATGCCATTGACCACCAACTCCCCCGGTGCGGTAGCTGCTGGGACTACCAATCCGCCAGGACACATACAGAATGAGAAGACCCCACGGTCTTTTACTTGACAGGCTAGGCGATAGCTGGCTGCAGGGAGGGCTGCCTCGCGTGGATTTTGACGGTATTGAATGGAGTCGATTAAGGGTTGTGGATGTTCTATTCTAACACCCAAGGCGTAAGGTTTGGCTTCCATTTTAACCCCTTTTTTAGCCAATAGGTAGTAGATGTCGCGTGCCGAATGCCCAGTGGCCAGGATAACAGCCTTGGCTCGGTGTTCGTCTTTATCATTAACGATCACTCCTTTCATTTCTTGCCCTTCCATAATAAAGTCAGTGACCTGGCTATCAAAATGGACTTCTCCACCATAGTGCCGGATCGTTTCACGAATATTGGCTACAATATTCGGTAGCTTATTCGAACCAATATGTGGATGTGCATCAACAAGGATATCCGACTTTGCCCCATGCTCTACTAAGAGTCGCAAGGCTTTTTCGATATTTCCTCGTTTATGGGATCGAGTATATAATTTTCCATCAGAATAGGTGCCCGCGCCTCCCTCTCCAAAGCAATAATTGGAATGTGGATTAACTTCGCCAAATTGTTGGATAGCTCGGAGGTCTCTGCGTCGATTTTGTACGTCTTTCCCCCGGTCGAATAGGATAGGTTTGAGTCCTAATTCCAGTAATTCTAGTCCAGCAAAATAACCAGCTGGCCCAGCGCCTACTATAATCACGGCCGGTTTTTCATGGACTTCCTGTAATTGATCCAGGAGTGCCGGTTCTAGGGGGGCTTTTTCTTCGCGGTAGACCTTGAGGCGTAAACGGACAAAAGGTCTACGACTTCTGGCATCGATAGACCGTCGAAATAGCTTGACCTCGCTTATATCATTGAGTTTCCATTGACATTTTTCCGCCGCTCTTCTTCGAATAAGGGCCTCATCTTCTGCTTCTGCTGGGCGTAATTTTAGTTCTATTTCCTTTTGCATATAGCTTAATCCTCCTTCGTCGTGAGCGGTTTGGTTCGAACCCAATTCTTCTCGGTCTTTTTCTCGAAGAAGTCAGGCATGAAAATGCGAATACTTATCTCTTCTACACAGGTACCTTTGCTCGTTTTTATCTCTCGTCTTTCTTTATCAGCAGATAATAGGGTGACCACTCGTTCGCTCACAGTGTCTAGCTTCACGGCATAGCGCTTATTCTCAATGAGGTATTTCAGAATAGAATTTTTGGCGTTGGTCAGTTTTATCTTGGTTTCCGTCAGGATTTCACTCCCTGGCCAGACTTCGATTTCATACTCTCCATATAAATCGAGATTGACTTCATTCATTTCATCTAGCGCAAAGCTCTGGTGGATAATCTGCTGTAGTTGCGCCTGCAGGAGGATGGCCTGTGTGAGTAAAGCAAAAAGGAGGACGTATTTCTTCATTTTTCACCGTTTTTCTAGAGACACTTAGTCTACCCTTATAAACGAAGGAAAGGGGGGGATAAGTTGTCTGGCCCGCAAAATAAGTACAAAAGTTGGGTTATTTGGAAGACGTGTGACTTATTCTAGATGATATGTGCGTTGTTTGTCCATTTAATGGGTGCGGATGGGGTGTGGGAGTTGAAGGTCGGGATGTCGAAGGTTGAGAAGTCCCGATCTGATGGCTTTTCATTTTAATTTTCATTGACATTTTGATTAGGAACGGGGTTGTGTAAAAAGTCTTCTTTCACCGACTTCAAATCATTGGTGATATTTACAAATATGTTTTTTGAATATTTTTATTGGAGCCTTGGGTGAGGCGCCAGCTGTTGTCTGAGCAGCGATTTTTGTTTTTTGGGCCAAAAAAAGGAGACTTTATGCCCCTTTTTTGCCTTTGGCCTTCTTTCTGTTTGCCCTGCGGGCATAGTGCTCCGCCCAAACCCCAGTTTGTTCGCAGTAAATCTTCTTAATATTGTGAGCCAAGGCTAGTAGCTGGAATTCAATATTAACTTTATCTATCCCTCGAAGTACGAAG
>Ga0070729_10006265_pt1 | contig 11779 bp, 6 predicted proteins | sample tdDd472_FD_66725 | JGI IMG/M metagenome (GOLD analysis project Ga0070729, IMG submission 66725) | Marine sediment microbial communities from the Atlantic coast under amendment with organic carbon and nitrate - tdDd47.2 | ecosystem: Environmental > Aquatic > Marine > Coastal > Sediment | place...
GCGCGATCACCTAATCCACCTCGAACAACAACTTGTTCTTCTGTTTGTTGATAGCTCATCAATGTCTCCTTTGTTTAAGCTTTAGATTATTTAACGAAAACCGCTTTCTGACTAGAACGGAATGTCGTCATCAAAATCATCATCCATGGCCGGAGCTGGCTGTGGGTTTTGATTCTGTTTTTGGTTATTTTGATTATTGTTGCCGCCGAAAGAGGCTTCGCCGCCGCTACGGCCACCAAGCATTTGCATTTGACCATTGATATCAATCACAACTTCAGTGGTGTATTTGTCCTGACCTGATTGATCGGTCCATTTACGAGTCTGGAGTTTACCTTCAAAGTAAACTTGCGAGCCTTTTTTGAGGTATTCACCAGCGATCTCAGCCAATTTGCCGAAGATGACAATTCGGTGCCATTCGGTTTTTTCTTGCTGCTGACCGGTATTCTTGTCTTTCCAGGTCTCAGAAGTAGCTAACGTAAGGTTGGCAATCGCTCTACCGTCTGGTGTGTAACGAATTTCCGGATCCTTCCCTAAATTTCCTACTAAAATGACTTTGTTAATGCCGCGACTGGCCATTGATTACTCCTGTCTTTGTCTTTTAATCTACTAAAATCTTTAATTATCAATATATTAGGCTTGAATTCGGCCTAACTTTTCTAATTCTTCACGCTCGATGGTCGAGTCGTCCACCCGCAAATATACCTTGCCTTTATGGTCGTCCGCAATGGCTTCAATCACTCCGGCCAGCTTTAATGCAGATTCTTGCACAGCTTTGGCCGTATCACCCTCATTCAGTTCCAACACCCAGCGCTTCACTTCAGGTAACTTGCCCAGCCAGCCCAGCGCCCCCCCTGCGATAGCCATCAAGCCAATATTCAACCAGATAACCCCCGTAAAACCGAGCGTGGGCAGCAAATAACCTGTCACGCTGCCACCGAGGAAAGCGCCTAAAAATTGACTGGTCGAGAAAATACCCAAAGCCGTACCGCGGTATTGAGCACCAAATAGATTGGAAACCGTAGAAGGCAGCTTAGCTTCCAACAAATTAAAGCCAGCGAAAAATAAGGTCAGAACCAGCAGCCAGAACCACAGACTCTGCCAGCTGGTCAGTAGAGTTAACAGTGATAGTGCCAACAATAAAAAAGCTGCCTGCATCACCTGTCGATGCCATCCCTTCTTTTCCGCCTTAAGCATCATCGGCAGCATGATGGCAATCGATAGCGCCAACACTACGAGATAGATCCAGGAATGCTGCGACAGCTCGAAACCACTGGCAATCATTTTATCCGGCACAATCAGGAATACGGCCACTAACGCCCAGTGAATCACAAATACTGATATTGCCAACACAAAAATACGTCCCTTGGCCGTAACATAGCGCCAGCGTTCAGCAAAGCTCAAATCAATTTTCGGCATGTCGATGGCAGGCACACTAGGTACTACAAATACAGCAACCAGTAACGCTGCAAAGGCCAGAATTGCAATCACATAGAACAAGCCTTGCAGACTGAGCCAGTTAGACAACAATGGCCCAAGCACCAGCGACAAGGCAAAAGCTAAACCAATACTGCCGCCAATCATGGCCATGACTTTGGAGCGTTGATGCGGACGGCTTAAATCCGCGGCCAGTGCCATGACTGCACTGGCAATCGCGCCTGCGCCCTGTAATGCACGACCAAAAATCAATCCCCACACGGTTTCAGAATTAGCGGCCACCAGACTACCGGCAATAAACACCAACAAGCCTGCGTAAATCACCGGCTTGCGGCCAATCTTGTCGGATAGGAGCCCAAGTGGAAGTTGCAGAATGGCTTGCGACAGACCGTAAATACCAATTGCCAGGCCCAATAAAGGTAAGGTGGCACCTTCCAGGCCTTCGCCGAGCACTCGAATAACCGGCAATAACATGAAAAGGCCAAGCATACGTAAGGCAAAAATACTGGCTAGCGAAATAGCGGATTTTTTTTCTAGTGTGGTCAGTGAAGACGTTTTCATACACAATCCAATGGCTTAGGGCTTTTCGTTTATTATTTAATCAGCGTAATTGACCAGAAGCCCTAACAAACCTTTTCTGTTTAAGGCGATTCACGTTATAGTTAACGGCTGCGATTTTCTCATTTTAAACCGCAAAACCCAAATTTATTTTAAAGTAGCGCCTGATAGCTTTTAGCTAAGCACTCAATCGGCTTCTAGCGATAGCGACATTGGCATTAAATTCACAAGATACATGCATAATACAGCGCTACTTCTGTTAGCTCATACAAACGAAATAGGAAACTGATGGACAACATTGACATCCGCGGTGCCAAGACCCACAACCTGAAAAACATTGACCTCGTCCTACCTCGCGACAAGCTAATCGTGATTACCGGCCTGTCCGGCTCTGGCAAATCTTCCCTGGCGTTTGATACATTATACGCGGAGGGGCAGCGTCGCTATGTGGAATCATTATCCGCTTACGCACGTCAGTTTCTGTCGCTCATGGAAAAGCCCGATGTAGAACACATCGAAGGTTTGTCGCCAGCAATTTCCATTGAGCAAAAATCCACATCGCATAACCCGCGCTCCACAGTGGGTACCATTACCGAAATTTACGACTACCTGCGTCTGCTATTTGCCCGCGTTGGTACGCCACATTGCCCCACTCACCATTTACCGCTTGAAGCACAAACCGTCAGTCAGATGGTGGATCATGTATTGGCTCAGCCAGAAGGCTCCAAACTAATGTTATTAGCACCGGTGATTAAGAACCGTAAAGGTGAGCACATTCAGTTGTTGCAAGAGCTGCAGGCCAAAGGCTTCGTTCGCGCCCGCATCAATGGCGAAGTGCATGACTTATCCGCGGCACCGGCCATGGAACTGCATAAAAAGCACACCATTGAAGTCATCGTTGACCGCTTTAAAGTCAAAACTGATATGCAGCAACGTCTGGCAGAATCTTTTGAAACCGCGCTTGAGTTGTCCGATGGTATTGCCCGTGTCGCCTCAATGGATGAAGACAATGAGCAGGAAGATATGGTCTTTTCGGCCAAATATGCCTGCCCCACTTGTGGTCATTCAATCCCTGAATTAGAGCCGCGTATTTTCTCTTTCAACAACCCAGCGGGAGCCTGCCCCACTTGTGATGGTCTCGGTATCGATCAGTTCTTCGACCCGGACAAAATCATTACCAATGAAGATATCTCATTGGCTGGTGGCGCCATTCGCGGCTGGGATCGTCGAAATGTCTATTACTTCCACATGCTGAAGTCATTAGCCAAACACTACAAGTTTGACATTGAGGCGCCGTGGAGCAGCTTAACCAAAAAAATTCAGGATGTGGTCTTATACGGCAGTGGCAAAACCCAGATTGACTTTGAATACAGTAATGACCGCGGCGACAATTACCAGCGCAAGCATCGCTTCGAAGGCATTATCCCGAATATGCAGCGTCGCTATCACGAAACCGAATCGGGCGCGGTACGCGAAGAATTGCAAAAATACATGACCACCCAATCCTGTAGCTCTTGTGGCGGCACCCGTCTTAATGAAGACTCGCGCAATGTGTTTATTGATGGTACCACTTTGCCGCAAGCAACTCACTGGTCGATTGAGCAGGCGCATCAGTATTTCAGCACACTAGACCTGCCTGGTCAGCGTGGTGAAATCGCCTCGAAAGTACTAAAAGAAATCAGCCAACGCTTAAGCTTTCTAGTCAATGTTGGACTCGACTATCTGACGCTGGAACGAAGTGCTGATACTTTGTCGGGTGGCGAAGCACAACGTATTCGTCTGGCCAGCCAGATCGGCGCAGGCCTGGTCGGCGTTATGTACATTCTGGATGAACCTTCGATTGGTTTGCATCAACGCGACAATGATCGTCTGTTGCAAACTCTAACGCATCTGCGCGATCTGGGTAACACTGTGATCGTTGTTGAGCACGATGAAGATGCGATTCGTGCCGCTGACTATATTGTCGATATTGGTCCCGGTGCCGGTGTCCACGGCGGTGAAATCGTCGCTAAAGGTACCTTCGAAGATATTAAAAAAGCCAAAGGCTCTTTGACCGCTCAATACCTGACCGGCAAACTGAAAATTGAAGTACCCGAAAATCGCACGCCCTATGATGCCAAGAAAACCATTCAAGTGCTCGGCGCAACAGGCAACAACCTTGATAAAGTCAATCTAGAAATTCCGATTGGCCTTTTGACCTGTGTTACCGGCGTTTCAGGCTCAGGGAAATCAACCCTGATCAACGATACGCTGTATCCCATCGTTGCCCGCGACATCAATCGCTCCAGCCTGCAACCGAAACCCTATAAAGAGATACAAGGTCTCGATCACATTGATAAAGTCGTCGATATTGACCAAAGCCCTATTGGACGAACACCGCGCTCAAACCCAGCAACCTACACCGGTATTTTCACACCGATTCGTGAACTATTTGCAGGAACCCAAGAGTCGCGCACTCGCGGTTATAAGCCGGGCCGCTTTAGTTTTAACGTCAAAGGCGGGCGCTGCGAAGCCTGTCAGGGCGATGGCGTGATCAAAGTTGAAATGCACTTCTTGCCGGATGTCTATGTAGCCTGTGATGTGTGTAAAGGCAAACGCTACAACCGCGAAACGCTGGAAATTTTATACAAAGGAAAAAACATTCACCAGGTATTGGATTTAACCGTTGAAGATGCACGTGAGTTCTTTGATCCGATTCCAGCCGTTGCCCGCAAGCTGCAAACTCTGATGGACGTTGGTCTGTCTTACATCACGCTCGGTCAAGCGGCAACCACTCTATCGGGCGGTGAAGCACAGCGCGTCAAATTATCGCGCGAACTATCCAAACGCGACACCGGACAAACCTTGTACATCCTTGATGAACCAACCACCGGCTTGCACTTCCACGATGTTAACCAACTACTGAAAGTCCTGCATCGCCTGCGCGATCACGGCAACACAGTAGTGGTTATTGAACACAACCTCGACGTCATCAAAACCGCCGACTGGATTGTCGATCTCGGCCCCGAAGGTGGCAGCAAAGGTGGGCAGATAATTGCTACAGGAACACCGGAAGACGTAGCCAAAATCAAACAGTCTTATACCGGAAAATACCTGAAACCGATGTTGAAGTAATACCCCCTCTAGATTGAGCCTTAGTTATAAGTTATAACTAAGGCTCACAATAATATAAACATTAGGGGAATAAGAATGATAAGAATAGTTCTAGCTGTTTTCATACTTTTATTATCTTCACAATCAGCACTAGCCAGTATTTTTGAACATCAATATGTAGAATCTCCCTACATGAGGATTCAAACAGAACAGCAGCAACTCTATCTCTATAAGACAGAAGTTAATGCTGAAATTGTCGGCATAATTGCTGACGTATCCATTACTCAATTCTATAAAAATGAGGGGAATACCCCCATCGAAGCAGTTTACGTTTTCCCAGCGTCTCCATCTGCTGCTGTATACGGGCTTACCCTTAATGTTAATGGCAGAATAACTAAAGCCAAAATACAGGAAAAAGCTCAAGCTAGACAGACTTATGAAGCTGCTAAGAGTGAAGGTAAGAGTGCGTCGTTGCTGGTCCAAGAGGGGCCAAATGTTTTTACCATGAACGTTGCCAATATCCTTCCAGGGGATGAGATACAGGTCGAGCTGAACTATGTTGAACAATTGGTGACCCAGAACGGTAATTATAGATTTCAGTTACCAGTTTCGATAGGCCCGAAATATGGTGATGCCAGTACTACAGCAATCCCTAAAGACTTCGAAAACTCTATAACTGTTGATATCTATTCAGCTCTTCCCGTAAGTGATGTGTCAACACAACATCATGACTCTACAATAAAAAACAGCTTTTATAGCACAACTGTTACTTCATCATTTACCGATTCTAAGCAACCTTTTATTTTAGACTACAGTTTGAGAAGCGATTCCTTCAATAGTGGCCTGCAGGTATATGATGATGGTAAAGAAAAATACTTCATGCTCATGACACAACCACCCAAACAACCTAGAGTAGAAGACACCTTCCCAAGAGAATATATTTTTATTGTTGATGTTTCAGGTTCAATGGGTGGAATGCCAACAGAAACCTGCAAGAAAATGATGGCTGAACTACTATATAAACTTAAACCACAAGACAGATTCAATATATACCAATTTGCAGGAGGAACTGCATCGCTAGCGGATCAATCGTTACCGGTCAATGATAGTACTTTAGATCAGGCATTTTCCTTTATTGAACAGGCAGGAGGTTATGGTGGAACAGAAATTTTGCCGGCATTAGATAAAGCGTTGAGTGCAGAAAAACCAGAAGGTTTTAACCGATCAATTGTCGTTATGACAGATGGTTTAGTAGATGTAGAAAAGGAAGCTTTCGATCTTGTTAGAAGCAATCTTGGACAAGCAAATCTTTTTTCTTTTGGTGTTTTTGATCAAAAAGGTTATGGCTCAAATGAATACTTAATTGAAGGATTGGCTAGAATTGGTCAAACGGACCCAATTCTAATTAGTTCCGACAAAGACATTAATAGCATGGTCACCCTTTTTGTGGATTATATTAGCCAACCACTATTATCCAATATTGAAGTCGACTTTGGGAGCATGGAAGTATACGACCTCATCAATGATACCTATCCTGATATATTTACTCAAAGGCCACTGATTATCCTTGGGAAGTGGAAAGGCGATTTATCAGAGCCAGTAATAATTGATGGAGTAACTTACAATAGTGGATACTCTAAAACCATCTCTGCTGACAAAATTCCAAATGAAAACAACAAAGCTATCAAATACCTCTGGGCAAGAGAGCGACTGAAAACCTTGTCAGATTACGACGAAGTGACTGGAACCACTGATGAGCTTAGAGCATCCATTATTGCTTTAGGTCTAAAGTACAATTTGCTTACAGCTTATACTTCCTTTGTTGCAGTTGACGAAGTTATCAGAAATCCAAATGGTGAACTTGAGAAGGTTTCTGAGAACCTGCCAGCTCAAGAGCCATCTATAGGACTTGGTTTCGATGAGTCGGAGGTTGAGCTTCCGATAAGTAGAGTTGAGGTAGATACAATAGTAATACATTCACGTACTTTTTCTCTGCATGGAAACGTTTGGACTGAACAAGGGTTCGAAAAAGCATCAATCGAAAAAATCGTGGAATTAAACCCTGATAATCTCTCCTGTATCAAAAATCAATATCCAAAGCTTTTTGATATGTTAAAACAACTCAAGAATATAGTGATTAACTTTGATGGAAAAGTACGTCACTATAAATTAGTAAAAGATGCCACGAGCACATGCGAAAGCTTCTACAATATCAACTAGTATTTTCTCTACTTATATTACTAGTCACAACCAGCCTTTCAGCTTTCAGTAAAGGAGCTGAAAGGCTACAGCTCGTTTTTATCTTCAAAAGTGAGAGTTCAATAAATCAAGGGTTTTATCAATCTGCATTTAATTACTATCGTTCTAGGCAAACTACAAATCCCAATTTAATCATTATTCGTAATGTTGACTCTTTGCAACAAGTTGTGGAGGTTGTAAATAATCAAAAGAGAAAGGTTCATTCAATTGTACTGGTTTCACATGCATCCCATTGGTCAGGTCTCAGCATTCCGATTACAGAACATTCTAGTCACAAAACCACAAGTTCAACTCTGTTGCAGTTCCTTGACGATAGAAGACCCCTGATCAAGCAAACGGTCTACTCACAAGCCCCTAAAATCATTATCGAAGGCTGCGGGATAGGTTCAAGCCAAACTTTACTAAAAGCACTTTCCAGATTCTTTACTTCCCATGATGGTATTATTCCAGAAGTTTCGGCTCCAAAAGGATATATGCTTTTCTATTATCTGAATAACCCAGTAAAACAGAACAAGGAGTTTCTCAAAGCTGAAATCCCTATCTGGGAGGTTTCAATCCCTTTTTCTAAAAGCTATGACTACCAAAGTATAGTTAATCAATTTTCGGTAAAATATGGTGATAGCATTCCTTGGGATATCGCGCTTGAATTTCCTCATTCTTCTCTACTTCAAAATGATTACACTTATAAAAAAAGAACAATTACTCTTTCTTCGTATGGATACAAGTCTGATATAGATAAGTTTAATTCAAAGTTGGACTACATAAAAAAACATAAAAGTATTAAAGAACAGCTCGATAATTACGGTATAGGTGTTGATAGATTCAGCTGGGAGTTTGATAAATCTTCCCGTCCAGGTGTTGTAAAAATAACAGGTCGATCTTTAACCATAACAGTATTTGATAGCTCTCAAGTAAAAAAAGCCCGCTAACTGCGGGCTTTTTGTATCAATAATGGCTATTGAATACTGATGGTTAGAGTCGCATTTGAGTAGTCTTTAAATCCATACAAGCTGACATACCATTCGCCTGCCTGAGGATTTGTGAGGGTACAGACTTCCTCGTTATTATTGTTGTAAGAACGACAGTCAAAGTTGCTTCGATCCGGCAACGCGATATACATAACATACAGGTCTGCATCACCAGAGCCACCCGTTAGTGTGACTTGTAATGAGTCACTGTTAGCAGGAATTGCAACAGGAAAGTCTGTCCAGCTTCTGCGAGCACCTGAAAGGTTTTCATAAACGAATGTCTCACCAGGTTGATTGTGCTGCGTGCTCGAGTCAATTTCTACCACGATGGGATCATGATCGGATGCTCGGTAAGCCGCAGGTGAATAGAAGTTCGCGACTTGCTCAGGCGTTTTAAACTCTTCGTTGTAATCTAATGCACGCGGTTCATCTGCATTAATATGCCAGTCGGTTACATCAACTATTTTATTCGCCAAGGAGGAACTGACCATCACATGATCGAGACTACCGGCCAAACCCGTGTAGACATATGAATAAGCTTTATTCCCTTTCAGTTGACGCGCGATATTGATGTAACCAGCCTGCTCCAGTTCATAAACTGGATCTTCCATTGCGTAGGCATTTAAGTCACCCATTACTACAATGTCATTATCAGCTACACCCGTCGGGTTAGTGGCAAGCCACTGAGCCATATATTCCGCAGCAGCTGTTCTACGAGCGTTCCAACAACCTTGCCAATCACCCTGGTCTTCATCGAGGCTACCATCAGTCGGACAACTGCCTTTTGATTTAAAATGATTCACAGAAACGGTCAGCTCTTCCCCACTGGCAAGATGACGGAAAGTTTGAACCAATGGCTGTCTATTTTTAGCATCAAATGGGTATGTACTGGTTGTAACAGCCTGACCGGTTTCTTCAATGGTTTCGTTTCTATAAATCAGACCAACTGTAATTTCGTCAGTACCAATTTGATTCAGTCCAGGATCAACAAAACTGTAAGTCACTCCTGCACCTGAATTGGCGTTTAATCCGTTTACAAGATCTTGAATCGCACTGTCTGCACCGAAACCATCATTTTCCATTTCCATGATGCCGATAATGTCAGCATTCATGGCTAAAATGGCATTGATAATCTTGTCGCGCTGACGATTAAACTCATTTAACGTATCCGCGCCACGCGATGTCGGAAACCCACTTCCCTGCCCATCGCCATTAAAATAATTGAGTACGTTAAAGCTGGCCAGACGAAGATTCCCTAAATTGGATAATTGAGGCTGACTGGTTCGCTGATTGATATGCGTAAACGACGGAGCTTGGGTAGGCTGTATACGATAGGCTGCAAAAGCTTCATCCAGAATTCCTACCAGACTGTTAACCTTATCGCCGGAACGAACCGTATTGTCAGCTGATAAACCACCTGTCGGATAGACTACCTGTGCAGGATTTTGCCCTGTCTGCCCATCATCCATAATAATTTTATTTAGGCCATTATCTATTCCAACTTGTTGTGCCTGCACTCCTGGACGATAAAGCTGTGTCGGTTGAAACAGGCGCTCCGTTCCCGATAAGACCAATTCACCGTATCTCGCCAGATTATAATTTTCAGTAACGATTAATTCATGACTGAAACTCACCAGCATCCCTTCGTAGGATTCCCAGTCGTTATTATTAGTGACCGGCAGGCTCACAATTTGAGGTTGCACATTGATACCTGAATCGCAAACCAATAAATCAGTAATATTAGTCAACTGCGTTTTACCGCCAAACTCCTGTACCGTTCCAGCCACACGGACTTTATCACCCACTGCTAGCGGTACTTCAAAGCCACCTTCATAAACGAATAGCCCTTCAGAAGTTTTGCTATCCAGATCATAGTCTGTGCTTTCTTCCTGTAAAAAGAATCCGTTTAATTGCTCAGAATTCTGAAAGTCACCCACAACAATGGCTTCCACCACTACCTGGCTATTCTGCATGCTGCTTTGGTTTCCATTACCCTGAATGGTATGAATAAAAGTAGCACTGTCGTTACAGGCACCCAGCTCAATACCGCCCGGTTGTGAACCTCCATCCGAGAATAAGCCTACATCAGAAAAATCATCAACTGAAGAACCAATCCAGTTAGATGCAGGATCAAAACTATCCCAGGCATCTGCATCAGCCATTGAGTTATTGCGACGTAATGACATGTCTTGCGTTTTAAGAGAACTGGTTCCCCAGTAGCTACCTGGGTCAACTCCGATCTGCCCTAGCGAATCCACCACAGTTCCTGACATCTCTACGGTGATCGCATCATCTCCGTTAAACCAGCTACCGCCATTTAATAATTGAGCCAAGTTAGCCAGCGCAGGAGCTGAGCTGCTATGCGCTACCACATAATTTTCCCCTGCCATTAGCGAGCCTGACAGAGATATCGTCTTACCTGGTGCAGTATTACCATTGAAGTAGAACTTCAACTCATAGGCACCCAGGTCAATACTTTGAGAACCTGAGTTATACAGCTCAATCGCTTTGTTATAACTGCTGCCCTCAACATATTCTGAAATCACCAGTTCCGCCTGGCTGGCTGCCGATAAACTGGCGCCGATTAAAAACGCTAATATGGTGTTGTGTCGTTTCATTGTTTACCCCTTTTGTTAGGTGTTATTGAAAAGACACAACATTACAAAGCAGTTATGACAGCCAATTGACTCATTCATGACTGTATCGCGACAGAATGATGACGATGAACAGGAGTTTGAACCTGTGCACAAAAAAGCCCGCACAAAGCGGGCCTATACATGAATGAATATTGTTTTACAGTATTTCTTCCTGAGCTTCCTGTTCTAATTTAGCACGAGCCGCCGCTTCTTTTTTCCGCATTAAATTCTTTTGATATTTGGACTGCACAATATCACTCAGAACCATGACCGCAATAACGAAGTAGAAGGTCGCTTTGTTCATCGGCTCAATAGGATAACCAAACAACAATAGATGTGATTTATGGCCACCATCAGATAGTAGCATGATGCCTACGACTAGCAGGATAAATAACCCTAGCACTTCAAACATACGGTTCTTTTGTAAGAAGCTTGAAACGGTGTCAGCCAACCAGATCATCAGGACGCCACTAATAATAATCGCAATGGCCATGATCCAGAAGTTATCGGTTAATGCCATGGCACTTAAAATTGAATCGAAAGAAAAGACCAGGTTCATCAAAACAATAAGTGTGATTACTTTTGCCGCTGACTGGGGCTTTCGCTCATGAGCTTCACCAATTTCCAACGCCATCATGTGCCAGATTTCTTTAACCGCGGTATACATGATAAAAACACCACCGAGTAAGATAATCATACTTTCAAAGGTAAAAGTGGCTTCGATGACGCCTGTCCAGGGAATCGTAAACATTTCGCCCTGTACATATTTGATGAGTTCAATAAGAACAAACAGTAAAACGATTCTGAGAGCAACCGCCAACCCAATACCTA
>Ga0070729_10006266_pt1 | contig 11779 bp, 11 predicted proteins | sample tdDd472_FD_66725 | JGI IMG/M metagenome (GOLD analysis project Ga0070729, IMG submission 66725) | Marine sediment microbial communities from the Atlantic coast under amendment with organic carbon and nitrate - tdDd47.2 | ecosystem: Environmental > Aquatic > Marine > Coastal > Sediment | place...
TGCCCCCGAGAAACTGCAGTTCAATGTCTCCCAGCAACGATGCCTGGGCTGCGGGATGCCTTCCGGTGCCCGTCCCCGGGGTCTGCGGCTGAAGCATATCGCGGTCAAAGCCGGAAAAATGCGACTCCAGATCGGTTTTGGTTATCAGCGATATTTTGGGATACGACACCCTTTGATTGTTTTGCCCCCAAAAACAGATCACGTTTCCCGCGGACAATTGCTGCACGATAATCCGGGCTTCTTCCTTTATGGAGGTATTGAACCGCCGGTAGCAGTCCCCCACCTTTGTGCAGGTGTTGCAGGATTCCCCCTGCTGCGGGTTGCGGGGTTCATAGCCCGGACAGTCCAGGGCGAATTTGAAGTCCCCGTCTTTTACAAAGCCGTACTGAAACTTGGACAACTCACGACCAATATCGATGTGTTGTGCCCGTGGTCTCCCCTCAAAGGCCTGTTCCGCCAGATGCTGTAACGTTTGCGAGATGTTGGATGCTGTCATTCCACGCTCCTTTTGGCATACCTGCCCATACACGACCCGAACCCCGGTACGCCCCGGGGGAATTTTAGTAAAACCAGATGGCCTCTGTGTCCTCGAACATATATGTGGTCAAATAATGCATCGTAACCGCCACTTCGAACAATTCCGCGCCATAGGCCTGAATGTTCCACATGGTGCGCAAATGCTGGTCTTCAGAATGCAAGGGCTCCAGGTGCATTTCCATGACCAGGTCATCGTCAACCGAGGTACTCAGGGACATGGTGAAGTGGTTTTCCATACGCCGGGACATAATGCCCAAAATGCCGTTGCCGGTTTTTTCAATGTGCTGCTGCACGGTCTTTAACAGGGGATGGCGGTGTATAAGTGCCTCTGCGCCGGCGGCGGAGAAATCTCCGCAGGCGTTTTTGTCTGCGGGATGTTCCGGCCACCCGAGGGTAACCATCACCACACATTCCGGGGAGTCTGCGAGTTTCGTTTCCAGCTCCGTGGCAACGTCCGCTTCTATGCAGCGGGTGATTTCCCCCAAATTCAACCACAGCAGCTGTTGGGCCATCCGAATGTGTCGGCACACCCATTCCTTGCGGCTTTTGGGTTTGATGCCCTTTTGCCGCAGGCGTGTCAGGGTTGCGGTCAACGCCTTGTTTTTCTCGTCTTCAAAATTGGCGTCGGGATAGGTGTAGGTGGGAAAGGTGGTCAGCCGCCAGCCGCTGTCGGAATGCAGATCCTGAAAATAGCGCAGCAGGTCCGTCCATATGTTTTCATCATTCCAGGTAATCTCTATGCCGGTGATGGCCCGGGCCAGATGAGGATATTTTTCCGCGTAGACCGGCAGGCCGAAGGGAATCCGAACCCGCTTTTCAAAACAGTCCAGCAGTGCATCCACCGGTGGGCCTTCAAGCTCGAAGTATTCGGCAATACCGGCTTTTTCAAGGATATGATTGAATTTTGATGTTATGCCATCAGCGTTTTTCATGGGGCTGCTCCTTTGCCACGGGTCATTTTCGGTCCGGGATGTTCATGCTCAGGGGGGTACTCGTCAGACACACGGTGCTTTCCCAACAGGGATATTCTGACCACCCGGAACAATACAGACCCAACATAAAAGCATCGCAGCTTTTCAATCCGGCTGGTATCCGGCCAAAACGCGGCATCCTGCGGACCTTGCCACAGGTTTCCTGATAAAGTTAAACCCGCCATGTGTGGCGGTCAATATTTTCGTCCTTCAGCGGACATAATACTTTTTAATGGCGAATATTACTAACTGTTTATGACACCGGGGGACATTATTCCTCCCCCTCCCAACTGTCCCGCCAGTGATGCAGTTCCGCTACCCGGGCGTAGACCTTGCCGTTGGGCAGGCGGCGTACCGGCATGCCGTAGTTGCGGCACCAGCGGCGGGCGCTGCGACCATCGATTTCAAAGACCTCACCTATGGCCACCCAGCCGTAGACCGCCTGGCGGGTGATCCAGTGGTGAAAGGCGGCGGCGATGTCTTCGCGGCTTTCCCCCAGATGCCGCTCCAGCAGTCGCAAATACTGTTGAATATGGGGCGGGGCCCGCTGGTACAAATCGCTGCCCAGCACCGACACCCGCCCCGGCGTCGCAACCCCGGGATTCATGCGGCCTCCGGGGTTTCGGGTGCATCGCAGGGTTGCAGTTGTACCGGCACCGGCGTGTAGTCCCGGCCCTGGGCTTGCTTTCGTTGCCGCGCCACATACAGGGCGTCGCGGCGGCGGCGGTACAGAAGCGGGGTGCCGTCGTAATTGTTCATCAGCGATCCCGAGGGGCATTGCAGAGCCCACAGACAGCGTTTCATGATTCCTCCACAAGTATGGCGTCCCAGTTCAGGGCGCAGTCCAGATAGCGGCAGACCTGATCCTCCCAGATCCGCCAGCGGCGACCCCGGCCGGGGTTCATCAGGGGTTCAAAGCCGTGACGAAACCGGGGTTCCGCGTCAAGGGCCCGCTGCATTTCCTTACGCGCCCGCAAAAACAGGGCCACGGCTTCACCGGCTTTTTCGTCTGCACGGTTGCGACGGCTGCCGCAGACCCGCTCCCGCAATAAACTGCTGCTGGGGCCCCAGGGATTGGTGCAGGTCCCGGTGGTGCAGGCCCGCATCCAGCGGATAAGCGACATTGTGCGGCAGTTCATGACAGCCCCGCATGGTTGTTGTCGCTTGGGGGATTGCGGCGCAGGCCCGTCCGCAGATGATTCACCAGCCGGTAGGCAAGGCTTCGGGAAATGCCCTGCTCGGCGGCGGCTTCGGCCAGGGATGCCTCCACACAGCCGTCCCAGACCGCCAGAGCCAGTTCGCCGGGGCTTTGGGCGTGCTGCCAGCCGCGGGGTTTGAAATGCAGCTCAACATGCTGCTGCGCCCGCTCTCGCTGGGTGTGGGTCAAGGGCCAGGCAATGCGATACCGGCGGGTGTTTGTGGCGGGTTTTGGCGATGTGCGAAGCAGTGCGCGGCAGCGTTGCAGCAGTTTTGAAAGCCGGGGGCTGTTCAACGCCCGGCGGCGGTCGATGTCAAAGCTTTCCAGAATTTCCTGCAGGCTGAAGGGGCCTTCTGCGTCGATCCAGGCCAGCTCGCGGGCAAGGTTTTTTGCGGCGCGGGCCGAAAGCCTGCGGCGGCGGGAATAATCTTCCAATACTTCGATCCAGTCCAGCATTACGGCGAGCTGCAGCCGTTGTCCTGCGGAAGCCACGTCGTGGATGTTCAGGTCTTCCAAAAGCGCGGTGGCGGTGCAGCGGGTCATTGGGCGTCTCCCTTTGTGGCCTGGGCCCGGCGGGGACACCAGGAGGGAATGTATCCGTTGTCCGCAAGGTCGCGGCAGCAGCGGCGGCAGCAGGCCCGCAGGCGGCCGCCGTACAGCACGCGGTAATCAAAGTCCGGGCAGACATTCAGGCGGCACTGTTGGGGCAGGGGTCCGGGGGCAAGGGGCTCGGTGGCCGGACGACAGGGTTCATGCATGGTAACACTCCTTTTTCAGCTTCAGCCCGCACCGGGGCACAGGAACGCAGAAGGCCTTCCGGTGAGAGCGGATATGTGAATGATGTACGTGGCTTGGATGTAACTATTTTATTTGACAACAGCCCATTTCTGAGCTAACATGTGCACTATAGCTCATTTAAGATACAAATGCAAGCGGAATGTGTTTTTTCTGAGCTAAAAAATGCACCCGCAGTACCATAGTAAGGATGAGCCATGAAACAGGCCCTTGGCAGGGAAATCCGGGCGCAGCGACAGGCACGGGGCATGACCATCGGGCAGTTGGCCGCGGCCAGCCACCTGGGGGACGCCACCTTAAAGCGCTACGAAGCCGGCAGCGCGGGGTTTAAGCTGGACGAGCTTGCCCGTCTGGCAAAGGCCCTTGATATGGGGTTGTGGGTATCCTTTGTGGAGGGGGATGCCGAGGCCCGGGCCCAGCGGCTCAGCGCCGCCTATGAGGCGGCCACGGACAAGGAACAGCGGATCGTGGAGCTTACTTTGGGACTTTCAGACCCGGGGCGACCTGCCGGGGCGACTGATTCAGCCGTTGCAGCATCCGTTCCTTCATCTGTTCGTCTGGCACAAGAGATAGCGTCGGGTCATCCTGATCTGGAAGCAGGACTCGTTGCATACTGCCGTGCCGTACTGCAGGCGAAGGCTCAGAGCTCAGCCGGGGATGACAGCGACGAAACATAGGGGCAGCACCGCGCTTGTGGACCGGATCGGACATGTATCTCTCCTAAGGGTATGGGGTCGAATGAGACAGAGTATACACGCCCCCGTAAGAATTGCAAAATAAATTTGGATATAATTTTGATGGGGTAAAGATAGGGTTAGGGGCCTTCCCTTAGCCTGCGATTTTATCAGGAAAACATGTCGGCCATGGTGTGGCGGGTGAGAAACAGGTGCAGATGATCGTCTTCAAAGGATTGAAAATCGAATTGTTGGTAAAATGGCACAAGGGATTCGTCTTTGGCGTTCACCAGAAAGATGGCCCAGCCGATGTCCAAAGGGAGAACCCGTGCAAAGGCGTCATACAGCAGATATGATCCCAGCTTTTGCCCCTGAGCGTCCGTATGAACCGCCAGTCGTCCCAAAAGTATGGCAGGCAGGCTTGGGTATCTCGGCAGTTTGCGGGCAAGGGAGGCGGGCAGCCGATCCATTGCTATGCCTGCGGTGGATAAGGTGTAAAATCCATGGACAGCGTCCGTAGCTGCATCCACAGCCACAAATACCGTTGCCACGTTTTTGCGGCTGTCCTGAAGCGCCTGCTTTTGCAGGTAGAGGTCCAGCGCCGGAACTCCACAGCGAAAGTCTTTGCGGTTATGTTTCCGGGTCAGGGGTTCGATCCTGTACCGTTCCCCGAGCTTTTTGCGGGTCATGAACCGGATTCCTCAAGATACCATTTGGCCCGGCGTTTCTGGTTTGCAGTGGCTTTGGGCGGGTTCAACAGGGCCTTGGCCAGTTTGATTTGATCTTTGCGGCCAAGGACAATGGCCTCATGTTCCCGGATGATTTGTTGGGCTTTGCCCCCGATGGCCTCAATAATGATATCCGTCTGGCTGCGACCTGCCAGGGATGCCGCCTGTTCCAGCTGCTCTTTGATCCGGGCGGGTATGCGGGCTTCCAGTCGTTTCATTTCCGGTGACGCCACACTCATGGTCAATCTCCTTTTCCTGATTAAAGTGTACGGCAGATTGACGTAAATGTCAACGGGGTGGATGGTGTGCGTTTTGGCAGGTCGGGCACTTGCAGCCCGACACGGATGTTCCCAAAGGTGTGGACAATGTTCTCCCTGCCGGAAAAGTCCGCCACGGGCCCTTGCCCCGTAACGGCGCGCCGGGAGAGGTGTTTGACGGGGCAGAGGCTGGAAAATACGCGGCATGGGAAGGAGAAACCTGCGCGGTGTTCCGATACTACCCCGCCGTCAATCCCGCAACCCCTATCCAAACCTTTCCCCATAAATGGAGAAAGGCTTTATGGATTGTCTCGATTATATGCCGGGCAATTCATTTTCGCTCTCTCTATTCATGGAGAGAGTTGGAGTGAGGTTATAATGAAAAGCGGGAATCCATGCCGTGGAATAGAGCGGAGCCAGCCTTCCAAAATACAAGGCCCCGGTTTCAGCCGCCGGGCGGGGGCGGCCCGCACCCCCTTGCCAAAACACGCATATATTTGTATTATACCGTCATTGCAATGATGCGGCGCTTTTCAGATGTACGAGGTATGCCCATGGGAAACGTTGATCGACTTTCCAATATCCTTATTGCGGCGACGTCGGAGGCGACAAGCGGAGCTGCTACCGGTGGATACATTACCGCTGCGGTAATTGTAAAAGAAGCAGGCGGAGCCTTGGTAGACTGGCTTTCCCGGCGGGAAAAAATTGAACCCTTTGCCGCTGAAGCCGTTAAAAACTTCGATGTATGGGCCGATATAAATTCAATTGAAAAGGTTGCCCGAGAAAGGGCGGTGGATGAAGCCGCAGACCTGTTTTTAAAGGCCGGAGTTACACCCCGGGAATTTACCCAAAAGAATCTTAAGGCGGAAACAGTCGCGCAGGAAGCCATCGGCACCATTCCTGCTTCTGATGCCACCCGGCACATGCTTATCTGTATGTATGAATGGTTTCGCCATGACCCTGATTTTCAAGAAGATTTTGATAGTGCATTTCGGGATGAAACCCTTGAGCGCTCTGCCGACCAAGGCAATACACTCCGCGAAGTAGATAAGAATGTAAAGCACCTCCTGGCATTACAGCCGGAAGCCGAAGTCCTGTTCAAGAAGCCGCGAAACTGGCTGCCCAGAAACGGCCCCAGTGCCCTGCTCAATTCCGACTACCGGGTTGTCCCCTTTTGGGGCAGAACCGGGGAACTGGAAGACCTGCGGCAATGGTGTGCCAATGAAGCGGAGTTTGGCATTCGCCTGTACACCGGCAAAGGCGGCATGGGTAAAACCCGTCTGCTTATGGAGTTGGCGGAACAACAAAAAACGCAGGGCTGGATTGCGGAATTTATCAATAAAGACACTGGCGAACCCACACTGAAACAGGCTGCACAGCAATTACTCAAGACCGGCAGACCGGTACTGCTGGTGGTGGACTATGCGGAAACTCAGCCCGCCATGGTAACCAGCCTGATACAGGCCTTTGAAGACTGTACGGTCTTTCGTCTGGTGCTGCTGGCCCGCAGCAGCGGTGACTGGTGGGACCAACTGAGGCGTTGCGGCGGCGTTGCCGGAGATATTTTGTGCGGCCCGGCGGTGGAGGGGCCTTTTGAAATCAACCCTCTTGCCGACAGCCTTGATAAACGCGAAGGCATCTATCAGGAGGCTTGCAAAGCCTTTGCGGAAACCCTTGAAAAACCCGAGCCATCAGGAACGTTGCACAAACCTGAACATACTATGTATCAGCGGGTTTTGTACATTCATCTGGCTGCGCTGGCGGCGGTGCAGGGTGAAGCGCCCAAACAAACCCCGGAAGATTTGCTGAAATACATTGTAGACAAAGAGCGCCGGTTTTTAGATACCCGCTGCGCTGCCGCAGATGGATGCGGTGCATTGGCTGACGCGGGAATATTACAAGCCGCTGCCATGGCGACCCTTGCGGGAACCATGAACAAAACGCAGGCCCAAGCCATGCTTGCCCGTTGCCCCTTGCTTGAGGATCAGGCCAAGGTTGTGCGGGAAAAGGTTCTCGCCATTCTCCACGAAACCTACCCCGGCACCGATTACATAAGCGGTGTGCAACCGGATATCGTTGGCGAGCATCTGGTTGCCACGGCGCTTGAAGAAGACCAAAGCCTGCTGGATGCCTTTTTTGGGCAGGAGGACGAAAGCCCGGAATATCAAAGCCATACAGAACACGGCCTCACGGTGCTGACCCGGCTGGCCCAGCAGGAAAATAAACAGGAAGAGGACAAAAACAAACACCTGTCATATGTGTTTGAAAAATATCTTCACCGCCTGTACAAACAGGGCATGATGGTGGCGGTGCGTCAGGGTGACCCCGTGGGCAAGGTGATGGCGCAGGCGTTGGGAGAGAAAAAGATACCTCAAATTGCCGTTAATATTATATTGCATAGCAGTGCTCTAAGCAAAGTATTTGAGCAATCAATCAATCTTATTGAAGTTCATTTTGAGGCATACCGTTTAGCCATACTTCATTGGAGGCAAACCCCTGATAACGACTTCTCCCAGCAAGAAATGCATGCAAACTTGCTCAACAATTATTCTGTTTATCTTTATGACCTTAGTATGTACGAAGAAGCCCTATTGTATATTGAGGAAGCAATATCAAAGGGTCAAAAGCTAGTTGCCGCAAATCCTGACCTCTACTCACCAGGATTAGCAAATTCTTATGATAATCATGCAATGCTACTTACTAAATTGAATCGCTTTTCTGAGGCTGAACCAATTTCTAGGGATGCTGTTGATATTAAAAAATCAATTATCTCAGAGCCTGAACACCATATAGAATTGGGCTACAATACAAGCCTTGGGAATTTGATTGTAATACTTAGAGAGAGGCAAAAATACGGTGAGGCTCTATCGAAATCGGAAGAGTTATTGCAAATAGAGAGAAAAATTAACCTTTTAACTGGTGGTGAAACAAAACAGGCCCTCGCCGGTTCATTAGTTAACCATGGTGCCATTTTACGAGAAGTTGGTCGCGTCCAAGAAGCATACGATACTATCTTTGAGGGGGTTATTTTTTATCGCGAATTAGTGGAAAAGCGTCCAGATATACATTTACCGAAGCTTGCCATAGCGCTCAACAATATGGCGGGAGTGCTGAGCAACCTTAACAGGCATAAAGAGGCAATTGATTCCGCACAGGAGGCAATTGACATTCTGATTCCACTGGCGAAGCAGCGGAATGAGGTTTTCACTCCTGAACTCGTACGATCAATATCAACCAAAGCAGCTGTTTATTATTCTATTAATGAGCCCAAAAATGCATTGCCGCTGTACTATGAGGCAATGCGATTGTTATTCCCATTTTTCTCAAAAAGAACAAGGGCATATTTCATATTGATGTTCCCTATTTACCAGAAGTACTTAGAACTGAGTGAAATTACGGGTAGTAAATTAGACACTGTATTGCTTGATTCTATAGTTGAAATATTTAAAAAATTCGACCCCCCTGACAACAATGGTGGGTAACAAGGGTTACACTGTATTGTAGAATTAGCATCTAATCCCGTCCTGCCCCAATTGACTGTATTTATTATGGTTGACCCGGCTCAAAAATAGTATAGAATATATGCAACACACCCATCAAGCCTATGCTCCTTTTGGAGTACGCTCAACTGCGATGGGTTTTTTATTACCCAACCGCCCACCCCTCCCATATCATTGGCAATTTTCAGTGCTTCGTAGTATAATAGAGCCGGGAACAAGGAGCGTTGATCATGCGCAACGTTGGACGGTATCTCAGGCTGTTGCTGGCGGCGGGGCTGTTATGCTCGGTGATGCTGTGCAACTCCTCGGTGCTGGCCGTTGACGTGGTGCCCCCGGCAGACACCCTGCTTGCACCACAGGCCATTGATCCGCCGCCGTTGATTCCCCAACCGCAATTGAGCTTTGACTACAAAATGCTGAAATACGCCGACATGCCGGTGACCGCGGCGCAAAAGTGGCAGCAGGCCCTTGAGCAAAACCGCATTTCTTCCGATGGCCCGCCGGGGATCTATGAAGATCACGGCCCGCTGGCGTTTCATTACAGCTACACCATGATGCGCAAGCGGACCGGGGATCACTCCCTGAGTTTCAGCGGTGCATCCATGCAGTATAACGATCTGGCCCCAAGCGGCGTCACCGTGCCCATGGCCGGGGGCGGCATGGTGTTGACCTACCGGTATCACGGGCTTTTGGGCGGCGTGGTCCGGCCGGTTGTGCGGCTGCGGACCGGCGTGGGTTCCACCTGGGATGTGGACGCCTTCCGGGGTCGTCACAATCCTCTGTTCCGGCCCTGGGTCATGCCGGAAGCCGGGTTTGAAATCGTGTACAAGGGCGTGGGTCTTGGCTTCACCGCCGGGTGGCAGTTTGCCAACCAGCCCGACGAACGGGAGCTGTACTATCCCTGGGCCGTGCCCCGCAAAAAGGGCTTTGACTGGGGTGCGCTGCTGGAAGGTATGATAAAAAACATCTATCTGGTGCTGGAATAAGCGCCCCCAAAAGCGATGTTTATACCGGCATTACAATACACTTATATAGGGGCAGAACTTTGACATTGCCGTCGCATCTGTGATATTCGGTGTAGTTGTTGTAAAAGGGGCCCTAAAATGCCTGGAGGAATACCCATGCAAGTTCGGTGTGATAATTGTGGCGCAACATATGAAATGGATGAAAGCCAGATACCCCAGGGTGGACTGGCGGTTCAGTGCTCTGCCTGTCAGGCGGTGTTTGTCGCCCGTAAACCCCGAAACAGTCCCACCATGGTCGCGCCGGTGGTGCTGGAACAGCGGGTGGATAATACCCCGCGCTTCAAGCTGCGCAGACCCGACGGAAAGGTCTATCCCTTCCGCGAAATGGCCACCCTGCATCGTTGGGTGGTGGAACGCAAGGCATTCAGCCTTGACGAAATGACCGAAGACGGCGTGACCTGGATCAAGCTGGAAGAAATCGCGGAACTGGAACCGTTTTTCAAGGCGGTGCAGGTGCAGGGCACCGGTCAGTTCCGCAAGGAAGCGGAAACCACCACGGATATCGCCTCGAATTTTGACGCGGATCAGGATACGGAAATTACCCCGGTGCGCTTGCCTTCCATGTCCCGGGTGCCCAGCACCGAAGATCCCAACACCCTGGTGAATTATCAGGGAGTGCAGCCTAAAGAGGATCAGCCGCAGCAGCCCCAGCAACCCCAGCGGCCCCGGATGGCCACGGCTCCCCAGGGGGGATCGTATCAACCGCCCCAGCCTCATGTGATGGCGCCTTCCGGCGATGCCCAGCCCCGCACCACGTTGCCGGGTGTTGCTCCGGTGGCCCCGGAACCCGTTGCCCCGCAGCCTGTTGCTCCGCAGCCGGTGCAAACCCAGCCGCAGCAGCCCGTCGCCCCGCAGCCGGTACAGACCCAGCCGCAGCAGCCCGTTGCCCCGCAGCCGGTACAGACCCAGACGCAGCAGCCCGTTGCTCCGCAGCCCGCTCCACAGCAACCGGTACAGACTCAGCCGCAGCAACCTGTTGCTCAGCAGCCGGTACAGACCGCCCAGACCCCGGCGGTCAGCCCATCGGCAAGCACCACGGGCAACGCCATGAGCGCCGCCGCAAGCCCTCAGGACGACGAGGAATTCTGGGACGAATACGAGCGCATGAAGGGCGGTAAAAAGAAATGGATCATCGCCTTTTTGATTATCGCCATTGCCGGTGGACTGGGTACCTGGTACGGCATGGACCAGCGGTCTTTTAAGAATACCTTCTCATTTATCATGGGCCCGGCGGTGGACCCGGTGGCCCAAAGCAAGGTCAGTCAGGCCCGCCAGTGGTATCTTTTGGGTGATAACGGCAATCTCACCAAAGCCGCCGCTGCCTGCGATACCGCCATCAGCCTGAGCCCGGATTACATCGACGCCTACGCCGCAAAGGCGGAAGTGCTGGCGTTGCAGGCCATGGGCAACGACATCATTGCCCGGCATTACAAGGCTCAGTACGATGATCTGCGCAGCAAAATTTCCGCTGCGGGTAAAGACACCGCAACGGTCAACGCCCTGACGGCCAAAGCCAATGTGCTGACCCCCATCATCAACGAGGCCATCAAACTTTCCAACGAAGGTTCCACCGCTGCCCAGGAAGCCGCCAACAAGGCCTATACCCTGGCCGGAGGCATGGATGACGTGGCGGTGGTATCCGCCTTTGTGCATCTGGATGTAGCCACCGGAATCACGGCGGACGCCCGTCGCTATCTGGACAAGATGGAGCAGATGCCCGGCCGCGACGCCGCCATCGCCGGATTTATGCGGGGCGTGTTGCAGCTCAACGACGGCAGTGAAAGCGCCATCAACGGCGCGGTGCAACTGTTGGGCCAGGCAGCGCAGCGCAAGGCCGGTTTTGAGGCCCCGAAGTTCTTCCTTGCGGTGGCCCAGTTGAAGCAGAACAAAACCAACGATGCCATCAAGACCCTGAAAAGTCTTGTGGCCGCAAACAGCGAACACGCCATGGCGGCCCGGCTGCTTGGGGATCTGAAGCCGGTGGAAGAAGCGGCCCCGGCCCCTAAAGAAGAAGCCAAAGCAGTCAAGAAGGCTGCACCCAAGGCCGAAGCCGCGCCAAAGGCCCCGGCGGATGTAAAAAGCCTGCTGGCAAAG
>Ga0070729_10006267_pt1 | contig 11778 bp, 8 predicted proteins | sample tdDd472_FD_66725 | JGI IMG/M metagenome (GOLD analysis project Ga0070729, IMG submission 66725) | Marine sediment microbial communities from the Atlantic coast under amendment with organic carbon and nitrate - tdDd47.2 | ecosystem: Environmental > Aquatic > Marine > Coastal > Sediment | place...
ATGGAAGATATCTCGATGCTAAATGATCACACCAGTGTGTTGATTTCCAAAAATTAATTGCAATGTCACACACATGCTTAAATTCTGGATAATTCATAAAACCCGGAATCTGCTTCCAATCACCCCATCGGGGTGAAATATCGGTAACCCGACTCCCCCTCAAAAAAATCACCCTGTAGGGGTGAAACTAACGCACCCAGCCGCAATTCCAAAAATTAAAACTGGTTGCGCACCTACAGCGCGCCACTCTCCCTCTTCTCTTTTCTACCGATATTCAGCCCCTACAGGGCTTGAGAAATACTGATGGAAGATATCTCGATGCTAAATGATCACACCAGTGTGTTGATTTCCAAATATTAATTGCAATGTCACACGCATGCTTAAATTCTGGATAATTCATAAACCCGGAATCTGCTTCCAACCACACCATAGGTGTGAAATCTCGGTAACCCGACTCCCCCTCAAAAAAATCACCCTGTAGGGGTGAAACCTATGTTAAACAATCATTTATACATCCCAAACTATTTACATTCCCTTCAAATAAAGTTATTTTATATTTTTATTTGTGATAAAATGTCATAAAACTTAGAGGGTAGAAATGGCAAACACATACACTCAAATACACATTCACCTGATTATGGTTGTGGAATCCAGGGAATCATTTATAAAAAGGGATTGGGAAATACAACTTCACAAATATATAACTGGCATCTTACAAAACCATGGTCACAAACTTATTGCTATCAATGGCACTAGTGATCACATCCATATTCTATTCGGTATGAGACCAAATCAGGCTTTATCAGATTTAGTTAGGATGATCAAATCTGACAGTACATATTGGATCAACCAGAATAAGTTCTCACTTGGTAAGTTTAGTTGGCAAAAAGGATATGCCGCTTTCTCTTATAGCAAATCTCAGATACTTTCGGTAGCGAGATATATTGAAAATCAGAAAACACATCACACTATAGTAAAGTTTATAGATGAATACAAAAAAATACTTGACGATTTTAATATTCATTATGATGACTGGTACCTTTTTGAAGCAGACAAGTAAAGTAAGCACGAACTGGTTGCGCACCTACAGAGCGCCACTCTCCCTCTTCTCTTTTCTACCGATATTCAGCCCCTACAGGGCTTGAGAAATATGCACAGAAAATACCTCAATGCTAAATGATCACACCAGTGTGTTGATTTCCAAATATTAATTGCAATGTCACACGCATGCGCAATTCTAGATAATTCATAAAACCCGGTAACTGCTTCCAATCACCCCGTCGGGGTGAAATCTCGGTAACACCGAAACCCTCAAAAAAAAATCACCCTGTAGGGGTGAAACTAACACACCCGGCCGCAATTCCAAAAATTAAAACTGGTTGCGCACCTACAGTGCGCCGATACTCAATCTTCTTGTTTCTACCGATATTCAGCCCCTACAGGGCTAAAAAACATTTTTCTTTATTATTTATTGCTCAGGCCTACCCTATCTTACAACCCATAAAAAATTATAACACAATATATTCGACTGATCACCCCATCGGGGTGAAATATCGTAACCCCGAATCCCTCAAAAAAAATCACCCTGTAGGGGTGAAACTAACGCACCCAGCCGCAATTCCAAATATGAGAACTGGTTGCGCACCTACAGCGCGCCGATACTCCCTCTTCATCTTTGTTACCGAGATTCAGCCCCTACAGGGCTAAAAAACATTTTTCTTAACTATATATTACTCATGCCTTCCCTATCTTACAACCCATAAATAATTATAACACAATATATTCGGCCAATCACCCCGTCGGGGTGAAATCTCGGTAACCCGACTCCCCCTCCAAAAAAATCACCCTGTAGTGGTGAAACTGATACTATTGTTATCCATTTCTTTTTATGCTGCACACAGATTACTATCTTGATTATTTTTCTTATATTAGTCCTATTGTAAACAAAAATTCCCGGAGGAGCTAATGTCTGAAGATTACACAAACATCAATATTGAAGACCTTGCAAAAGAAATGCCCAACAAAACAAAGACTGATGAAAATAAACGATTTGTTGAAGAGCGACTCTGGGAAAAACTAGAACGCGTCGGAAAAAAAATCAGCTTCACAAAAGATATAGTGGCACTTTTCAGATACATGCTCGATAACAACATTCAATGGTACCGCAAAACGATCGTGATCGGTGCATTAATCTATTTCCTTACCCCAATTGATGCCGTCCCGGATATAGCTCCACTCGTGGGTTACCTGGACGACCTGGGTGTGATTATGGCGGTATTAAAATACCTTGGAAGTGAACTGATTCCATATTACGATAATTAACACAAGAGAGGGAATTACCCTCTTTTTTTTAACCTGTTTACCCTACCAAATCGGAAAAGTTAATGAGTTTTAAAGTTGATAAAAGTGAAATATTATACCAGGGAAAAGTATTTAACCTGCAAGTTGATGAAATCACCTATACAGAAAGCGGGAATAAGGGTATCCGACAAGTTGCGGTTCACCCCGGCGGAGCAGTAGTTGTTCCGGTTACAGACGATGGGAAGATTGTACTGGTACAACAATTCCGTTATCCTCTTCAAAGAATATTGCTTGAACTCCCTGCCGGCAAACTGGAGCCTGAAGAAGACCCCATGCTTTGTGCTACCCGCGAACTTACTGAAGAAACGGGATACACCGCAGCAAAAGTTGAACCATTGGGTTTTATATTTACTTCCCCCGGTTTTTGTACCGAAAAACTATACATGTACGTCGCCACCGGATTAACACCGGGGGAATTTAACCGGGAGGAAGGTGAAATAGGGATGGAAATACATGAACATACCATTGAGGAAATCGAAAAAATGATAGTTGACGGGATTATTGTCGATGCTAAAACTCTCGGTGGTATTTACCAATTTAAACTAAAATATCTGAAAGGATAAACTATGGCAAAAGCACTAGGAGTAGGCGGAATATTTTTCAAATCACCTGACCCAAAAGGATTAGTAGAATGGTACATTAAATATCTTAATATTGATAAACAGGAATTTACGGGGTTTACATTTTCTCCTAAATCCATGCCCGAAAACTCTCTCACTGTTTTCTCCCCTTTTGAACAAAACACCGATTATTTTGATCCCGCGGAGAAAACATTCATGTTCAATCTAGTGGTTGATAATCTTGAAGAAGCGCTGGAGCAGGTAAAGGATGGTGGCGCAAAAATTATTGGTGAAATACAAAAGTATGAATACGGCAGTTTTGGCTGGTTCATGGACCCGGATGGAAATAAAGTTGAACTTTGGCAACCGGTTTAATTTCTCCTGCATTAAAAAAAACGCCGGTAAAAAACCGGCGTTATACAAATTTATATTTTTTAATTTAGTCTTCTTTTTCTTTCCATTTTTCGATAGTGGAAAGTTGTGAAGCCACCCCGAACAAATCAATAGAAGTACTATCAAACTGCGTTGAGAAATAAGAGAGCGACGGTACGGAAAACATCCAGGCTCCCAAAGCCAGATCATTTTCATGCATATCAACTCTTCTAGCGTATTCCTGCTTATCGCTTATATATTGAGTTGACATGAACTTGTAAGTATATTCAAGTAATTTTTTATAATCTTCACGATCAGCAGAATTTTTCATCCCGTCAATCCTGAAAAAGTTATTTTTTCCATTCCAGGTAGTCATCGCTGCTTCTTTTTTACCCTGACCAGCCTCCTGGGTTAATAAATTAACTTTGTAAATGCTTAAATCAGGTTGTCTCATAAGTATGCTGTAAAGATCGAAAAGAAAAGTACTCTTATAACCGTTAAAAGCAATCAATACTGCGTCGTAATTACCATTTATAATTTCATTATTATCTGTCGCGGTAACTTTTATTTTTCCGTTAAATAATGCCGGGTCATTCATCACATCAATTAACTCATTGTACTCTTCCCTGTTACCAAACTCCGCACAAGCTTTAATTCTTACAGTATCCGGAAGAATTGAAAGATTTGGGTTCCCGCGCGGGGCTTCCGGCATGACAACCTGCTCTTCAAGGTAATATGAAGTTGAGGGGAAAACGCTGTAATTAAGATATCTTTCGTAATTATTTTTTCTGCCCAAATAATCAACAATATTTCTCTGCTGCTCGGTACCGGTTTTATAAAATCGCTCCATAATTTTTTTATTATTGAGCAGCTTTCTTAATTCCGTCCGTTGTTCCCTGTTGAGTTTTTCCGTGTTGAATAAAACCGCAAAAAATGTAGTACTGATCGATGACTTAAAGAAAAAATCATCCGGATCGTCAAGAACCGGTGATACTGCCCCAAACGGTACGTTTAATAAAACATTTATGTTATCATTATTCAGTTCGGTTACAAATGTAGAATTGTCTATAAAGGGTTTCAATTGTACCGATGGAATTGTTGCAATACCCTCCGGTACCTTGTAGTAATTATTTACATTGTTCTCGCCCGGAATTGCAAGATACTCTGCCGTACCGATCTGGTACGAGAGCGCATTTCTTTCGGAATTGGCCGGAAGTATCTTAAAAGCTAATATTTCCTTGATGTCTGCTTCAGTCCATTCCCTGTCATCCTGGAAATAAAACTGAACATTACCCGAACCATCCGGACCGGTGAAATTGAGATCTTTTAAGCCCTGCCCAACCAGAACATATTCAGGAGATAAGGTCCCCAGCATTTTTATCCTGTCCAGGGTAAATTTAAGATCCTCCGCGCTGAAATATTTTGTTTCAGCAGGAGTTATTTTTACATCTTCATCGTCGATAGATACACTATATGAAGTATGCCATTTTTTGTTGGTATTTAATTTAATCGTAACAACATTTTTACTATTAATTCCAACAAATGTACCGAGAGCATCCTCAAAAACTATTCCGCTTGGATTTGCAGATTTATTGAATAATCCGTCAAAAATAACCTCATCCAATTTGTCTGCAAGTTCGGTTGAACTTGGCAGGTGCGGATCAACCAATGGTTTCTGATGGGCGATATAAGGAAGCACAATTCTACCATCAAGGTTTCCACCCAGCAAGAAAAAGAGCAGCACTATCACAAATACTGCAAGACCGCCACCGGCTATTATTATTTGCCTGTTTGTCATAAAACCTTCCTCAAAATTTTTATTCAGAATTAATTTCTTTTCATAATTGGGCGCTGCGCCATCGTGCTAACTTCCAACACCTTGAAAGCAGGGAAATCAAACCTCACTTCCAGTATATTCCTTCCGGCTTTATCCATTTGCACGGGAGAAACCTGAAACTCATAATTGTTATCTGCGGTTGGTGCTGTTAACTGTATTCTACCTTCATTTTTTATCTCTTTTCCGTCAAGAGTAATGGTTCTATACCATTTCGCGGATGAGGCATTTTCGGCTACTTCTTTTGGAAGTTTGATATTTATATCGTAAACGGGGAATTCAGCATCTGTTGGAATCTGCAGCTGTACCCTGAATAAATATTCATTCGAACCGTTTGGATTGGTAGTTACGGGCAGCGCATTTAACACACGATACTCTTTAGGTTTGGTAATCCATTTTGCAACTGTGGGATCACATTCATCAACAATATTTTTAATCTTTTTATCGTTACCGCGGTAATAATTTCCATGTACCACAATTGCACGGCATTTTTCAACCCCTTTCTGGGATTTATTTCGAAGAAAATCTTTATAAATTTTTTCAATTGAAATTGCCGGGAAACTATTATGTTTAACGTTTTCAATATAATCGCTAATCTCAAGTTGTTTACGTTCAAGATCTTTTTCACCATAAGAAGAAAAAGTTAGTACATGTACAGGTTTAAAAACCGGACCCTGATAAAGCTGCTCAACATTATCGATATTGTTAAAATTAGTCTCGGCAAATCGTTCAAGAGTTTCTTTAGTATGTTTTTTAATACCTGTAAATATTTTTTCCTCAAAATCACGAACGGAAGCAATTTTTTTATCTCTTATTGCTGAATAAAAGATATAATCCTGATCATGGAACATCTTTTTAACTTCTATCTCAGCCTGTCCCCATTGTTCCTGAGTAATAAGTTCCGTAATCCTCGCACGATGCTGATTTAACGCCAACATGTCTAGATCCGGATACTGATTGAGAAGAAAATCAAGATTCCTGTTCTGGTTCAGCAGGGTAATAATATTTTTATAAGAACGCGATGTTTTGAGTTCATTAATCCTTGGGACGAGTACTTTTGCAACCTGGAATCCGTCGAGCATTCCATTAACATGATTTTTTACATTAATTAGCTCACGCTGCAAAGCAGAAGTACACCTGTAGTTACGGTACTCATTGAAGTTTGAAAGTTCACTTCTTGGTATAAGTGGTACAATCGCCTTGATCATGTTTATTGCTTCGGGATAAAACATGTTTGAAGGCCAACTCCCCTCGGCTTTGAAAAAATTATCCAGTTCAGACAATTTTTCATTTACTAATAATAAAGCTTCCGCTTCAACATTAAACCTGCTTACAAAGTCACTTAAATTTCTAAAGTTCTGTGGCACTCCGGCAGAAGATTTTTCATACAATTCTCTGATAACATCAATAGAAGGATCAAGTTTTATGGGCGTAGAATCGTATTTGTTCTTTAACAGGTTGTTAAGATATGCATAAGCCTCCGAGAGCCTGGCATCAAAAAGTTTTTTCGCTTTTGCTTTAATTCTATCCGGCATATCGGGGTGATCATTGAGGAATGATAGGAAAATATCTGCATTATTCAAAAATTCACCCATATTTCCCGCTGTTTTACTCTCAAGTTGGAATACTTCAAGGGCAGCAAGATAATTTCTCTGGAATTTAAGTTCATCTTCAACATCCGATGTAAGCCCCTGATAATTTTGATAAGCCGGGTCAGAACTGCTTGAAATGTTACTAGGGAAAAGTGTTTTTAAATCAACTAACTCACCTTCCATATTTGAAATCTCGGCAATCGTGCTTTTCAACTTCCCGATTTCATAAGAATAATTAATACTGGTAAGATCATAATTTTCATCAATTGCATTATAGATAGTACGATCTATCCGGTTTTCTTCCAGAATAGATTTGTATGTTTCATACTTGTTTTCAAATTTGAAACGCCACTTGGGCACGTAACGATAATCCATCGACAAATTTTTATTCGATGAAACATTTTCTATTACCCAGTAATAAGTTTCAATTCCCGGATTGATTTCATATACACTAAACTCACTTCCGCCAATCGCCTCATCACTTATTTTGTTCGGGTTACCATTCCCGTCATCAAAAAAATCGGAGAAATAGTAGTTAATTCCCGATTTATCATCCATTTTCAAGACGAGGTAAAAGTTTGAATTCATCGGAGCGGGAAACTTTATAAAATATTTTTCCCCCGCTTCGAGTTCGAAATTTTCATCATCATTTTTAAGTTCAATATAACCAAGTTCGGCAGGCGTTATTTCAGGATCCGGCTCAAGTTCGGTAAAAGTTGAACAGCCGTATAAAACCAAAAATAACAGTAACAGCAAAGCTCTGATTTTCATTACTAACTCCTGATAATTTATTTATGCTTACTAACATTATAAGCTGATGTTCCCAATTCACATTTTATTTTCGACGAGCATACGTCTTGTGAGGTAAATACAATAAATTGTAATTAATATAAGAAGTTAACAAATTTTACTCACTAATATTAACTATTTAGTTTAAAATTAGGTAAATTGTTCATTATTTTACAATTCATCTGGTATTCACTATAATATAGTTATTTATGCTGAAAGATATTATCGCATTAAAAGAAGGCATTTTTATCTCATTGCGCGCGATTCGCGCCAATAAAATGCGTGCTTTTCTTACAACTCTGGGTATCATCATTGGTATCGTGGCAGTCACCACCATGTCAACTGCTATTGTTGGCTTGGAAAAAGCTTTCCTGCAAACTATCTCCTCACTCGGCTCCGACGTTTTGTACGTTGATAAATATGAATGGTTTGGAAGCAGGGACTGGGCAATTTACCGTAACCGTAAAGAAATAACATACGAGCAATACGAAAAACTTAAAGAAAATCTTAAAAATTATGAAGCTATGGCTCCTATTAAGAGAACTTTCGGGGCTAATATCAAGCGGGAAGAAAAATCGATTGACGCTTCCCAAATTTTTGGTACTAATCAGGATTATATTAAAACCTCCGGACTTGAACTTGATGAAGGAAGATTCTTCACCGAACATGAAGCACTCGCCGGCAGGAACGTATGTATTATCGGGAGCGATATTAAGGACGCACTTTTCCCCATATTGAATCCGGTTGGGCAAGATATAAAATTAAACGGTCACCGGATGATCATCATCGGTGTACTCACGAAACAAGGGAGTGGACTTTTTGGAGGTAGTGCAGATGCGCAAGTTTTTTTGCCTTTATCCAAGTTTGAAAGTGTCTTCGGATTCAGGCGCGGCAGGTTGCGTATTGATGTAAAAGTTGGTAGTGAAGAGCTTATGGATGATGCACGCGCTGAAATTATCGCCAATATGCGCATTATTAGAAAAGTACCCCCGACTGAAGAGGACGATTTCGCTGTAAACCGACAGGAAGTCTTTAAAGAAATGTATGATAAGACTGTTGGTGTTGTTGCACTTGCCGGTTTAGTTATAACGGCTTTATCTCTTTTTGTTGGAGCAATAGGAATAATGAATATAATGTTTGTTTCGGTTTCTGAAAGAACAAAAGAGATAGGTATAAGAAAAGCCATTGGTGCTAAAACCTGGGCAATCATGTTCCAGTTTCTGGTCGAAGCAGCAATAATTTGTATCATGGGAGGAATTATTGGTTTAATAATCTCATTCCCGCTAAGCCTTATTATTGATCAGGTCTTACCAACTGCAATGCCTTTAAATATCGTGATTATTTCCCTGGTAATTTCTGCCGTGGTTGGTGTGGTTTCAGGGTTGTTACCGGCTTACCGCGCATCAAAACTTGATCCCGTAGATGCATTGAGGAGTGAATAATATGCAGATTTTTGAAAGTATTAAAATGGCACTTGGATCGCTTGTATCCAATAAACTAAGGTCTATCCTTACTCTTCTCGGGATCTCAATCGGGTTATTTTCGATTATTGTGGTAATGACAGCAATCGGAGCGATCCAGCAAAGTTTTGAAGATGTTTTCAACTCGATCGGCTCGAATAATTTTATCATCCAGAAACACCCGGCTATACATACACCCGGCTCATGGCGAAAATATCGTAACAGGCCTGATATTACTGTTGATCAGGCACTCGCTCTAAAAGATAAGGCGAATCTACCCGCTGCAGTGGGAATTCAGCTCGGCCGCAGCGGTCAAACCGTGAAATATAACGGGCAATCCACTAACCCTGATGTAAGGGTTATCGGAGTTAATCTCGATAACATGCAGATCGAGGACCTGGTTATTGAAGAGGGTCGCGGGCTTTCAAAACAGGATATTGAATTTAGCCGTGCTGTAACCGTGATTGGTATTGATGTAGCTACAAAACTTTTCCCCAATATTGACCCGGTTGGACAGGAAATAAAAATTGATAATCTTTCCCTGAGGATTATTGGTGTTTATGAAAAACTAGGCAGCATGCTGGGTGCCGGCAGGGATAACTTCATCACTATTCCCTACACGATTTACATGAAAAAATATGGCGGGGATCGTGATGCAAATATTACTGTCATGGCTTCAGAAAAAAAAGTGCTCTCCGAGACCATGGATCAGGTAATCAGCATTTTAAGGGTAATACGGAAGGTCGCCCCGGGTGAAGAGAACAATTTTGAAATTATCACTAACGATCAGCTAATTACCCAATTTAACGACATAACAAAATATTTCCGATATGGTGCGGCAATTGTCGCGTTTATTGCACTTATAGCCGCAGGTGTAGGTATCATGAATATAATGCTGGTTTCGGTCACGGAAAGAACGCGCGAAATTGGTATCAGAAAGGCAATCGGTGCCCAGAAAAAGGTTATTAGAAGTCAGTTTCTCGTCGAGGCAATTGTACTTTGCCAGATTGGAGGTATTATCGGCATTGTGCTTGGAGTACTGAGTGGAAATCTTGTCGCTCTGGTCCTCGGTGTAAGTGTTATTCTACCGGTGGACTGGATAATTATAGGTTTAACCGTCACCACCCTCGTGGGTATTGTGTTTGGTGTATATCCGGCAATTAAAGCTTCTAATCTTGATCCTATCGAAGCACTCCGGTACGAGTAAAGAGGCTGATTAGGTATTTTTTTTATTCCTGCAATATTTGTAAGTTTGCTGGTTAAATAGACCGACTTACAACTATTGCAGGAAAAACAGATAGTGGGCTTTAAAAACTATTTCAGGTTTTCCCCTTTAATTTTGTTTTTTTTAACAACATTATTACTGGGACAGGAAACCGACAAGGGAAAATTACGAGGTTTTATCACCGATACTACTAACGGTGAACGAATAGGGTACGCGAATGTTTTCGTGAAAGGTACAAACCTGGGTGCTCCTTCAAACTCCGAGGGGTATTATTTTATTCCTTCAATTCCCCCAGGGAAACAAAAAATTATTTTTTCTTTTCTTGGTTACGAAACCAAAGAAATTGAAGTAACCATTCCTCAAAACAAAACACTTCAACTTGATGTGCAGTTAAAACCATCTTCCGTGCAATTGCAGGAATTGAACGTGATAGGTGAAATGGAAGTACGCCCCAACGAGACTGATCTCGGTATTCAAAAAATCACTGCACGCGAAATTGAAATGCAGCCTGTTGGTGCCGAACCCGATATCTTCAGGGTATTGCAGACAGCACCCGGGGTCAATACCACCGGGGATGTAACCTCTAAGTACTATGTGCGCGGCGGCGGCGGCGATCAGAACCTCATTCTCCTTAATGGTGCCCCTATCTATAACCCGTTTCACGCCCTTGGAATTTTCAGTGTGATTGATCCGGAAATGATTTCAATACTTGAATTCCACAAGGGTGGCTTTGAATCTGAGTATGGCGGCAGGTTATCCTCAATTCTTAATATTGAAACCAGGGATGGCAACAAAAAGAATTATCAGGCTACCGCTAATGCAAGTCTGCTTGCAGGACGTGTTTCTTTCGAGGGACCCATCCCATACGGTTCATTCCTCGTGACGGCTCGTAAAAGTTATTATGCCGATATTCTTAAAAAATACCTAAATAACAACGGCGCCCCATTTGATTTTTATGACGTTTCATTTAAGGCAAATTATGGAAATCCGGATATTGACCCCGATGGTAAATTTGTAATTCACGGTTTCATTTCAGGGGATGATGTAAAATACGACGATCCTTTTATTGAAGACTATTCTGTTAGTAATAAAATTTTTGGATTCAACTGGAATAAAGTTTGGAGTAATCCCCTCTTTTCGAAATTCATTTTTGCATATAGCGGTTACACGGCACAGGTAGACCCAAAACTTGGGAAATCCAAACCTCGGAAAAATGAAGTTAGCGACGTTACTGCCAACCTTGATTTTACCTACATGTATGACAGCAAGGATGAATTCCGCTTCGGGTTGCAGAACAGGATTGTAAACACATCACTTCAATTAACCAATCTTTACGGTGTTAAAACAGATTATGCCAAAGAAGGTTGGGAAATGAGTGTTTATTCCAACTATAAATTTCTGCGCTGGGATTATGTTGGATTTGATATTGGTGTGCGAGCAATTCTTACCGGGCTATCAGAAAAACGTCCGTTTTTGCTCGAACCCCGCATGAAAATCACCTACCGTCCCGTACCTTTTATCGCACTTAAAGCTGCATTCGGAAGTTATTCACAGGAAATTGCGACAGTTTCAAATGAAAACGAAC
>Ga0070729_10006272_pt1 | contig 11766 bp, 7 predicted proteins | sample tdDd472_FD_66725 | JGI IMG/M metagenome (GOLD analysis project Ga0070729, IMG submission 66725) | Marine sediment microbial communities from the Atlantic coast under amendment with organic carbon and nitrate - tdDd47.2 | ecosystem: Environmental > Aquatic > Marine > Coastal > Sediment | place...
TATCGTCGTGGCCAACAGCGGCGACGACTCGGTGACGATCCTCTACAACGGGTTCGACCTTACGGCGCCAGCTACGGCGGGGCGGTTCGGGCAAGGTGAGCGCTACCCCCTCGGCGGCGCGATCATGGGCCCGAACGTAACGAGCCCTCCCCCGGCGCTCCTGCGCGCCGGCGTCGAGCCGCGAGGCGTCGCGGTCGCGGACATGAACGGCGACGGCGTGTTCGACATCGTGACCGTGGATCAGGGCACGTCGACCGTCACGATCCTCCACGGCAACTCGGCGAACGATGCGACTACCCAGGACGGGCGCGCGATCTCCGGGGTCACGAGTGCCGCGAACGTTCGCAAGTTCTTCATTCCCTCGGACTACCAGTATCAGACCAGTCTCACTGACATTGGGCAGCCACAGGTCGTGTTGCCTGTCGGGGCTCAGCCCCAGTGGCTGCGCATCGCCGACATGAACGTGGACGGCAAGCTCGACATCATCGCGGGAGCCTACGTGGGCACGAACCTGACGATCTACACCTCCGGCGGCAGCACGGATCAGAACGGCTCCCCGGGGCCGCCTCCTCCGGCTACTCCCCCCACGCCGACCTTCTTCGACGTTGGCACCGCGGGTGAGACCTGGTTCCGCTCTCCGCTCACCGGCACCGGGGGCTTCGCTCTGAACGCGAGCACGGCGACCAGCTTCAACGACCCGGTGGGAGCGCAGATCACGGGCATGGACGTGAGGCAGGTCAACCGGGACTGCCCCCCCGACGTCGCCGTGACGCTGGTCGGAGACATGGTCAAGGTCCACAAGGGCGAGTAGCTCCGCCTGGGAGCGGTCTCAACCGACGCGAGAGGGCGTGGAGGTCACCTGCGTGTCCCCCACACCCTCCCGCGTGTGGGTCGATTCAAGGCCTTGGCTCAGGGCTAGCCTAGCTCGGGTCCTCGGCGTGGCCAGTGGGCAGATTCCCGGGGAGCACGAGCTCGCCCTCGTGCTCCTCGGCTGGCGCGGTGAGGTTCTGCAGCAGCTTGACGAAACCTTTGAGCCGCTTCTCGACGCGGCCGTGGATCGAGTCGGGGGGGAAGTCGCCGGAGACCCCGCGCTCGCCCGGGACCTTGCCGGTGAGGATCTGGAGGCCCTCGTCTATGTGCTCGACGCTCCATACGTGGAACGTGCCCTCGCGCACGGCCGCGACGACCTCTTCGTCGAGCATCAGGTGGCGCAGGTTGCTGCGAGGGATCATGACCCCCTGCTCGCCGGTGAGTCCCGCCGCCTTGCACACCTCGTAGAAACCCTCGATCTTCTCGTTGATCCCGCCGACGGCCTGGACGCGGCCGCGCTGGTCCACCGACCCGGTGACGGCGATCCCTTGCTCGAGCGGGACCTGAGCGATCGCGGAGATCAGCGCGTAGAGCTCGGTGGAGGAGGCGCTGTCACCGTCGACCTCGCTGTAGCTCTGCTCGAAGGCCAGGCTCGCGGTCAGCGAGAGCGGACGCTCGGCGCCGTAGGCGTGGGTGAGGAAGCCGTGGAGGATCATGACCCCCTTGCTGTGGACCGGGCCCCCCAGCTCGACCTTGCGCTCGATGTCCACGATCCCCTCGCGGCCGATCCCCACACTGGCGCTGATCCGGGTTGGGCGCCCGAAGCTGTAGCCCCCGAGCTGGAGCACGGAGAGGCCGTTGACGACGCCCACCGCCTGACCCTCGGTATGGATCCGCAGCACCTTCTGCTCGATCAGCTCCTGGATCCGGTCCTCGTAGAGGCTCTCGCGGTAGGTCCGCTGGGCGATCGCCTTCGCCACGTGAGGGCGACCCACCACCGTCGCGCCGCCCTCCTTGGCCCAGAACTCGGCTTCGCGCACCACGTCGCAGAGGTCGCCGAAGAGCGTCGAGAGGCGCTCCTGGTCACCGGCCACGCGGGCGGAATGCTCCAGCAGGCGCGCAGCGGCGGGCGCGTCGAGGGGCAGACTGCACTCGCCGTTCGACGAGAACCCGCGCAGGAAGCGGAGGAACGCGTCGACGTGCTGCTCGTCCGCCAGCATGCGCACGTCGAAGTCGGCCTTGATCTTGAACAGCTCACGAAAGTCGGGGTCGTGGCGGTAGAGCAGGAGGTGAATCAGCGGCGGGCCCACGAGCACGACCTTGAGGTCGAGGGGCACCGGGTCGGGACGCAGGCTCTTGGTCGAAATCAGGCCCAGGCGCTCGGTGGGGTCTTCGGTCCTGACCTCCCCCGACCGCAGGGTGCGCTTGAGCGCGTCCCAACTAAAGGCGCTGCGCAGCAGGTCGAGCACGGGGATCACCAGGTAGCCCCCGTTGGCTCGGTGGACCGAGCCGGGGCGGATCATGGTGAAGTCGGTGACGAACACGCCACCCAGCTCGCCCTCTTTCTCGATCTTGCCGAACAGGTTCACGTAGCTCGGGTTGAGCTCGACGATCAGGGGCGCGCCCTCGTCCTTGGCCTTGTCGACGAGGAGGTTCACCCGGAACTCGCGTAGCCCTTTGCGCTTGAGGGTCGCCAGCTGCTCCACCTCGAGCTCGCGGATCTCGCCGGCGCGCTCGAGCAAGGCGTCGCGCACCTCCTCGAGGTAGGCCAGCACGGCCTCGTGCTCCGCGTAGCGCTCGACCACGGCGTCCAGCAGGTGGCCGATCGCGTAGAGCGTCACCTCCCGGTCGAGATCCGCCACGACCTTCTTGGCGCCCTCCTCGGCCTTGTGCACGGTCTTGAGGGTCTCGTGGACCGCCTCCTCGAGCTCCTCGGCCTGCTTGCGCAGGCGCTCGCGAACCTCCTCGGGCAGCTTCTCGACCTCCTCCTCGCTGAGGTCCTTGCCGTCGATCCGGGGGGCCATCAGGATCCCCACCGGCGTGATCTTGATCCGGTGCTGGGCCGCGCGGGCTTTCTCGTTCAGCTCGTCGAAGAGCGCGCTGCGCTTCTGGGCGAGGGCCTTGCCCAGACCGGTGCGGGCTTCGCGGTATTCCTCGCTGTCGAAGGCCAGGGGGAGCTCGGTTAGCACGTCCTGAATCAACTGGTGCATGTCGTCACGGAGCTGGCGACCGGTGCCGTCGGGCAGCACCAGCGCCCGCGGCGAGTAGGGGTCCTCGAAGTTGTGCACGTAGCACACGTCCGCCGGCTTCGGGCGGCCGGCGGCGAGATCCGCGAGCAGCTGCTGGAGGGCGGTCATTTTGCCGATCCCGTGCTGGCCGGCGGCGTAGACGTTGAACCCGTCGGCCTTCATGCCCAGGCCTATGTGCAGGGCCGCCAGGGCGCGATCCTGGCCGGTGATCCCATCCAGCGGCTCGAGCTCGGCGGTGGTCTCGAACCCCAGCTTGGCTGGGTCGTAGCTGCGGCGAAGAGCCTCGGCTGGTACGCGCAGCTCGGTCTCGTTCATGGGCGCTCCGTCTTGGCGGGGCGGGCCCCGGCCTCGAGCGGGCAGCCTAACCGATTCGGGCACGCCCCTCGGCGCCCGAACGACGCGGGCCCCCGGCTCAGGCGGGCGCGAGGGCTGGCGTGGCGCGCCCGAGCTGCTTCAGGCGGCGGAAGTGCGCGCGGAGGGCGCTCCAGAGGGTGTCATTGCTCAGGTAGCGCACCCCGAACTCGGCGCAGGTCTCGCGCACGATCCCCGCGAGGGCCCGGTAGTGGACGTGGCTGACCCGGGGGAAGAGGTGGTGCTCGACCTGGAAGTTGAGCCCGCCCACGTACCAGGAGAGCAGGCGGCTGCGGGGCGAGAAGTCGGCGGTGGTCGCCAGCTGGTGCTCGGCCCAGGGGAGCGCCAGCCGCTCCTCGTCGCCCGTGATCTGGGTGGCCTCGACCACGTGCGCCAGCTGGAACACGATCCCGAGGGTCACCCCGACCACGGCCGCGGTCAGCGCGAACAGCCCGAGCACCGGGAGCACCGGGTGCAGCAGCAGGGGCAGCCCCAGGGCCCAGCCGAGGAAGAGCAGCTTGCCGCCGACCAGCCGCACCAGCTCGCGCCCGCGGGGGCGGGTGAAGCGCTGCTCGGCGACCGTGCCCTGGGCGAGGGTCACCCAGTCGTCGACGAGGGTCCACTTGAGCGCGAGGAAGCCGAGCAGCGGGACCTCGTAGAGGTGCTGGAAGCGGTGGTACCAGCGCCGGCGCTGGGTGGGGGCCAGGCGGAGGAAGGGGCCCGCGTCGAGGTCGTCGTCGACACCGTCGACGTTGGTGTAGGTGTGGTGGATCACGTTGTGCTTGTGGCGCCAGACGTACGAGCTGCCTCCGATCGCGTCGAGGGCGGTGGAGGCAAGGCGGTTCAGCCAGGGGCGGCGCGAGAACGCGCCGTGGTTTCCGTCGTGCATGATCGAGAAGCCGACGCCGGCCACCCCGAGCCCGAGGGAGATCGCGAGGGGGACGGCCGTCCACCAGCTGGCCGCCCACAGCAGGAGCAGCAGGTAGGAGGCCACGGTCCAGCCGAGGATCACCAGCGCCTTGCGGGCGATTCGCCCCCCGCCGCGTGAGTCACGGCCGGAGCTGGCGAAGTAGGCCTTGCTGCGCTCCTCGAGCGCCGTCCGCAGCGCGGAGCGCGCGGCGAACTTGGGCCGGGCCTTGGGGGACGAAGTGGGCTTCAGGGTCGGGTTCTGCATGCCCCTGATACGCGAACGAAACCCTGACATTGGTCACGTTGGACGCCATTCCCGTCTTTTCTCGGTCACACCCGGTCACGGATCAGGGGTTAGGGGGCAATGGCTCCGATCGCCTGGAGCGACCGGCGGGCGACTTGCTCTGTTCGCTACTCGAGCAGGGTCCAGCTCCAGCGGGTCGAACAGCCCGGTCGCCCGACCAACGACTGCTGTAGCTCCGCCGACTCGAGGCGACCTCCCACATAGGTCGCGGTGCCCTCCACTCGCACGGGCTGCTTCGGGAGCCGTTGCTGCAAGACGGGCAGGCGAAAGGTGTCCTCTTCGACGTCGACTGCGTAACGTCCGCTGATCGGGTCGCCGCGCCAGGCCGTGTCTACGACGTGAGTCAGGCTGCCCATGGAGGCCTCCAGGAACGTGCTGGAGAACACCCTGCACAGGAGGCCCGGCAGGTCGACGCTTCCGCGCTCGTCCCCCAGCGTCAAGACCCCGGCCACCTTTCCGATCGTCTCCTCGTCCCGCCTGATCCGCCCCTGGATCTCTTCGAGGCCCGACATGCTCACCGCTCCGGTCCGCAGGTCGAGCGTGCAGTACCACTCGGCCATGGCATTCTGGAGCGCCTGAGAAAGCGGTGCGTCGACCCTTGCAGGGGCGTCGAGGTTTCCCATGACCACCCGAAGCTGGGCCGCGATCCGGGGGACGCTGAGCACGAGATACGCGGTGTCGGCCTCGATCCGGTCCACGACCACCTCCAGGGTGGCGTCCATGCGGAGCTGACCCGTGGCGCGCTCGTCGAAGGTCAGCTGCGCCTGGAATCGGTCGCCCCGCTCGAGCTGCCAGAGCAAGGGGCCCGCAGCGGGCGTTGCGGGCTCGGGGGAGGCGACCTCGGGGAGGGCGGGGGCGGCGACGGGCTCTTGCTCCCAGGGTCTGACCGTCAGCGCAGCCGCGCCGAGGGCGCCCAGCAGCAACAGCCCCGCGGCGATCACCAGGCCGGCGCCCCTCGAGCTCGGCGTCGGGCGCGCCCCGGCCTGGGTGGGGCGCCCGGTGAGGTAGCGGTCGAGGTCTTCGCGGAGGGCCTCCGCCGACGGGTAGCGGTCCTCCGGCGCCTTGGCCATGGCTGTCCGCAGCACGGCCTCCAACTCGGCGGGCACGTCGGCCCCCAGCGCTCGCGGCCAGGTGGGGGTGTCGTCGAGCACCTGCTTGATCACCGCCAGCAGCGAGCCGCGGAAGGGGCGCACGCCCGTGAGCAGCTCGTAGAGCACCGCGCCCACCGAGTAGACGTCGGCGGTGGGCCCCACCGGCTCGCCGGCGGCTTGCTCGGGTGGCATGTAGGCCGGGGTCCCCAGCATGGCGCCGGCCTGGGTGAGGGTCTCGGCGTCGGCGTCGCGCGCGACCCCGAAGTCGAGGAGCACCGGCTTGCCGTCGCGCAGGATCACGTTCCCGGGCTTGAGGTCCCGGTGCAGGATCCCCTGACGGTGCACGGCCGTCAGCGCATCGGCCAGGCCCCGCGCGAGCTGGGCGGCCTCCTCGGGGGGCAGCGGCCCCTCCCGGATTCGATCCTCGAGGAGCACCCCCTCCACGATCTCCTGGATCAGGTAGGCCCCCTGCGGGTGGCGCTCGAAGCCGTGGACCCGCACCACGCCCTCGTGGTGCACCCGCGCGAGGACCTCGGCTTCACGGAGGAAGCGCTCGAGGAGGCTCGAGTCGCGGTCCCCGGGGACCGTGATCACCTTGATCGCGAGCTCGCGGCCCGCGACGCGAGGGTCGCGGACGCGGTAGACCACTCCTGCGGCACCGCGCCCGAGCTCGCCGACGACCTCATAGGGACCGATCTGCTGCACGGTCAGGAGTGTAGCGGCGATCGCCAGGGCGTGGCGAGCCGGGCTAGTCCCGTCGGAGGGTGTTCTCGAACGAGCGCTCGCTGACGTCTGGCTCGACCTCGACCAGCTGGTTGGGCTGGCCCTCGCGCTTGAGCAGGTCGAATGCGTCGTAGACTTCGCCGGTGACGGTCTTGGCCCGGTAGCGCAGGCGATCGGCCTCGACCTCGATCACCTGGTAGAGCTGGGTGTTCTCGGCGGTGCGCGTCGCCCAGGTGAGCCCGGGGGTGACGTCGTACATCTTCGGGCCGCTGACCGAGACGACGTAGACGGTGCCGCCGGCGCCGGTGGCGCGCTCGCCGACGGGGAGGTTCTGGCCCCGGCCGTAGGCGTGGTCGTGGCCCTGGAGCACGAGGTCGACGTCGTAGCGCGCGAACAGTGGGCCCCAGGCCTGGCGCAGCGCGGGGTGATCGCGCTCGGCCTTGGTGGCGTAGAGCGGGTGGTGGAAAGTGACCACCGTCCAGCGGTTGGGGTTCTCGGCGAGCTCCTGTTCGAGCCAGGCGGTCTGGGCGGGGCTCGGCTCCATGGAGTTGAGCGAGATCAGCCGGACCCCCTGGAAGTCGACGCGGTAGACGGTCTCCTCCAGGCCCGGCGGGCCGTGCTCGGGGAAGCTGAACGTTGGTCGCCAGAATCTGCTCAGCCGGCGCCGGTCGTCCTCCTTGGCGTATTCGTGGTTTCCGGGGGTGGCCACGCTGGGGACCCTGGCGAAGATCCAGCCGGCCGCCTCGTGCCACTCGGCCCACTCCTCGGCGGAGTCTGCGCGATTGACCAGGTCGCCGGCGTGGATCACGAAGCGGGCCTCTGCGGCATCAGCGTAGGCCCCGCGGATCGCGCGCGACCACATGGAGAGGATCTCGTTTTGCGCGTCTCCCAGGTAAATGAACGTGAATGGGCGCAGGTCGCTGGCCGCGGTGCGGTAGTGGCTCCAGCTGCTCCAGCTCTCACCGTCGCCCACCCGATAGGCATAGAGGGTGTCGGGCTCCAGCCCGGTGAAGCGCACGCGGTGGAAGTAGCCGCTGTCGGGGAGCGCCGCGATCGTCTCGGTTTGGCCCTCCAGCTCCTCGGCGTAGCTGCGGAAGTTGGGCGAGGCGTCGGCCTTGGCGATCTCGGCGCAGGCGTCGGTCTCGGCGCGGGTGTGCCAGTTGGCGACGAAGGAGGTCGCCGGGTCGCCGTCCCAGGTGAGGGTCACCCGCTCTGGGTAGTCCGGGGCGTGCATGGCGTAGCTGGCGCCGACCGAGGCGTGGTCGTGGCCGTGGCCGCCAGACCGGCAGCCGACCAGCGCCGGGAGCGCGAGGACGACGAGCAGACGCAGTCGGAGGAAGTCGAGCATGAGGGAGTCCGGGGGGTGGGGGCCAGACGTGACCCGTTGAGGGTAGCGTCGGATCATAAAGGGAGGCCAAGTAGGGCGGTCAGCCGGCGGAGCTTGCGCGTGGACGCGGGAGGTGACCACAGTGGTATTCGTGGACCCACCTGCTGGCGAGATCGTCGATATCGGACTCGTGGGCGAAGGCCTGCCGCGCACGCGCTGGATTCGGCAGGTTCTGCTCTCTGGAGTGGTGCTCGAGCTGGAGGGGCGCGTGCTCGCGGAGGGTCAGCTCGTGGGGCTCTGTGTGCAGCGGGAGGGGGCGGCCGAGCCCTTGAGGACCACCGGGCGGGTGGTCCTGCTCGAGCCAGGAGAGGAGGCGGGCGTCTACGTGGCGGGCCTCGAGTTCGTGGGCACCTACTACAGCCTGCACCAGGTCCGCGGCGAGCTGGCCACCTCCCTTGGCAGTCGAATCCTGGCCTATGGCTCGTTGGCCGGCTACGTCCTCTCGGAGCGACCCGGGACGACCACCTGCTACGACGCCAGCACCGGCCTGCTGGCGGTGCTCGGTCCCAACGAGGACGGCAGCGGCTACCTGATCCGCCACCGGGTCGGCGTCGAGACCTTCGAGGACGGGATCGAGGCCCTGATGTGGGCCTACGGCATGGAGGAGCGACCTGCGTTCGAGCCGCCCTTCGAGCTTCCCGAGCCGTCGGTCGCGGCGGAGCAGCTCGAGGACGACAACGAAGACGAGCTGTTCGGGGCTCAGACGATCGTGCTCGGGAAGGACGCCCCGCTGAGCGAAGCGGAGATCCTGGGAGCGCAGACGCTGGTGCTCCCGCCTACCGCCGCGCCCTCCGCCTCCGACGAGGCAGCGATCCTGGGGGCCCAGACCTTGCTCGTGGGGGACCAGACCCCGGCCGGCGGCACCCGCGGGGCTCCGCAGCCGTCGAGCTCCAGCACGGGCCGCTGGGGCCGGCGGAGCAAGGTCTACTCCGGTCCGCTGCTGGTGGGGCTCGTCGTGCCCACCGGGGAGCAGGAGTGGTCGGTCCAGGACGACGACGAAGACGAGCTCGCGCGTGTGGTGCTCGAGGACCGCGGGCTGACGATCGTGCCTCCGGGGGGCGACCCCTGCCCGGCCAGAGACTGGAACGAGGCCCTGCGGGTGATCCTCGACCTGGACGAGGACCCCACCACCGTCTCCCCGCCGCTGGCTGTTTAGGCTCACCCACCCCAACGGGCTGGTGGCTCGCTTCCTCAGGGGGCCTCTCCCCACACGAACACAGGGGCCGCGCGTGCGCGCGACCCCTGCATACACCCGAGAGGATTCGAACCTCCAACCTCTGCCTCCGGAGGGCAGCGCTCTATCCAATTGAGCTACGGGTGCTCTGGCGCGAACTATACCAGACCCGTGGTGGATCGAGTCGGGGTGGTTTCGCGCGGGATCAGGAGCGGGGAGGGCGCCAACCGCGGCGGAAGGTGCTGCGGGCGAGGCTGAAGCCGCCGACGAGGAGCAGCGCGCTGAGGCCGGCGAGGGCCACGCTGAAGGGGTTGATCCCCAGCCCGGCGTGGAGGTCGGCCGACGTGCACCACAGCGCGAGCATGCCGAGCAGGAGCCCCAGCCAGATCAGGTCGTCGGCCAGCCGCTTCTGCGCGGCCAGCCGGGGGGAGATCAGGGTGGCCACCAGGCGCTCCAGGGGGCCCGAGTCGGAAGACTTGCGTCTCGTGCGAGCGGGGAGCGGGGAGGCGAGGCTGGAGGAGGTGGACTGCCAGTTGGAGGTCATGACCAGCCATATAGCAATGGGCATGCCCCCGTAAGTCGAAGACCGCGGTGCGGTTCGGCTCAGGTCGACAGGAACGCTGTAAACGGCGATTGCTAAATGCCTGGGGCTGATTTCGCTGGGCCCGCAGCTCAGGTGGGCTGAGCCGAAACGGTGTCGGTGGAACAAAAGTTCACGAACGGTGCATCCAAAACCTGAAGCGCGTGACTTCTGTTCGTATCAACGCGCGGAGACAGCAAACCCGCTCCGCGTCTAACTCAGCGGCGCGTCTTGGCGTCGCGCTTGGGCTCGTCGTCGCCCTTGGACTTCTTCTCGTCGTCGCCCTGCTTGGCGTCGCGCTTGGGCTCGTCGTCGCCCTTGGCCTTCTTCTCGCCGTCGCCCTGCTTGGCGTCGCGCTTAGGCTCGTCGTCGCCCTTGGCCTTCTTCTCGTCGTCGCCCTGCTTGGCGTCGCCCTTGCCCTTGCGCTTGCGCTCCTTCTCCGCGCGGCGCTTCTTGCGACGGGCTTCCTCCTCTTCGCCCTCGTGGCGCTTGCGCTCGGCGGCCTTCTTGGCCTCCTCGCGTCTGGCCTGGCGCTGCTCGTCCTTGGAGAGCTTGCCGTCACCGTCCGCGTCATAGCGCGCGATCAACTCGTCGCGGCGTCGCTGCTCGACCCGGCGCTTCTCGTCCTTGAGGTGCTCGCGCAGGTGGCGGAACTCCGAGCGGCTGAGCTTGCCGTTGCCGTTGGCGTCGAAGCGGTGCATGTGGTCCTCGAGCAGCTCCTCGAGCTCGTGCTCGTTGAGCTGGCCGTCCTCGTCGAAGTCGTAGCGCTCGAAGAGGGTGCGCTCGGGCTCGTCACCGGGCTCCTCTTCGGCGGAGGCCCAGCCGATCCCGAACAGACCGATCAAACCGAGAACGATCAGCGACTTCTTTACGGGCAACTTCATGGGGAACGCTCCTCTCGAGGCTCTGAAGCGAGGTCATGCGCGACCCCTCGTGCGTTCACCCCCTAGTCGCTCGCCGGGGCCAGGCGTCACGGAGAAATTCTGGGCCAGCCCGACTTCGTGCCCCGCGGGCGGGGATAAACCCCGCGCTCACATGGGCTCAGGGAGACCGTGCGCCGTTGGTGCGCCGACCGCCTCAGAACTCGAGCCCGCCCAGGCCCCAGAAGAAGCCAAAGGTCGAGACCTTGGGGGTCCCGGGTTCGGATTCGGGAGGCGTGGCCCAGCGACGGAAGTAGAGCCCGCCGAAGAGCGAGAACTTGTCCTGCTGCGGCGACCACTCGTAGTGGAAGAGGGGGTTCACCCCGAAATTGCCGGCGTCGACGGTCGCCTCGTACTCGTAGAGCCAACCGAGCAGGTTGACCTCGGTGGACTCGGGGCTGCTCTCGTACCAGAACAGGGGCCCGAACAGCCAGAGGTCGCTGCTGGCGCCGTCGCTCTCGTACCAAAACAGGGGCCAGAGGAACCAGAAGTCGTGGTCCTCGTGCTCGCGGGAATACTTGAACAGCGGCAGCAGGTAGTGGTCGCTGGAGTCGGGGCTCGAGCCGTAGCGGTAGAGCCACTGCAGTACGCGGAAGTCCGAGCTCTCGGCGGCCGATTCGTAGCGCGCCAGGAGGTAGAGCAGGCTCCAGTGGCTGCTGTCCTCGGCCTCGCTGCCCCCCATTTGCATCAGCGGCCACACCAGGTCGCAGCGCCAGCGCTCGGCGTCCGAGCTGTAGACCCACAACGGCGCGAAGCGCGAGTGGGTGCCCTCGGCGTCGGTGCGGTAGGTCCCCAGCGGCCAGAGGAAGTCGAGCTGGGTGCGCTCGGGGCCGCTGCCGTAGCCGAACAGGGGGTAGAGCGTAGAGCCCTCGCTGTAGTCGCCCTCCTGCGACCAGCCGAACAGCGGCCAGAGGTGGATCGTGCGGTCGGGCCCCTCGGGGTCGAAGTCCCAGTAGAGGGGGAGCACGGTGCGGAACGCGCTCTCCCCCTGGGTCCGGCCCCAGTAGAGCAGTCCGGCCATGGTCAGCGAGCTCTCGTCGTCGCCGGTGTGGAGGAACAGCGGCAACAGCGAGTGGAACGACCAGTCGTCCTCGCGCACGTTCCAGTAGAGCGGGGGCACGTGGTCGTAGCCCCCGTCCAGCGAGCGGTAGCGCCAGTAGAGCCCGAGGACCACGTCCCGGCGCTCGTCGAGCGCGGGCTGCAGGGGCCGCTCGTCGCGGGTCGTTTCCGAGCTGAACCACAGGGGGAACGCGAAGCGAGTCGTGCTG
>Ga0070729_10006273_pt1 | contig 11765 bp, 7 predicted proteins | sample tdDd472_FD_66725 | JGI IMG/M metagenome (GOLD analysis project Ga0070729, IMG submission 66725) | Marine sediment microbial communities from the Atlantic coast under amendment with organic carbon and nitrate - tdDd47.2 | ecosystem: Environmental > Aquatic > Marine > Coastal > Sediment | place...
TAAGTTTTTCCCAATCCTTATTCACTTCAGTCAGATCGGTCGCCACAATTTCCGGCATCTTTCTGGGCGCTGTATAGTAAGTCTCATTGGGAAACGGCGCATCGTAGGCATTTTTCTCATCCTGACTGAGCTCATTGGTCGTCAAAAGTTGCATCACTTCACCAATTTCAAGCCTACCTGAGCTCTTGAAATAGCCAACCCAATTTTTGTAATTGGTCTTTTCTTCTAAGTCTTGAAGCGTTGGGTTTCCGCTTTTAGCAATGGTTCTGTTAATCATCTTCGGAACGAGCCATTTCGATAATCCCTTAAATTCTGCCAGTGCGGTATTGGCCACAACCAATCGATCCAACCATTCCGGGTTATTTGCTAATACCCGTAAACCGATCATTCCTCCCCAATCCTGCATAAATGCAGCTGCTTTGCTTATTCCAAGTTGATTCACAAACTGTGACATCCAGTTCACATGATTTTGAAACGAAATGTCATCCGAATGAATCGGTTTATCCGATTTTCCAAAACCAATTAAATCGGGAGCAATTACACGATAACCTGCAGCCACCAATTGAGGAATCATATGACGATATAAATAAGACCAGGATGGTTGACCATGAAATAGGAAAAGGATTTTTTCGTTTTCACTTCCTTCATCCAGGTAATGCAAGCGAAGGTCTCCTTCCAATTCCATGTAATTAGGAGCAAAAGGATAGTCTTTAAGATTTTTAAATGCTGATTCCGGGGTTCTTACTTTTTCAATTGTGTTCATCTTTATAATGTTTTATCGTTAGTCTTTTATTGTTTATTTCTTTGCAAATCTAAACACAAGGATGTATTTTTGCTACTCGATATATAAAATATACCAGTATCCTGTAGGATACCACTAATAAAATCAGGCTATGGAGATACAGAGTCCAAAAGAGAAGGAAAAGACGATGAAGAATTGCAGTACTAAGATCCTTGCAGTTCGTGATGCATTAGAGATATTTAGTGGCAAATGGAAGATACCAATTATAGGTGCACTCATCTATTTAGAAGAATCCGGTTTTAAAGAACTGCAGCGAATGGTAGGTGATATCACACCCAAAATGCTCTCGAAAGAGCTAAAGGAGTTAGAGATGAATTTACTTGTGAAGAGAACAGTATTAGATACCAGGCCGGTTACAGTAATTTATAGTATTACCGAATATGGCAAAACGTGTCAGTCCGTTATTTTCGAGCTCTATCAATGGGGAGAGCAACACAGATTAAAAATTAAGGAAGGGATGTAATCATCTCCATTGTTACCAGGTAAGGTATATCCAATTGAATTGCTTTTGCACTTTTGGTAAAATATAAAACGGCCACTAATTTCTTAGCGGCCGTTTAACTTGGAAAGTATTAAGAATGTATAAATCTTAAATCTTGCTATTTACAATCTCTAGTATCTCTTTTTCTTCCTGAATAGCTTTGTCCTCAATCGCTTTACCATCAGCCAATACTTTCTCTACATATGCTTTGTCATCAAGTCCCGAGGCGTTGATTTTCACATTTAAGAAAGCACCCATTACCGCACTACGAGCACATAAAGCACCCACACCAGCATCGGTTACTGAGTTAGGGTTACCAACCTCAGCCATGGCACGAATCACTTCAAAACCTTTAAAGGCAACTTCCATCACTCGGAAAGGAACCTGAATGGCATAAATAGTAGCATCGTCAATGGCTTTTTTACGAGCTGCTTTTTCGGCATCATTACTTTTCGGTAATCCAAAGGCATCCATAATTTTGTTAAAAGCATTGGTGTCTTCATCCACCAGGCTCAACAGCTCTTTTTCAACAGCCATTCCTTTTTCAGCCCAGTCGCTAAACTCTTCCCAACGATCGTCCCAGCCACGCTTATGCGCCGATAGGTTAGCTACCATAGTTGCCAAAGCCGCACCTAATGAACCCACATAAGCTGAGATTGAACCACCACCAGGCGCAGGTGACTCCGAAGCTGTCTCATCAGCAAACTCAGTCAGGTTCATATCTATCAACTGCTTCTTGTCGTCCTTAAGGATGTATTCAATAATTTTCTTATCCGGATCAAATGGATATAATTCATCCAAGCCCATTGATTTAATGGCAATCTTAATGATTTCACGCTCAGGAATACCCGTTGAGCGCTCTTGCTTACGTAAGAAGTATTTACCGGCGTCTAGCATGGCCTGCAACGGCACCACACCCACCATCTCAGATCCTGTAACACGGATACCACGAGCATTGGCACGTTCGTAAACGGCTTCGTAAGCTTTATGTAATGAAGTAACAGTAATGTCCGTCAGGTTCATTGAAATCTGCGCAACGCCATACTCCTCAATAAACCAACCAATACCTTTTACGGATTTCAACATACCGGGAATACTCACCGGCTTACCGTTTTCGTCTTTCACGATTTTACCAGTCACCGGGTTGCCTTCGCGCTTAACACGACCACGCTCACGTACATCAAAAGCAATGGCATTGGCTCGACGAGTAGATGTAGTGTTCAGGTTCACATTGTAGGCAATAAGGAAATTACGAGCACCAACGGCAGTAACACCCGATTTAGCAACGCTCTCGTTCCACTCAGCAGGACCAAAATCAGGTTTCCACTCGGCTGTTCCAATACGCTTAGAGATCGCTTCGTACTCGCCTTCGCGACAAGTAGCCAGGTTCTTACGTTTGTCTTCCTGTGCTGCAAACTCGTAGCAGTAGATAGGAATATTTAATTCTGTTCCAATGCGCTTAGCCAATTTGTGCGCATATTCAACCGTTTCTTCCATAGTGATATTGGCCACCGGCACCAACGGACATACGTCTGTTGCTCCAAAGCGCGGGTGAGCACCTTTATGAGAACGCATATCAATTAATTCCTGCGCTTTTTTAACAGCCTGAAAAGCTGCCTCGCAAACCTCTATAGGCGTACCAACAATGGTTACTACTGTGCGGTTAGTTGCTTGTCCCGGATCAACGTCAATTAGTTTAACCCCGTCAATCTTCTTAATCTCATCGGTAATCTTCTCGATGATGGCCATATCGCATCCCTCACTAAAATTAGGAACGCATTCTATAAGTTGTTGCATATTATTAAGTTATTTATCTGTTTCAATTATAGATATAAGATACAAGACTTTTATACTCATGTAAATGATCTTGTACCTTCAATTACATCTTTATGCCATTCAATATGGTTGTCTCCACCTTATTTTCGCCATACGCATATGGTAGGTATTCAATCCCCGGTATTGCTTTGGTGATGATAACATTAGCCCGCTTGCCAACACATATCGATCCTAATTCGTTATCTACACCCATGGCATAGGCTGTGTTTTTCGTTACGGCATGAATCACTTCCTCAGGTAGCATACGATATAATACACTTCCCATGGCCATGATCAACTGCATATTACCCGATGGCGATGAGCCAGGGTTATAATCTGAAGCTAGTGCTACAGGCAGGCCGGCCTCCATCATCTGACGAGCCGGTGCATAGGCCATGTTCAAGAAGAAAGCGGCTCCTGGAAGTATCGTAGGCATGGTACCTGAGTCTTTCAAGGCTTTCATCTCTTCTTTACCTGTAAACTCAAGGTGATCAACCGAAAGAGCTTTGTATTTAACGCCTACCTGTATGCCACCTGAATAATCTAATTCATTGGCGTGTATTTTCGGAGTCATACCATATTTAGCAGCAGCCTCTAATATACGGTCGGTATCTTCAACAGTGAAGAAGCCCACATCACAGAACACATCTACATAATCAGCCAGGCCTTCTTCAGCCACAGCTGGCAGCATCTCGTTAATCACTAAATCAACATACTCTTCTTGCTTACCACGATATTTCATTGGGATGGAGTGAGCACCTAAAAAGGTTGATTTAATCGTTAGCGGACTAGCCTCTTTCAAACGCTTAATCACACGTAGCATCTTCAATTCGCTCTCTACTGTTAAGCCATAACCACTCTTAATCTCAACAGCTCCGGTTCCCCACTTGATGATTTCTTGAAGACGAACCATCGCATCTTCAAACAATTGGTCTTCACTGGCTTTTTGCATCAGCTTGGCCGAGTTAAGGATGCCACCACCACGTTCAGCAATTTCCTCATAACTTAAGCCTTTAATCTTATCCACATACTCCACATCGCGGCTTTTAGGATACACCAAATGGGTATGTGAATCGCACCAGGCCGGCAATACCAATTTGTCGGTAGCGTCAATCACTTCAACATCGGATGATAATTTTGATTCATCCAACTCACTCATTTCACCATAAGCATGGATGTAGGGCCCTTTTATTAATAAATAAGCATTATCAATAGAAGGGAGTTGAGCCATTTGTGCTCCTGCAATATAGGGCTGGTTCTCCTTTTCGGTCTGAACCAGTGTTTTTATGTTCTTGATTAATAGTTGCTTCATGGCAATTTATTTATCTGCTTTTTACGGTTTTAAAAGTAGAACATTTGTTAATAGCAAGCCTATGATTTTAATCAATTGGATTTTAAAAGTCCGAAGTAGGGCAGTGCATAATGCATGGTGCAAAAAATTAACATAGAGACAGTGAGGCACGGCGTTTTTTTTTAAAGGCTATGTGTGGACTTTAGTGGGTAATGGCATTTTAACTTAAATGCGTCCTTTAGCCTCCTAAAAAAAGTGATGGATTTAGAAGTTGTTCTCAGATCACCCGGCCGAACTTTGAAACAACAATTATATCAATTGCTTTTTTTAGATAGCCTTGACTTTTTTGTTTCGTTTTTGGGTCAAGCCAAAAATGAAAAGCCTGTCCGGCTAGAGGACAATTAATATAATTCAATATTTTAGATACCAACTATAAATCATCTAGAACCAAAAAAAAAGTTGTGAATGGCGACTGTTGAGTATTGATGGCCAGTTTACACATCCTAAGCATTTACGAGATGCTAAGGAAGTTCAGGTTCATTTTTCTGAAAGACTCAAATCCGCTAAGCGCTTTAAATGCCTTTAGCGGATTTTCATAACTGTTTATGATTCCCTATATCATGAAAGTTTTTGTGCTAATCTACTAACTGTTAGTCTTTAACTTCTAATTACCCTATTTATCACCATAATCCACCCATTCCTCAATACTTTACTGCTATTTATCAACATAACAATGTGCTTTTGGAAATTAATTCTATTTTAGTACTCACTAATCGGAAATAAGCCGCCCTCCCTGTCCGGGGATAATGTGGGAGTTATATGGGGTGGTAATGCATAGTAAAATAATGAATCTGCATACAGGTGCGTATATGTATTGATATATGGTATGTATCGAATATGTGAATGTAAGATATAGTAAAAGTAGCACGCATTAAGGTGCAGAGAGAAATTAGTTGGGTGTCGTGTAAACCAAGAACAAATTATTATGAAAATTGAATCAATCAAGATAGAAAACTTTAGAGCTTATAAAGAGGAAGTAATTGATTTTGAAGACTACACTTCTTTTGTTGGCCCTAATGGTGTAGGAAAGTCAACTGTTTTTCATGCTTTAAATTTATTCTTCAGACAAAATAAGGATTGTCAAACGGATTTGCTAAAATTATCCGCTAACGATTTTCATCACTATGACACTTCAAAAGAGATTAAAATTACTGTGACTTTTGCAGCTCTTTCCGATGAAGCAAAAGAGGAATTGGCAGATTATGTAAGGCAAGATAAATTGGTTGTTACAGCAGTAGCTAAGTATGATTCGATATCCGAAAGAGCAGAAGTAAAGCAGTATGGGAATCGCCTAGGAATGGAAGAATTTAGAAAATTCTTTGAAGCTGATAAAAGTGGAGCAAAAGCGGCTGAGCTCAAAACAATATTTAAATCATTTAAAGAAACGTATACAGATATTAGTTCTGCAAATTCAAAGGCTGATATGATTTCTGCTTTACATGAATTTGAAGCAAATAATTCTGATAAATGCATATTAATACCAAGTGAAGATCAGTTTTATGGTATTTCAAGAGGAGTTAATAAATTAGAAGCACATATTCAATGGATTTTTGTTCCTGCAATAAAAGATGCCACAGAAGAGAGTGAAGAATCGACAAAATCAGCATTAGGCCAACTTCTAGCTAGAACTGTAAGGTCAAAAGTTTCATTTGATGAAAAGGTTAGAGAATTAAGAAATAATGTACGTACTGAATATCAAAAACTATTAGATGCAGAACAAGAAACATTGGACGGTATTTCGACTTCACTACAAGAAAGGTTAGCAAGTTGGGCTCATCCTAACATTACTGCTTCAATTCAGTGGAAACAAGACCCAGATAAATCAATAAAGATTGAAGAACCTTTAGCTGGCTTAAAAGTTGGAGAAAGAGGTTTTGAAGGTGAATTATCCAGATTTGGACATGGTTTACAACGGTCATATATGTTAGCTCTATTACAGGAGTTAACAAGTTTTGAATCTGAAAATGTACCAACGCTTTTAATGGGAATTGAAGAGCCTGAATTATTCCAACATCCACCGCAAGCAAGATATCTAGCAGAAACATTATTTGATTTATCACAATCAAATTCTCAAATAATAATTTGCACTCATAGTCCCTTGTTTATACCAGGAGATAGTTTCGATAAAATAAGAATGGTCTGTGAAATTGGAGAGCCAAGTGAAACTAAGGTCAAAAGAATTACTTATCAATCTTTAGCCGAAGAGCTTCATAGTGTAGGAGAAAAACTTGTTTCAGAAGATGGAATGGTTGCTAAGTTATACCCTTCATTAAATCCAGTAATCAATGAAATGTTTTTTTGCAAAAAGCTCATTCTGGTTGAAGGTCATGAGGATATCGCACACATTAATTCCTATCTGTTGTTAACAAACAAAATGATTGAGTTTAGAAGACATGGTTGCCACATTGTTCCAGTAGAGGGTAAAAATAAGCTTAGTAAACCATTAGCGATGGCTAAGTTACTTGAAATTCCAACTATGGTGATATATGATAGTGATACAGATAAAACAAGAGAGCATGAAGTCACTCAACATAAAAGAGAAAATAAAGCGATTCTAGAATTAATGAATTTAGGAGCAGAAAGTAATTGGCCAGAGAATGCGATTATAAAGGATAACTTAACTTCTTGGAAAACAAACTTGACTAAAGAAATTGCTGAAGAATTTGGAGAAAACTTGAGGAAATATGAAGATAAAGCTATTGCGTTTTACGGCAATGCAGGCGGACTTAAAAAGAATCCATTAGCTATAGCTAAGACTCTCGAATTTGCATGGAATGAAGGTGTGAAATCTCAACAACTACTTGATTTAACAGATAGAATTGTAGAATTCATAAAAAACTAAACACGAACGCCCAACAATGGCCCATACGAAATATGCCTGCCGCAGGCGCAACACAGACATACTACGCATACACTCAACATTAGAAAAACTCAGCTCGGCGTAATTTGTAATTACGTCGAACCTAAATCGTAGTTTTCAACTACTTAATAAATCAAACCAAGTTGCAGCCTTCACCTAGCCAAGTCCATTAACCAACCAAATAAACCAAGCATGAAAAAAATCAGAATTGGATTAATCATTATCGCTGTTATTCTCATAACGGTACAGCTATGTCAGATTAACTATAGCAATTTAAGTTGGTCAGATAATGCAGGCCGCTACATAAGCATTATCTCTATGGTTTTAGTCATACTAAGTGTCATCTTTTCCCACAGATACGGTAAACGAAATCAGACTAAACAGTAAGTAATCGTCATTAACCCATGTATAACCCAACCATCCATCACCGAAGAAGCATACGCCTTAAAGGCTATGATTATTCAGCTGCAGGCTTATACTTTATCACCCTATGCACGGCGGATAGGCAACATATATTTGGCCAAATAAGTGATGGCGAAATGCACTTTAACGCATTCGGGAAAATAGCCAATGAAGAATGGGCACTTACCCCCGAGATTAGAAAAAACATTTCATTGGGCGATTATATGATCATGCCCAATCATTTTCATGCCATCATCAGCATCAATTATCAAATAAAAGAAGCATCAAAGCAGGATATCGGAAAATTTCAATCGCCATCACAAACCATCGGCGCCATAATAAGAGGATTTAAAGGCGCCACAACAAAGCGAATTAATAATCTTATCCGAGAAAATAGAAAGAGCAGCACGGGCGAATTGCTATTCGCCCCAAATGGTCCAAAGGGCAATCTCGCCCCAACTTGCCCTTCCGGGCAAGGCTCCATCTGGCAACGCAATTATTACGAACATATCATAAGAACGGAAAGAGCTTATACAAATATTTCAAATTACATTATTAATAACCCTAAAAACTGGAATAATGACAAATTAAAACATCACGATTAAACCTCCGGAACTCATAATCAGACTTCCGGCATCCATAAGTGGAAGGAAGGAACAGAAGATGCGACCTGAGGAATGCATGGTGCGAGTGTAGGAACGCATGGTTAGACCTCCGGAATGCAAGAGTCGAGTGTAGGAACGGACGATTAGACCTCCGGAACGCAAGAACCGTGCGTAGGAACGCACGGTAAGACTGTAGGAATTGAAAAAATGATAGTTACAAAATATGGAAAACTTCACCTGTCAGGAAAGAGAGGCGGCCTAAAAGTAGGCCGAATCAATTAACCGAAGTTTAACTATAAAAATTGTAACAAATGGGAGCAAGATTTAAAAACTCCGAAGCAGAATTGATGAACCAAAGCGATGTGGCTTTGGAGAATGTAGTGCAACAACCAGCTATTGCAGCGGCTATGGCTGAGCTGGGCTACGATAATGCCACTATTGAAGAGGGCAGAGTATTTAACAGCGAGGCGCACAGTGCCTTTAAGCTCAATAAGGTTGAGGATGATGAAACGCGGGCGTCGTACCAGCAGTTTGATGAGGCTAAAACAGCATTAAAAGAGCTGTATGGCCTGCATCGCAAAAAGGCCAAGGTTATTTTTAGGGACGAACCAACAGTGCTGACTCAATTATTAATTGCCAACGCATTGCCAAATGCTTATTCAAATTGGTTACAAGGTGTTGAAAAATTCTACGATGTATTAAACACTAATGAAAACCTGCAAGGTCGGGTGGCTCGACTGAAAGTAACACTCGAAGAATTGGCAAATGGACAAACCTTAATAGTCGAATTAAAATCCAGGCGCGCCGCTTACCTGCAAGAAGTAGGGGAGTCGGAATCAGCCACCAAAGCCAAAGACGAGGCATTGGGCCGTCTGGATAAATGGATGTCGGAGTTTTATGCCGTAGCCCGCATCGCCCTCGAAGACCAGCCCCAGCTGCTCGAATCACTGGGTAAATCGGTAAAGAGCTAAACCTCGAATAACATACCTCGAATTAAACCCGTCAGGTTTTTGAAACCTGACGGGTTTGTTAAATCCAAAAACTCTGCGCCTCCAAACCTCTGTGTTAATATTATTATGCTGCTATATAGCATAAAGCACAATCCAATTAAATTCCTATTTTTGCCACCTTGTAATTGTCTTGTCACTTATGTCTTAAATCTAGATACTAAGAAATATGTTTAAAAAAGTCCCCCATACTTACGTCATCGTATTCTCACTGATTGTATTTGCAGCTGTTGCTACCTGGTTTATCCCCGGTGGTGAATATGTGCAAGAAACCAAAGTGGTTGATGGAGTAGAGAAGACAGAGATGGTTTTTCATAGTATTGAAAGTCAACCGCAAACCTGGGAAGTATTTGCCGCTATGGTGCATGGCTTTGAAAAGGGTGCCGGTATCATTGTATTTATATTGATGATTGGCGGTGCATTCTGGATAATGAATGATTCGAAAGCCATTGATGTTGGAATCCTCTCTTTTCTTGATTTTGTAAAGAAACTCGATCGTTATAAAGCCATTCGGACAATAGGAGCTAATAATTTAATTCTAATACTTATCATGCTGATGTTCTCCGTCTTTGGGGCGGTTTTTGGCATGAGCGAAGAGACCATCGCTTTTATGGTGGTATTGGTTCCTTTGGCTATTTCAATGGGCTATGACAGTATTACGGGTGTAGGTATTGTGTTTGTTGCCGCGGGCTTAGGATTTGCCGGTGCCGTACTTAATCCGTTTACCATTGGTATAGCACAGGGGCTGGCCGAATTGCCTCTGTTCTCAGGTTTTGAATATCGTTTGGTCTGTTGGTTTATCATTAATATCGTTGGGTTTACCTATATATTATGGTATGCACGCAAGGTAAAGAAGAATCCTACATCATCAGCGGTATACGAAGAAGATGAATATTGGCGTAAGCGCAGCGCGGGTACTATAGAAGGTATTGATAGTCCAACACCACGTTCGGCCTGGTGGGTGTATGGTGTCACCTTACTGGTATTGGTACTGTTCGCCTTTAAGTATCCGATGACAACACTTAAAATGGGTGGTGGTGAAGGCGTGACCTGGCCTGTAATGCCGGTTATGGCAGCTTTCTTTGCGGTATCAGGTTTTTTATCATTACGCAAAAAAGTCCATTTCTTTATCTTGAGTTTGCTTGGTTTTACTATTCTCTTACTTATCATCGGCGTAATGGGATACGAGTGGTATATTACCGAGATTGCTGCTTTATTTCTGGCTATGGGTATTCTTTCGGGTGCAGCCATGGGGCGCGATGCCGATAAGATTACCAAACTGTTTTTAGATGGTGCAAAAGATATTATGTCGGCGGCCTTAGTGGTTGGATTAGCTGGTGGTATTATTGTTATTCTTGAGGATGGAAAAATTGTGCATACCATCCTTCATAGCATGGCGCAGTCCATGAGTGATTTGGGTAACATTGCCTCGGTAGGTATTATGTATGCCATTCAAAATCTGATTAACATCTTTATTCCGAGTGGTTCGGCTAAAGCTGCTTTGACCATGCCTATTATGGCGCCTTTTAGCGATTTGATAGGATTGTCGCGCCAGGCCACCGTCATGGCTTTTCAGTTTGGCGATGGCTTCACGAATATGATTACTCCAACATCACCAGTTCTTATTGGGGTACTCGGTGTTGCTAAAATTCCTTATACTAAATGGGTAAAATGGATAGCACCATTGATTATTACATTGGTTGTGCTGGGTTTCATTCTTTTGATACCAACGGTAACAATGGAGCTAAACGGTTTTTAAGATTATTAGAGATAAGTTCATTATAGGGGTAGGAATCAACATTTCTACCCTTTTTATTACGATAATAATTGAACATATCTCAAGTATAGTCTACTTTTGCAAGTACTCTATTTCTCATTCCTATGGCGTATAAATACTCTCTCATATTATCCTTTTTATTTGGCTTGTTCTTTCTCTATGGACAGGCTCAAAACGATTGGGAGAACCCTAAAGTGTTTGCGATTAATAAAGAAGCTCCCCGCGCAACATTTAATTCGTATTTAAGCCCCAAAGCAGCCTTGTCATTCACGACTGATAAGGCAGAATATTACCAGTCTTTAAATGGTTTTTGGAAATTTAATTGGGTAAAAGAGCCTAAACAACGACCCCTTGATTTTTATCAGCCCGATTATAATATCAGTGCTTGGGATAGTATAAAAGTGCCTTCTAACTGGGAGTTGGAGGGCTATGGCATACCCATTTACGTCAATACAACCTACCCTTTTGCCATGAAAAATCCACAGCCGCCAACAATCCCCGAGGGCTGGAATCCGGTAGGCTCCTATCGTAAAGATTTTGTGCTTGATGATTCGTGGAACGGCAAACGGGTGTTTATACATTTGGGAGCAGTCAAGTCGGCCATGTACATATGGCTTAATGGACAAAAAGTAGGTTTTTCACAAGGCTCTAAGTTACCCGCTGAA
>Ga0070729_10006277_pt1 | contig 11763 bp, 12 predicted proteins | sample tdDd472_FD_66725 | JGI IMG/M metagenome (GOLD analysis project Ga0070729, IMG submission 66725) | Marine sediment microbial communities from the Atlantic coast under amendment with organic carbon and nitrate - tdDd47.2 | ecosystem: Environmental > Aquatic > Marine > Coastal > Sediment | place...
GCCTTATGTTTTTCTGCCGGATTGCCAACCACAGCACTGCGACCAAAATCACCGTGGTAATGACGGTATTGCCCTAGGGCATCAAAAAATACCGGCTCGCCGGGTATCAATTTACCCTTTGGCAATTCGCCCATGCCGCACATTAAATAGACGCCGCGACCGCCCTGCCCGGCCATCGCCGCCATGTAAATATCTTCGAGCTCCTGCCAACCGATACCGTCGTAGAGTGACCGTGCTGCTTTAAGTAAAGCATTCTCATTGATCACTGCAGCCATCCGCATGATCTCAATCTCAGCAGGCGTTTTTATCAACCTGATTTCATTAAACAGCTGCGGACAATAACGCACGTTATCTGCAGACAACCCGCACTCTGCCAACCATGCACCTGTGCGGGCATCGTCCGCTCCAATGCGGGCGCTATCCAGGCCGACCGCGGTCAATGCCCGGGTTAATGCCCAGAATGCGTTCGGTGACATCCGTGTACCAAGGTCGCGGGTAATAGCCACCCAGCTTTCTTCCAACGGCACCAGACTATTGTCGGCAACCGGCCAGCCGGTATAGGCCTGACCTAAAGGAGAACCATCTGCCAGGCTGCCATCTCCGTCAGACGAGTAGGCATAAACCTGCTCGATCCAGGTGCCCTCACCTTGACTCGCCCGCGTTTCCAGACGCCGGATTTCCAGCGCCGGCACCACAATTGCCGCAGGCACATCCGGGTCACGCGGAATAACAGTGAAATAAGTTCCGTCATAACCGCGGGCAGTATTGAAAACTCCCCAGTAGTTAGATGAGTAATAAAAATTTTCCGGCCGATGAGCAATCAACACGTCCAACTGCTCACGTTCCATTAGCGCCGTCGCGCGTTCGCGATTCAGGAAGCGCTTACTCAAATCAAAGGACATTGGTTTCCCGCATCCAATCCAACAAATCTTCGGCGACCTTCACTTCAACCCCCGCAAGTCCGTGGTCAATATCTTCATACCAGACTTCGCTCACTGACGGTGCTTGCACCGCCGCCGCTTTCAGTTCAGCGAAACGTGCCTCATCGTTATAGCTATCAGCCGTGCCGGATAACAATAAAACCGGCACGTCAGCATTCGCGATATGTACGCTGTTGCGACTGTCTGCCTCAGGCCCCCACCAGGATAACCAACTGGCTGCGCGCTGCGTCCAGCGGAAACGCCCCCCCGACAAGCTCGGTGGCGGCTGACGTACATCCACATCAATAAGCAAACTATCTCCGGCTCCGGAAGACACTGCCGCCTCAGCATCGCTTACAGCCTGCAAATAAGCCGCATCACCCGCAGCAGCACGAAACCACTCAGGGCAATCAGCTGTCGGCATTAAGTGGGCCAGCGCAACAACATCTGATGGTTGCTTAGTTGAATAATAACGGCCAATGCTGGCGCTACCCATGCTGGCGCCGGCCAATACAATCTTTTTGATTCCATTCGCCCGGAGCCAGTCTGTCCAGCCATCGAAATCATCAAGCTCATCATCCAGCAATGCCGTCTCATGCCCCGTCCAGCCACTACGGTGTGACTCTATCGCTAGTACAGCAACATCCTGCGCAAGCACCGGAGCCATCTTCTGGAACAATGCGCTGGTAGGCGAACTGGTAAGCCCGTGCATTAACAAAATTGCGGTATCGGTATCCTGTTGCGGCTGCCAATAAAAACCGTAAAGACTGCGATCACTGACATCAATAGTGACCAAATCCAGGCGCGTGTTGTCCAACGGATCACCGCCCAAATGCCAAGCACCTTCGGTAAACAGGTCGATCAACTGGGAACGATCGCCAAAATGCCTGGTCACTTCCGCTCCGGGCCGGTCTTCATTGAGTGCCGCCGGCAAACTATCCGCATCTTCAGCAAACAGCAGCAACGGCATAAAGTTTGCAGCATAAGCATCACTGATTTTAGTAACGGCCTGAGGACCCCACCAGGCAAGAAAGGGTGCAGCCTGCATCGTTACATCAACCGAATCATCCGCAAAACGGTCGATACGGTAATCCATGCCGGTTCCCTGGCGGGCAGCGACAGCAGCCTCTCTTACTGCCGAATCATACGATTCACCGCCTAACGCATTTCGTAAAGCCGCTGCAGCATCATCCATCGGATCGATCAATGCAGCCGCCTTAACTCGCGGGTCCCTATGCTTAACCTGATAGGCCAACACCGACCATGCACCAATCTCTTCACCCACCAGATAGATATCAGCAAAACCATTGGCCGACAGATAATCAACTGCAAGCTTTATATCCCTGAAATCATTTTCGGGCACAGCCATCAACTGCCCCTCTCCGCCCCGCCGGCGCATGCACAAACTTAGGAAGCCGAAACCGCGGTCTGCCATAGCAGGGCCCAAATTCAGAGCCAGATCATCATGCGGGTAGCCACCCCAGGCATGAACAAAAATAAATGCCGGTCGCGGCTGACCAAGCTGGTGTTCTGCAGGCATCCATAACAGCGAGTGGGGCATGGGGTTGAAGGCTACGGGGCCCTCCGGTTCAGCCCAGACATTGATCAGATGGAATGTACTCATACGTTAAAACCCAGCTAAGAGGTAAATATGGCCACGGGATGGCAACCATAGCCTAAATAAACACCGACTGACGACATGCCCGCAACTGAATCGCTACACTCCGGTCAGTATCAACTCCCTTTTAAACAGACCTTTCGCGGGCACATCCTGGTTTATATGAAACACACACTCATTCTGCTGACCTGTTTCTTAACCACTTTCTACTCGTCCGGCACTTTCGCCGCAGACAACACGGCTACTCCCGAAAAAACCTCAAGCACCGAGCCGCCATTATGGGAAATGCGTCTGGCGGCCTTCGGTCGTTACGGACCTGCGTACCCGGCGTCGGAGGATAACCAGGTGAATTTCGTGCCATTGCCGCTGCCTATATACCGGGGAAAGTTCTTGCGTCTCGGAGAGGATTCAGAAAGTCCGATTCGCGGCCGGATTTTTCGCTGGGACCGGGTCAAACTCGATTTTGCGTTTGATATTAACTTTCCGGTAGACAGTGAAGACGTTGATATCCGCACCGGCATGCCAGACCTGGATTTTCTGCTTGAAGTGGGTCCTGAGCTTGAAGTCCAATTTAACAAACAGCCAAAACTTGGTGGCAACTGGTACTTAGGCCTGCAACTGCGCCCTGCTTTGTCCTTCGGCAGCCTGAACCCCGACTTCAGAGGCGTCGCGTTTAGTCCGGAGTTTTCATACCGAAAGAAATTTACGCAAGGGCGCGATGCGATCAAATTCCGCATCACACCCACCTGGGGCTCGGAAAAATACATGGATTTTTTCTACACAGTAGATGACCAATATGCGGCGCCGGGACGCAGCGCCTATCAAGCCAAGGGCGGGTATCTGGGGACAGACCTGACATTCACGTGGGTCAACACCATTTCAAAAGAATGGGAGTTTGTAGCCGGAACCCGATGGTCATTCCATCAAGGTGCAAAGAATACGAATAGCCCTTTATTTACAAAGGACTACGGCATTGGGGTGTACGCAGCATTTACCTGGAAGTTCTGGGAGAGCAAACGCCGTGCGCGCAGTGTGGAGTAAACACCTGATTTACTCAGCGTCGAACTTTTGTTGTGCTATATAAAGTTGCAAACATCCGGGAAAGAGATGAGAAGCGCCGATGACCAATAAGATTTCACGTCGTGCAGTTTTGCAAGCCGCTACTGCCGTTGCCGCGTTACCGGTAGCAGCATGCTCAGGGAAGCAGGACCTGCCCCTGCCACCCAATGCGCCTATCGGCCCGTTTGGCTCAGAGTCGACTGCCGAGGAAGTAACAGCCGGTATCAATCTGAGTGGCAAGGTAGCGTTAGTAACAGGCTGCAACTCCGGTATTGGCTATGAAACCATGCGGGTTCTGGCACTGCGGGGTGCACATGTTATCGGGGCGGCACGTACCGAAGCGAAAGCTGCGCAAGCATGCGAGAGCGTTCCCGGACTGACCTCGCCCGCAGTTATCGAACTTTCCGATTTTGACAGCATTGTGACCGCCTCGGAAAAAATCCGCGCCACATTCCCCCGGATCGATATTATTATCTGCAACGCAGGCATCATGGAGCTCCCCGAACTCGAGCAAGTCTACGGTTTGGAAAAACACTTTGTTGTAAACCACCTGGGGCACTTCCTGCTAGTTAACTTACTACTCGAACAAATTCAGGCCGCACCGCAAGGCAGAGTGCTTGCCGTAAGTAGTGGTCAATCGACCCGCTCGGCGCCTGAAGACGGCATTCAGTTCGGACAACTATCCGGCGAAAGCTGGTACAGCCCGGAAAAGGGCTACGGGCACTCCAAGCTCGCCAACGCACTGTTTTCACTCGAGCTGGCTAAGCGTTTGGAAGGTACGGCAGCGACATCTAACGCACTCACCCCCGGTGTTATTCCTACCAATCTGGGGCGGCACATGCCCCGTTGGAAGCCACTGGTACTGGAAACACTGGGCAAACCCTTTACTAAAACAATCCCGCAAGGAGCTGCAACCAGCTGCTATGTGGCAACGGCTAAAGCCCTGAATACTGAAAGCGGTTGGTTTTTTAAAGACTGCAATCCGCACCGTCCGGGCGGACAAACCGAGAACGCTGAAATGGCAGCGGAACTCTGGTCAACGTCGGCAGAACTCGTAGCACCCTGGCTCGCCCCCAAAATATCAACGGCGGCACACTTTGCCTTTGGCGGACTTTCAATTCGCTAAAGAATATTTCTGGAGATACTTAAACTATGAAGATTTTACTTACAGCACTGCTGGCAGGTCTCGTGATAAGCGGTTGCTCTTCGCAACAAGCCGTTTCAGTTGCAGAAGACGATAGCGATGTTGCACGCGGCCGGGAACAAATGATCGCCGCTTTCGATGCAGCCTGGATTCGTTTCCTGGCATCCGGCGGTGTCGATGACGTACTTGCCACCGAGCCCAAAAACAAGCCGGGCGCAGCTAAAAGCTATGTCGTTAAGATGGCTGACTGCTTGCCAAACCCCGAAGTAGCTGAGTACCCGGCAGAACCCGTCGGCCTCCTGAAAAACATTTTGGAGTCAGGTCAGATTCGCCGCCTCACTCAAGGCGTACCCTTGAACGAGCAGAATACGGCCTATTACTTTTCCGGCGTAACCGACAAGTATCTGGAAGGCGTCATCAGCGGTATCGAGTCACACTATGGCGTAGAACTTGAAGTTGTAGATGTCGTCTACCCGCCGGGGCGTTTGCCGGTAACCAGCATTCTTGTGAACGGTGAAGCGGACTTCATTAGCCAGCTCAATGCGACGGGCGGCACCACGCAGGGCATGCGTCGACGTGATTCCCGCCGTTGGGGTTGCACCATGGGTGCATCGAGTCAGTTCATTCACATACCCGAAGATTCAGAACTCGCCGATGAAATCAACAACTGGGATGATCTGGTTGCACGACCCGACGTACGCATTTGTGCAGGACCGCTGACTACCCAGACCGCCCGCGCATTCCTGAAAGAGCACAGTGTCCAGACCCGCTACATTAATGATCTGTCAGGCTGCGTAAGACAGATCGAAAAAGGTAAGGCTGACGTCATCATCAATCCGCTTCATGATCTTGGTGTAGCCGATATTGATAACTACAAATCGGTTCACACGATGCTGGTCGCAGGTACGCCGTTATGGGTTGCTGCAGAAGGCATCGAATGCCCGTCTGACGATGATCCGAAAACCGAGGATGAGTGCTTCGCTACGAACCCTCTTTAAAGCCTGAATGTAAGTAATAAAAAGGGCCGGCTCATTGCCGGCCCTTTTTATTTGCTCTGCAAATTACTTTCCATCAGCACGGGCGCTGGTAAGGATAGGAAAGTAAACCCAGACGAAAATACCGAATGCGATCATCCAAAGCATCGCGGATACATCCACCGACGTCAGATACTGATTAACAAACGCACCACTTAGTCGCACGACCACTGCCAGTGTCATTAACCAATACGCCAACACAATGACCTTCGACACCTTTAATGCACGACCGGTGTGGCCTAAAGCAACGCGGGTCGTTACCGCGAAAATCATCGTGCCGATCACACCCATAGTCAGCGCATGCAGTGCCACCGATGGCGGAAACCAAAAGCCTGCCTGTGACAAAGCCATAGCAAGATAGCCTAGTGGAAACCAAAGATAAGCCACGTGCAAAATAAAGAGGACCGGATTGGATCGCGTACCGATGCCCCGCCAGAAAAACAACCTGAGACCATGGGCACAAGCAGCAGCCAAAGACAGCCATATCAAAACTGCTGAAGCAGGGAAGTAAGCCGCACAAATGCCGGTTGCCGCGGTAAGAATCAGCACAGGGACTTCGAGCGGCACGTAAGACACAGGCAACACCGGCTCAGCGCCTTGTGCCGCGCTCTGCCGCAACCAGTTGGCCGTAAAGTTAGGCACGATGCGGCCGGCGATGACTGCCGTAAGCAGCAGTATCAGGTGCAACAACAGATACATCGCAATCCTGTCATCGCCGGGACTGACGCCCATGCGTCCCAGATGGAAAAAGAGATTCAATACGGCCATGAGGGCTACAATAATTACGATTGGCAGATTGCGCTGATTACCGGCCCCGATAATTTCCCTGCCGACATAAACCGCCAGTAGAACCGGAAACAGCATATCAACGGCAGTCACCAACCAATCCGGGAATGGCAGAGCAATGCCCATAACCACGCGACCGGCTAGCCAAACGAAGAACAGCACCGCCAGCATTGCCCCCGAAACAGCCGGACGCCCGGTCCATGTCGCAATTGCCGTCAAAGAAAAGCCGGCAACAGCGGCCATAGCAAAACCCACTAACATCTCGTGTCCGTGCCAGTAAATCGCTACTTCCGAAACACCGGGCGGCGAGTGCAACAGCATCACCCAGGCCATCAGAGCAACCGTCACAAACAAAGCACCTGCCAGAAAAAATGGCCGGAAGGCATAACTCATTAGGTGACGCATAATCATGTCCTGTTATCTTAGCTGTCATTTCCGCAGCAATCGGGCTAAACGCAATACTGTTAAGTCTGCTATCGTAGGGACATCTATCATATAAGGAGAAAGACTCATGGACATCGTTGTATCCGCTTTTGCCGTTCTGGTTGCACTTGGATGCCTGATTGCCATTATTCTGGCGACCCGCAAAGACAAGAAAAAAGAAGAAGGCGACTCTTAAGCCGGTTTAATACCGGTAACGCCAACCCTTTATGTCCGTCTGGATCACCACTGCGTTTCTGGGTGTCGCAACCGGCTTCACCTACTATGGCTGCGTTCGTCTGAGGATGTTTCTCGGGCCACGTTTCCACCAATTTGCCGGTCAATGGGCGCGCCAACTGCTTTGGCTGACTATTTTTGTGGCTGTCATCTGCGTAGCCAACTTGTCTCTCGCACTGCTGAGACTCTACCTTCATTTCGCCAATATTCATGAGCACACTGTGCCCTATGAAGCTCTATTCGCTGTGGTGTCGCTCGTCACCGGCATGGGACTGGTATTCCGACACGTGCTCAGCGGCCGCGACAAGAACGAATGAACACGACTGATTGAACAAGGACTAACGATATGACTTTTGCACTCTGGACTATCTTGCTAACGGCCTGTCTGCCGCTGATCTGGGTGGGTGCCGCGAAATTCGGGGCCGATGGCTACGATAACCATGAACCCCGTGTATGGCTGTCGGGCCTGGAAGGTTGGCCGCAACGGGCTAACTGGGCTCAGGTCAACAGTTATGAAGCCTTCCCGCCCTTTGCTGCGGGCGTTTTGACAGCGCACTTTGTCGGCGCTGATCAAATGACCATCGACATCATCGCCGGTGTTTTTTTACTGTGCCGGATACTGCACGGAATATTCTATATTCAGGATAAAGATGCTGCCCGGTCGCTTGTCTGGACCGGCGGCTTTCTCTCAATTATCGGTTTGTTTCTTGCATCGGCGTGGACTGCTGCCTGAATCATTCATTGACCGCATATATTCATAATCGCAGACAGTTCATTCAGTCACTAGGTGCCGGGCTTATCCCCGGAGTCCTGCCGGCTTCAGCACTTGCCGCTGACGGAAACGTTCTGAACGATCAGCAATTACTGGATAGCTATGTCCGTCTGGCAGGAAGCCACGATGACAGACTGGTTATTTGGTGGATGGACGGCATCCGCTACGGTGTAGTGAATGCCGTTGCAAAGCCTCTGTACGGAATGAAAGTCGGCATGTTCCATCGGTACTTTTTGCAGCCCGATGGCAGTTTTCAGATCGCTTTCTTTGAGCTGACCTATTACACCGACCTGCAAAGCGGGCGGTTATTAAAGTTTTTCGATAATCCTTATACCGGCGAAACCAACAAAGTCAGACACGTGCGTCTGGGTCCGGAAGTGCGGGAACTGACATCTCAGGGACTGATGCCACCTAAAGGCGCGGCCTTAGGTGACTTTGTTAAGGAGTACCGCAACAGTCTTGGCCCTGCGAAAACCGGCAACCGGAAGATATGGATACCGGCCTCAGTAGAAGCAACCATTCAGTTCCCTAAACCGACCGCACCACAAATACTATTAAACCTCTATACAACCGTATCGGGCAGCCTTGCCGATGCGACCAGCAATAAAGCCACCACCTCAGCCTGCGACATTGCCTTCAGCAATGTACTCAAGTGGGAACCGTGGATGAATATGCAAGACCGGCCAGGACAAATGATGAGTAAAGCAGAGGGCATGAAATTGTTTTCGGTAACAGACATGCCCGATGACTACATTGCCTGCGCTGACGAGGTGCACCCCTCTTACATCGCTGACCCTGTAAGCAAACTGCAAAAACAGGTCGATAAAATCAAATCAAAAAATTCAACATAAAAAAAAGCCCGCATAAGCGGGCCCTTTTTTATCTGATAATTACCGATCCTACATATCAGGATCTGTTCAAGCTCAGCAAAAACTCTTTGCGGGTATCGGGATTCGATTTAAACGCACCACCCAACGCTGTGGTTGAAGTCTCGCTGTTAGCATCCATTACGCCGCGCGCAATGACGCAGTAGTGCTTAGCACTTATGTGCACAGCCACGTCCTTTGTTTCAAGGAGGGTCTGCAATGCTACCAACACCTGCTCAGTCAATCGCTCCTGAACCTGCGGACGCTGTGAAAAGAACCTTACTATCCGGTTAATTTTTGACAGACCGATGACCTTTTCCTGAGGAATATAAGCAACAGAAGCTACGCCATCAATAATCACGAAATGATGTTCGCATGTTGATGACAGATCAATATTGCTGACCTTAATCATCTCATCAACCTGCATTTTGTTTTCAATAGCTGTGAGCTTAGGGAAGTTCCTGTAGTTCAAACCGGAAAATACTTCGTCGACGTACATTTTGGCGATACGTCGAGGCGTATCACATAAGCTATCGTCGCGCAGATCCAGAGCCAGCACTTTCATAATCTCTCTGAAATGTGTCTCTATCTGTTCGCGCTGCTCGGATCGCGACAAAGCGGAAGGCATTAACGGTGTTTCAAGACCACGCGCCTGCAAAGCATCGCGTACCTTGATCGCTTCGGGACGGAGGTTAGAGGTTATATCTGAGGCCTGCTCAGGAAAATCGATGGCGGAATGGTCGTTATCGAGCAGGCTTTCTATTGGCGACTGAACACTTGGCTGGTTCATTTATTTTTCCTCGGTTTATTTGGTCACACCAAACTATTCGCCACAAAACCCGTTTTGGTTTCCTTACCGGCTAATTTTTCTGTAACCCGCGAAAATACTGCTATTTCAACGCAACCACCCATCCGGCGGATATAGCCAAACACCCTTTCCACAACCCAACATCGGAGACCATAAGCCACTGTATTAAAAAAGCTTTTACACCCTGTGAAACTTTACTAAAACTTTGACTGTCAACCAGTTATCCTCAAGGGAGGCGGTTCCACTGATTTTATGGAACCTTCTGTCGGCGGTAATCAGCCTTAACGGGATACCAATCCGGTGAGCCACTTTAACCCTCACCACCACACCGGCTTTGCCGGAGTAACGACCAACACTGGAGAAGTTATATGTCTAAATCCACAACACTGAAAATTGCTATCGGTGCAGCTGTAGCAACCGGCCTGGGTGTCGCAGGTGTAGCAAATGCAGAACAAGCCGAACAAAACATTTTCGGAATGCAGGAATTATCCAGCGGCTATCTGACAGCAGGCGGCCATGAAGGCGGCTGCGGCGAAGGCAAATGCGGCAGCGATAAAGAAGATAAGAAAGAAGGCGGCTGCGGCGAAGGCAAATGCGGCAGCGATAAAGACAAAGACGAAGCCTGATCAAACAGGCTGAACTCCTCTATGGAGAGTCTTTCTAAAGAAACCGGTTCTGCACTCTCTCTTCCGGAGGGTGCAGGACTGGGTTTGCGACGCAGCCTGCTGGACGAAGTCACTCAGCAGCAACCCGATCAAATCAGTTTCCTGGAAATAGCACCGGAAAACTGGATAAATGTTGGCGGCAAATTCGCTGCACAGTTTTACTCACTACTCGAACGCTACCCGCTTTCCTGTCATGGGCTATCGCTATCTATAGGCAGCCCTGAACCACTCGATTACAACTACCTACAACAACTAAAGTCATTCCTTAAAGAAGTGAATGCTGTTACCTACAGCGAGCATCTGAGCTATTGCAGTGATCACGGTCATCTTTACGACCTGATGCCACTACCTTTTACCGGGGAAGCCGTGCATCACGTAGCCAAGCGAATTCGCGAAGTTCAGGACATACTTGAGCAGCGCATCGTCATGGAGAACATCTCCTATTACGCAGCACCGCATCAGGAGCTCAGTGAAATCGAGTTCCTGAATGCCGTTCTTGAAGAAGCTGATTGTGACCTGCTGCTCGACATCAATAACATTTACGTCAACAGCATCAATCACCAATACGATGCCGAGGACTTTATGCGACAAGTGCCAGCGGAACGGATTACCGAGTTTCATATCGCCGGCCATTACGTTGAAGCTGAAGACCTGCGAATCGATACACACGGTGCACCTGTTGCTGACCCGGTGTTTGACCTGCTTGGCAAATCCTACGAACTTTTTGGCCCCGTACCCACATTGCTCGAACGGGACTTTAACGTGCCACCCTTACCTGAACTGCTCGATGAGGTTGATCGCATCAACGAAATTCAGGATCAGCATCGCGGCAACAACCGGAAGGCGGTGTAGGGCATGAGTAATCTGGAGACTATGCAACGGGACTTTGCCGCCCATATACGCGACCCGGAAAACCAACCGGCACCCGAAGGTATTGAAGATCGACGCATGGCCATATACCGGGAGCTGTTTTTCAATAACATCTCCGGATTTTTGGGAGACCAGTTTCCGATAGTCAAAAACATTCTCGGGGAAGACAAATGGACAGCGCTTGCCAGAGATTTTTACCGTGATCATGGCAGTAAAACACCACTGTTTACAGAACTACCCGACGAGTTTTTAAGCTACCTGCAAAATGAACGCGCGCAAGATCATCCCGACGACCCGCCCTTTATGCCGGAACTGGCTCACTACGAAAGAATAGAAACCGTTCTTAATCTCGCGCCCGACCCTGCACCCGACACAGAGCTTAGCCCGCAAGCCAACCTACTGGATACTCAACCGGTGCTGTCGGAGCTGGCGCGGTTGCTCAGTTACGATTGGCCCGTCCATGAGATTGCAGCTGACAACTATCCTGCAGAACCCTCAACCTCACCTCATCATTTTCTGGTCTACAGAAACCGTGCGCACAAAGTGGTGTTCAATACGATAAAT
>Ga0070729_10006279_pt1 | contig 11762 bp, 9 predicted proteins | sample tdDd472_FD_66725 | JGI IMG/M metagenome (GOLD analysis project Ga0070729, IMG submission 66725) | Marine sediment microbial communities from the Atlantic coast under amendment with organic carbon and nitrate - tdDd47.2 | ecosystem: Environmental > Aquatic > Marine > Coastal > Sediment | place...
CGAGCAGCTTTTGCCATTGTCATCAATACATCTCGATCATTTTCAAAGTTATGTAGCATTTCTGCCAAACCTGTCGGAGTCAGCTCAGACTGCTTCAATAAAATTCCTGCCTGATTCTCTGATAACCAGCGGGCGTTTTCTGTTTGGTGATCATCAATAGCATGCGGCAGAGGAACCAGAATGGATGCCAGGCCAGCTGCAGTTAACTCGGCAACGGTTAATGCGCCTGCACGGCAGATAACCAAATCTGCCCACCCATAAGCTTTTGCCATATCAGCAATAAATGCTTCCACTTTCGCTTCAACACCTAACTGTGCATACGCAGTTTCAACGTATTCATCATGTGCTTTACCGGCTTGATGCCAAAGTTCAGGACGTTGTTCTTTAGCCATATTTGAAATAGTCACAGGCAGCACATCATTAATCGCTTTTGCACCCAAGCTACCCCCAAGAACCAAAATACGCAGTCTTTTCGAACAACCAATACACCGTTCATCCGGCGGAGGCAGCTGAGTAATTTCTGATCTAACAGGGTTACCAACAAACTGATTTTTTCTTCCACCAAGAGTAATCGGATAACCACATAAAACTTGTTTTGAAAAAGGGGCCAGCAAGCGATTGGTTGTACCAGCAACTGCGTTCTGCTCATGAATCACCAAGGGCTTACGCAATAACCATGCGGCCAACCCTCCCGGACCAGACGCAAACCCACCCATACCTAAAATGCAAACAGGGTTAAGCTGACGTATTAAATCAATTGCCTGCTTAAGCGCGTAGAGCAGTTGGAAAGGTGCTTTCAGTAATGCTTTAATCCCTTTTCCTCTCAGCCCCGCAACATTGAGATAATGCAATTGAATACCAGCAGCCGGAACCAAGGAGGATTCAATACCCTTTTCCGTACCTAACCATTCCACATGCATACCTTGCTGGCGAAAACAATCTGCCGCGGCCAATGCAGGAAACACATGCCCACCAGTACCTCCAGCCATAATCAGAACATTACGAGTCGCCATCATTTGCTCCTCTCTTCTGATATAGCTCTGCATGAACTCGCATCACAATACCTAGCAGCCCACAACATACAATTAAGCTGCTACCGCCATAACTCAAAAATGGCAACGTTAAACCTTTGGTTGGCAACAATCCGGTGTTAACACCAATATTGATAAAAGCCTGGCCACTAACCATAAATGCCACGCCGTAGCAGACATAAGCACCAAACAATTTACCGTGCCTTTCGGCACTCAAACCAAGTTGTAAAATCCGGACAATCAACAAGACAAATAAGGCGACAACCGTCAACGAACCTAGCAGACCAAATTCTTCCGCCAGAATGGCAAAGACAAAATCTGTATGTGCTTCAGGCAAGTAAAATAATTTTTGTACGCTATTACCCAAACCAACACCAAACCATTCACCACGACCAAATGCGATCAATGCCTGCGTCAGTTGATAACCACTATTAAATTGATCCGCCCATGGATCAGTAAAGGCGGTCAAACGCTGCATTCTATAAGGCGACGTCCAAATCAGAACAACCAGTGCCATAACAGCACTCAAAATCACCAGAAGAAATTGCCCAAGACGGGCTCCGGCCAAAAAGAGCATGCCAAATGCCGTAGCAACCGTTACAACCGTTGCGCCAAAATCAGGCTCTAATAACAAAAGTAGGGTAACAAAGAACAACAACGCCATTGGTTTGATAAAGCCCCTAAAACGCTCACGTACTTCTTGCTGACGGCGCACCAAATAACCTGCCAGATACAAAATTACACAGGCTTTGGCAATTTCTGAACACTGCAAAGTTAGTGGACCTAACGCAACCCAGCGACGACTGCCATTCACTTCGCGCCCAATACCTGGAATAAGAACAAGCGCCAACATCGCAAAGGCAAATAATAGCCACAACCAACCTGTCTGCTGCCAGAAGCTCATTGGGATGCGATAAGCCATGAATGCCGCCAGGGAACCCAGTAATAAATGAATCCCATAACGCTGAATATGAAAGAAAGGGTTGTTATATTTAACTGCCGCATATTCCATGGACGCTGATGCCATGGCAATAAACCCCACGCAAAGCAACGCAATAACACAGGCCAGCAACAGCCAATCAAAATTAATCGATTTTTGCTCCATCATCGCCAAAGTCGTTGCGCTCATATCTGCGCACCCCTCTCAGCTAATGTATGAACACAGTGTTTAAAAACATCTCCACGGTGTTCAAAGCTTTCAAACATGTCAAAACTTGAACAAGCTGGCGATAGCAATACGGCATCACCACGCTGAGCTAGGCCTGCACTTTTGTTAACGGCTGCCTGCATCGTATCTGCATGCTCAACAACAATGCCGTTATTAATAACTTGTTCAATTGCATTAGCTGCTTCACCAATCAAAACCGCTGCCCTGGCATATTGCCTAACAACTGGAGCAAGTGTTTTAAAATCAGCGCCCTTACTTTGCCCCCCAGCAATTAATACCGTTTTTTCGGCACTATCAGAAAGACCAGTAATTGACGCAATAGCCTCCCCCACATTGGTGCCTTTGGAATCATCGTAAAACCTTACGCCGTCAATCTCGGCAACAAATTGGCAACGATGCGGCAAACCGCGAAAGTCCTTTAATGCCTCTAGCATACTGTCCATTGGTAAACTGACCGAATGTCCCAAAGCCAATGCTGCCAACGCATTTTCAATATTGTGGCGACCTACAATTTTTAGCTCGTTTAAGGGCATCAATGGCTCAAATTCAAACGCCAAGAACGTTTTACCCTGTTCTTCAATAACACCAAAACCTTTAAAATCAGGGCGATTTAAACCAAATGTTAATGAAGTCACTCCCTCGGCTATCATTGGTTTAGAAAGGGTGTCTCCTCGATTTACAACAACCTGTTTACACCCCGTGAAAATACGGTGTTTCGCCTGATGGTAAGCCAGCATATCCGGGTAGCGATCCATATGATCAGCACTTAGGTTCAATACTGTTGCTACCTCTGCATTAATCCCTTGAGCCCGTTCTAACTGGAAGCTAGATAATTCGACCACATACAAATCAACATGCTGTTCTCGTAAGAGTTCGAGGACAGGCACACCAATGTTTCCACCAACCGCGACATTTCTTCCCGCTTTTCTAGCCATTTCACCAACTAAGGCCGTGACTGTACTTTTTCCATTAGAACCCGTTATCGCGATAATCGGAGCGTCAGCCTCACGCACAAATAAATCAACATCACCACAGACAGGCATGCCTCTGGTAATGGCTCTGGCAATAGCAGGCTCCTGTAATGCCACTCCAGGACTAACAATTAATTCATTAGCCCCCTGCAATGCTTCATCACTTATCTCCCCTAGGGTCAGGCCGACATTGGGGAACTCAGTTTTAAATTCATTTAAACCCGGCGGGTTCAGCCGGCTATCGACCACAGAAAACGGCAGATTTTTCGCTGACAAATATCGTGCGCAAGAGAGGCCCGTTAGACCTAGCCCAACCACAACACGATAATTATCTTTAGCAATTAGCTGCACACTCATTCTCTGTTACTTACTCCCTAACGTAGTTTTAATGTTGCTAAACCAAACAACACCAGCATCACAGTAATAATCCAAAAACGAACAATAACCCTCGGCTCCGGCCAACCTTTTAATTCAAAATGATGATGAATCGGCGCCATACGAAAAATTCGGCGACCGGTTAATTTAAAAGAGGTGACCTGTAAAATGACCGAAACGGTTTCCAGAACAAAGATGCCCCCCATGATAAAAAAGACAATTTCATGGCGTGTAATGACCGCGACTGTACCTAGCGCCGCCCCCAATGCCAGAGCACCCACATCTCCCATGAAGATCTGAGCAGGGTAGGTGTTAAACCAAAGAAAGCCCAAGCCAGCACCCGCAAGCGCCCCACAGAAAACAACCAATTCTCCACTACCCGGCACATAAGGAATAAATAAGTACTCTGAGAAATTTGCATTACCTGCTGCATAAGCAATAATGCCAAGCGCTGACCCCACCATCACGGTTGGCATGATAGCCAGACCATCCAAGCCATCAGTGAGATTAACCGCATTACTTGCACCCACAATGACAAAGTAACTCAGCACAATAAAGAATGGACCAAGATCTAGCGCCACATCTTTTAAGAACGGGAAGATCAATTCAGTTTCAGCAGGCGTTACCGCCGTCTTATACAGGAAAAAAGCCGCACCCAAGCCACCGACAGACTGCCAAAAATATTTCCAACGTGCCGGCAGGCCCCGTGAATTTTTTTCAATCACTTTGCGGTAATCATCAACCCAACCAACCGCACCAAAAACCAGTGTTACCGCTAAAACCGTCCAAATATATTTATTACTTAGGTCAGCCCACAACAAGGTACTCAAAGCAATTGCCACCAGAATCAAAGCACCACCCATGGTTGGTGTACCCGATTTACTGAGGTGTGACTCGGGCCCATCATCACGAACAGACTGACCAATCTGGTGATAATTCAACTTGCGAATCATATAGGGACCAAACTGCAAAGAAATAAATAACGCAGTAAGCACCCCTAAAATGCCGCGAAATGTCAGGTACTGAAACACCTGAAAAGCACTAATATATTGTGATAAAAAATCAGCCAGCCAAACCAGCATCAGCGCCACCCCTGTCGTTGGTTTTCATACAAAGCGCGTCAACGACGCGCTCCATTCTTGCGCTACGTGATCCTTTCACTAAAACAACATCCGATCTTTCTACGTCCCCAAGGCTGTCCAATAACTGCTCTATGTTGGCAAAGGCCTTAGCTGTCTGACCAAATCCAGACACGACATCTTGGGCATATTCTCCAACAGCTATTAACTGCTCAATCTGTTTTTCTCTGGCGTAGGCGCCAACGTCTTTATGCATGACTGCAGCTCTATCCCCTAACTCAGCCATCACACCCAACACCAAGCAACGCTTTCCAGAGCATTCGGCCAATACATCTATCGCGGCTTTAACCGCACCCGGATTAGCGTTGTAACTATCATCAATAACTGTTGCGCCTTTATCAGTATTCAAACATTGCAAACGACCAGCAACAGCTTTTACTTTTTCCAAGCCTGAGCGAATTTTTTCTAGGGGGATGCCAGCAGCAATCGCAACTGCTGCGGCCGCAAGTGCATTACTAATGTTGTGATATCCGAGTAAGAATAATTGGATATTTGCCAGACCTTTTTCACAACACAGTGTAAACGCAGCCCCTTTACCGGCAATCAATTCAATGTTTGTTGCGTATACATCTGCCTGATCACTATTAAGGCTGAATGTCTTCACATGCGACTGTTCGGCTCTTTTTAACCATTGCGCCTTGAACGGTGAATCCCAATTAATCACGGCAAAACCATCTTTTGCCGTAGAATCAAAAATTTCGCCTTTAGTTTTGACTACGTTCTCTAAAGACCCAAAGCCTTCAATATGGGCAGACATGGCATTAGTCAGCAGTGTGATATCAGGTTCTGCAAACTGGCATAAATACGCGATATCCCCAACTTTTGCCGCCCCCATTTCAATCACAGCAAATTGATGTTCTGGCGAAATTTTTAACAACGTTCGCGGCACACCAATTTCATTATTGAGATTCGCTTCCGTTGCTAATGTAGGCGCCACTTCAGAAAAAATAGCCGCAAGCATCTCTTTGACGGTGGTTTTGCCTGCACTACCAGTCAATGCCACAAGCTTTCCTTTAAACTGACGCCTATTACAGCGAGCGACCACTCCTAACGCTTGCCTGGTGTCTCCCACCAAAAGGTGGGGCATATCTACACATGGAGCCTGATCAACCAATGCCGCCACGGCTCCTTGATTTAGTGCTTCGCCAACAAACTCATTGCCATTAAAATGCTTACCGCGCAAAGCAACAAATAGATCACCCTCTTTAATGTCTCGTGTATCCGTGGACACACGCTTAAAGACGGCATTTCCAGCAACACTCGAAACAGGCATAACTTCGGAAAGCTGCTCTAGTGTCATTGCGGACATCATCCCTCACCCCTCCGCTGGGTTCGCTTACCCAGCGCAAGACGTAACTGCTGTAAATCACTAAACGGCAGCCGCTGTTGACCAATCTGCTGGTAGGACTCATGCCCCTTTCCTGCAACTAATATCGTGTCACCTTCTGATGCATTAGCCACAGCATAAGCAATGGCTTTCTCTCTATCCGGTTCGATATACTCAGGAGGCGCTTGCATGCCCGATACAATTTGCTCCAAAATCTGCTGCGGGTTTTCATTGCGTGGGTTATCACTGGTAACAACGGCGTAGTCAGCCCAACGCTCAACAACAGCCCCCATTTCTGAACGCTTCCCCTTATCTCTATCACCACCACAACCGAAAACGCACCACAGGCGCCCAGCACCATGCTGGCGTATTGCTTGTAAAGCACTACTTAATCCATCAGGTGTATGTGCATAATCAACCACAGCAACCAAACCAGCATTGTTTGCGACCTGTTCCATACGACCATCAATGGCTTGAAGTTGCATACAAATAGGCATTAACTCAGACAAGGCATAACCGACAGCAGACAATACGGTTATCGCCCCCAATAAGTTGCTTAAATTAAAAGACCCCATAAGTGGACTTTGAAAAGGCATTTCCCCCCAGGGAGAATTCAAGCGTGCATTAACACCAGCAGGTAGAAATTGTATTGCGGTCAAATAAACATCTGCAGATTTATCACTAACGCTAAACGTCAGGGCATTCACCCCTTGAGGAATAGCTTCCAGAATATCTCTTGAAAAAGGGTCATCTAAGTTGACTACCGCTATTTTCAAGCCGGGCTGTAAAAATAATTTTAATTTAGCCTTTCCGTAAGCATCCATTGAACCATGATAGTCAAGGTGATCCCTGCTTAGATTAGTAAACAAAGCAGCCTGAAACTGAACCGCGGCAACACGATGCTGTTCTAGCCCATGAGAAGAGACCTCCATAGCCACGGCATCAATACCGCCTTTATTCCATACTGACAATTGCTGCTGAACCGAAAGGGCATCTGGCGTTGTATTAATGACGGGTGACATTCGACCATTTACACCCATCCCTAAGGTACCAATAACACCGCAACGCTTCTTAAGAGCCGCCAGGAACTGAGACATCAATTGTGTGCAGGTTGTTTTTCCATTCGTGCCCGTGACACCGATGACAGGGATGTCTATTGAGGGATGATCGTAGAATTTTCCGGCGATATCACTAACTTTGGCTACCAAATCTTTTATCACAAGAACGGGAACACCATCACACTCACTATCTTCAACCCAGTTCTCGCCATACTCAGCTAACACCGCTGCAGCCCCAGTTGCAACAGCTTCTCGTATAAATTGACGGCCGTCAGCAGCGGCCCCTTTGCAAGCAATAAACAACTGATCAGACTTTACAGCTCGACTGTCAAGCTGCAGACCCAAAACAGGGACGCCAGCCAAAATAGGTTCAAGAGGCCTAATACCCTCTAGCAAATCACCTAGACATTTGATTTTTTCGTTTTTCTCTAACGCCATCATCAAGCCGACTTACGCTCCTGTTTTTTCCCCGGCTTTTTTGCCAGTAATTTATCAGGAGCCACTTCTAACATACGCAAAGCGCCCGCCATCACTTTAGAGAAAACAGGCGCCGCTGCTTCCCCCCCGTAATATTTATCCCTGCCAGGTTCATCAATAATCACTACGCCTACCAGACGCGGGTCATCTGCAGGCGCCATACCTGCAAATAAGGCCCTATAACGATCATCGGCATAACCCGACTTACCAACTTTATGAACCGTTCCTGTTTTACCTGCTACCGAGTAGTTTTCAACTTGTGCCAAAGTACCGGTTCCACCCTTTTCCGTAACCGTTTTCAGCATGCCAACAATCTGCCGAGAAATTTTAGCTGACAGCACAACTTTACTATCCTGCGTTTCATTGACTCGAAGCAAGGAAACAGGGTGCTTAACCCCGTCTGAAGCCAGGACTGCATAAGCCTGAGCTAACTGGAGAGGTGTTACCGAAAGTCCATAGCCAAAAGCAAAGTTCACCCGCTCAATCGGCTTCCAGTTTGCGTGGTTCGGCATATACCCACCACTTTCACCAGGAAAGCCACTACCGGTACCAACACCAAACCCCATCCGCTGAAACACATCGAAAACAGCTTGCTCATCTAAATCTAACGCTAGCTTACTGGTGCCGACCTGACTCGACTTTGTGATAATTTTAGTAACATCGATAACGCCATAATTAACAGGGTCTAATAGCGTTTTTCTACCAACCTTCAAATAACCCGGATTAGTATCGACAGGTGTACTCGGCAGGTAACGACCACTCTCTAACGCAGCAACAATCGTCAACGGCTTAACCGTTGAACCAGGCTCCATTACATCAGTCATAGCCCGGTTGCGCGTCTGTTCTGCGCGCAACCTACGACGATTATTCGGGTTGTAGGATGGCTGATTTACCATCGCTAAAACTTCTCCGGTTTCAACATCCAGCAAAACCATTGAACCCGCTTTTGCATTATTACTCTGCAATGCCGCCTTTAGCTCACGATAAGCCAAATGTTGAAGGCGTAAATCAATACTTAATGCCAAATCTTGACCAGGCCTGGCCACGCTGATTTGCTCTATATCCCGAATAACATTACCGCGCAGGTCCTTCATGACCCGCTTACTACCTTGCTCCCCTCTCAACCACTCTTCATAGGCAAGTTCAACACCTTCCTGCCCATTGTCATTAATGTCTGTAAAGCCAACTAAATGCGCAGTCACTTCTGCAGCAGGGTAATAGCGTTTGTACTCTCTCTCCGCATAAATACCAGCAATCCCTAAGGATAAAACCTTTTTGGCTTCATCAGGCGCCATATGACGACGCAAATACACAAAACCACGAGAGGCATTTTGTGCGATTTTGCTTTTCAAACGTTCAAAAGGTACGCCTAACACCTTAGCTAATTCAGGCCAACGAGAGGCATCACGATCATTCATGTGCCTAGGGTTCATCCAAATGGACAATACCGGTGTACTTACCGCTAACGGCTCTCCATTTCTATCAGTTATTACACCTCGATAAGCGGGAATCGTTTCCGTGCGAATACTGCGAGCATCACCCTGCCCAATTAGAAACTCATGTCCACGCTCAAGATCCAATACTTGCAAAGACAGTAACCGCCAAACCAACAGGCTTGCCATAACGGCCAACATCAAAGCTACTAGCAAAAACCTCCAAGCTGCTACTGCTTTGTACTTGCTCTCTTTTATCATCGAGCCACCACCACAATGTCGGAAGCCTGAGGAGGAACCATACTCAGCGTTTTAATCGCCATATTCTCAATACGATCATGTGAAGCCCAGGTGCTTTGCTCAAGCAACAACCGGCCCCACTCCTCTTCCAAGCGAACAGTCTCACGATAGGATTGCTGTAAAACACTAAAGTGCTGGCGCGCTTTATAAGAACTATAAATCACGGAAATAGCGGACAGCAGTACTAAGGACATCAACACAAACGCAATTAAAGCGCTGCGGTATTGAGCCAGATATGCTTCCAATCTACCGAACATCCATTATTTCCTAATTACGCAATTTTTTCGGCAACACGCATAATCGCACTACGTGACCGGACATTTTTATCCACTTCATCATCACCTGCCCTTAAAGCCTTCCCCACCTGTTTTAAACGCCGATTTAACTGTGCGTCCATCACCGGCACGCTGGCTGGCAGTTGATCTCCACGAACATGCTGTTTAATAAAGCGCTTGACCATTCTGTCTTCTAGCGAATGAAAGCTAATCACGACTAAACGCCCGCCAACTTTTAGAACATCCAGCACATCGCTAAGAAAATGCTCTAAATCTGCTAACTCGTTATTTATAAAAATCCGAATACCCTGGAAGGCTCTTGTAGCAGGATGCTTACCTTTCTCCCAGGCAGGGTTAGCCTCGCTGAGCACTTGCGCCAAATGAGTAGTGGTTTTAATCGGGCGCTCTGAACGTTCCAGCACAATCGCCTTCGCCATACGCCTAGCGAAGCGCTCTTCACCATACTCTTTCAGCACCTTTGCTATGTCAGATTCGCTAGCACCTGACAACCAGTCCGCAGCACTAACACCTGACTCTGGATCCATCCGCATATCCAGAGGACCGTCACGCAGAAAACTAAACCCACGCTCTGCCTGATCAAGCTGCGGCGAAGACACCCCCAAATCCAATAGCACACCATCAACAGAGCCCTGCTCTGAAAGGTATGTTTTAATTTCGGCAAAAGAACCACGCACAATATGGAAACGCTGATCCTCGTCCATTAACTGACAACCGGACTTGATAGCTTGCGGGTCTTTATCCACCCCTATCAAATGCCCCTTGTCATTAAGCTGCTGCAGGATCTTCCGGCTATGACCACCACGACCAAATGTCCCATCGACATAAAAGCCGTCAGCATTAACTACCAACGCATCAACAGCTTCATTCAGAAGAACCGTTTCGTGCACGCTTTTCGCCTTTTCCGCTACTTTTTTATCTGCTACAAAGGTAATGACATCATCTGTTCAGGTAACACCTGATCAGTCTCGATATCGTCCATAAGCTTGGCTTCTTCCTGACGCCAGAGATCTTCACTCCACAACTCAAGCTTGTTAGTTTGTCCAACTAAGACTAATTTTTTCTCCAACAGAGCATATTCCCGTAGAGCCGGAGGCAATAAAATGCGGCCCGCTTTATCCAACTCCAAGTCACTGGCATAACCAATCACCAAACGCTTAAGACGACGCACAGCTGGCTCCATGGATGGAAGGCTTTGCATAGCCTCTTCCAACTCTTCCCATGCAGGCAACGGGTAAACCGACAGGCAGCGCGACTGGGTATCGATCGTCACAACAACCTGCCCCTCGCACTCAGCCATTAGACGCTCACGCTGCTTGGCTGGCATTGCCAAGCGGCCCTTTGCATCCATGTTTATGTGTTGCACGCCCCTAAACATAAGTTTTTCTTAAATACCCCGTTTTCCCTTCTCTACTTCCACTCAAAAAACCCAGAAAAAACCACTTTATTACACTTTCTACCACTTATGCACACTATAGGGAGAAGAAAGGTGGAATTCAAGCTGGAAAAACGCGAAATGGGTGCTATTTTTCGTAAAAACACAGAGATCATGCAGGCAAATGCATCGAACTCGCACAGTAAAAAACCGCTAAAATCAATAAAAACAAGTAGCTAAAAAACAAAGTTAAAGCCAGTTCTTAAGTTTGATTATATTTGCTTATATAAAAAGGGTGTTTATTGATCAATTGCGCATATAAATTAGGTTATTTTTTAACCATTCGGCTTTTGCAGAGTCCATAGGGTGCAAATAAACCTTGAATGGCTCGAGCTAAGAGAAATATTGCCAGACACCAGCACTTGTCTATACTGACGCCAGCGGTGAAAGGGGATACCGCAAACCAGCTTGAGAACATCAAGCTACCTTCTTATACATAGACAGAGAAAGTCATGACAGGCCTTTTTTCAAAACTACGCTCAATCTTCAACAATAAGTCAGGCCCCACCCCAACCAGTAAAGAAGCGCCGACAGCTAACCCAAAAGAAACTGAAAAACCCGCTTTAATAACACCTCAAAACTTTGACACTAATGCGCTGAACGAACAGTTTTACCAAGCAATGCTTGGCCAAAAAGACGATGGGGCTAGCATCAGCCAACAGCAAAAGCTGATAATCCAACACGTCGAAAAACACCTTAAACATTCGGAAACCCGAATCAAAAGTGTCCCTCGACTGCCCACCATTATTCCGAAG
>Ga0070729_10006281_pt1 | contig 11759 bp, 7 predicted proteins | sample tdDd472_FD_66725 | JGI IMG/M metagenome (GOLD analysis project Ga0070729, IMG submission 66725) | Marine sediment microbial communities from the Atlantic coast under amendment with organic carbon and nitrate - tdDd47.2 | ecosystem: Environmental > Aquatic > Marine > Coastal > Sediment | place...
AAAAAGGCAGTGTCGACTGGGATTTCCCTACAACGGTAAAAGATGTAGTATTAATGGGTACCTATGGAAATCTTGGATGGATCAGAAGGCCGGGGAGGTTACAGAAAGTTGAAGCAGAAAAGGCTTTAAAAAAAGTTGGATTATCTGATTTTAGTCACCGACAAATCAGTCAGCTTTCCGGTGGGCAGCAGCAACGGGTTTTTCTAGCAAGGGCATTGGTGCAGGATGCCAATATTTATTTTATGGACGAACCTTTCCAGGGAGTGGACGCAACAACTGAGAAAGCAATTATAAATATTTTAAAAGAATTGCGACAGCGGGGAAAAACTGTAATTGTTGTTCACCATGATCTGCAAACAGTGACTGATTACTTCGATTGGGTTACTTTGCTCAATGTAAAAAAAATTGCGAGCGGGCCCTGTACTGAAGTCTTTAACGAAAAAAACCTGGAACTTACGTATGGTGCAAAATTTACCCTTGCAGTTGATCAATAGAAATGGAATTTATCAATTTTTTCATCGATTTATTTTCTGACTATACCACACGAATTATTGGTATCGGAACTGCTTTGCTTGGAATTGTGAGCGGAGTTTTGGGTGCTTACGCTACATTAAAGAAGCAAAGTTTGTTGGGGGATGCTGTAGCTCATGCTGCACTGCCGGGTATTGCCATTGCTTTCTTAATTACCGGTACAAAAAACCCCATAATATTTTTTGCCGGTGCGGCATTGTCAGGATGGTTGGCTACCCTGTGGATCATGGGGATAACCCGTAACACAAGGATAAAAACCGATACTGCACTGGGAATGATTTTGGCGGTTTTTTTTGGCATTGGCCTGGTACTGCTTACTTATATTCAAAAGTTACCCAATGCCAACCAGGCAGGCCTCGAAACTTTTCTTTTTGGCCAGGCTGCAACTCTTCTCAAAAGTGATGTAATTGCAATGGGAATTATCGGATTTGGAACTATTGTAATAATAATCCTGTTGTGGAAGGAATTCAAACTTTTTACCTTCGATCCTCAATTTGCCAAATCCCTCGGGTACAATACACGATTTCTTGATATTTTGCTTACTTCGTTGATAGTTCTGGCAATCGTTTTGGGTTTACAGGCAGTTGGTGTAGTGTTGATGAGTGCTATGCTGATTGCACCCGCTGCTGCAGCCCGTCAATGGACTGACAGACTGGATCGGATGGTGATCCTTTCTGCGGCGTTTGGTGCATTGTCAGGATTAACCGGAACAGCAATTTCAAGTTATGGTGCTAATATATCTACAGGTCCAACAATTATTTTATCATCTGTTTCAATTGTGATCTTTTCTTTTCTGTTTGCGCCCGGACGTGGCCTGGTAGCCAAATTCCTGATGCGTGAAAAAAACCGCAGAAACCTTGCACTGAATAAAGTTATTTCCGAGATGTATGAAATATGTTCCTCGCATGATAGCCCAACGCATCAGCACTCAGTTGCGATATTGAAAACTCTGCCGGGTTTTAGTTATAGGATGATCAGGCAATTGAAAGAAAAAGATTTGGTTGAAGTCGATTCAGAAAAGCAATGGCATATGACAGCAAAAGGCATTAAAGCAGCCAAGCAAATTAAAGATTTGGGAGGGGCTGAATGATGACTGGCATTCAGATAGAAATACAGGTGATTGCAATACTGGTGGCTGTAAGCTGTGCCTTACCGGGAGTGTTTTTGGTTTTACGAAAAATGGCCATGATAAGTGATGCAATAAGTCATGCCATTTTACCCGGAATAGTTGTAGGATTTTTAATAACAAACTCGATTTCATCACCGCTGTTAATTTTTCTGGCAGCAATAACCGGAGTGGTTACAGTTGCTATTGTTGAATTGATCAGCAAAACAAACCTGGTTAAAGAAGATGCGGCAATCGGGCTTGTATTTCCCATGTTATTCAGTATTGGTGTGATCCTTATCTCCAAAAACACCGGTAATATGCACATCGATACTGACACAGTATTATTGGGCGAATTGGCTTTTGCTCCATTCAACCGTTTTGTTGTATCAGGGATTGACCTGGGGCCAACAGGTGCCTGGGTAATGGGAGCAATATTGCTGTTAAATCTGGTATTTATTGCGGTGTTTTTTAAAGAATTAAAGCTTTCCACTTTTGATGTCGGCCTAGCGGCTAGCCTTGGATTTATGCCCGGTGTGCTGCATTATGCATTGATGAGCATCGTGTCGATTACGACTGTTGGAGCTTTCGATTCCGTTGGTGCGATTTTGGTTGTTGCACTAATGATAGCACCGGCTGCAACAGCATACTTAATTACTGATGATCTTAAATTGATGCTGATTTATGCGGCAATTATTGCAATGTTTTCTGCTATTGCAGGTTATTGGATGGCAAAGCTTATGGATGCTTCAATTGCTGGATCCATGGCATTTATGTGTGGGTTTGTTTTTCTGCTTGTATACCTGTTTGCACCGGTGAGGGGTTTGTTATCGGTTTACAACAGAAGAAAAAGGCAAAAATCTGAGTTTGCGCAAATGACTCTGCTTATTCATATTCATAACCATAGTGGCGAAAACGATGACATCGAGGAGCGCAGAGCCAGTCACCTGAAAAAGCATTTTCTGTGGGATGAACTCTTTATTAAAAAGATTGTCAGACAAGCCCTTTCTGCGGGATTGTTAACCGAAAAGCAGGAACTACTGTCGCTCACCGAAAAAGGAGATCAGTTTATTGATGCTGCAAATGCATTGTTCACTTCGAAACACCACCCGGGATTTGAAGCCCTCAGAAAGGAGTTTATTATTTTTTCTGATTGATCAGTTTGGGAAAGACAATGTAATTATTGCACCACCACTGCTTAAGTTACCTGCTCTAATTTTTCCAGAATGAATGTCCATCACCAGTTTTGCTGAGGCCAGATCCAGGCCAAAACCTTCATTAGAGATATCTACCTTGGTTTTGCCGAATAATTGAAAAAGGTTTGCCATTTCTTCCCTGGTAAACCCACGCCCGGTATCTTCAATGCTTAATACAGTGTAGTATTCTGTTTTTTCTGATTTAAAACTAATAGATCCCTTTAAGGGGGAGTATCTGATTGCATTGTGTATTAAATTCCGAATACTTCTGTTCACAAGATTAAAGTCACCATTTATTACAAGGGCGTCCTCGGCAAAATCATGAATAACCAGAATGGATTTGTCTTTAATTGAATCCGAAAAAGAAATGATGGCTGATTCACAGACTTCCAGTAGATTAACTTTTGAGAAATCCAGTTTTTGATTTCCCGATTGCAGTTCTGTAATCAATAGTGCGCTTTCGGCAAGGTCCATTATTTTGTCTGAAGATTGTTTTAAATATTCAATAGAATCCTTGTGTTTAGATGATTTCAAGGAAGTGTGCAGCTCACCGATAAATCCATTAAGAACATGTATAGGGCTGCGTAATTCGTGACTGATAAGCATCAGGAATTTGCTTTTCGCCTTATCCAGAAGTGCCAGGTTTTCGTGTGCTGATTTAAGCTCATTTGTCCTTGCTTCTACTACTTCTTCAAGTTGAAGGTTCCAGTTCTCCAGTTGTTCGGTCTGTTTTTTGATTTGTAGCTGTGTACTTACCCTGGCAAGTAGTTCTTCCGGATTACATGGTTTTCCAACATAATCAGCAGCACCAAGTTTAAAACCTTTCAGAATACTTTCGGGATCGGTTTTTGCCGTTAAAAAAACGATTGGGATATCCCTGGTGTCTTTATTTTTCTTGATTACATTGCAGACCTCATACCCATCCATGCCCGGCATCAGGACGTCAAGCAGTATCAGGTCGTATATGTTTTTTTTAATAAGCAATAGTGCTTCACGACCGCTTAATGAATAAGAGACCTGGTAGCCACATTGTACAAGAATGTTCCCAATGATTTGTATGTTTTCGCTTAAATCATCAACTACAAGAATTTTACAATCACTGGCTTGATATGAGAAATCCATAATCCTTATTAGTTTTTAAGCTGGTCAATTATTTGCGGGAACCTATCCAGCAATTGAGTTACCTGATCAACATTAAAATTGCGGCCAGCTGTAATCACCCTTTCAGAATATAATGCTACGGATTTAAGCTTGTTTTTATGTGCATACTCTTTGAGATCTTCCGTGAATTCCAGGATCAGGGTCATTGAATTGGAAGCTTGTACTTCGATAAACCTATTTGAGAATGTTGATTCGAGAACAGAAAAAATGTTTTGATCAACTTTAGCCTTGTCAGAAACTATTGCATCTTCCATCTTTTTTTTCTCCGAAATAGAATCATCTGCAGATTGGACGCACTTATGGGGTAAATATTTTGATAATTCTTCAAACAGATCTGTAATATATACCGGCTTTGAGATGAAACCGGAAAATGGTAGTTTTTCTTCCCTGGTCAGGTCAGTAAACAGGCTTGAGGCACTAAACGCCAATATTGGAATATCCTTAGTTTCGGGATGTTGTTTTAAGGTTTTGGCAGCTGTAAAACCATCCATTACGGGCATCTTAAAATCCATAAGGATAAGCTGTGGCATTGTTTTAAGAGCCATTTCAATGGCTTCTTCTCCATTCGAAGCCTGGAAGACATGAACCTGGGTATCTGAAAAACTGCTATTGACTAGACTTCTGTTCATTACCTCATCATCTGCAATTAATATGCGGCATTCCTGGAATTTTATATCTGAGATTTCCGAAAGTGACCTTGCAGCAGCTACAACATCGGCTTTTGGTGCAGCAATAGGAATGCCTTTAAAATACATAGTAAAAACCGAACCCTTTCCCGGCTCGCTAATAAATGTAAGTGTACCTCCCATCAATTCCATTAATCGTCTTGAAATGGGCAGGCCCAGGCCTGTTCCATCAATCTTGAATTGACTTTTTTCATGGATTTGCCTGAATGATTCAAATATTACCTCATCGTAGCCCGATGGGATTCCTAAACCGGTATCTTCAATATCAATTTTAAAATCGATTTTCGATGGTGGATTGTCATGGTTGAATTCAGGTGCAGATAGATAAACCCTGATCTTCACATGCCCTTCATTTGTAAATTTGATGGCGTTACCAACCAGGTTTACAAGTACTTGCCTGGTCCTGATTTCATCCAGCACCATTAATGTTGGTATATTTTCATTTATTTCAACAGAGAGTTCAATACTTTTTTCTTCAGCTTTAAGAATAAAAAGGCTCATTATTTCTTCTGTTAACCTTTTTAGATCAACAATTTCGGATTTCAGTATCAATTTTCGGGCTTCTATCTTCGACATGTCCAGAATATCATTGAGCAATTTCAGCAGGTTTCCACTGCTGATTTCAATAGATTCAATGTAATTCACCAGTTTTGAATCTGCAATGTGTTTACGCAGAATTCCTGCAAACCCAATGATGATATTTAGCGGAGTTCTTATTTCGTGGCTCATATTGGCAAGGAACTGGCTCTTAAAATCAAGCGCTGCTTCGGTTTCTTCCTTTGATTCCTGAAGCTTATTGTTTAGTTTTTGAAGTTCTTCCTGGTTTATTTTGAGTTTTTTGTTGGCTAACCTTACCCTGCTCCACACATACAGGATGATTAAAACACTTATCAAAATAATCACCTGTATAATAAGTAGTAATCTGTTCATCCTCACCTGTCGTTCATTTTCTTTTGTCAGGACTACATTTTCCTGTTCTTGTTTTTCTGTTTCATATTTTGTTTTTATCTCTTCGATATCCCTGCTTTTGTTTCTGTTAAATATAGAGTCTTTTACTGCTTCGTATTTTGCCCGATAGATATAGGCATTTTCAAAATCCATAATATCAGCATAGTAGTCAGAGTAGATACTGTACACATTTTTTTCAACGCCGAGGAAATCTTTGTCTTTCGCAATGTCCAATGCTTCATCAAGGTAGGGCTTAGCATTATTAATATCCTTTAGGAAAATATAATTTTCGCCTATATTGGCAAGTAAAACAGCATGATTGCTTCCAATGGTATTTGGCCGGCTGTAACTTAATGCATTGAGATAATTTTCAAGGGATAACTGGTATTCTTCAAGACGCAAATAAATAGTAGCAAAATTATTATGTATGGTTGCAAGCGCCCGCTCATTCCCGCTTTTTACAATATCCGGAAAGCAAAGGTTGTAGTATTCCAGGGCTTTTGAATAATCTCCCGAATTTTGATACACTGCTCCTATGTTCATTTGAGTCCTGGCAATTTTTGCTTTGACCCTACCAGATGGATCTTCGGCACTCCTATAATAATCCAATGCCTTTTGGTAATATTCCAACGCCTTTTCTCTGTCACCAATGTAGTTATGTAATACCCCAAGGTTAGCAAGCTTTTCTGCAACTTTTGCTTTTTTGTTGTATTTAAGGCTACTCTCATAGGCCTGGATGTACCATTTGGTGGCTTTATCGGTATCTCCTATATAGAAGTAGGTGGTTCCAATATTGGTTTCAAAAGTACACATATGCCTGGATGAGTCAGCTTTACGGGCCAGTTCAATTCCTTCAAATGAAATCATCCGGCATGAATCATAACTTGTTGACAGGTAATGCACGGATAAATGCGAGTACGCTTTCAATCTTACCGTATCCGGTAAACTTATATCATGGGCTACCCGGGACAAACTGTCAGCATATTTTTCAACTGCACAAACATAGATGGGTATGCATGTGATGAGCAGCAACAATAAATTTTTTTTCATTTCTCGGGATATGGTTAAGTACTCATTTAAGCTCAGAATGATTGAAAAATCATAGCGCTACCTTTTTTTTTAATTGAAAAACTTGCTATTCGGATGATGGTTCAACTTATTCACCTTCAGACAGTATTTTTAGGTTCCTGCTATTGTAAAGTTAAAATTTGAACTGTATATTTTCAGGGTATACAAAGATAGTCAATTAGTGTTTAAATAAAAATGTATTTCTCAATGACTTGTTGATTATACGACGTTAGGTGGTTTTTTTTTCCTTGATGATGAACAAAAACCAATTATACATGTTTGAATCAATTTTGCGACAAGGTTGTTATTTTCGGCGAAAATGAATCGATTTATTTGAGTAATTTTGCCGGGTATTTGTTTGAAATAATTAGTTGTGTAATAATTAAATTTATAGTTATGATTGGTGTTTTTTATGGATCCTCAACTGGAAACTCTGAAAAAGTAGCAGAAAAATTAGTTCGTGCTTTTGGGGCTGAAAATGCAGTCTCTCTGAATGTTGAAGACGCCACAGATAAGGATCTAAAAAAGTATAAATACCTGATATTTGGCACCTCAACCTGGGGAATTGGTGATATGCAGGACGATTGGGAGGAATTTGTAAGTGTGATCGAAAAAGCCGGTCTGAAAGATAAAAAGGTTGCCCTTTTTGGTTTGGGCGATCAGGAAATATACTCAGATAGCTTTGCAGATGGAATGTCTAAAATTTATAAGAGGATAAAAGACATATGCAAAGTCGTTGGTTTCTGGCCCAGGGAAGGTTACCAGTTTGATGATTCCGATGCTTTGATTGATGACCAGTTTGTAGGATTGGTACTGGATGAGGATAATCAGTCCAGTCTTACGGATGAACGTATTGAAGGTTGGGTAAAAATTTTAAAGAAAGAATTTGTTTAGAACCAGTACCGTATAAAATTTTGAAACCTGCCACGAAAAATGGCAGGTTTTTTTTTTTCAGCAAGTGGATCGATATTTAAGTTAAAGAAATGAAATTGCGCTAAACAAACCTGTGAGCACCGTTGCCATGATGGCCGCATAAATACAGGCACATACTCGACAAATCTTTTTATCTGTATCGTGTTGTTTTGAAAGGTGTTTGCATAATTCATTGTGTGTCTTATTCAACAAAATGGTAAAATTTCCGTGAAATTCGGTTCGGTCAAAAACTGCCGATGATCTCAAAACATCCTCTTTTTATTTATAAAGACGTTTTTAGGTAACAGGGCAGGCATAATAGGGATTTCTAAAAACCTGAGTTCGATATAAGAAATTAACTAACTGTTAAACAGCATGAGCATTATAAATCTATTCGGACATGGAAAGTTGGAAAGTTGAAAAATTGGGCATAATAAACGATAATTTCTTCCGCTTTTCCATTCTTCCGAGCCATGCCGGTCGGCAGGCATTTTTCCAAATTTAGAAGTGAAGTTATATTCGTTGTTAATCAGCGTTTTATAATTTCCCTTATCTCGAACTGACGTTAAAAGGTCGATGGTAATTAGTAATCAAGTAAGGAATATTGTGGTTTTCGAGAGTTCCTTTTACAATAAGTGCCTCATGATGATAAATGTATGTTGCAAATAAAACCTGGTCATGTTTCAATAATTTGCTGCGTTTAATCAACTCAATAAATGTGGATGTATAAAATATGAATTACAAATAAATACAATGGATATTTAATGAAGGTTATACATTATTCTTTCAAATCAGACAAGGTGTTCATTCGCACTGTGTCACAATACTGATATGGCATAAGGCTCATTATGTTTCCCGACCTCACTTCTACTTCATTTCCGCCGGAATTACAATAAACTTTTTAATAATACCCTTTCTAAGTACAACCATTGGCAATGATTGACCAATGGTTTCGTCATTCAATACTTTGTGCAAATCATCGATGGTGGCAATGGGTTGGTTATTAAGTTCAATGATAACATCTCCTGCAAAAAGCTCATTGCTGAAGGCTTTTCCGTTAGCATTAATCTCAGCAACGTGAACTGCTGTTGGCTTTTTGAGTTTATATGTTGAAATGATTTGTGGATTCAGTCGGATGGTTTGCCCAACAATTCCCAGGTATGCTCTTCTAATTTTTCCATCGAGGATTAGTTTATCGGTAATAAACTGAACCATGTTGGCAGAAACGGCAAAGCAAATTCCCTGGGCTTCTTTAATTATGGCTGTATTAACGCCAATTACTTTACCTGTAGAATCCATTAATGGGCCGCCAGAGTTTCCCGCATTCAAAGCTGCATCGGTTTGAATTACATCGTCGATTAACCGGCCTGATTGTGATCTGAGGGTTCTTCCCAGGGCGCTTACAACTCCCGCTGTAACTGTTTGCTGAAATCCCAACGGGTTGCCCACTGCAACTGCAATTTGCCCAACCTGTAACTGGTCTGAATTTCCGAAATTCAATGGATAGCATTCGATAGCATCAATTTTTAAAACAGCCAGATCGGTAGCCGGGTCGGCGCCCCTTACTTCGGCAACCACCTCTTTGCCTCCGGGCATTGTCACTAGAATTTCCCTGGCCTGGTTTATCACATGGTTGTTCGTAACCAGATAGCCATCAGATGAAATAAAAAACCCTGAACCCATTCCAAAAGCTTGTTGCTGCTGACGCGGGTTTGGCTTTTGTTGTTGATCTCTTTTTACACGAATATTTACAACCGACCTTGCAGTTGTTTTAGCAACATTTACTATGGTATTTGAGTAGGTGTCCAATGCCATCAGGTCCTGCTGTAAAGTGTTGTTTGTAGATTGGATGTCGCTTTGGGTGTCGATGAATTGAGTCATAATAAAGGTTTCAGGTCTTATTGCCAATTCCAGGCCAAAAGCAAATGATGACAGAGTGGCACAGTTACATCGCTTAATCGGATTGGCATTAAAGAAATAAAAAAAAGCCATTTGCGAATGCAAATGGCTTTGAAATATGTGCTAAAGATCACTATTTAACAAGCGTAACTTTTTCGGTGACAATTTTTTCACCTGCTTGTATTCTAATGAAATAGATACCGTTTTCAAAATCTGACAGATTAAGATTTAACTTATGGTTTCCTGCATTCATATAAGAATCGGTAACTTTCAGTACTTCCATTCCAAGGTTATTGAAAAGACTGATTTTAATATCAGAACCAGTTTCAAGATTGAAGTTTAAGGTTGATGAATTGGTCATCGGATTTGGGTAAACCTGGAATCCTAGAGATTGTGCGGGATCGTTAATACCAACACATTCATCAACATAAACTGTTTGCTCAGCATAATTTTCGCAACCATTGGCATCCTCATAGGTGTACATCAGTGTGTGGGTACCTATTCCGGCAACCTCAGGATCAAACCATCCATTATCAACACCAGGGCCAGAATATTCACCGCCTGCTGGTGAACCTTCCATCAGTTCATAAGCTGGCCAGTAAACACACATGTCGTCCATCGTTGAGAAATTAACCTCTGGAAGCTCAAATACTTCAATGCAATTTTCATTGGTAACAGTATTGTTAGTGGTTCCGTCAGAAACGGTCAATGTAACATCGTAACTACCTGGCATAGCATAAAAGACAGTAGGGTCTTCTTCATTGGAAGTAGCAGGATCGCCACCTTCAAACTCCCAATCCCATGATATGACATTTCCATAGGAATCATCTTCGAAATTAACTGTAAGTTCTTCACAACCTTCGTCAACATCCATAGTAAAGTTTGCATTGATGCCGTCCATCAATACGTTGAAGTGGGAAGCTTCTTTAAAACCAAATGCACCACCACTTTCAATGGAGGTTAATGTTCCGTCGATATATGATCTCAGTGTATAATATGTTGTCAGGCCATTTCCTCCAGTATCATACATTACAAACTGATGGCAGCCCGCGGATTGATAAAATACAGTATCCTTAAAGAAAAGCTGTGCTTGTGTATAAGGCCCACCTTCGTCAACCACATTTCCGTTGGCATCAAATACTTTCCAGGAAGTCTGTCCCGGTTGGTCATCAGTTTTCATTATAAGGATCAACATATCTTCAACATTATCCGGAGGTGTGGTTTCAAATGTTTGAGAATTGTTATCCGGATTTTCATCTGTACCACCGTTGGGATCAGAAACATAAACGTTAATGGTGTTGTCATCCTCGCTTGCGAATGTAAATTCAGGTACCTCAACAAAGCTTTGTTCAGTAAAAGCCAGTGCTCCTGTCCAGGGATATGTATAAACTAAATCTCCATTGATCTCAAAATTAACATTGAGTGAGGTTAGTACTTCAGCGCCTTTGTTTTTTATTATAACTTCGGGCTCAAGTATTCCGGCACACATGGTTTCAGGTATATTTAAAACATCGAAGAGCTCAGCATCCAGTATAAAATCAGGTGAAGCCATTGTTTGCATTACACACTGAAGTACTTCCTTGGAAGAGTTGTCCTGGATAAAAGCAATCAATTCGCAGTTTTCGCTTTGCCAGTAGCCTGCCATAGTGAAATCCAACTCAATGGATTGTGTATTGCTACCTGAAAAATCAAGTGCTGTACCATTTTGGTTAGGAACCATTAAACGGTTTACTGAGTTCACATAATCATTATAACCAGGCAATCCCCAGGTTATGTCTAGGTGAGATTCAACTACAAATACCTGTAATACCAGGTTTGTTCCACTATACGCTGCTACCTTTTCTATTTCAAAATTCACAGTATAATCGGTATCTGTATTATGCGTGAATTCCATGTCGATAGTAAAGTCTGACATTACAGCATTTCTTTGACTTACTTTTGGTACATAACTAGCATATGCACTGACACCTGGTGTTGCACCTACTACACTTAAAACTCCATCGAACATCATTGTTGGGTAACCGCTTACGGGGTTGTAATTATTCCGTGCATTGGAATAAACATTGGCAAGTGAGTCTCCATTGTGATTTTCAATTACAGCCACATTGTGGCCATTTGCTATCAGGTCGTCTGCTCCTGCTGCAGCGCCTGGACAATAGCCTCACCAAAATCCTGTTGCGCCCTCAACTGCAACAAACTCTCTTGCTACCTGTTGAGCGTTAATAGCTTGCATCATTATGAATAAACAAGCTA
>Ga0070729_10006288_pt1 | contig 11753 bp, 10 predicted proteins | sample tdDd472_FD_66725 | JGI IMG/M metagenome (GOLD analysis project Ga0070729, IMG submission 66725) | Marine sediment microbial communities from the Atlantic coast under amendment with organic carbon and nitrate - tdDd47.2 | ecosystem: Environmental > Aquatic > Marine > Coastal > Sediment | place...
GGTTCATCGAGCAGAACCAACGGCGGGTCGCCAACCAATGCGCGAGCGATGGCGATGCGTTGACGTTGACCGCCTGACAGACGCGAACCGGCTTCGCCGATTTCCGTGGCGTACCCATCCGGTAGGTCGATGATGAAATGGTGCACGCCGGCGTCGGTCGCGGCCTTGATGACCTCGTCGTCGGAGGCGTCCGGCATGCGTGACGTGATGTTGTCGCGCACGGTGCCGGCGAACAGGACGCTTTCCTGCGGTACGTAGCCCAGCCAGTCGGCCAGTTCGGAGCGGGTGAACTGTGCGATGTCCGCACCGTCGATGGTCACGCGCCCCTTTTGCGGCTGATAGAGACCTTGAATGATTTTCAGCAGCGTCGTCTTGCCCGAACCGTTGCGCCCGACCAAGGCGTGCACGCCGCCGGGTTCGATGTCCAAGGTGATACCGGCGACCACGGGGGCGAGCCCTTCCGCATAGGCGAAGTAGACGTTTTCAATCGTCAGCTTGCCCTTTGGCTTTTCGAGGGCGACTTCGCTTTGTTCGCGTTCGGAACCGATGATGAAGACATTGCCCAAGCGCTCGACCGCTTGCAAAAAACCGGAGTAGGAGCGCCATGTGCCGACCAGTTGGTTAAGCGGACCGACGATGCGTCCCGACAACATGTTGGTGGCGATCAATGCGCCAATGGTCAGGTTTTGGTCGATGATCGCCAGTGCGCCGACGGTCGTCAGCAGCAGTGATGTGATCAAGCCCAAGGAGGCGCCCAGGTTGGAATAGCCATCCGTTTTAGAGCCGCGATAGATGGCGCTTTCGATGTTTTCAGCGTGCTTGTCTTCCCACACCGGCTCCATTGAGCGGTCCAGGGCCAAAGCTTTGATGGTGGTGCGTCCGGCGATCATTTCGCCGACCAAGGAATCACGCGATTGGGTGGATTTGCGTTCCTGCCCGCTGGCGTCGGCCATGACGTTGGCGGAACGCCACGCAACCAACATGAAAATCGGCAGCATCAGCAACAGCACCCAGGCAACCGGGGCGGCGATGACGAAAATCAAGATCAAAAACAAGATGGCGAACGGCAGGTCGGCCACCAAAAGCGCACTGGGGCCGGACAAGGTGTTGCGCACCACGTCGACGTCGCGAAACAGCGATGTCCAGTACGCGGATGGCTGGAGTTCCAGGTTTTGCAGGGGCAGGCGCATGATTTTGCGGAATAGGCGACGGCCCAAGCTCACATCGACGCGTAGCGCCACGGTTTGCAATATGCGCGAACGGGCCTGGCGCAAGACGTAGTCGAACGCAATTACCAAGAACATGCCGACGACAAGGCCTTGCAGGGTGCTGATGCCGTTGTTGTTCACAACCCGGTTGTAGACCTGCATGGTGAAGACGGGGACGGCCAGCGCCAGAAGATTGACGAAAAACGACATCGCCACGACTTCACGGAAGACGGGCGTTATCGGCTTAAGAAATGGCCTAAGCCATTCTTTCGGTGATTGTGTGGCCTGTTCTTCCAATCCGGTTTCTCCGCTCAAGCGCCTGAAAGTGCGACCTTTTCTGGGTCAGTATTGGACGCATATGGGGCAGCCGGGCCGTGCTGCATCCCATCTAACATCATCATAGAATCGGGTTAACGAGCGGTAAAGAGAAACTTCGTCAAGAAAAATTATTTTTCATGAGATTCCAATGTGTTCTAAGAAAGCTTTGATGCCATGGTTGATTATTTATTAACAACATCGGCGCCATGGCCTTGGAGAAGGTGTTTGGCACAATAAACACGCGTTTTTACTTGACCGGTGTCGTGGAGAGATTGTCTAGTATCTACAAGGTGCTATGGGATTGTTCCGAGTGCTTGTTATTTGTCTTAGGGGGAGGGCCATGCGTAACTTTTTCAAAAAGGCCTTCAGCTTTGATCGCATGGTCGGTCTGGTGCTGTTGATTGGTTTGCTGGTTTTGTCCCGACTGGATCCCTTTCCGGTTGAGTTCCTGCGGGAAAAAAGTTTCGACATCTACCAGAAACTGAACCCCCGTGTGACGCCCAAACCCGAAGACCGCCTGGTGACCATCATCGATATCGACGAACGCAGTCTGCGTGAAATCGGTCAATGGCCATGGTCGCGCAAAACCTTGGCGAAGTTGGTGGTGAACCTTCACAACATGGGCGTCGGCGTGACCGCATTTGACATCGTGTTTTCCGAACCCGACCGGATGAATCCGGCTGGCGTGGTGGAATCCTTGGCCGGGCTCGACAAGGATGTGGCCGACAAAATCCTCAAACTGGACAGCAACGATGAAGTCTTTGGCCGTGTGGTGTCCCAGGCTCAGGTCGTGTTGGGGCAGGCGGGGTATTGGGATCAGTTGCCCAACGATGCCGGTAAACCGTTCCGCAAATCCGTCGCCGTGCGCAAACTCTCCAAGGGTGCGCCGAACCCGGAAGATTTTTTAACGGACGTCCCGACCTTGATCCGCAACCTCCCGGTATTGGAAAAGGGCGCGAAGGGTGTGGGCATGTTCTCGCTCAATCCATCTTTGGACGGCATCATCCGGGAATTGCCCCTCGTCACCAAGCATGAAGGCAATTTGTATCCGGCCCTGTCGATCGAGGCGATCCGTGTCGGATTTCAAGTATCGACCCTCTTGGCGGAAGTGGACCAATTCGGCATCAACGCCATCGGTGTGGCCCCCAAAAGCCGGGTAAAGCCGAAAGGCCTGAAGATTAAAACCAATGAAAAGGGGTTGGTGCGGCCGTACTTTGCCCCGCATGATCGTACATTGTATGTATCCGCGGTCGATGTCCTGAACGGCACCGTCGATAAATCTAAAATCGCAGGAAAATTGGCTTTTGTCGGCACGTCTGCCGTGGGACTGCTCGATATTCGATCGACGCCGATCGATCCTTTGATTCCCGGGGTCGAGGTTCATGCCCAGGTGGTTGAAAACGCCATCGCCATCGATCGCGCCATGGGCGCCGTGGTCGCCGCCGACCAATTCCTCAACCGCCCGCAATTGACCAAGGGTGGGGAGTTGATCCAGGTCGCCATCGGCGGTTTGTTGATGATCATCGTGGTGCCGATGTTGGGCGCGACGCGCTCCCTGATCGTGTTCTTGGTGATGGCGGGCAGTTCTGTGGCGGGATCGTGGTATCTGTTTTCTGAAGAACGCATCTTGCTGGATGCGACGTTTGCGGTGGTCTCGACGTTCTTGCTGTATTCGACACTGACGTACTTGAACTTCACCCGTGAAGAAGCGGCCAAAAGGCAAACCCGCGATGCGTTTTCCAAGTACCTCTCGCCCGACATGGTCAACGTGGTCGCCGAAAACCCCGACCAGTTGAAGCTGGGCGGGCAGAAGCGCGACATGACGTTGCTGTTCTGCGATGTGCGCGGCTTTACCACCATTTCCGAACAATTCGACGCCGAAGGCCTAACCAAGCTGATCAACAAACTGCTGACGCCGCTGACCAACGTTATTCTGGCGCGCAAGGGCACGGTCGATAAATACATGGGCGACTGCATTATGGCGTTTTGGAATGCGCCTTTGGATGATCCGGACCACGCCCGTCACGGCTGCCGCTCCGCTTTGAAAATGCTCGAAGAAATGGAACCCTTGAACACGCGCCTGGAACAGGAAGCCAAGGAAGAAGGCCGCAAGCATATCCCGCTGAAGGTCGGCTTGGGCCTCAACTCCGGCGAGTGCGTCGTCGGTAACATGGGGTCCGACCAGCGCTTCGACTACTCGGTGCTGGGCGACACCGTGAACTTGGCCTCGCGTTTGGAAGGTCAGTCGAAGACCTACGGCGTGCGCATCGTCATCGGCGACAGCACCCACTCTCAAGTGGACGGCATGGCGTGCATCGAGCTCGACCTGATCAAGGTGAAGGGCAAAACCGAAGCCGTGCGCATCTTTGCGCTGTTGGGCGACGAAGAGCTGGCCGTGAAGCCGGAATTCCAGGCCTTCAAAGCCAAGATCGACGAATTGTTGGCCAAATACCGTGGCCAGGATTGGGAAGGCGCACGCAAGGCCTGCGCCGAAGCCCGCGCCACGCACGGTCCGTTCGACATCGACGACACCTTCTTCGATCTTTACGACGAACGCATCGATGCCGGGGAAGCCAACCCGCCGGGCGAAGGCTGGGACGGCGTGTTTACGGCGACGACGAAGTAAGCCGCCTGACACGCGCTTAAGATCACGCATTTAGGATTTCGGCAGCTTCCAGTCCGGGCGGGGATAGTGGCAGGTGTAGCCCGTGGGGTAGCGTTGCAGGTAGTCTTGGTGCTCGGGCTCCGCTTCCCAGAAATCGCCGACGGGGGAAACTTTCGTGACCACCGGGCCGGGCCACAGACCCGAGGCGTTGACACGCTGGAGGACGTCCTCTGCCGTTTCGCGCTGAGCTTCGTTCACATAGTAAATTTCCGACCGATACGATGGACCCATGTCGTTGCCTTGGCGGTTCAGCGTGGTCGGATCGTGGATTTGGAAAAAGCACGCAAGGATGTCCTCAAAGGAAATCACAGACGGATCAAAATAGATCTCGATCCCCTCGGCGTGGGTGCCGTGGTTGCGATAGGTAGCGTTTTTCACATCGCCGCCAGTGTAGCCGACGCGGGTTTTCTCAACGCCGGGCAGCTTGCGGATCAAATCCTGCATGCCCCAAAAGCAGCCTCCCGCCAAAACGGCGCGGTCCAATTGGTCGTTCATCAGCTTCCCTTTGCCACGATCTGTTCGACGTTGGCTGCGAAGTGAATGGGGTCGAAAGGCTTGTCGATGAACCCGGTCGCGCCGCAGTCGCGCGCCTTTTGTTTCCACAGGGGATCGGTTCGCGCGGAAATGAAAATGACCTTCATGTCCGACAGGCGGATGCTGCCGCGGACCATTTCGCACAGCTCCAAGCCTGAGACTTCGGACATCATCAAGTCCGTAATCAGCACGTCGGGTGGATTGTTTTTCAACTCGGGAATCACGGTAGCCCCGCTGGGCGACGTGGTGACCTCATGACCGGCTTCGTTCAAAGCCAGATACATCACTTCCATCAAATCGGGGTCGTCATCGACAATCGCGATTTTCATCCATCGATCCTTTGTGTTCTGAGTTGAACGTGGGGCCGGATCGCTGAAAATCCAAGTTTATTTCGATTTCATCACCCACACGCCCTGCCAATCATCGGGCTGTTCGACCTTCAGGTGTTCACAGCGTTCTATATAGGTCTCGGACAGGGCGTCGGACGGGTTGGCCTTGAGCACTTCGCGAAACGACACCATGGCCTTGTCCCACTCACCCGCGCGATAGTGCTTTCGTCCTTCGTTAAAGTAGCCCACAGCTTCCATCAGGTTCGGGAAGGTTTTGTCGTCGTGGTAATCAAGGACTTCGTACACACAAATCGGTTTGGTTTTTCCTTTGACGATGACATCGTCAATGTCGCGGACGCGGTATGTGCCTTTGAGCTTGTGATAGGTAAATTCCGAAATCAGGATATGGGCATGATACTGCTTACAGGCGCTTTCCAAGCGCGCCGCGAGGTTCACGCCATCGCCGATCATGGTGTAGTCCATGCGCTTCGGGCTGCCGATGTTGCCCGATACGATGCTGTCCGTGTTGAGCCCCATGCCGTGGTCGATGGTCATTTCGCCCTTGGCTTCACGGTGTTTGTTCCAATCGGTTAGGCGCGTCATCATGGCGATGGCCGCACGCACGCCCCGGTCTTCGTCGTCTTCGTGCGCCATGGGAATGCCAAACGCCGCCATGATCGCATCGCCGATGAATTTGTCGAGCATGCCGCCCTCGGACGTGATGCAATCCACCATGATTTCAAAGTAATCGTTGAGCAACGACACCGTGCCTTGTGCGCCAAGTGATTCAGTAATCGTGGTAAAGCTGCGCACATCGGAAAACAGGACGGTCGCCGTGGTATCCTTACCGCCCATTATATCGCCATCGCCACCGGCCAGCATCTGGTCGGCAAGCGCCGGGTCCATATAGCGGCTCATAGTCGACTTCATGCGTTTTTCCGAAGAGATATCTTCGATCATGACCATGGTGCCGAGTTTTTCGTTTTCACTGGACAGCAGGGGTAACACCGTCACGTTGGCGGATGTCCGTTCTTCGCCAAAGCGCATTTCTGCGTCCATGGAGATGTCGGAGACCTGGCTCTCGTCGACCTTTTTGATTTTCTCCATCACCCAGGCATTTTCATCGACGAAAAATTCATCGGCGGTCTTGCCGATGATGTTGTCTTCGCCTTCCAGCTTCATGATGCGATAGCCCGCTGCGTTGCAGGTGACGATCTTGCCTTCGTCGTCCGTAGTGACCACAGCGTTCGACATACTTTCCAGCATGCTTTCGTTGTAGTTCTTCATATTCTGGACGTCGCTGAACAGCTTGGCGTTTTCCAAGCCGATGGAGATTTGCGCAGTGAACGCCTTGAGGCGCTGTTCGTCTTCGTCCGAGAACGGACCGCCTTTTTTGTTCAACACCTGTGTGACGCCAATGCACTTGCCCTGTTTGTTGATGACGGGGGTGCACAGGATCGATCGGGTGAAGAATCCGGTCTTTTTGTCGAACGCCGGATTGAAGCGCAGATCGGCATAGGCATAGGGGATGTTGATCGACTGGGCCGAGGTGAACACCGTGCCCGCAATGCCGAGGTGGTTGGGCAGCCGGATTTCGACCGAGTCCAAGCCCGCGCCCACCATGGACCAAAGCTCGTTGGTCTTTTCATCATTGAGAAACAGGGTTGAACGTTCGGCGTTCAACATGCGCGTGGCTTCGCCCATGACCTTCGCGAGCAAGGCGTTCAGGTTGATTTCCGAGGTGACGTCGGAAACCACATCCAGGAATTCCATTTCCTGGCTGCGTTTCTTTTGCATGCGCTCGACGAATTCGGTGCTTTGCAGGGCGACGGCGGCCTGGGTTGCGATGTCGGACAGAAATTCCAGATCGTCTTCGTTGAACAAGACGTGCTCGTCGCCGTCGTCCTTTTTGTTCAGTGCCTGGACGACGCCGATGATGTCGCCTTTGACGGTCTTGATCGGCGCGCACAGGATGGACCGTGTGCGAAAGCCGGTTTGCTCATCGATCGATTTGTTGAACCGCGCGTCCGCATGGGCGTCGTCGATGATGGAGCCCTTGCCCGATGAAAACACCCAACCGGCAATGCCGCTGTCGTTCAAGATACGGATTTCGCGGATGTTGGTGCCTTGGGCGACGCGGGTGTACAGCTCGCCGGTCTCACCGTCATTGAGAAACAGGGATGAGCGTTCCGCATTGGTTTCACGGGTAACGATATCGACCAGTTCACTGAGAACTTCGTCCAGCGTTTCAAACCCCGCCATGTGGCGCGAAATTTCCAACAGCATGTCGGCGCGCTGCAGGCGATGGATTTCATCTTGGCTCAGTTGTGTCACATCGCGGCTGCGGATTTTGGGCGCAATTTTTGGTTCCGTCGCTTTGGGTGCCGTACGGGGCTTCACTTGCGCGGACGCTTGCGCTCTCGCCTGTGCGGGTTTCGATCCCCCGACACTGACTTGAACGACTGGTTTGTTCGTTCCTTTCTGGGACGAGTGTGTATCGGCCATGGCCTTCCCTCTGAGCTAAGCGTTTTGCCGTCGGAGTTCTTCTAACTCGTCGCGCAATGCTTGGATGGTTGCATGTAGTTGTTTGTTTTCGTCGCGGGCTTCGCGGGTCAATTGTTCGATTTTGTCTTCGTACATGAACTTGACGTCTTCGGTCTCGTCGCGGATTGCCTGGATGGTTTGTTGGAGTTGCGAAGATTCGTCTTTGCCGTCTTTGACCGCGCTGTGCACGGCTTCATCTTTGTCGAATCGCAGGCTTTCCAATTCGTCGCGCAGCGCGCCTGCGGTGGCGCGCAATTGCTGAATTTCCTGGTTGGCTTCGGAAACCGCGGCGGAAATGGCTTCTTCCTTTTCGAAGCGCACGCGCTCCAACTCATCGCGCAACGCCTGAATGGTGTTTTTCAGGTGGCGGATTTCCGTTTGCGCAATCAGCAGTTCGTCAGTTTCTTCGAGTACGACGCCCATGTTTCCCTCGTTTGGACGCATGTGGTCCAACTCTTTAAATGATTTAACGTCAAATCCTTATATTTCGCAAGGTTAGGGCGCGTCAAAAAATCTCTTTAACGCTTTGGCGGAACAAGAACAAGGCGGTCACTCGGGAAGGTCGGTTGATGCTGTGCTGATCGGGTTCGGCGTTCGAGAGCCCGATCAGTTCTGACGCGCTTTCAAACGGCCCCAAAGGAATGTTTTGCGCATCCAATCGGCAATAGAATTAGGCCCCAGGGGGAGCTGGGGCCTAATTTTGAGTGATGTGGCTGAACTTAAGGGAGTTCTTCAACGTTTGGGAGTGACTTGCATCTTCGCATTGACCCGTATGATGGGCTGGCGTTGTTGTTCGCGGTAACCTTGGCGGGCGAAGTGCACCGCCGCCTTTTGCGCGGCCAACTGTGCGCGGGCCTTGGATTTGGACACCGGCTGCAATCCTTGGTCGGCTTGGGCTGGGGGAACAGCACAGGCCATCATGATCAAGGCGGCAACCATCAACACCAAACCAGCACCGTTCTGGGCTTTCGTATGCGTCTTTCTGACTATGTTCATGGGACGTCTCCAAATGGATTGTTCTTGGGTTGCGATAACCAAAAATTAACCATAACTCACCCGTCACGCTGTGCGCTTCGTCACATGTTTACAATTTTATATAAATTTCAGGGGTCGAGGCACGTCGCCGCAGCCAGAATCGGCGTGCCCTGCAACCACTTGCGACCCAGATCGGGATCGTTGAGCCCACATGCCAAGGCGGCGACCAATTCCACGTTTTCAAGGGGATAGCCAACATCAGTCAGGCCTGCGTGAAGGCCGTAACCGACCGCGTTGGCGATTTGGTGTTGGGGTTCGTACATCGGCACGCCGTTTTGCATTCTGGAGGCATATGCCGCTTTACAAGCCCCGACATCCACCGAGGCGAGGGCGCGACAGCTCAACGGGCGCACGGAGTGCACCGAACATGACCCGTCCTTCAGCAGTGGACAGGGCAGGCGCTGTGCGGCGCGCTCTTCGATGCTTTTGCCGCGCGTGAAGGCGTCGGTGTTCTTGACCTTGCGCTTCAAGGTCTCGATCTGCGCCGCGTCCCAAGTGTCTTGTATGTGTGCCAACACCAACAAAATCTCCGGTGGCGAGGCGGTCAGACGGATATGGCAGCAGTACGGGCATCCCGCCTGACAGGCGATGGACCGGGGTGGGGGGATCAACTCCGCGGCTTGTTCAATGTTTTGGTCCGCCCGCAAGATTGCCCGTTCGGCCATGCGCAAGATGCGTTTGAGTGAACGTGGCTTGCCCGCGGCACGTTCGGTTTCACGCCGCTGTGCCGCCATGGCGCGGACGAGCATGTCTTGCAGTATCCGTTGGTCTTGGGCATCCATGATGAAACCTAACGCGGTTGGAAAAATGGATTGTAGCCAACTTGGTTCAAGAAAAAACAAAAAGGGGGGGGCCGGTGACGGTCCCCCCTTTGGTCGTGTCGTCTTTTCGAAACGGCTCAGGACGAGCTTTCTTTTCCTTTTTTCAGCAAGTCCGCCAGCCCAACCAAAATCTGTGCGCGCGCAATAACCGTCTTTTGATCCAGAAGTTTCATGCTTTCCTCCTACGACAACTTCTTTGCCATGCATGGGGAGGCATTGTTAGGGGGAAATCTAAGGAATTTCTTAATTGGGGGAAACGTGTGCCGGAACATTGCATTGAGGCCTAGCCCTCAGTCTCGTTCTTTTGTCAGCAACAGTAGGCTTATTCCGCTTTGGGTACGGTGAAAATGAAGCCGGTGCCTTGCCCTGCGTTGGGGTGCGCTTTCATGGTTCGGCCTCATCCCGGTTACTCTAATATCAAGTGCCCCCTAACAACAAAAAAAGGCCAGTTCCGAAGAACTGGCCTTTTTGATTGGCTCCGGCGGTAAGATTCGAACTTACGACCGATCGATTAACAGTCGATTGCTCTACCACTGAGCTACGCCGGATCAAGCGTGCTTCCCGAGGCGGTGGATGGAGGCGCGGACCGGAATCGAACCGGTGTACACGGCTTTGCAGGCCGCTGCGTAGCCACTCCGCCACCGCGCCATCCTGCCCAATGCAAACCGTGGCTAAACGATGGGTTTGCAAGGGGAGCCGTGGGGCTCCGTTTCCTCCTCGTGAAGGCGCTGGAACATAAAACGCGCTTCCGCTGGGGTCAAGCACCTGATTGGGGTTTTTTGATTTTTTTTTCAAAGGGGGAATTCTCGGTTGAATTCTATAAATAATCTTTGAAAAACCGGGATTTTTTTGGGGTGGACGAGGGAATCAGAGGAGGGCGATTTCCGCCATTGTGCGCTGCACCCACCTCAGGGTATAGTGCGCCTCAATCGGGGGAATGGCCGACCTTTCGGGGGCGGTGAACGTTAGTTTTTCAGATATGCCAAAGGCGTTTCAGAGGCGCCTTCAACGGAGGGGAACGTCCCATGGATTTCGCGCAAGCCCGCCACAATATGGTCGAAGCTCAGATCCGCACCAACCGCGTGACCGATGCGATGGTTGTCGATGTACTGGAAGAATTGCCGCGTGAGGCTTTCCTCGCCGAATCCCAAAAACAGTTGGCCTATATTGATGAAGACCTGATCGTCGGTGCGGGCCGTATTTTGATGGAACCGATGGTGCTGGCGCGCTTGATGCAAGCCGCGACCATCGATGAAACCGATCTGGCGCTGGTGCTGGCCGCTGCCACGGGGTATGAGGCCGCCGCGATCTCCAAGATCGCCTCGGCGGTTGTCGCGATCGAATCGGATGACGCCCTGCACCAATCCGCAGAGGCCGCGTTGAGCGCCGAGGGGGCCGACACCGTCAGCCTGATCAAGGGCGACATCACAGCAGGCCATGCCAGCCAAGCCCCTTACGATGTGATCTTTATCAATGGCGCCGTCGGCGAAGTTCCGGCCGCGTTGAGCGAGCAGTTGGCCGAAGGCGGACGCTTGGTCTATGTCAAGGCAGCACAGGGCACCGGTACCGGCAAAGCCATGTTGGCGATCAAAGCCGAAGGTGTGGTGTCGGAAACCGAACTGTTCGACGCCAACGTGCCGCAATTGCCTGAGTTTGCAGCAAAACCGGCCTTTACGTTCTAAGCGATATTCGAATTTAAGGGGCTGAGGCAACTCACCCTTGAAATTCCATAACTTTAGAATTATCTAATATGCAGCCCCGCAACAGGGGCTGCATGTTTTTTTGTGCCAACTGCATAACGATAATGTGGAGCCGACAATGACGAATGCCAACTTACCCCTGGAAATCGATGCGCATGGTTTGGATCAAGTGCGTGGCGCCAACCGCAGCGTTGCGTTTATCGATGTGCGCACACCGATGGAAGTGATGCAATCGCGCGCCGGGGATAGCGTGAACATTCCCTTGAACACCTTGCCCCAAGCCATCAATCGGTTGCCCGATGTCGATCACCTGGTCATCATCTGCGCGCACGGCAACCGTTCGTTGATGGCGGCGCACTGGTTGCGTCAAAATGGTTTCGACACGGCGCAGTCTCTAAGGGGCGGAATGGCGTCCTGGCGCCGTTATGAAGAAATGGCGGCTTAAACCTTAATTTCGTCACCCAAATAGCGTATTAATCTTTCCCGTCAGAGGGCTATGGTGTAGCCGCTCTGGTGTGTATAGTCTTGGGCGAAATCATCGAATCGCGGAAAGTCACTTACAAATATGAAATTCACAACTCAGTCCTTGAAGCACACGG
>Ga0070729_10006290_pt1 | contig 11751 bp, 11 predicted proteins | sample tdDd472_FD_66725 | JGI IMG/M metagenome (GOLD analysis project Ga0070729, IMG submission 66725) | Marine sediment microbial communities from the Atlantic coast under amendment with organic carbon and nitrate - tdDd47.2 | ecosystem: Environmental > Aquatic > Marine > Coastal > Sediment | place...
TTCAACAGGGCGATGACATCCGCAGCGGAGCGACCGATCATGCCGGAAACCCCTTTGATGCCGGTGTAGTTCGGCCCGGAGGTGTAAGCCCCCTTATCGCCGAGATAATCCCAACCATGACAACTTACGCAGCGCCAGGTCTTGCGGGGAGAATTCGTGTGTTGGACACTACTGGGATACAACGGATGGTTGGTTTTCGGAGGCTTGATGGCCAGTTCCCGCATCCAGTCGTCATAGATGCGTCCACCCGCTGCGATCGAGGCCACCAATTTTTGGTCTTCTTGCGATGGTACCTTCGTTTCAGCGGCTGCTGCCGGCTGAACCAACAGCACGACCGCAGCGCCAAGTGCCCCCCCCAGGGCTGCAACACGGGATTTCAATTTCAAATTCGGGAAGACTTCGCGCATTTCTTGTGCCTCTCAATGAATGCGTTCAAACGTCAAATGACCGGCGAGAAAGGGGATGGGGAAAGGCAAATCACCCTTCCCCAATCAGCCTCAATAATCCGCGCCCTTCGGCATTTCGTGGACAATGCCCTTGTGACATTGGATACAGTGCCCACCGTTCTTTTGCGCTTCTTGATGTTTGCGACGCGCGCGTCGGCCCTGTTCCTCGATGAGCATGTCATCGAAATCATGACAGTTCCGGCACTCGCGGGATTCTCGCGCTTCCATTTTGGCCCAAACGCGTTTGGCCATGACCAGGCGCTGCTCTTCGAATTGCTCTTTGCTGTCGATGGTGCCGAGAATTTCATGCAGGACATCTTTGTAAGCCAACACCTTGGCAATCAGCTTGTCCGGGTATTCCCTGGGCACATGGCAATCGGGACAGCCCGCCTGCACACCAACGGTATTTTTGAAGTGGAAACTCTTTTTGTACTCTTCATACGGATGAGTCATGGAATGACAGCTAACGCAAAAATCCATGGTGTTGGTGTAGCCCACGGCTGTAACAAACACAAAGAGGAAGACAGCGGTACCAATCACACCGCCCAGCACACCGGCCCATAGAACAATCGGCCTTTTCAGCCATTTCAATACTGCTTTCACTTTCCCAAGCCTCCGGGTCATGTCAGCGCTGGTCGCCCTCACGCACGCGCCATTGTTTTTATTGATTCGGGTTTACGTTTTATTATTGCCGACTGATGTCTTTGCTTTGCCGTGCTTTTGTTTTTTATTTGCGCACGCAGCAGTCGGAATTTCCCATTTTTGTTCGTCGGTAAGGTTGCTATCGCATTTTTACTATGGACAGTCAAAGGTTCCCGTCCCCATAAGGGAACGGGAACCTTCACTTTTCGTCCTCAAAGACAGGAGCGAGGCCCCGGCCCGGGTCTTACCCCCAGGTGTCTTTGCAGATGTTGTTGTACCAGCTGTAGGCAAACTCGACCTCGCGACGGCGCATTTCATCGCTTGCGTCGGCCGGGGTCAGCCCGCCCGCACCCTTCACACCGGCGATGATGTCGCCTTCAGCGCTGTAGCGGTAGACCGCAGCAACGGAGAAGCCGTAACCTTCGCCTGCAATGGAGTAGCAGGTGTTGACGTAGGACGGCGTACCGACCGGCTTGCCAGCCATCAAGTTGATGATAGCCGCGGCACATACTTTGCCCTGCGAGTTTGCAGAATAACCGGACTTCGGCATTTTGGTCGCCACGGACGCATCACCAAGAACATGGATGTCTTTAACGATCTTGGATTCGAACGTCGTCTTATCGACCGGGCACCAATCCCCTTTCGTCAGGCCAGCCACCGAAGCAATGGTACCGGCGGTTTGCGGCGGGATGTAGTTGATGACGTCGGCTTTGATGGTTTCAAAGTCGGTTTTGACGGTCATCGTCGATGCATCGATCGATTCGATCTTGCCCGCGTTCGCTGCGGAAACCCAGTCGATCATGGAATTGTCGGTGCCATAGCCGTAAAGGTTTTTCCATGCGCCGGTAAACAGGCCTTGCTTGGAGAATTTGTCCTTACGGTCGATAACGATGACCTTGGACTTCGGCTTGTTGTGCTTAAGGTACTCAGCAATCAAGCTGGTCCGTTCGTACGGCCCAGGAGGGCAGCGGAACGGGTTCGGCGGGGCCACGATACATACGGTACCGCCGTCCGGCATGGCTTCCAGCTGCTTGCGCAGAATTGCGGTTTGCGGACCGGCTTTCCATGCATGCGTGATTTTATCGAAGGCGCCGACGTTGGCGAACGCATCGACCTTGAAGTCGATACCCGGAGACACGACGCAGCGGTCGTAGTCCAGGGTGGTGCCACCGGAAGTCATGACCTTCTTGGCACCGGCATCGATCTTGGACACGGTGTCCTTGACCACGTTGATGCCCATTTTCTTCAAGCCGTCGAAGGACTGCTCGATCTGGTTCAGCTTACGACCGCCACCAATCACTTCATTGGACATGAAGCAGGTGTGATAGCTGGATTTCGGCTCGACGATGGTGACGTCGAGGGCCGGGTTGCCCAACTTAAGATAACGGGCCGTGGTTGCACCACCGACACCGCCACCAACGACGACAACTTTGCCGCCGCCAGCTGCGCTGGCAATGCTCGGAGCCGCTAGGGTGGCGCCTGCTGCAACTGCAGCACCGCCGGTCGTTTTCAGAAAATTACGACGATTCATGTTGCTCATTATCCGTCCCCCTTATTTGCGGCTGGCATAGAAGTTGATCACGGCTTTCATACCATCGGGGCCATGCTTTTCTTCGAGATCGGCCAGAGCACGCAGCTTTTTGCGCTTTTCTTTGTCCGACATGTTCGGATTGTTTTCGATGCTGCGCAGGCCAGCCTTGAAGTCCATGAGGTTGTTCTTCAGGTAGGGCTTCATCTGACCCGCGAGAATCGGATAATCTTCTGCGGCATACCCTTCTTTTTCGTGGCAGCTTTCACAGAGGTCTTTGGCGATATCTTTGCCCTTCGTGGCCAAAGCGGTATCGGTCGATTGGTCGGCAACGCGACCAAAAGGCTTCGCCGAGAAATAACCCGCAATAGCTTCGATTTCCGTATCGCTGTAGCCCTTAGCGATACGAGCCATGATGGTTGACGGACGGTTTTTGCCGTCGCGATACGCCTTCATAGACTCGGTCAGGTAAAATTTATTCATGCCCGCAATAGTCGGTGCGGCCGGACCCTGGCTGACGCCGTCCGGGCCGTGACAGCCATTACAGGTGTTCGCCAGCATGCTGGCTTCTGCGTCGCTTGCTTGCGCACTGGAGACCCCGATAAGGCCAAACAGTGCACCGGCAGCAAGCGTTAAGGTCATAGTTTTACGCACAATGCGTCCTCCCACTCGTTAACTGATAGACGACCTAGATATCACACCGGAAGATGTGTGGTAAACATAAAAATGCTAACTGTTTCAATGACTTTTACACGTAGTGAGTATACATTTCACACAAATATCTGATTAAAAATGTGAGATCCCCCCCGTATTACAGATACATTACACATTATTTATATTGCACCGCACCAACTCACATAAACCAACCGGTTAAGGACCTTTTATATAACGATAAATAAGCATCCCCTCGCACTTGCAACCGCCCATTCGAGACGAAAAGCCCTTGCAATTGAGAGGCAATTCCTCAAATCTTGGTCAACATTCTCATCCGTGCGTTGCCAAAGCGGAAAATGCTTTGGTAAATTTTTTTTGATTTAGGCCACATGAAAGTGAATCGATGCGCTTATTGCTCGCTATTTTGGTCCCTTGGTTGCAATTTTTCACGATCGGTCGCCCGTTTGCGGGGATCATCTGCCTGATTTTGCAAATTTCCTTGATCGGCTGGATTCCCGCCGCCATCTGGTCGGTCTACGCACTGAGCCAGTACAAAACGGATAGGAAGATCCAAAAGGCCATGGGGAAGTAGTCCCTTGGTGGCACACGCACACGCAATCGGGTTTTTATAATCATGGCCGCAGCACCACGTATTCCCATCGTCAAACTTCTCATCTGGTGCTTGGTCATCGGGTTGTTGTTAGCGTTTTTCGACGCCACCCCGGAGGGCGTCTACGCCTGGGCGGGCGAAACCGGCAAGGCGATTGCCCAATGGTTCTGGGAAGTGGGGGAATCAATTGGCCCCTACGTCTTGATGGGTGCCATGCTGGTGCTACCAATCTGGGGCGTCGTATATGTATGGAAATGGTTTAAAAGCCGCTAACAACGCATTGAAACAACTAAATTAAGAGACCCTTTCCAAGGGTGGTTTTCGCCATTGACTGAATTGGTCGCGGATGTGCTGCGCCAGCTCCGCCGCCGCTTCGTTCGCGCCGCTGGCCGATGTGTAGAGGTTGATGTAGAAGACCGGAAGTTCGGGCAATTGCGCCTCCTTACTCAACACCTCGATATGCGCGGGCACGGTGGATTCTAAAATCGCCGTCACGCCCAAATCGGCGCTCAGCATGGCATAGGTCGCATCCATGTTGCGCGTCACATTGATGCGCCATCCCCTGCCCATGCTTTCCAGCGCGCGCAACATTGGTTGGCGGAACATGCAGTTTTCGTTGACCACCACCAACGGTACCGGATTTTTCAGGTAAGCCTCCCCGTTGCGCCCGCCGACCCACACCAGTTCATTATGGATCAAGCGTTCCACACCGTTGGGGGTATGGCTTTCGGTGGTCAGGCACAGATCGATTTCGCCCTTTTGCAACATAATTTTCAATTGTTCGCTGGTGCCGGTTTCCAGTTCCACGTTGACCTTGGGATGCACACCGGAAAAACTTTTCAGGATCGGGCCGATAAACGGGGAAATGATGTCGTAAGGTACGCCGAACCGTACCACGCCGGTAAATTCCGGCGCCGTCATCAAGGCGAAGACCTCGTCATTCAACACAATCAGCTTTTGCGCGGGCAGCAGAAGTTTTTCGCCGTCGATGGTCTTGTCCAGTTTTTGCCCGGTCCGATCAAAGAGCTGTTTTTGCAGCAAGTCTTCCAACCGCTTGATGCGCTGGGACACGGCGCCTTGCGTCACGTTCAAGCGCCGCGCCGCAACGGTCATGGAGCCGCTTTCCGCAACCGCGACAAAGGCGCGCAAAAGCGCGGTGTCGATATCACGGGAGAGCTGGAGTGAGCCATTAACATTCATAATAGCGTCCATTATGAACATTGGTTTTACTAATGGCAAGCCCAGGCGCATTCTCACCCCAGCACAAAAACCCGAAACGGGAGTAGAGATCATGAACCACGCCATCGTAAACGCTTGCAGTTCCGCCGCTTGCCAGAGCCCGGCCCCATCCGTGCCCCTGAGCACCCTTGCACAGCGAAACGGCTTGGTGAAACGCCTCACTCTCGCGCTGCGCTGGGGGCTGCGCGCCTATGACGTCCACAAGCAACGCCACGCGCTTTTGCAGCTAACCAACGCACAATTGGCCGATATCGGATTGAGCCGCGCCGCCGCACGGCAAGAAGCCCAGCGGCCCTTCTGGGATTTGCCGTAGGGTTGGAGGATATCTTCCCCAGTGCCCCTCCTCCGATGGGCACGAAAAAAAGCCGCCGCGGATCAAACCGCGGCGGCTTTTATCGTCGGTAAAGACCGCGCTTAGCGGCGATCGAGCATTTCGCGCAAAATCGGCGTCAGGATCAGTTCCATCGCAAAACCCATCTTTCCGCCCGGCACCACGATGGTGTTGCGGCGCGACATAAACGAATGCGGGATCATCTGCAGCAGATACGGGAAATCCACGCCACTCGGAAGTTCATCGGGACGACGGAAGCGAATAACCACGACGCTTTCATCCGGGGTCGGGATATCGCGGGCGATAATCGGATCGGAGGTATCGACCACGGGCACGCGCTGGAAGTTGATGTCGGTGTGCTGGAACTGCGGCACGATATAGTGCACATAATCGTGCATGCGGCGCATGATGGTGTCCATTACCGCTTCCGACGAATATCCGCGCTGCGACGTGTCACGGTGAATTTTCTGAATCCATTCCAGGTTGATGACCGGAACCACGCCGATTTTCAGGTCGACATGCTGCGGCATGTTCACATCGTCGTTCTTCACGCAGCCGTGCAGGCCTTCGTAGAACATCAGGTCGGTACCCGCCGGGATATCTTCCCACGGCGTGAACTGACCGGGCTTGAGGCCGTCGTACGGTGCGGCTTCTTCTTCGGAGTGCAGATACAAGCGCCGTTTGCCGCCGCCGGTTTTGCCGTAGGTTTCGAACAAATCGGCGAGTTTCTGGAACTCGTTCGCTTCCGGGCCGAAGTGGCTGAAGTTGTTGTCGCCTTCGGCTTCCGCCCTGGCGACTTGTTCTTTCATAGCCGCACGGTCATAGCGGTGGAAACTGTCGCCTTCGATCACAGCCGGCGTCAGACCTTCACGGCGGAACATATGTTCAAACGCATCTTTGACCGTGCTGGTGCCAGCGCCCGAGGAACCGGTCACGGCGATAATGGGATGTTTGTTCGACACGGTTGCAATCCTTCCCTGTTGGATTTCAATTTGTTTCAGCCAGCTCTAATTGAGCTTTTGCTAATATTATACACTATGGCGCATCGGAACCAGGCCCAATAGCCAAGAATTTCAAATCAAAGACGAATTTCTTGCAACACCCGCAGAGGTAGGTGAAAGCAATCCATCCGGCCAGGGGGAGGTCACTGAAGACGCCGCAAACCCAGATCATGGTGGGGAGCGGCAAGAGCCGGTACAGTTCGACGCGGGCCTTTTTCGGCACACCGCGGACCGTAGGAATGGGGTGGCTGATGGGATTCGAACCCACGACCTCCGCGACCACAACGCGGCGCTCTAACCAACTGAGCTACAGCCACCATACCGATCGGGGCGAGCCCCGAAAGCCGCCCTTATCTAGACGGATCAAAGGGTCCCGTCAAGCACCCCTTTTCGCTCCACGATCCGACCGAGCGGAAAGCGGAGCGTAACCGCCGTGCCAACGCCGGATTTGCTGTCGATTATCATCTCGCCGTCGTGCGCTCGAACCAATTCATTCGTCAACGGCAATCCCAGACCGGTACCCTCGAAATGAGGATGTTTGTGAGAATCGTGACGTCCAAATGGCTCCATCGCCCGCGCCAGCCCCGCTTGATCCATGCCTTCGCCGGAATCCGTGACCCGAATGATGATGTGCGGGCCGTCATGCACTGCCTGCACGTCAATCGATCCCCCGCTGGGCGTAAACTTGACGGCATTCGCCAGCACGTTCAGAAGTATTTGCAGCATGCGTCGCCGATCGCAAACGAGCAGCCCCATATGCGCATCGACATCGGTCGTCACGGTGATGTCTTTGACCTGCGCACGTGCGCTGATTTGCACAACAGCTTGCCCCACCACCTCGCCCACATCGACGTCTTCTTCATGCAGTTCAAGTTTGCCCGCCTCGATCACCGACAGATCCAAAATGTCGTTGATCAGTTCCAACAAATAACTGCCCGAGGCATGAATGTTATCGACGTATTCTTGGTACTTGGGATTGTCGATGTGGCCGAAGACCTCATGCTTGATGCTGTCCGAAAAGCCGATGATGGCGTTGAGCGGCGTGCGCAATTCGTGGCTCATATTGGCCAAGAACGTTGACTTGGCTCGGTTCGCAAAATCCGCATCCTCTTTGGCCTGTATGGCCTCACGCGTACGCTCTTCGACCTGCTCTTCAAGTTGGTGCTGGTGATCGAGCAGGCGTTTTTGGGCTTTGCGGCGTTCATCGATTTCGTGCTCAAGCTGCTGATTTTTCACTTCCAGTTCCGCACTGCGGTCCAAGGCAAGGCACTCAGCTTCTTTCTGCGCGCGAACCATCCGGTTGGCGGAATGGGCGATGGTTTCCAACTCACTATAGGTCATCGCTTCCGCGTCAATGGTCACCGAGTCCGTTGCGGCCTTATCAAAAAAAGCCAGAAATGCCGCAATATCATCGTGCAGACGCTGCGAAATGCGCCGCGCAACGATGAAATAAATCGCGACCATCAACACAAGAATCAAAATAGAATGCACCGCATTCGTGATGATGCGCTCTCTCACCGCCTGGGTCCGCTCCGCCACGATGGTCTCTGCCTGATCCAACAGCACCCCGGCACCGATATACCAATCGAACCCTTTAACGCCTTCGACGTAGCTGAGCTTCGGACGCGGCGCCCCGCCATCAAACCCGGGGATGAGATATTCGACGAAACCGCCACCCGACTTGGCTTTGGCGATCAACTCCTGCACGATTTTGACGCCCTTGACGTCCGTGACGCCCAGCATGTTTTTGCCTTTGGCAGGTCCGACCAGGGACATGCCATCCCACCGTCCGGCGAACAGATAATTGCCTTCCCCTGCCGACGACGTCTCGATCCGCATCAGCAGATTTTTCTGTGTGACGTTCTCCAGAAAATCATCAACGAAGCCCCCCGCGCCAACGACCCAGTTGTGTGGCTCGAAAACCGCCACGTAGGCGGCAAACGGGCGCAGTTTTTGATTGTGGTTGGGATCGGGCCACATAAATTCGACAAAGCCACTTTGCTGGTTTTGCGTCATCGACAGAATTTTTTGGATTGCCGATCGGACCGCTTCATTGTCGTGATCGAGTGCTGCAACACCCTCCGAACTCGGCATACCGGGTGCTAGGATCGCAACGCCATCCAGCCCCAGGACAAAATAACGTCCGTACTCACGGCTGAAGCGAATGGGACGCAAGGCCTCTCGCAATGCGTCTTCGATGACATCATCTTGCGGCGCATGTAGACGGCCATGGAGATTGTCCGCAATGGCCAGCGCTTCGTCGACCTTGCCCCGCAATTGCGTACTTATGCTTTCTTTGGCCAAATCACGTTCCATACGAACGTAGTCCGCCATATCAGAGACAACGGATTTCAAAAATGCTTTTTGTTCACTGATATGAGAGGCGTAAACTTCGGCGACTTCGCGCTGCAAGCTGCGATAGTCCCAATAGGTCCACACGGCCCCAATCGTCAATATGGCAATCAGGCCCCACACGGCCAGGCGTGTGGGCACCGACGTTGCAATTTTAGGCTTGGCCCCCAAAGCGAGTCCCTCATTCAGCCGCGCTTCGTCTATACGTTGCATCCATTGAAACCCGTTTCCAGGCGCCGTTTCAAGGTATCTGTTTAAACGGACGAAGCGCGTGCCCCACACACGAAACATGACGTTGCACGATTTTTATGCAGTTGCACAATATTTAATCATAAAATTTGTATTTAGACGCATTGTTTTCATGGTGTTTGCGACACGCATGGCCTTATATTACGGTGTTTTTGGAATGTCGCCACAAGTTGGCACGCGGTGTGCTATCAAGCCTTCAGGCTTTGTCGTTTTAACGGCAAGGCTTAGGAGACAGCGCACGTCCTCAAGCTCCACGCAGGGGACGGAAAAGCGGAGAATAAAAGCGCGATGAAAAAAATCGAAGCGATCATCAAGCCCTTCAAGTTGGATGAAGTGAAGGATGCCCTTCACGAAGTGGGCCTGCAAGGCATCACCGTCATCGAAGCAAAGGGCTTTGGCCGACAAAAAGGTCATACGGAATTATACCGTGGCGCCGAATACGTCGTCGATTTCCTGCCCAAGGTTAAACTTGAGGTGGTGTTGGACGACAATTTGGTCGAACGTGCCGTTGAAGCCATTCAACAAGCCGCACACACCGGCCGCATCGGTGACGGCAAAATTTTCATTCTGCCCGTAGAGGAAGCCATCCGGGTTCGCACTGGCGAAACCGGTTCGGAAGCCATCTAACGGACAAGTCGAATTCCGGTCGGTTTGCTTTTGGGGACACCTTGAACCGCCTGGACCTACCCTTAACCACCATCCACTGAGGAAGATTACTATGTCTTTGGATCTCAAAACCGCCGATGACGTCATCAAATACGTCAAAGACGAAAACATCGATTACGTCGACCTGCGTTTCACCGACCCGAAGGGTAAGTGGCAGCACCTCACCATGTGCTCCGAATTCGTCGACAATGATGCGTTCGAAGATGGCATCATGTTCGACGGCTCATCCATTGAAGGTTGGAAAGCCATCAATGAATCGGACATGTCCTTGATCCCGGACCCGACCACCGCCGTGATGGACCCGTTCTCCGCACAGCCGCAGATGATCCTGTTCTGCGACATCCGTGAACCGTCCACCGGTCAAGGCTACAACCGCGACCCGCGTTCGGTTGCCAAACGCGCTGAAGAGTATCTGAAGTACACCGGCATCGGCGACACCGCCTACTTCGGTCCGGAACTCGAATTCTTCGTCTTCGACGATGTGCGTTTTGAGGTTGCCATGAATCGCTGCTTCTACGAATTCGACAGCGACGAAGGCCCGTACGTCACCGGCAAGATCCTCGAAGAAAGCAACATGGGTCACCGTCCGGGCGTCAAGGGCGGCTACTTCCCGGTTCCCCCGGTTGACTCCGCACACGATCTGCGCGCCGAAATGGTCACCGTGATGAAGGAAATGGGTCTTGGCATGGACAAGCACCACCACGAAGTGGCGCCGTCCCAGCACGAACTCGGCATGACGTTCTCCACCCTGGTGCGCGCTGCCGACGACATCCAGATCAACAAGTACTGCACGCACATGACCGCGCACACCTACGGCAAAACGGCAACTTTCATGCCGAAGCCGGTCGCCGGTGACAATGGTTCGGGCATGCACACCCACCAGTCCATCTGGAAAGACGGCAACCCGCTGTTCGCAGGCAACGGTTATGCCGACCTGTCCGATGAAGCGCTTTACTACATCGGCGGCATCATCAAACACGCCAAGGCGCTAAACGCGTTCACCAACCCATCCACCAACTCCTACAAGCGTTTGATCCCGGGCTTCGAAGCTCCGGTTCTGCTGGCCTACTCGGCCCGTAACCGTTCCGCTTCCTGCCGTATCCCGTACGTCGCTTCGCCGAAGGGCAAGCGCGTTGAAGTGCGTTTCCCGGATCCGACCGCCAACCCGTATCTGGCCTTCACCGCCATGATGATGGCTGGCCTCGACGGCATCGAGAACAAGATCCACCCGGGCGATGCCATGGACAAGAACCTCTACGACCTGCCGCCGGAAGAACTGGCCGAAGTGCCGACCGTTTGCGGCTCTTTGCGTGAAGCACTCGAATCTCTCGACGCCGACCGCGCCTTCCTCACCAAGGGCGGCGTGATGGACGACGACATGATCGACGGCTATCTCGAACTGAAGTGGGAAGATGTTTACAACTTCGAACACACCCCGCACCCGGTCGAGTGGGAAATGTACTACAGCTGCTAATCAGCTTCGTCTTTCAGACCACAATAAGCCCCGCAGGCAACTGCGGGGCTTATACATTAAGAGGCCCGAACATTTGTTACGATGTTCGTGCCTCTTAATGTATAAGGCCCCGAGGATTCCCCGGGGCCCGATCGTTCGCCACCAGCCTTGCGGCAAGCGGCTTTCCCTCGCGTGTATTTTTTTAAGCGACGACGCGCAACCGGTTTTGGTGGAGCGTGAAGTGCTGCTCCACATGATCGAGAACACTGTGCACCGACGCTTCGATATCAAGCTTCGCGGTGTTGACGACCAATTCCGGTTTGGCCGGTGCTTCGTACGGCGCACTGATGCCGGTGAATTCCGGAATTTCGCCCGCACGCGCCCGCTTGTAGAGACCTTTGGGATCGCGTTTTTCGCAAACGTCCAGGTCGGCATCGACAAACACTTCGTGGAAACCATCGCCGATGATGTCGCGTGCGATGTCGCGGTCTTCCTGGTACGGCGAAATGAACGCCGTGACCGCCAGGGTGCCCGACTGCGCGAACAAGGCCGCGACCTCGGCGATGCGGCGAATGTTTTC
>Ga0070729_10006291_pt1 | contig 11749 bp, 11 predicted proteins | sample tdDd472_FD_66725 | JGI IMG/M metagenome (GOLD analysis project Ga0070729, IMG submission 66725) | Marine sediment microbial communities from the Atlantic coast under amendment with organic carbon and nitrate - tdDd47.2 | ecosystem: Environmental > Aquatic > Marine > Coastal > Sediment | place...
CGTGGTTCGGTATCAATATTTCGCATGATTCACCCCTGGGTCAAAGCCCGGCTCACCAGGTCGTCTATATGATTACGCAACAAAGTATCCTGCACTTTTTGCACGATTTCCGACGCAAATCCCCGGGTCAGCGCCAGTTGCGCCGCATGACGATCAATACCCCGGCTTTGGAGATAAAACAGAGAAGCCTCATCCAGCCGCCCAACGGTAGCGCCGTGGGTGCAGCGCACGTCATCGGCCCAGATTTCCAGCTCCGGTTTGGTATCCACCCGGCAGTCCGCATCCAATAGCAGGTTGCGGTTGGTTTGTTTGGCATCGGTTTTCTGTGCATCCTTATGCACCACCAGCTTGCCGTTGAACACGCCATGGGATGCTCCCCGCAAAATGCCTTTCACATATTCACTGCTGGTACAATGGGGTTGCGCGTGATCGATTCTGCTGTGGATGTCAACGTGACGGTCATCATCCACAATGTAGAGTCCGTCCACATCTGCATGAGCGCCGGTTCCTTCAAAGCGGGTATTGATATCGCTGCGGGCAACGGCGGCTCCAAATGAGAAATGGCGGCAGGCCAGATGACTGTCCCGCTGCTGCACGCCCTGCACATGGGACACAAACTGCGCCCGGTTGCCTTCCCGCTGTATCACGGTGTGGTCAATGCGGGCATTGGGCGCGGCATATATTTCCGTCACCGCGTTGGTGGCATAGCCTGCGCCATCGGGACCGGCATAGATTTCCGCCACCCGTACCGATGCCCCTTCTTCGGCGACAATCAATGTCCGGGGACTGGTCATCACCGGCGCTTCATCGCTGGTGGTCAGATGCATTATGTTAATGGTTTCATCCAGAATTACTCCGGCCTTTACCTGCACCACCACGCCATCGTTAAAAAATACGGTGTTCAGCGCTGCAAAGGGCGATTCACCTGTGGCAGCGGCATGTCCCAACAGATCCCCAAGACCCGGTTCCCGGATCAGAGCATCGGCAATGGATCTTACCATCACGCCTTTTGGCAGGGCCGGAGCCGCCCAGGAAGGTACGGCCCAGCGTCCATCCACCAGCGCCACATGCAGCATATCCGCCTGCCCGCTAATGGCATCGGCAATGAGCTTTACCGGGTCGCGGGTGCTGCAACAGGAGGATGCAGGCACAAATCGCTGCTCCCGAAAGGCGGTCATGGGAGTGTACTTCCAGTCTTCCCAGCGCCGGGTGGGAAAGCCCAGATGCTCCAGATTGTCCATGGCCTGGCGGCGCAACAGACGCATGTGACCATCGTCTTTTCCCGTCAAATGACGGCGGTACTGCTGATACAAACCCTGATAATACGCCACAGGGTTAAACTCTTCGCGGTGTGTAACATCCAGCATGGCCTACCCCTTTACCCCGGCAGCGGCATGATCCGCCGCGTCCTGTTTCAGCCAGTCATAGCCCCGGGCCTCAAGGGTGTGAGCAAGCTCTTTATCGCCACTGGTGACAATGCGCCCCTGGTACAGCACATGAACAACGTCCGGCACAATGTAATCCAGCAGCCGCTGATAATGGGTAATCACCACAATGGCCCGGTCCGGCGAGCGCAGGCGGTTGACACCGTCGGCCACAATCCTCAATGCGTCGATATCAAGGCCGCTGTCGGTTTCGTCCAGCACCGCCAGCTTTGGTTCCAGCATGGCCATCTGAAAAATTTCGTTGCGTTTTTTTTCGCCGCCGGAAAACCCGCTGTTCACCGGACGGCTGAGCAGCGCTTCGTTAAGATCAAGTTCAGCTGCTTTTTTCTTTACCAGTTCCATAAAGTCCATGGCGTCGATTTCGTCTTTGCCTGCGGCTTTTCGCCGGGCATTGATGGCCATGCGCAAAAAGTAGGCATTGGTGACGCCGGGGATTTCCACGGGATACTGAAACGCCAGAAACAATCCCGCAAGAGCCCGGTCTTCCGGGGCCATATCCAGCAGATTTGCGCCCTCAAGCTCGGCGCTGCCGCCGACTACCTCGTAGGCGGGATGGCCCGCCAGTACGTTTGCCAGGGTGCTTTTACCTGAACCGTTGGGCCCCATAATGGCGTGCACCTCACCGGGCTGCACATTGAGATTCAATCCCTTGAGTATGTCCTTGCCCTCTACCCGGGCGCTGAGATTCGATATGGTAAGCATAATTCTTCCTTTGCCTGATAATTTAGCCGACGCTGCCTTCAAGGCTGATGCCCAAAAGCTTCTGAGCTTCCACCGCAAACTCCATGGGCAGCTCCGCCAGTACCTCCTGACAAAAACCGCTGACAATCATGGACACTGCGTCTTCGGTGTCGATGCCCCGCTGGTTAAAGTAGAAAATCTGGTCCTCGCCGATCTTTGAGGTGGTGGCTTCATGTTCCACCGTGGCGCTGTTGTTTTGTACCTCAAGGTACGGGAAGGTATGGGCCCCGCACCTGTCCCCCATGAGCAGGGAATCGCACTGGCTGTAGTTCCGGGCGTTGTCCGCGTGTTTGCCGATTTTCACCAGCCCACGATACGCGTTGCTGCTTTGGCCTGCGCTGATGCCCTTGGACACAATGGTGCTTTTGGTGTTTTTCCCTATGTGGATCATCTTGGTGCCGGTGTCCGCCTGCTGATGATGGTTTGTCAAAGCAACGGAGTAAAATTCGCCCACGGAATTATCGCCTTCCAGAATGCAACTGGGATATTTCCAGGTAATGGCGGACCCGGTTTCCACCTGGGTCCAGGAGATTTTGCTGTTAACGCCCTTTGCCCGGCCCCGCTTGGTGACAAAATTGTAAATACCGCCCACGCCGTTTTCATCGCCGGGATACCAGTTTTGCACTGTGGAGTATTTTATGCTTGCGTTATCCAGGGCCACCAGTTCCACCACGGCTGCATGCAACTGGTTTTCGTCCCGCATGGGTGCGGTGCAGCCCTCCAGATAACTTACCGAAGCACCTTCCTCCGCAACGATCAGGGTACGCTCGAACTGCCCCACCCCGGCGGTGTTGATACGGAAATAGCTGCTAAGCTCCATGGGGCTTTTGACGCCCTTTGGAATAAACACAAAAGTACCGTCGGAAAACACGGCGCTGTTAAGGGCCGCAAAAAAGTTGTCGCCATTGGGCACCACGCTGCCAAGATACTGCTGCACCAGTTTTGGGTGCTCCTGCACCGCTTCGCTGAATGAGCAGAAGATAATCCCCAATTCCGCCAGTTTGTCTTTATAGGTGGTGGCCACCGAAACGCTGTCGAACACCGCATCCACCGCCACCCCGGAAAGGGCTTCCTGCTCGTGCAGGGGAATACCCAGCTTTTTGTATGTTTCCAAAAGCGCCGGGTCCACATCATCCAGACTTTTTGGGCCATCCTTTTGTTTGGGCGCGGAATAGTAAATCACGCTTTGATAATCAATGGGATCAAAATTCACACTGGCCCAGGTGGGTTCCTGCATCTTTTGCCACTTTGCAAAAGCCTCCAGCCGAAAATCCAGAAGCCACTGCGGCTCCTTCTTTTTGGCGGAAATAAAGCGGATGACCTCTTCGTTAAGCCCCGGCGGCGCGGTATCAGACTCGATATCCGTGACAAAGCCGTGCTTGTACTCCTGCGAGGTAATGTGGTTCAGGGTTGCGTCATCGTTGCCAGTCATGGGTATGCCTTCCAAAATCCTGTGTCATTGCCAGCGGTTACGGTCTGCGGCAATGTTCTGTATAGTGTGCTGCGTTTATACTCTACTAACACTATAGAGAAACTAGGATACAATGCCGGAAAGTCAACACGGCACCGTGGTATTTCACAAATTTGTGAAATACTCACAACCCCTTGAAACTATTATGCAAATTTCGGAAGATCGTGTCATATGGGCACAAAAAAAGCCCCGGGAGAACCCCGGGGCTGAAATCTTGTCAGTGCCCAGGTATCAATACCCGAACTCGGCGCAGGTGGTGGCGTTGCTGACTTCGGCCATCATGGCGTCATAGGCAGTCTTCTGGGCAGAGGTGGCGGCAGTGTGGTCTCCGCCGCTTACACAACTATGATCGGAAATAATCATGACGCCGCTGCTCATGAGATTGCTTTCGCACTGGGTCAGGATTACCGAGGGATCGCAACCCAGAGTCTGCACCTTGGCGCAGATGGAGGCGATGAGGTTTTCGCACATCAGGCCGATATCCATGCCCGTGGTGTTACTGCTCTGGCAGCTGGTGGCCATGTCCGCCAGGGTCTGGTCCAGATAGGTTTCAATGGACCCAAGGCCTCCACAGCTGCTCATGGGCTCGATGATCATTTCGATGTCGTGATCGATTTTGTCTTTATTGGCCTGGGTGGCCTTGCAGGTATTGTCGAACATGGTCTTGCACATGGCTCCCCGGGTGCTGTAACAACTGCTGTAGTCGCCACAGGCAAGCCCGGCTCCGTGGGAACAATAGGCATCGGCAAGTTTGTAGCACAAATCCTGGGCCGTGGTGTCGCCATCTTCATCGCAGCCCGCAAAGGCGGCCATGGAAACAACAGTAAACAGAGTCATAATTGCGACAATAAGTGTGTTGCGGTTCATATTTCTCTTCCTTCTCTCTTAGGTCCGGTACTGCATTGCAACCCCTGCCCGTATGGCTGGGATGTATGTTCTTTTTCGCGTGCCCATGCAGGATAAGACCCCGGCGGGACGGATTTATTCAGGTACTGCGTATTAATTCACACTATCCTGATATGGATCGCCCCGCAAGTATTTTAGGATGTCCCCCATTACCTGTATCCGAAATAAAAAAAGCCCCGGGAAATCCCGGGGCTGAAATCCTGTCAGTGGTCAGTATCAATACCCGAATTCGGCGCAGCTGGTGGCGTTGTTGACTTCGGCGATCATGGAATCAAAAGCGGTTTGCTGGGCAGAGGTGCCCGGGGTGTGGTCTCCGGCGCTGATGCAGCTGTGCCCGGCAATCACCATGACGCCGCTGCTCATAAGCTGGGATTCGCACTGGGTCAGGGTTACCGAGGGATCGCAGTTGAGGTTGCCCACTTTCATACAGATGGAAGCGATGAGGGTTTCGCACATAAAGCCGATATCCATGCCCGTGGTGTCGGTGCTGCCACAGGTGGCGGCCATATCCTCCACAGTGTGGTCCAGATAGCCGTCAATGCTGGTCAAACCGGCACAGGTGGTCTTGGACTCGATGATCATTTCAATATCGTGATTGATTTTTTCGCTGTCTGCGGCGGTAGCCTTGCAGCCTTCGGGAATTACGCTGTTGCACACCCCTTCGTTGTTGTCGTAGCAGGAGGCATAATCCCCGCATCCAAGCTCCACATTGTGGTTGCAATAGGCGTCGGCAAGCTTGTAGCACAGGTCGCGTTTGGTGAGGCTGCCGTCTTCATCGCAGCCCGCAAAAGCTCCCATGGAAACAACGGCAAACAGGGTCATGATGGTGATAATGAGTGTGTTGCGTTTCATGTGTCTCTTCCTTTTGTCATACGTCCGATACTGCGTTGCATCCCCTGCCCGCATGGCAGGGAAGTGTGGTTTGTGCTTATGCCCGTACCGGTTAAGACCACGGCGGGACGAATACATTCGACAACTGTGTCCTCATTCACAGTAGCCTGATACGCGCCTTCCTGCAAGTGCCTGATGATATTTTGCCTCCAGACAAAAAAGCCCCGGTAAAAACCGGGGCCCTGGATTGTTGCTCAGGTCTTGGATTAAAAATCACCGCAGCTTGTGTAGGTGGCGATTTCGTTCTTGCCCGAGGCAAAGGCTGCGGCCTGGCCGGTGGTGGCAGGGGTGCTGTCCTCACCAGTAATACAGGCGTGGGTATCAATCATAATGCTGCCCTGGGTCATCCAGATGGATGTGCACTGGGCTACTGTAATCGTATCGTCACACTTCAAATCAAACACATACTTGTAGCACATGGTGGTGATGAGTTCTGCGCACATCTGTCCTATATTCAGGCCGCCGGTGTAGCCACAGCTCACCGCGATATCGGTCATGGAATCATAGAGAAAGCCGTCAATGGAATACAGGCCCTCACAGGTGGTTTTGGGAGTAATAATCATCTCGATATCATGATCCACCTTTTGCTTGTTTTCGGCGGAGGCTTTGCAGGTGTTGTCAAACATGGCGTCGCAGGACTCTGTGTTTTCATTGTAACAGTCGCTGTAGGTGCCGCAGTCAAGGTCTGCAATCCGGGAGCAATAGGCATCGGATACTTTGTAGCACAAGTCCCGCGCCGTGGTGTCGCCGTCTTCGTCGCAGCCCGTAAAAGCTCCCATGGAAATAATGGCAAACAATGACATGAGGGTAATAATAATAGTGCTGCGTTTCATGGGTTCTCCCTTTTGATGCTATGCGGTACTGCGTTTATTTCACCGTAGCCTGATATGCCCCGCCGGGCAAGTATTTGATGGGCTAATCTATATACAACACCCGGGGAAATCCCGTTGCAACCCTCTGAAATCAATTGCCCCCGGCGCAGCCCGAAGCCGCCATGTCCGTCAGGGTGTCATCCAGATCATCCTCAATGGAATACAGGCCGTCGCAGCTGTTTACAGACATAATACGCCCATCGACAGCGGCATTGATTGCATCTTTGTCCGCAGCGCTTGCGGCGCAGGTGTTGTCAAACATGGCGTCACAATCGTCTTTGCGATTGCCGTAACATATGGTGTACAGGTTACATCGGAGCCCGGCGAATCTGGCGCAATACGCGTTGCCCATTTTGTAGCACAGGTCGCGTTTGCTACTGTCCAGAGCCCCAAGGCAGGAGGTGGCCAGGTCCGACAAGGTGGCGTCGGAGTCTTCCATAATGTCGTACAGTGCGGCACAGCTTCCCGCAGACAAAACGACGTTGTTTATGTAGTGACTTGCCATGGACCTGTCGGCATCGGTAACCATGCAGGAGGCTGGCAATACGTCATCGCAGACCCGGGCGCTGTCGTTGTAGCATCTGTCATAATCGCCACAACCCAGTTTTTCCGCGTGGGAGCAATACTCATCATTCATATGTTTGCACAGATCACGGGCGGTGTCGCCCCCACCGCTGGTGTCGTCTCTGTTGTAGCAGGCGTTGGCAACATCCAGCATTACGTGATATAAATAATCGTCGGCGGAAAATAATTCCGCACAGCTTTCCGTGGGCGGAAACATCGTCTCAGCATCCCGGGTAATGTCTTCCACCTGCACGGCGGTCATTTCGCAGGGAGACTGGAACATAAGGTCGCAACCGTCTTTGTTTTCGCGAAAGCAGTCGGCATACGTATCGCAGGACAGAGCGTCGGACTGAACACAAAAAGCATCAATGACATCGTAGCACACATCGTGGGCATCGGCCCCGCCGTCCCCGTCACATCCCATGCAGAGGCACATGGAGGCAATGGCACACAGCGACAGAATTGAAATAACGACCAAACCACGTTTCATGATTATTATCCTTCTTGTATCTTTTAGCCCACACAATTATGAAGGTACAGTCCCGTAAGAAGTCAGCTCCGGCATATGTAACAACCTGTGTTTTGTGTATATTTTTACACTAACATTAACAGCCCCGCTCCGCAAGTATTTGTGGGGCCGACTCCGTGTCTAGGGCAGCAGATCCTGCGCTTCTTCAAGCATGTCGTTGTACAGGGTCATGATATCCGCGGCAAAGGATTCCGCACCCAGTTTGACGTCGGGCATGCGGCTGGCTTCATCCACCGCATCTTCCACCGTGGCAATCACCCCGGAAAGCGACAGGCCGCCGGATAAAAAGGCGGTAATGCAGGCGTCATCGGTTGCCAGCAGTTGCAGGGCCGCCCGGCGATGGGCCGCGGCCCGGGCTCCCAGTTCCACCACCCGCTGCTGCCAGCTTTGGGGAGCGGCAAATTCCAGAGAGCTTTGCTGGAAATCCAGCCGGGGAAGGTCAAGGTTTACATCCTGTCCGTGGTACAGTGCCTCGGCAATGCTGATGCGCATGTCGGTTTCACTCAGCAGCGCCAGGGTATTGCCGTTGCGCAGTTCAACAGCGCAATGACAGTAAGCCTGGGGATGCACCGCCACGCAGACCTGCTCGTCGGTAAGGCCAAAAAGCCGCCGGGCGGCAATGACTTCTATGATCTTGTTTACCATGGTGGCGGAATCCACCGTCACCTTGGGCCCCATGCTCCAGCGGGGATGGGCCAGGGCTTCCTTTGGGGTAACGCTGTCAAGGTCGCGCTCTTCCCGGCCCCGGAAGGGACCGCCGGAAGCGGTGATATACACCCGGCGCAGCATGTCGGCGGGAATCATGGAAAACAAAGACCACAGCCCCGTCAGTTCGCTGTCCACCGGCACCAGACGCTCCAGGCCTCCGGCTTTTTCCCGCAACAAATCACCGGCCACGCACAGGGGTTCCTTGCTGGCAACCAGCACCCGGCATCCCAGATCAAGGGCTTCAATAATAATAGGCAACGCCTCAAGCCCCGGCGTACACACCATTACCGTGTCGGGCTTCAGGTGCTGCAACAGCTCAATGGGCGCATCGGGACCGGTAAACTGCCGGATAAGACCGGGCAGCACCACGTTTTTTGCGGCGTCGGCATCCACCATGGCGGTGGCCCGGGGATGAAACCGCTCCACCTGTTCCGCCATATCTGCGGCGCTATGGTGCACCGCAACGCCAACCACATCGTAGCCGCCGTATGCATGCACCACATCCAAAGTCTGGGTGCCAATGCTTCCGCTGGAGCCGATAACCACCAGTCGTTTATTGTTTGAAAACAGCACGCGATACTCCTGTTATTGGCCGGGCATACACCCAAAAAGATCCATGCATGCGCCCGGCGGGCAACATACACTGCCGTTTATCCCTGTGCAGCAGGTTGTGTCGCCGCAACAGGTCGAGTTTTCACTGCAGGCGTCCATCTCCTGAATGCACTGGGCGTCGGGCACGCATTCATAATTTGTTTCAGGGCCGCAATGCTCACCTTCGTTGCAGGGGGGGCACACCGGCGGTTCCACTCCGTCCACGCACAGGCCGCTGAAGGCATCGCAGTGCAGATCGCCGCTGCACTGGTTATTGTTGCTGCGACAGTCGTTGACGCACTGGCCCTCCACACACTGCTGGCCTGCACCGCAGGTGCCGGAACAGGGAGTGTCGCAACCGTGGGGTGAGCACACCGTACCGCCGGGGCAGCCTTCTTCGCAAATGGCTTCAAGCTGCACCTGATCCGGGGCCACTGCCCGCATCCAGGCAACCTGCCGGGCCTGTCCCGGTTCGGTCATAAGCACATCAAAACGATGGGCTCTGCCATCGGCGGTAAACACCGACACCACCGCCCGCACCTGGTCAAGAGTACTTGAGGGGTTGGAGCCGGAATACCAGCGCATCCAGATAAGGTAATTACCCGTGTCTCCGGCCCGGGGCAAAATCAATTCTTCGGGACCGGTGCCGTTGATGTCATCAAGCAGCAAACGGGGATCGTCGTTGTCATCGCCGGTGGTGCCCCAGTCCGGGGTTTTGTTGGCATAGTTGCAGTCGCCGGGGTTGTCGCCGTCCCGCACCGCAGGATCGTAGGTGCTGCCGGGCTTCAGCAAATGAATATCCAGATCCGCTCCGGCGGTTTCCCATATCAGGGTAATGCGGGCCACCGGGGTTCCCTGCACACAGGAGCCGCCCATGCATACATCGGGATACGAGGCATTGTTGTAATCATTGCAAAAACTGCCGTTGGGCAGCGGTGCAGGCACACAGCGGGCCACGGTGTCGCATATCTGATTGTTGCACTGATCCAAAGGCGCATTGCAATCCTGAATATCCACCCAGCCGTCACCGTTGTCGTTGCAGCGCCGGAATTCGTTGGGGGCAAAGCAGTAGCCTTCGCCGGGATTGCAGGTGGAGGGAATTTCTTCGGTAAATTCCGGGTCCGGGTCAGTATCGATATCCGGGTCCGAATCAACGGCATCAACGTCGCCGTCCACCGGGGGATCGCTGTCAACGGTGTCCGTAGTATCAACATCGCCGTCGGGCACAATGTCGGTTTCCGTGGGATCGTCGGTATTATCCACGGTGTCAACGGTATCGGTGTCGTCGCCGTCAACCACCACGGGATCGTTGTCCGGGTCGTCGCCGTCGGGCGGCACATCATCACCGTCCACATCACCCCGGGCAAGACAGACATTAAACTCGGAGCAGTATTCATCGTCGGCGCAGTGTTCGTCCAGCAGGCAATCCACGCAGTAACTTTGGCCCGGCAGGCAGTACTGGCCCGAGGAGCAATCACCCTCAACCCCGGGGCGGCAGATAACCACGCACACGCCCATGGGGCTGCATTTGAACCCGCCGCTACAGTCCGCATCCTGTTTGCAACCCTCCGTGGGATTGTATATGGGATTATTTGAAATGGCCTCGTTGCAACCCAATACCGCAAGTGCAACAACCGCTGAAAACATCAACGCCGTAAATCTCTTCATTACTGTCCTCCGATTGCAACCTGTAATCGCCACGATTCTATAAAGAAATCAGCGCAATGTAAATAGCTGCGACCCCGTGTATTTCCGATTTTCGGACAATATGGCGTCCGCGTCCAAAAAGGAGAAGAGGCCGGGGCGCAAAACCACCCCGGCATAATAACAGGTTTTATTGTCCGGTGCTTTGGGTTTCAGCCACAATATCCACCGCCGGCCGCAGCTGCACAGCACCGCTCATGCCCGTGAGTTGGGATATGGTCCGGGCCAGATGGATCATCTGCTTGTGCACATCCTCATGCACCACCCCGTTTTCGTCCCGGTAATCACCCCGCAGGGTAAAGAGAATATCCATGCCGCCGTTGTGCAGAATAATGCTGGTGTCCAGAAGCACGCCGTACACATGGCCCCGGGGTCGCCGGTCACCGGTTGCAATGGCTTCGTTTGCCCCCTGCAAATACCGGGTTTTCAACGTGATAACACCCAGCTTGTCCCGCACCCGGTCCACTTCGATGCCATAGGGCACCAGGCCGTGGGTCAGCGCCCGGGCGATGTCAATGGTGGAAGGCGAAGCCGGAGCATTGAAAGAGGTCACCACCCGCCCGATGGTCGGAGGCGAAACACAGCCGGACAACAGGGCCAGCATCATTGCGGAAACCATCAGCATTTTTGTTGCTTTGGACATGGTCGTTATCCTTTACAGCGTTCGTATACCAGTGTGCCGTGCTTAAACACCAGTTCGGTGTGATTGACGCCAAAGTGATACAGCAGGGTTTGCCAGGAGGGAATCCGCAGGCCCACCAGGTCCGCTTCCCGGCCTTCGGCCAGACTGCCCAGCCGGTCTTCGAGACGCAGGGAACGGGCGGCATTGCGGGTGATGCCTGCAACGGCTTCGTGGGGCAGCAGTTTGGCCTGGGTGCAGGCAATCTGGGCGGCCAGGGGAAGATTCTGGCTCATACATGAGCCGGGATTAAAGTCCGTGGCCACAGCGATATCCAGCCCCAGGGCAACCATGTCCCGCACCCGGGCATAGCTGTGTTTGCCCAAAAACAGGGTGGTGCCCGGCAGTATGGTGCCGATGACTCCGGCCTCTGCCATAACCCGAATGCCGTCGTCGGTGGCGGCCATGATGTGGTCCGCGCTGGCGGCTTCAAACTCGGCGGCGATGTCGCAGGCGCCGCTGGGGGCAAACTCATCGGCATGCAGCCGGGGATACAGTCCCGCCTCCACACCGGCGGCAAGAATGCGCCGGGTCTGTTCCGGGGTGAACCAGCCTTCTTCGCAGAACACATCAATGAATTGAGCAATGCCCTGCCGTTCCACCGCAGGAATCATTTCTTCAATGATCAAATCCACATAGCCGTCGCGG
>Ga0070729_10006292_pt1 | contig 11748 bp, 13 predicted proteins | sample tdDd472_FD_66725 | JGI IMG/M metagenome (GOLD analysis project Ga0070729, IMG submission 66725) | Marine sediment microbial communities from the Atlantic coast under amendment with organic carbon and nitrate - tdDd47.2 | ecosystem: Environmental > Aquatic > Marine > Coastal > Sediment | place...
CATTTTGTAAACGTAATGCGGGTTAAATTCTAATAGTGAGCGAAATAACATTTATTAAACCACAGCACAATTTGATAGTGAAGTGCAATAGATCCCGCACTACGCTTACAAGTGGCCGTTGTGCAAAATTTCGGAAGGAACTGTATTAGTATAAATGAAAAATTAAATAAATAAGAAGAATGGATGGTGTATTAAAACGAAATCATAGAATTCGTATACTGGTTGGAATAATTGTGATGCTGATTATAGCTTTAATATTTGGGCTCAAAATTGGAAATAATCTGAATGGAAATTTGTACATCTATTACCAGAGTTATGCGGGTGATTTTATGATGCCTTTTGGAGCATATTTTTTACTTTGCATGAATGAAATTCAGCTACGATTTCTTAGAAAATGGTTTGTTAAGGCTCTTATAGTCTTCTGTGTCATGACGTTTAGTGAAATTATGCAATTGTTTGGTTTATATTTATTTGGAGTAACATTTGATTTGGCGGATATTATAATGTATGGAATTGGTGTAATTTTAGCAGTATTTTTTGATAAACAAATTTTTGAAAGGACATTGCCATTTTGGAAATATTATCCTGAAAACAATTAAATCTTAGCACAATCGAGTAGGCTGCCCCGCCAGTAAACACTAACGGGGAGAACCTCTCACACTATCCCGCAATAGGCGGGACGGTTCATTAACATAGGGAGCAACTTGAAAGACACAAGTAAAAAATATAATGCACACTGCGCTTATTGAGCAGTTTGAAAATTATGGTACAAAAATCAACAATTGGAAAAAATTTGAAGTAAAAACAGAACAACAGAAAAGAATTAATCTGAACACCAGAAAAGTACAATTCTGTATTTGTGATTTGGATGGTTATTATTTTATGGTTTCCCATTAATACAACAAAAAAAATTTATTTATGAAAAAGAACATTATAATTTTTGGAGCAACTGGTGGCACAGGCCAGCAACTGGTGAAACAAGCCCTTGAAAGAGACTTCAATGTTTCTGCATTTGTACGTGACCCAAACAAATTGGATATCAGGAATGAAAGGCTAAGAGTTATCGTTGGTAACGTTTTAGATTACAACGATGTAGTTTCTGCGATAAAAAGCCAGGATGTGGTTTTCTGTTGCATAGGGGCGCATTCATCTGATAAATCAGGACTGAGAGCGAAGGGTACAACTCAAATAGTTAAGGCTATGGAAGAAAGTGGAATTAAGCGGCTGGTATGTCAATCAACTTTAGGTTTTGGCGATAGTAAGAAAATGCTGCCCTGGCATATGAAACATATTATTGTCCCATTATTTTTAAAAAATGCCTTTGCCGACCACGATAATCAAGAGAAAATTATTGAAAAATCAAATCTCGACTGGACCATAGTAAGGCCCGGGAACTTAACAAATGGAATCAGGACCGGGGAATACAAACACGGTTTTGATTATTCGGAAAAAATCAAATTAAAGGTATCGAGAGCTGATGTTGCAGATTTTATGCTGAATCAAATCGACAATCAAAATTATATACAAAAAAAAGCAGGCATTTCCTATTGAAGATTGAAAACCTCTGCCACCAAGCCGCTGGTGGCGGGACGGTTTCCAGGTGGTTCAGGATAGTTCAACTCACAAGGCACGCACACTATTCAAACCCTTAGCGGTAAGCTTATTAACCAAAAAAACATATATCCATAAACAGCTAAATATGAAATTATTAAAAAGTATCACTGTGATAATTCTAGTATTTAACACAATCACCGTAAAAAGTCAAACAACTAATGATAGCATACAAATAAAGCAAGCTGCCTTGGATTACGTTGAGGGTTGGTTTTATAAAGATTCTAATAAAGTTGATAATGCTGTCCATTTCGAATTTGTAAAAAGGAGCATTCTTACTCCCGATAGTATTGACTTTTTAGGAACTATAAACAAATCACGGATGGATTTTATTACTCTATACCACAGGGACAGGGAATATAGTTTAAAAACTGAAGTATTCATTTTAGACGCAATGCCAACTATAGCCAGCGTGAAAGTAATTTTTAATGAATGCATAGAATATCTCCATATTGCAAAACTGAATGATAAGTGGAAAATTGTAAATAACTTATTTACTGGAAATCCTGATTTTAAGAGAAAAAAATAAGCCATCCGCTAATAAATAGGGCTTCATTTGGCACGCAGTGCCGAGAATGATTCCGATAGTTATCCGGAACCGGTTGAACTAAATTCTTCAGGGCTTCTGCTATGGAGTTATCGATGAAAAGTTTTGGGTGATACTCAGGAAAGTTCTTTGAAGTTTTGAATATTGCTGCGGATGTAGCTCATGATTTTGGTCTTTGTTTGCTTTAATCTGGATTTGGATTTCTTGTCCCGCTAAAATCTAATGATTGTAGACAACATTTTTAAGCAAAGATGAACCAGGTGGATAACTATGAAGAACAAACTTATTCTGATAAGCGGAGGTTCAAGTGGCATTGGCAGAGCTGCGGCCACGGTACTGCACAGGCAGGGGGCAAAAATTATTTTGCAGGCACGGGATTTCAAAAAGTTAAAATCCGCTGCACTGGAAATTATGCCTTATCTAAAACCAAACGCACCATATTCAAACCCGTAATGCATTTTGAATAATAAAATCTAATATCAGCACAATGAAAAACTTAAATCTCCTAATTGTAATTCTTTTTGTAGGTACCCTTGGTTCCATTTCTTCATGTTCAGCAAGTAAACATCTACAGGCGGATACTGTATTTACCTCCGGTGATGTTGATAAAGTTCCTGCGCCAAAAGGAGGGATGGACGAACTGTATAGCAAATGGATTAAGGAAGTAAAATATCCCGAGGAAGCAAGAAATAAAGGTATTCAGGGTAAGGTCTATGTTTACATCATCATTAACAAGAGAGGGAAAATAATAGAATCCGGAGTTGAGGAAGGAATAGGATTAGAATGCGATGAAGCAGCTTTAAAAGCTTTTAAGGAAATTAAAGTAAAATGGGAACCTGGTATTAAAGATGGAATTAAAGTAAAAGTAAAACTTGTGATACCTTTCACTTTTAAATTAGGCTGATTAACACACATTGTATAAATTGCGTTGAAATGCAATTTATTCGTAGCCGTTATGGCCCACAGCCGGTTAGCGGCATCTGGAAAATTGAATAGAAAACGAAACATAACTAACATTAATAACCTTCCGGCAAGTGGGTGGCTAAGAGCCATAGTTGCGGAATGTTGGCAGCAATAATTATAAATGACATTAGTATTAGGTCAAATAGAATCATTAACTAGACTTAAAGAATCTTTGAATGAAAAAGATATAGATCGATTTAACTCAATTGGTGAAATCAATTACTTTATCAAAAATTACGAAAAAGAAAGACAAAAAATACTTGATCAGACCGATCATGATTTAGATATTGAAATAGATAATCTACAAGCCGATGGGTTTAGAACCCAGAAAAACTATAATACTTTATTAACCATTACTAAAAACAAACTCAATTTTATAATATCCAGACTAAGGAATAGATGTGACCTCATTCAATCAAAAAATTCCGAAAACATTATTCATAGAACATACAATTCATTCGAATTAATGGTTCTTAAAACAATAAACACATGTCTCGAAAAAAATTCCGATAGAATAATACAACTGTTTACATTTAGAAATAAGAAACGAGTAAGTAAAATATTCAAAAAAATTAATTACTACAGCGTAAACCGTAATGAAATTCTAACAAAACTATGCGCACCCAAGCTTGATGATTTAGCTTACACAAAAGAAGTTGTTGAAGGGTTGGACAATTTAATCGCAGGAGCAATTGGAGAAAATTTGGTCGTTAAGGAACTAGAGAAATTATCAAAAGAATATGTTTTGTTCAATGATTTTTCAATTGATTTTGAAAGACCTATGTACTACAAAAAAGATAAAAGCAAAATCTACAGTATTCAAATAGATCATCTGTTAGTAACCAACTCTGGAATTTTTATTATCGAAACAAAGAATTGGAGTAAAAAATCAATAGAGAGACTTGATTTAAGATCACCAATTAAACAAATTGAAAGAACAGGCTTTGCATTGTATGCCCTTCTGACTTATTCTAAAGATTTAGTAGAAAAGTTGAATAGGCATCATTGGGGAGAAAAAATTATTCCAATAAGAAAATTAGTTGTTATGATAAACCAAAAGCCTAAGGAGAAATTCAAATTTGTCAAAATAGTCACTCTGAAAGAGTTAAATAGGTATATAACATATTTTGAACCGATTTTTAATGATTCCGAGGTTAATACTATCACTGAACATTTGAAGATGATAAAAAACTAAAATAATACTGCTGCCAACATAAAAAACAATGACCTGATAAATATTCATTTTTATATCAAAACAGACTGACTATATGATTTTCTACATAAAAACCAAAATCAAGAAAAATGAAAAATCTATTGATCAAATTTTTGTTTCTACTCCTGGCTTGTGCATTGCTCAGTGGCTGTACCGAAAAGCCAAAAGTTAAAAACATTAAAAAACCCAACATCCTCTTCATTACCTGCGATCAGCGAATGTTCCAGTCGATCCGGGCGAAAGGATTTCATCAGCCTGCCATTGACCGGCTTTCTGACCGTGGGGTCACTTTTACGAACCACTATATTTCGGCAGCGGTTTGTACGCCATCGCGTGGTGTGCTTTACAGCGGCCTGGCTCCACAGGTAACAGGCATACAGGAGGAGATGATGTTCGGTTGGACACCAAGCCTCCCCACAGACAAATTCACCATCGGGACCGCGATGAAACGGCTCGGCTATTCTACGGCTTATTTCGGCAAGTTTGAACTCGACACTTCCATCGTTTTCCCGGAACCGGGTGTAAACTATTCCAACAAGCTTGAGAGATACGGGTTCGATGAATGGCAACCATACGGCGAAGTAACAGGAGAAATGAACCAGGGATACGAAATGGACGTCGTCATTGGTGCGGAGGGGATCAGTTGGCTTCGCACGAACGCCGATAACAAGAAGCCATGGTTTCTTACCCTCTCCTTCATCAATCCACACGACATCTTCTTCGCCAACGTTAACTCTCCCGGCGAGCAAATTCAGAAAAGCCTGCCAGGAATGTCCACGCCGATACCTGCTGATGCCCGGACCAGGAAGAATTGGGATTTCTCGTTGTGGAGTACGCTTGACGAGCCGCTGCAGGCACCCGGGCGACCGAAGGCCCACTGGGAATTCTACAAGGCTACTATCGATGTCACCGGGGAGATCCCGATCGAGCGGAGGGACATGTGGCACACCTACCAGAATTTTTATCTTAACCTCCTTCGCGAGAACGACCGTTGCATAGGACAGGTTTTGGACGTGCTTGACGACCTTAATCTGTGGGAGAATACCGTGATAGTTTTTACCTCCGACCACGGGGAGCTGGGTGGCGCGCACGGCGGGCTGCGTAACAAAGGGCCGGTCGCCTACGAACAGAACGTTCATGTGCCGATGATCATCGTACACCCGAACGTAAAGGGAGGTCAGACCACCCGGGCATTAACAAGCCACATCGACGTGTTACCCACTCTTGTAGGACTGACCGGTGCCCCGAAAGAGGCAGCCAATGAAATTACGAAAGATCTTCCGGGCCGGGACTTCTCCACAATCCTGGAGAATCCATCGAATGCACCACTCAACGCAGTACGCCCTGGCATACTTTTCAACTACGTTGGACTCTCAACAATAGATGCGAATTTCTACAAGAACCTTTTTGCGAATTGGGACGTGAATGCAGGATTTGCAATGAATCCTGATGAATTCGCCGGGCATCCTCCCGACCTCAATAAACGAGGCTTCGTTGCCATGACCTTCGATGGCAGGTACAAGTTCGCACGCTACTACGCGCCAGGTCATTTTAATACACCGGTGAATCTTAAGGATATCCAGGCATGGAACGACCTGGAACTATTCGACCTGAAGAACGACCCCGATGAGCAGTACAACCTTGCGCTGGACCCGGAGGATAACCAGGAACTTATCCTGAAGATGAACACTTTGCTAAACGAATTGATGGCCCTTGAAGTTGGTAAAAACGACGGACAATTCCTCCCGGTGACAGTGCGTCCGAAGGATAGCGTGTTAAACGAAAGGGCTTCAATTGAATAAAAACATAATTACGGCACACATATAAGATACAGTGTATTCGCTTAAAAAATATTCGGTTTTTAATTTTATCTACTATTTTTATGAAGAATAAAGATCAAACAAATTCTTATTTGCATTTGAGCAAACTCTGGTTTTCCCACAGAAGTTCCTTATTGCTTATTGGCTTTTTATTGCTGCTCCTTTCTAATATGCGTGGCAGTGCAGGCATCTTCGCATGGTGTATGCCGGTACCATTTCTAATGTATGTTGTGCTTTACAAGGGTGTTAAAAACCACCTCTGGTTAATGCTTAGCCTCCTTGCCGGTTCAATACTAACATTTGTTAAGGCCGCCTCAGAACCCTTCTTTGTTTCCATTGGATTTTCAATAATGATCGGGACAATAATCGCTTTGCGTTTTTATCTTGTTTTTCTGTTTTGGGCTTACATTCGCAGGTGGGCGGGAGACTTGATCTGCATTATCGCCTTCCCTGCATTAATCATAAGTTTAGAATATGTTCAGGCATTCTATACGCCTTTCGGGGATTGGGGCTCACTGGCAAATACCCAGTTATATAACCTCCCTCTTTTACAAACCGCCTCCCTGTTTGGGTTCCTGGGAATATCGGCTGTTATGTCGTGGGCGGCAGTTCTTGGCACATCCATAATATTAAGAGGAAGTTTTGTAAACAGGGGAATACCGCTGTCGGTATTCATACTGGTATTAACTGTTTTGTACGTATATGGTGATTTACGCCTGAACAAGGTAGCCAAAGGCAAGCATATCCTGGCAGCAGCCATTATGGTCGATAACCAGTTCACCGGCGTATTGCCCGATGCTGATAACCCGGACGTAATTCAAACCACGGAAACCTTAATAGAAAAAACCCGCATTGCTGCTCAAAGAGGAGCCTCAATTGCTGTTTGGGGTGAAGGATCTACTTTGATTTCAGAAAAAGGCGAAGGCCGGTTTTTAGAGAAACTCTCGGCAGTGGCAAAAAGCCATAATATTGCAATTCTAGCAGCGTATGCAGTACCTGTTTCAAAGGAAGAAAAAGAAGAGGATTATCATTTTATAAACAAGTTTACTTGGATAACTGAAAATGGGGAAATAGCAGAAACTTATCTCAAGCACCACCCTGTACCCGGCGAAGGGAGTAAGAAGGGAGTTAAACCATTGAAAGTTCTCCATACTGAATATGGTAACTTAACGGGAGCCATTTGTTACGATTATGACTTCCCGCAAATGGCACTTACCCAGGCCAGGCTGGGAGCTGATATGGTTGTAGTGCCCGGCATGGATTGGCGTGGAATGCTAATGCAGCACACACTTATGGCACGGATAAGAGCCATTGAAGGGGGATTCTCTGTTCTCAGGGCTGCCAACGAGGCCACCTCAATGGGCTTTAATAATTATGGCCAGATCAGGGCTGCAATGTCTGATTTCGGGAACAACGACAAAATACTGATCGCTTCTTTGCCGGTAGGGAAAGTAGACACCCTTTACAGCAGGATTGGAAACCTGCTTGCCTTTATCGCCATTTCAGGGCTGTTATTCTCATTCTATATAACAGCCCGCAATTATCTAAGATCAAAAGAACAATAAGTCTGGAATATCAAAACCAAAATAAAATGAACAATAATACAAAATTATCAGGCTCAGAGTCAACAATGACAGCTAACATGGACAACACAAAATTGCGCAAACAACTTCTAATCCTGGGAGTAACGATATCCATCCTTGTACTATGGAATGGGGTATGTGATTATATTTACACATATTCCTCACAATTGAGTGGAGCGGATTACTCTTCATCTGCGGTTTACAAAATTATCCTTAGCGCCAACGGCCGGCCTCACTGGATGGTGATGCTTGCACAAACAGCCGGATGGCTTTATCCAATATATGCCCTAAGTTACTATCATTGGTGGATAGGTATGCGTAAAGCCGGTTTTTGGCTTGCCCGGGTTCCTCTGATAATACTTGCATATGCCATACTTATGATTGGAGGTATTCAACATGCAGGCTTTGCATTTTTAAGTGTCCTTGAACAGGCCAAAGAAGTGGTTGGATGCACTGACCCGGAATTCTTTTCTTTAGCTAATCAATATATTATCGAACACTTTGTATTCGGAGACCTTACGGCAATTATTGCTTTCAGTATTGGATCGATATGGCATGCCATTGGAATCTTAAGTGGAAAAACAATGTATCCACGCTGGTTTTTAATAGTGTCTCCACTCGGCGTACTGACTATCACCATGGTATTTGGTTCCTTCCTTCCCGCACCTTTTGCAGGATTTGCGCTTGCGCTTTTCGGGACCTGGTTTATGTTTGTTCCTACCGTAGCAAGTACAATATGGCTGTGGAAAAATTACAATTATCAAAAGAGCGATATCAGTATCTAAGTTAATTTGTAAATTTGGAGATGTTCAAATTTGAAAATTAAAGCCATGCCTCGCGGCAAGGCGGGCGCTTCGTAGGATTTGTTCCCGACATGATGTAAAACTCGCATCATGTTGATTAGTTTTGAAATGTTAGAGCCTAAAAAAGATCAAAATGATGGAACCCAAAAGTCGATAGATTGTAAACATGCATTTATTTATAACAATCAAAAAACGCATCACTATGAAAAAACTTATTCTCTATTCTAAGCGAATGCTCTTTACGATTACCGCTATTGTTTGTATGGCAACAATTTTACCAGCACAGGTAGCCATCAATGATAATGGTGATCCATCTGACAATTCAGCCATGCTGGATGTAAAATCGACCAATAAAGGCTTGCTGATTCCGCGCATCGATTTCAATGACAAGCCCAATACGCCTGCAACGGGCTTGTTGATATTTGTAATTGCAAACGGCCCGAATGGGAACAATGCATTTTATTGTTACACCGGCTCACAATGGGTAAAGATTATAGATGCTGATTCCGAAACCGATCCGCTATTTGGGGCATCTGTTGCAAGTGGCATTACGGTGCCGGATATAGCCAACTGGAATGATAAGATGTGGGAAAGAAATAATGATGATATTACCTTTGATGAAGGGAGGGTTAAAATAGGGCCGGCAATTTTGGTTTACACAAATTAAGAGTTAGTACACCAGGTAATATGATTGGTGCTTATGTGGAAAACAATGGTGGCTATTCTACCCTGTATGCTGCTAATCATGGCGGTGGTGCAGCCGGCACATTTATGGGGTCATTGTATATTGTGGATGGAACACAAGGTGCAGGAAAAGTACTTACATCAAATGCAAACGGTTTTGCATCGTGGCAACCCGTGAGTATAAATGCACCACTGCTATTATCAGGGACACACACTGAGGTAATTAAAGGAACGCATACCAACGGAAATCACGGTGCTGTGGGCACCTCTTCAGAGGGCGTATACGGAAGGCATAACTCGGGTTGTTATGGTATGGTAGGAACTACCTCCGGTATGTATGCTATGCACAGCAATGGTAACTGCTATGGCCATATGGGCGATAGCTACAGAGGTGTTTATGGTAGTTCTCCTTCCGGTTACGGAATTGCAGGTTATGCTACGAGTGGAACAGGTGTTTTTGGGTATTCCTTTAGTGGTAAAGCGGGGTATTTCAATGGTGATGTGGATATTGACGGCACCCTGTCAAAAACAGCTGGTTCCTTCAAAATTGACCACCCCCTCGATCCCGCCAATAAATATTTGTACCATTCTTTTGTGGCATCTCATGATATGATGAATATTTATAACGGGAATATTACACTTAATCAAAATGGCGAAGCGATCGTTGAACTTCCTGATTATTTTAAAGCATTAAACAGCGATTTTCGTTACCAGCTCACCCCAATTGGTGCACCTGGTCCTGATTTATTTATTGCTGAAGAAATATCGGAAAATAGGTTTAAAATAGCTGGCGGTGCTGCGGGCATGAAAGTATCCTGGCAGGTCACGGGCATTCGCCAGGATGCTTATGCGAACGCACATAGAATTCAAACTGAAGTGGATAAGGAAGCTGACAAAAAAGGCAAGTATCTTCATCCCAAAGAACACGGTATATCCGAAACGATGGGTTACGGTTACGAGGTAGAACAGGAAATGAAAGCGGCGCAGAAAAAAAACAAAATAGAACATACCAGGAGGTTGGAAGAAAATAGTAAAGTGATGAAGAAATGATTTGAATAAAATTTGTTCAATAATCGTACAGGTGGTAAAAATCTTAGTATTGAATCTGTTAACAAATTTAATGATTCATTTAATTTTAAATAATAACAGTCCATAGTCGAGTAGATGGTCCCTGCTGAGTTAGCCGGGATGGGCTTCTCACATCATCCCGCCTTAACGGGACGGCTTCCAAATGATTCGGGATTGATCAATCCGCAAATCACGCGCAAAAAATATAATGCATGGTGCGAATGGTGAGCAGTTTGAAAGTTAAGCTACAAGAATCAACAATCGGAAATATTAATTAAATTTGAAGTAGAAAAGTGGCACGCAACACATTCAAACCACAGACAACACTCTGAAGAAAAAATGTACCAGGTGGACTAATATGAAGAACAAACTCATACTAATAACCGGGGGTTCAAGTGGCATTGGCAAGGCTGCTGCTACTGTTCTGCACAGGCAGGGGGCAAGAGTCATTCTGCAGTCACGGGATATTGATAAGCTAAAATCCGCTGCATTGGAAATTGTTCCTTCAGGAAACAGGATAAGCTACTACGCTACAGATCTTACGGACCAGGATGCTGTGGAATCGGCTGCTAGAATGATTGTTAAAAATGAAGGGCTTCCGGATGTTGTTATAAACAGCGCAGGATCCGGCGAGTGGCTATCATTTAAAGAGGCAGATTTATCTCACTTTAAACGTACCATGGATTCACCCTATTTGGCCACTGCCCTCACCTGCAAAGTATTTTTTGATAAAATGCAGGAACGCGGGAAGGGGCATTTCATCATTATCAACTCAGCTGCAGCTTACTCTTCATTTCCGGGTGCCACCGGGTATACCCCTGCGAGATGGGCCTTGTTGGGCTTTGCAAGATCATTGCAGGCCGATCTGTTCAATACCAATTTTAAAGTATCAATGGTAGCACTGGGGAAAGTTGATTCACCCTATTTCGAAAACAACCCGATAAGTGAAGACCGTATTCCAAAAATTGCCAATTGGTTCATTCCAACGATGTCGCCACAAACTGCCGGTAACATCGTTGCAAAAACTGTAACAACAAAAAGTGCAATCGTAATCAAACCTTGGGCATTGTTGTTTTTTGTCTTTTTAAATCGGCTATTCCCGGGAATATTAAGATGGCTTATGAGAATTACGGGATATAAATAAAACAAATAAAACGGTTGTAGCCTCTGGCTGTTCAATTCTAAAACATCAAAAACCTTAAATAATCGTACAATATTGAGTCCTCTCTGAAAAGGCTAAACCTTAAAAATATGCCATTAAAACTCCAAAGCACAAAAGCTCACAAAAAAGAAAATCAACCAATTAGCTTTAGTTTCCCGCACGGACGGGATAGTGATTTTGTGCTTTGGTGGCGAAGTGTAAACTCTCGGGTGTGGATTCAATGTTCAATGCACTTTCCCGAATAAAAGACGGAACAGGATGTTTTTGAAAATTGAATTTCACAAATAAAACGCG
>Ga0070729_10006299_pt1 | contig 11740 bp, 8 predicted proteins | sample tdDd472_FD_66725 | JGI IMG/M metagenome (GOLD analysis project Ga0070729, IMG submission 66725) | Marine sediment microbial communities from the Atlantic coast under amendment with organic carbon and nitrate - tdDd47.2 | ecosystem: Environmental > Aquatic > Marine > Coastal > Sediment | place...
CCGCCTCCGGGTGCTCAGGTTGCAGGTCGCCCATCTGCTGACCGACGAGAGCGAGGAAGGCCACGCCAAGCGCACCGGACTGACCGCGCTGGTCATCCGCGTCGTCGCCGCGGCCATCGCCTATGCGAGCCACGTGGTCCTCGCCCGGTTCCTCGGCACGTTCGAATACGGCATCTACGCCTATGTCTGGGTCTGGGTGACGATCCTCGGCCCGGCCACCACCTTCGGCATGTCGCACTCGGTCTACCGCTTCGTTCCCCATTACCGGGAGATGAAGCAGGAAGATCTCATCCGCGGTTTCATCAATGGCGGCTCGTGGTTCGTGATCGCGTCGGCCTGCACCGTGGGGCTGGTCGGGGCGGGCGCGATCTACCTGCTGCGCGACTCGCTGCATTCCTACTACGTGCTGCCGTTCATCATCGGCGCGGTGCTGCTGCCGCTGGTCTCGATGCAGGATTACGTCGAAGGGGTAGCCCGGTCCTATTCGTGGATCGGCACCGCCGTAGCCCCGCCCTTCATCCTGCGCCAGAGCCTGATCGTTGTCGGCGTCCTTGGCGTGGTGCTGCTCGGCGGGCCGGAATGGGCGACGGCGGAGATGGCGATCGTCACGGCCATCGGCGCGACCGTACTGGCCCTGTGCGTGCACATCGTCCTCGTCCGCCGGCGGTTGAAGGCGGTGCTGCCGAAGGGACCGAAGACCTATCTCTTCCGGCGCTGGATCGCCACCTCGGTCCCGATCCTGTCGGTGGACCTGTCGCAGAGCCTGTTCGGGTATGTCGACATCCTCATTCTCAGCCTCTACTGGCCGCCGGATATGATCGCGGTGTATTTCGCCGCCACTCGCATCCAGCAACTGGTGCAGTTCGTGCGCTACGCGGCAACGGCGGCGACGGCGCAACGCTATTCGGCCAATGCGGCGAAGGACAATCAGCAGGCGCAGGTGGCGCTCGCCCAGGCGACGACGAAATGGATGTTCTGGATGTCGCTCGCCGGCGGCCTGTTCATCGTCGCCATCGGCCATTTCCTGCTCAGCCTGTTCGGCGCCGAGTTCCCGGCCGCCTATCCGGTGCTGGTGCTGCTGATCGTGGCGATGGTGTTCCAGACCACCTGCGGCTCGGCCGAGGACCTTCTCAACATGACAGGCCACGAGCGGATCTCGGCCGCCGTGTCGGTCTCCTCGGTGATCCTCAACCTGTGCCTCAACCTGGTCTTCGTTCCGGTCTGGGGGATCATGGGCGCCGCGGCCGCCACGGCGATCGCCATGGGCCTGAGGACCACCGTGCTCGGCGTCGCCGCGCGCAACCGCACCGGGGTGGAGGTGTTCGTGTGGAATATTCCGCACGGAAAACTGCGCTGGCCGTTCGGCAAGAAAGCCGCCGGCGAATAATCAGTCGCCGGCGACGAAGTAGCGCCAGCGTCCGTCGGGGGCGATGCCGAGGCGGTAGAAATTGTAGTAGCCGAACTGCTGCATTTCCTGATAGTCGCCGGCTGTGACGATCTTGAACAGTTCCACCTTCTGCGCCGAGGTCAGGCTGTCGAGCGGATAGCGGGCGAAATAGGGCCAGACATACAATTCGTCCTCGGTGCCCTCGTCGATCTTCAGCCAGCCCGCCTCGAGTATCTCGATCATGATCGCAAGCACCTCGCGACCTTCCTTGTCGCCGGACGCCTGTTTGATATGCGAGATCGGCTCGGCGTCCTCGCCGTATGAGAAGACCGGAGGCGGATCGCTGGCCTCGAGGATCGGCTTCAGGCGTTCGACGTCGCCGGTGCGGGCCGCCTCCAGCAATTGCTCGCGCAACCGGGCCACCGGCTTCGGCAGGCCCTCGGTGCCGTAGTGGACCTTGGGAAGGACGGCCGGCTTCTCCTTGCCGGCACCCGTCCCGGCTTTATCCGAACCGCCGGAGTCGTCGTCGCCCTCGTCGCTTTCCTCGCCGACGCCGGACGGAAGTTTCGGGCCGGAAGGCGTCTTGCCCTTGGGCAGTTCGATGGACTCGTCGCCGGGCGCCGCCGCCCGGACCGGCCGGTCGATCGCGGCTCCCGCGAACAGGAGGCCGAGACACAGGATGATAATCGCGCGCACCGGCCAAGTCTCCCGGTTGATACTCCGAAAAGACTAACCGGCCGCTCGCGGATTGACAATCGGCCGTCGCCGGCCCGGAAAGCGGGCCGGCGACTGTTCCCTTAGTTGAACCAGATCGCGTAGGCGCCGAAGCTGCGACCCATCGGGCCGCCCATCGAGCGCATGAAGCGGCTGTCGATCACCGGGCCCTTCTCGGCATAGGCGGCGGAATTCGGGCCGGTGAGGAACAGCACCAGGTCGAAGGAGTCCGCGGTCTCGAAGAATTTCTTCATGTTGATGCCGCGGCCGAAGCGCATGCTGGGGACCAGCATCTTGCCTTCGAGCACCGCTTCGAGGCCGGTCAGGGTCTGGAGCCAGCTGTCGATGATCTCCTGCGTCACCGTCAGCGACTTGAACGGGCTGGTCTGTTTCGGGTTCGGCAGCCATTCCCGGTCGTCGTCGGTTTCCAGCGCCGCCAGCCGCCAGGTCTCGCGGCTGAGGCGGACCACGTCGAGAAGGTCGGCGCGCACCCGCTTCAGCCGGTCGGGATCGACGACCTTCCAGGAGATCGAATGCAGGAAGCCGATCGGATCGAGCCAGGCGCCGAAAGAGGGGTTGGAGTTGTTGGCCGGATCGAGCATCGCGCGGCGCTGCCTGAGGGTGCGGACGCGACCGCGATGGCTGCTCTGTTCGCGCTGCGCCTTCACCAGCCGGTCGAATTCCGGCTTGAATTCCTCCAGTTTCGCCTTGCGCTCTTCCGGCGTCAGGGTCTTGTCGAGCCGGATCTTTCGTTGATCCCGATAGATCTCGCTGAGCCGCTTGCGTTCCTCGCGGGAGAAGGCCTTTTCCATCTCCTGTTCGGCCTTGCGGATCTCGGCCTCGACGGCCTCGATTTCCTCGGCGCTGCCGCTCAGGCCGGCGAGCTGGCGGCCGAAGCGGGTCGCCTTCTCGCCGAAGACGACATGGAACACCGTGTCGTAGCTTTTCTCGAAGTCGAAGCTGAGGAAGAAGTCCGCGACCGACATCAGCACGCTGGAATAGCCCATCAGCCATTTGGCGTCCGCCGTGTCGAAGGCGATCGGCTCGACCAGCGCGGTAAGGTCGCCGCGGCCGCGGAAGCGCATGCCGTCGAGCGTCGCCGCCAGCTTCTCGAAGTTGGACACGTTGCCGTCGCCGTTGATGTCGAAGCCGATCTTCAGCAGATCGATCCGCAGCTTGGCCGGGCGATCGCCGATCTCGGAGAGGATCGCCTTGGCGGTGCGAAGACGGTCGGAAAAGCGGCCGAGGAGGCCGCGGACCTCCTCGTAGGAAGCAACTTCCGGCGAGGGATTGGGCGGTACGGGAACGCGGAAGACCGGCAGGAAGCCGCGCCGCATCCCGGCGGGCCGGTTGCCGGCGCCCAGGCGATAGAGGTCCTGCTGCAATCCTTCGATCGCGCTCAGGAAGGTCAAAGCGCCAAGAGCGAGCCGGGCGCTGGCATCATCGGGCGCGCCCGCGACCGTCTTCTCGAACTCGGAAATGCCGTCTGCGATCTTGCCCTGATAGGCCGCCGCGCCGAACCGCTCTTCGTGCTGCGCCATCGCGCCGGAGGCGCCGATCGGGCCGAGAAATGCCATACCGGCCGCTACGACCAGTCCAAGTTTCCGCATGAGTGTCTCCTCATTGATTTGGCCGCTTCAGTTACGCGGCCTTTATGTCGGCAGTGAGGAGCTATGTAGGTCGGATTCCCCCGCAACCAAGGATCGTTTTCCCGAGAACGTTAAGTCCGGGCTACACGCGACGGCTAGTTGAACCAGATCGCATAGCTGCCGAAGCTGCGCCCCACATGCGCGTCCATCACTTGCCAGAAGCGGGTGTCGACGACCGGCCCTTTCTCGATATAGGCGGCGGAATTCGGGCCGGTAAGGAACAGTACAAAATCGAACGAGTCCGCGGTCTCGAAGAATTTCTTCATGTTGATGCCGTGGTGGAAGCGCAGGCTTGGAGCCAGCATCCTGCCGTCCAGCACCGCCTCGAGGTCGGAAAGGGTCCGCAGCCAGGCATCGATGATCGGCCGCGTCACCTTGAGCGACTTGAACGGGCCGGCCTGCTTCGGGTTCGGCAGCCATTCGCGGTCATCGTCGGTTTCCAGCGCCGCCAGCCGCCAGGTCTCGCGGCTGAGCCGCACCACATCGAGTAGACCGGTCCGCACTCCCTTCAGGCGGTCGGGATCGGTGACCGTCCACGAGATCGAATGCAGGAGGCCGATTGGATCGAAAAAGGGGCCGAAGTCGGAGTTGGAATTGTCGGCCGGATCGAGCATCGCCCGGCGTTGCCTCAGGGTGCGATCCTTCTTTCGCAGATCGAAATGCTCATTACGGGCCTTCAACAGCCGGCGAAACTCGGCTCGAGTCGGATCGAGCCGGTTCCCGCGTTCTTCACTGTTGAGGGACTTGTCACTCATGATCCTGCTTTGTATGAGACCAAGTTCGTCCAGGCGTTTGCGGTCTTCGCGCGAGAATACCTTTTCCATTTCTTCCTCGATCTTGCGGATCTCGGCCTCGACGGCCGCGATTTCCTCGTCGCTGCCGCGCAGGCGCGCGAGTTGGCGGCCAAAGCGGGTCGCCTTCTCGCCGAAGACCAGGTGGAAGGCCGCGTCATAGGTCTTCTCAAAATCGAAGCTGAGGAAGAAATCAGATATCGAAATAAGCAAGCTGGAATAACCCATCAGCCACTTGGCATCCGCGGTGTCGAAGGCGATCGGCTCGATCAGGGACGAAGGATCGATGAATCCCATGGCACCAAGCGTCGTCGCCATCCGCTCGGATTCGGAGATCTGGCCGTCCCGGTTGATGTCGAAGGCGATTTTCAACAGCTCGATGCGGAGTTTGACCGGGCGGTCGCCGATTTCGGCGAGGATTGCCTTGGCGGTCCGAAGCCGGGTGGAGAAGCGGTCGAGGAGACCGCGAATTTCGGCGTAGCTCGCGACCTCCGGCGTGGGATTGGGCGGAACGGGAACGCGGAATATCGGCAACAAACCGCGCCCCATTCCGGCGGGACGATTGCCGGCTCCGAGACGGTAGAGATCCTGCTGCAGGCCCTCGACGGCGCTGAGGAACGCTAGCGCTCCCAGTGCGAACTGCGCATTGGCGTCCTCAGGCGCGGAAGCGACAGTCTTCGCGAAATCATCGATGCCTTGCGCAATCTTGCCCTGATAGGCCGCGGCAGCGAACCGCTCTTCATACTGCGCCATCGCGCCGGAAATGCCGATCGAACCGAGAAGTGCCAGACCAGCCGTAGCAACCAGACCGAATTTGCGCATGGACGTCTCCTCACCGAAACGAGGAAACGGCCGCGTCGCCTGCGAAGCTCTATCGTTGGCCATGGGCTAAGCGGATCGGAGTCCTCTTCGCCCAAGCCTACAATTTCCAGTCTACAATATCGAGGGCTACATGTTCGGGTAGTTTGGCCCGCCCGTTCCCTCCGGCACCGTCCAGGTGATGTTGCCGTTGGGGTCCTTGATGTCGCAGGTTTTGCAGTGGACGCAGTTCTGCGAATTGATGACGAAGGCCGGCTCCTTGCCGTCCTCCTCGACCCATTCGTAGACGCCGGCCGGGCAATAGCGGTTCGAAAGGCCGGCATAGACGTCGTGCTCGGAGGATTTCTGCAGGCCGGGATCGGCGAGCTTGAGGTGGATCGGCTGGTCCTCCTCGTGGTTGGTGTTCGACAGGAACACCGAGGACAGCCGGTCGAAACTGATTTTGCCGTCGGGTCTTGGATAGTCTATCGGCTTATGTTTCGCCGCCGGCTCGGTCGAGGCGGCGTCTGTCTTGCCGTGCTTCATGGTGCCGAACAGCGAGAAGCCCAGCGTGTTGCACCACATGTCGAAGCCGCCCAGCAGGGTGCCCAGGAACAGGCCGAATTTCGACAGCAGCGGCTTGACGTTGCGGACCTTCCACAGGTCCTTGCCAATGGGGCCCTTGCGCCAGCCTTCGTCGTAGCCGGTCAACTCGTCATGGGAGCGGCCGGCGTCGAGTGCGGCGACAGCGGTCTCGGCGGCGAGCATGCCCGACAGAACCGCGTTGTGGGAGCCCTTGATGCGCGGCACGTTGACGAAGCCGGCCGAGCAGCCGATCAGCGCGCCGCCGGGGAACACGGTCTTGGGCACCGACTGGTAGCCGCCCTCGGTGATGGCGCGAGCGCCGTAGGAGATGCGCTTGCCGCCCTCGAATACCTCGCGGATCTTCGGGTGGGTCTTGAAGCGCTGGAACTCCTCGAAGGGATAGATATAGGGATTCTTGTAATTGAGGTGGACGACGAAGCCGACGGCCACCTGGTTGTCCTCGAGATGGTAGAGGAACGAGCCGCCGCCGGTCTTGCTGTCGAGCGGCCAGCCGAACGAGTGCTGCACCTTGCCGGGCTCGTGCTTCGAAGGATCGACTTCCCACAATTCCTTGATGCCGATACCGAATTTCGGCGGCTGCTTACCCTCGTCGAGCTTGTATTTCGCGATCAGCATCCTGGCGAGCGAGCCGCGGACGCCCTCGCCGATCAGGGTGTATTTGCCCAGCAGCGCCATGCCGCGCATATAGGTGTCCTTGGGCTCGCCGTCGCGGCCGATGCCCATGTCGCCGGTGGCGACGCCGATCACCGCGCCGCCCTCGTCGTAGAGCACTTCGGCGGCGGCGAAGCCGGGATAGATCTCGACGCCCAGCGCTTCCGCCTTCTCCGCCAGCCAGCGGCAGACATTGCCCAGCGAGACGACGTAATTGCCGTGATTGCTCATCAGCGGCGGATTGATGAAGTTGGGCAGCCGGAAGCCGCCGGCGGGGCCGAGGCTGAGGAAATGGTCGGAGGTGACCGGCGTCTTGAAGGGATGACCCTCCTCCTCGCGCCAACCGGGCAGCAGCGCGTCGATGCCGACCGGGTCGACCACGGCGCCGGAAAGGATGTGGGCGCCGACCTCGGAGCCCTTTTCCAGCACGACGACGGAGATCTCCTTTTCGGCCTCGGCCGCGAGCTGCTTGATGCGGATAGCCGCCGCGAGCCCGGCCGGGCCGGCGCCGACGATCACCACGTCGAATTCCATGCTCTCGCGCTCAGGCAGTTCCGATTCCGACATCTTCATCCTCCATCCGGGCAGGTTCCCGCCCACCCATATCAACAGAGTCCCAGCCGCCGCAAGCCGCCATTTCCGACGTGTCAGGCACGATCAGGCGGCCACGCTTGCTTGCAGCGGCGGGCACACCGACAGCTCATATATGACGTTTACGTAAAGGTAAATATCTGCTCGTCGGTTTCTGGCGCGGTTTTCCTCAGGCCTGTTTGCGCCGCACCGGCCTTCGGATAGACTGCGCGGCCAAGGAGAACGTCCGGACATGACACCGTCGAACGGGGACACGCAGGCCGCGAGGGCCTATCTGGAATGGATCGCCGCCGCCGGCGTCGACGCCGTCCTCGACGAGCAGCCGCGCGACCGCTTCGCCGACACCGCCCGGGAACTGGCCGAGCGCGAGGCGGCACGGCAGGCGCCACGACCGCAAGTGCCTCCCGTAGCGGAAAACCGGGCTCCCATCGCAACCGACAGGCGGCAACCGCCGCCAGGTTTCGACGCGCCGCCCTCCTCCGCACCGGCCGCATCGAGCGCCGCGATCCCGAACGACGAAAGCGTCATGGCGGCGCGGGAGACGGCGCGGGCCGCGCCGGATCTCGAAGCCTTGAAACGGGCGCTGGAAGCGTTCGAGGGCTGCAATCTCAAGGCCACCGCCAAGAACCTGGTCTTCGCCGACGGCAATCCCGACGGCCGGGTGATGCTGATCGGAGAAGCGCCGGGTCGCGACGAGGACTTGAAGGGACTGCCCTTCGTCGGCCGCTCCGGCCAGCTTCTCGACCGGATGCTGGCGGCGATCGGGCTCGATCGCACCCAGGTCTATATCGCCAACGTTGTGCCGTGGCGGCCGCCGGGCAACCGCACGCCGAGCCCGCTGGAGACCGAAATCTGCCGGCCTTTCATCGAGCGCCAGATCGAGCTCGCCAATCCCGATATCGTGGTGTTTCTCGGCGGCGCCTCGGCCAAGCAGCTCCTGCATACCGATACCGGTATCACCCGGCTCAGAGGCAAGTGGCTCGCCTATCGCTGCGGCGAGAGGGAAATCCCGGCGATGGCGACGCTGCACCCGGCTTACCTGCTGCGCCAGCCGCTGCAGAAACGCCTCGCCTGGCGCGATTTCCTGGCGATCCGCAAGCGGCTCGATGCCGAGCTGGACGACTAGTGTTTCCCGAGCGAGAAGACTTCCGATGATCCGTACCGAGGCCGACGTCACCCCTGCCGTGCTCGCCGTAATGGAACGCACCAAAGACGAACGATTGCGCGAGATCATGGTCTCGCTGATCGAGCACCTGCACGGCTTTATCCGCGACGTTCGCCTGACCGAGCCGGAGTTCCGCCAGGCGACGGAAATCCTCAACGCCATCGGCAAGGCCTCGACCGACAGCCACAACGAGGCGGTGCTGATGGCCGGATCGCTCGGCGTCTCCTCGCTGGTCTGCCTCCTCAACAACGGCGATGGCGGCAGCACCGAGACAACGCAGAATCTGCTCGGGCCCTTCTGGCGGCGCAACGCGCCGGACGTGGATCAGGACGGATCGCTGGTCCGATCCGAGACGCCCGGCGATCCGATGCTGGTGCGGCTGAAGATCGTCGACCGGACCGGCCGGCCGGTGGACGATGCCATCGTCGATATCTGGCACGCTTCGCCCGTCGGCTTTTACGAGAACCAGGACCCGGAACAAGCGGATTTCAACCTGCGCGGCACGTTCAGGACCGGCGCGGACGGCGAAGTCCGCTTCCGTTCGGTGCGGCCGGCGGGCTATCCGATCCCCACCGATACGGTGGTCGGCCGGCTGCTCGAAGCCCAGGACCGCCACCCCTATCGCCCCGCCCACATCCATGCGCTCGCCTACAAGGACGGCTTCAAGACGCTGATCACGCAAGTCTATGCCGACGACGATCCGTGGCTCGAGACCGACGTGCAATTCGGGGTGACCAAAGCCCTGTGCGGCCATTTCGTCCGCCACGAGGAGGCGCATCCCGACCACCCGGATCTCGGCGCACCGTATTATTCGCTCGACCACACGCTGGTGATGGAGCCGGGGGTGGCGACATGGCCGCAGGCGCCGATCAAGTGACCAAAGGGAGACGCCCCGAATGAACGGTCCTCTCGACGGCATCCGCATCGTCGATCTGAGCACGATGATCTCCGGCCCGCTCTGCGCCATGCTGCTGGCCGACCAGGGCGCCGACGTCATCAAGGTGGAAGCGCCCTCGGGCGACGCCTCGCGGCACGTGGCGACGCGGCGCGGCGGGTTTTCGGCCTCGTTCCTCAACAACAACCGCAACAAGCGCTCTCTGGTGCTCGACCTGAAGAAGCCCGGCGCCACGGACGCGCTTCTGAAACTGATCGCCACCGCCGACGTGGTGATCCAGAATTTCCGCCCCGGCGTCGCCGACCGGCTCGGGATCGGCTACGAGGCGGCCAATGCGGTGCGGCCGGAAATCGTCTACGGCTCGATCAGCGGCTTCGGCGAGACCGGGCCCTATGCCCACAAGCCGGTCTTCGATCCGCTGGTGCAGTCGCTATCCGGGCTCACCACCGTGCAGGCCGGCTCGGACGACAAGCGGCCGTCGCTTGTCAGGACCATCGTGCCGGACAAGCTTACCGCCTTCGCCATGGCGCAGGCGATCACCGCCGCGCTGTTTTCGCGGGAACGCACCGGCAAGGGCCAGCACGTGCGACTGAGCATGCTCGACACGGTGATCCACTTCCTGTGGTCGTCGGATTTCGGCGGCCACACCTTCGTCGGCGAGGAACTGGAACGCGAAACGGCGCAGAGTTTCATCGACCTGATCTACGAGACCGCCGACGGCTACATCTCCGTCGCCGCCTTCCGCCGGGTCGACTGGGAGAAGCTGGCGGACGCCTGCGAACGGCCGGAGTGGAAGACCGATCCGCGCTTTCTCGACGCGGCCGGTCTGGAGGATTTCAAGAACGAGCGACTGGACCTGACGCAGGCCGCGCTCAAAACCCGCACCACCGAGGAATGGATCGCCCGGCTAGACGCCTTCGACGTGCCGCACGCGCCGGTCCTGACCCGCAAGGACGTGGTCCGTCACGCCCAGGTGGCGGCCAACCGGATCGTCGTCGAGCACCAGCATCCCCATGCCGGCCGCCTGCGCCAGACCCGGCCGCCGGCCCGCTTCGAGGGTACGCCCGCGGCCTATCGGCACGGCGGTCCGCTGCTCGGCGAACACACGAGCGAAGTGCTGGCCGAAGCCGGCCTCGGCGAGGAGGAGATCGACCGGTTGATCGACGACGGCGTGGCGATCGTCTCGCAAGCCCGGCCGTTCTGAGCATCTTCAGGCATCGGCACCGCGCGGTTTCGACGGCCGACCAGGATCGCCGCCACGCCCGCTCCGATCAATCCGGCCGACGCCAGCCGGACCATGCCCGCATCTTCGCCGAGAAACGCGAGACCGAGACCCAGCGTGGTGACGGGGATAAGCGACGGCAACGCTGCGCTCGCGGTCGGACCGAGCAGCTCGGCGGACCGGGTGAAGGCATAGACCGCCAGCGCACTCACGAGCACGCCCTGGAACCCGGCCTGCAGCGCCAGGTCCGGGAGCGGGGCCGTTGCGATCCTCGACGGCAGGGCGAGGAGGTACACCGGCAGGTAGAAGACGGCCGAGCCGATGGCGACCAGCGCGGTCGCCGTCAGTGCCGGAACGCCGAATTTCCGCACGGTGAAGGCGTAGACGGCCCACATGCCGCCGGTGGCGAGCAGGATGATCTCGCCGACCCCGAATTGCCCGGCAAATCCGACAAGAACCGCGACGCCGGCGGCGACCAGAGCGAGGCCGGCCAGCCGGACGCCGCCGACCCGGTCGCCGAAAAACGCCCGGCCGAGCCCGACGCTGACCGCGGCCATGATCCCCGGATTGAGCGTGCCGGCGACCGAAGCCGGAGCGGTCTTCAAGGCCAGCGAGATCATCAGCACATAGGGCGCGCCGAAGCCGACGATCATCACCAGCACCGTCAGGGGCCTGCGGCGCACCAGGTCGAAACTGCCGGCAGGCGCCAACGGCGCGAGGAGTACCGCGGCCACCGCGAAGCGCAGCGCCGTCAGATCATAGACGGTCAGGGTCGTGGTCACGCCGAAACGGGTCAGCACAAGCGAACCCGACCAGATGGCGATCGCCACCGCCGCCCAGAACAGGCCAGCCAGGCGGCGTTTCGAAGATTGGATCATTCGGGTCTCCTTTCCGGTCCGGGAGGAAACTAGGCCTTGTCGATGAATTAGGAAAACGATACATTCTTGTTCATTGATGCAGTTTTTCCGAACAATGGCCGACACCAAGGACACCCTTCCCGCGCCCGGCCGCACGCTCAATCTCGACGCGCTGCGCAGCTTCGTGGCCATTCACGAAACCGGCTCTTTCCGCCGGGCGGCGGCGCAGGTCCATCGTTCGCCTTCCGCCGTCAGCCTGCAGATCCGGACGCTCGAGGAGATGTACGACGTGCGGTTCCTCGACCGGGACGCCCGCCATGTCGGGCTGACCGAGAAGGGCGAGATCCTGCTCGGCATCGCCCGCCGGCTTCTCGGGATCAACGACCAGGCCACGGCGCTGCTTCACGGGCCCTC